>OWJE01000003.1_pt1 | contig 346637 bp, 306 predicted proteins | sample 1732931 | NCBI WGS metagenome assembly OWJE01 (sample SAMN05065769, study PRJEB22554) | human gut metagenome | biome: ENVO:2100002; feature: ENVO:00000062; material: ENVO:00002003 | host: Homo sapiens | place: USA | reverse complement strand
GATCTACACCTATTAAGTCGTCGGCAGCGTCAGATGTGTATAAGAGACAGAATATTAACTGTCCAAAAGACATTAAAATCAAACACTGCATTTAGAATTAATAATACCAGAGTTGCTAGAGAAAATACAATCAAAACAATATATTTAACACTATCTTTTTTCATCTTCTCACACCCCCTATAGTTTTTTCCCCGCATCTTCAACATATTTACGAATTTTACGTTCCAATGTCAAATCATCATTTGAGACAATAACAATACTATTTAATACCTTCTTATCTTTCATTTTCTTTACCAATCCACCAAATGCTTCATCCAAAAATGAAGGTGGATAACCAAATGCACCATCAAATAAAATTTCCAGTTTTTCTTTTTTTCTAATCTCCAACCTTATTAATCGTGTACGTTCCAATACCAAGTCTCAGTTTGGATGGCTGCACGCAATATACCGTGGCGGATACATTGCCAAATTTCACAGTATACTGATAAGTAAGATAACTACCATATGCCTGATAGAATTCTAAGTATTCATCTCTGGTCATTGCTTGTACCTCCCTTGTGATGGTCTAATCTTAGCAAATAGCCAGACCTCCAATCGGACATCCTTGTACGAATTGAAATTTATGACCGGACATATATGTCTGGTTGATTTCGGACATAAAAAAACGATCATTCTCTTTCTTATTGAATGACCGCCTAAGTTATCTTTTGCTTCATTATGCTTATCATTTTTAATGCACTCTCCATTTGGTTCGCATAGTTCTCTTTTAATTCCTCGTCTTCCATATTTATTATTTCAGTAGCATACGATACAATTCTCCTCTCAGCTTCACTAAATCTCGGCTTCGAACTTTCAACTATTGCATTCTTAATTTGTTCCTGCTTGTATTCGCTGCCTTTTTTTATGATGTTATCTATATAATCCGAATCTTCTTCAAATTCTTCATCTGGTATCAATTCTTCCGTTGACACCTGCATCAGTTTTGCCAGACGCCCAATCTGCAATTGCGAAAACTCATATGTACACTCTATACAGATACGCCTATAATGCCTATCACTTTTCAGACCTAGCACCATTGCCAGATCTAACTGTGATAAGCCTACTTTTTTACGCCATTCTTCTATTTTCTGTCCTATTTGTTGTTGAGTTCGTCCTTCACAGTCAGACGCCATTATAACCACCACCCTTCTGGTCAGATTTTGTGTATTATATTCCTGCAAATGAAGACAATTATAGCCGGACGAAATGATTAACATTTCTATTCCGGCTATCTTATACATAAAATCCGTTCCAGAAAAAGTGGTACTTACGTTTTAAGACTTTTATCCCGTACTATCTCCGCAGAATGCTTTACCTGCATTTATCGTCAATACGTAACTGTCATCTGCCAAATTCTTTTTCAGTAGAAACTTTCCCCCAACTACCGTTATCATTTCGTTGTTTACCGTTATATAATTTTCAAGTGTATCTACTCTTGAAACAGTTACTCCTACAACGCTGATAACGATCTGGTCACTTGCTATCATACGCACCGTTTCTCTTATCGTATTTTTATCCATAGTAATTTCTCGCATTCTTTTCGTCTCTCCAGCTACTATACTCGCTGAAAATTGTTCTTATTTTACATATTTTTCATACAAATTTAATATATCTATTGCAAAAAACCTTGACTGGTTTTTCTCCGCATGATATACTAATGCATGTTGTATTTAACAACTTTTTCTATATGTTCCTCTAAAAGAGGAAAAGAAAATCTGGGTTGAAGGTTCAGATCTAAAGTTACTTATTAGAAGGGCATTCGTATGTGAGCCACAACTAATGTTATATACAACATGATATAGTACTGATAAAAGCCGACACCAATCCTGTTATTTCCAAGTGCCAATTGGATATAGACCAGTAGGATGATGTCGATTTTGTCTGTCTAAGCGTTTTTTAGATCTACTCTCGTGCCAAGGGAGTAGGTCTTTTTACATTATAGCATCGCTATCATTTATTGTCAATATGCACTATAGTCAATGCGTTATAGTGTATTTTTTTGTGCAAATTGCATTATTTTACACATCTATTTATTAACAGCGTATATCATTTCCTTAATATTATTTTTTTGTGCAGTATTTTGCAATTTTATTATTTTCTTTTTAAAACACATATGGTATCATATATTTAACTAGTAAATGTTGCTTTTTCAGAAAGGAGTGCTGACTTATGAACAATCAAGAAATTCTCCGCAAAATCGTCAATTACATTGAAAATGTTATGAAGGAAAAATCTTTAACCTCTCGTGATCTGGCTGATATTTGCGTCAAGAAAACTGGGAAAATGTCTCCAAGAACTATCGACAACATGTTTAAAACCCCTTCCTCTACAACTTTATCCACTTTGTTAAAGGTCTGTGAAGGATTAGATTTAAACCTTAATGCTGTATTTCATTCCATTGAAATAGCAAAAACATCTGCAGAAAACGGACAACAGAGATTCATCTTCGACATCGATCATCCAGCTTACAATGGCTACACCGGAAATTACCATGTATTCTTTCTTCCAACGTCTGCTTATCCAGAAGATCACGCAGGTCAAACCTTGGTTCATGGAACACTTCAGCTAGAAGATTTCAATTCTATGCATGAATGCTCCGCTATACTTGACATTGATTCTGGTGATTTTACAAATGAAGGTACCCCATTTTCCAAGCACTATGAGGGAACTTTAGTTTACTCATCTAATAGCCAAATGTTCTGCCGACTTGTTTGTAGCAAATATGGAGATATGTGGTTCATGGTTTTTAACCATGGCAATCTCAATAACAAAGAACTTGCCTGCGTTATTGGCTGTGCTGCAACAACCTCATCTGGTCGTTGTCGTCATCCTGCGATACACCGATTCTGTTTGTGCAATATGCAACAATATCCAGAAATTGATTCCAATACCCGTACACTCATCGAAGGTCTTCTTCGAATACAAGAAAAACATATCTGGATAAAAAAGGAAACTTTAAAAGAACTTCTTCTGCACGATAATTTTGATCCAGACTTTCGACGAAATCTTGAAAATTACCTAAATATTGCTACTGAGTACTATGCACTGCCAAAAAATACATTGAAGGAAGACATTTCTCTTTCTACCTCAGTAAAGGAACTTGCCAAATTATGTAATGAATCAAATTTGGAAAAGACCTTCCATATCTTAAACGAAGATGACCGAGAACTATCATGTGTTTTAAAGGGTTGCCTTGCAACATCAACTGCACCAGCGGCTCCATCAGAAGCAGAATAACAAAAAAAGGGTAAGTATATCCTTGCAGAGTTGCCAAAACTCTGTGATGAAAAAGGAAATATAGATCCGGAAAACTAGATCATCTTATGCCGTGTTCAGATAGTCTTCCGGAGGAATGCCGAAAGCCGCGCCGCCCATAACAGGCGGCGTTGATTTTAATGGCTGACGCATGATTTGACGTTTACATTTTTTCTTTCTTTTCTTTTTTATTAAACAATCCATTTTCCAATAAAAGGTATTTTCTTGATTATGGCAGTGGCCTGCAAATTCCGCTTCGTCGGATCACCGATTCCGCTAGCAACGGATCAGAGTTTCCGGTCGTAACGGAGCACTTTTCCGCTTCGTCGGATCACGCATTCTTATAAAGTGTTATAGTTTTTTCGTAGTCATTATTTTTAGATTACGAAAGGAGGCATTTTTATGCAGGACTACAACACTATTATTGGTGCTATTCAGATGCGTCTGAATAAGTGCCCAACCAGATCTGTTATGGATCGTTTTCGAATCGGATCAAGCACTCTTAACTTGATCATGAGTCGATATAAGGCTCTTGAGCTCACCATTGACGAGCTTGAAGCTATGTCACCAAAAGAAGTAGAGAACCTCTTTTACCCACAGAAAAATCTTCAACGCAAAGAAGTTCCACTTCCAGATTTTCAGTATTACTATGATCGTATTCATGCCCCAAACAGTAGAATAAATATTTCATTCTGTTGGCTGGACTACAAAGAAAAGAATCCAGAGGGATATGAAAAATCTCAGTTCTATGAATACTATCAACGTTTTGTTCAGGAAAAAGATGATCTTGTATTACAGTCAACCTTCTCTGATCTGGAGGACTTCTATGATACGATTGTGCCCCCACCACCGGCTCGTAAGCCTAATGGAAAGCCAACGGTCGAGAATCATGTGCGTTACCTTGAAACACATTGAATTACTAGCCAAAGGTGATTGGATTGATGAACCAAACAATCTTTTGATTACAGGTGGTGCAGGGGCTGGTAAAACGCATGTTGCATGTGCGCTTTGCGTCACAACACTACATCAAATGAGGACTGTGAAATATATCCGTGCTAATTATCTGCTTCAAGAATCCGCCCATGCACATAGTGAAGATAATTACTATGAGTATTCAAACAAGATGGCTGGTTATGATCTTCTGGTTATAGATGATTTTGGATTGATGGACTTAAACCTCGACAAGTGCCGTGATCTCTTTGAAATCATCGAAGCTAGAGATTGCCGAAAATCAACAGTCATCATCTCGCAGATGCCAGTAGCGAACTGGTACCAATTGTTTGGTGATAACACATATGCAGATGCATGTCTCAGCCGCATGACTTCTAAAGCATATCGATTAGACTTTCCAGGTCGCGATAGACGTGTAGAAAACAAGTAACTTTATTAACCAACAGGGCAATGATCCGTTCCTAGTGGAACAGCGCTCCGCTCATGCGGAGCGAGTGCTCTGTTTTTGCGGAATATGCATATAATGCTACCATCCTTCCCAACTGAGATTCACATCCTCAGTTACGGCACATAATACCGTAGACTTTTGCACATAGTAACCTATTTTTTGCGTTTTTTCGGATGACCCATCTTTTCCTTTACCTCGCCCGGCACATCGATCAACCCGAACCGATAGAACATTCCGTATATATAAGTCACGCCCCGGATATCCCCCAGAGCTTTGGGTCTCTCTACTACTTCACATCTTATATTACCCAGTGCCAAAACTATAGAACTCCACGCCAGACTTTTACTCTTCTCCCGGCGGTCGATCCACAGCTCTTTTGTGTACTCGCCATTCCTGCCTTTCCGTACCTCATAAGTAAATGGCAACCCGGAGTAGGTTTTGAATTTCACACCAGCATAAACCAGAACCACACCCCAGAAGTTTTCTTCTGTCGGATCAGCCCTCCACCGCTTCATCGCCCTGTATCTCCGCTGCCGCTCTGCTCCAACACTGATTTTTTCTTTCTCTGTACTTGGGAAGTACACACCTTTTTTATATGGCAGGTACGAAGTGACGGAGGCTATGGATAGGTCAAGAGCTGCTGCGGTTGAGAGTATGGAGGTTTTGTAGTCTTGTGTTTCATGGTATTCTTCAAAAGTGTCCTGTACCTTCTCCGCCACATCCGATTCATACACACCGGCTGTGATGAGCAGCTTTCTTACTTTTATTGGGTTTAATCCCAGCTCATCGCCGATGGCCTGCAAGGACATCTCAGAATTATAAAGTGCCACAGCACTTTCCATCTGCTCTTTCAGATTTTTCCCAGCATCGTACTCCGGCTTCAGCTTCTTCCGGCCACCGCCGGGTTTTCTTGTTTTCTTCATTTTACTCATGCAGCTCCAACGGCAATCCGTCCGGGTCATGGAAGAAAATCATCTTCTTACCGGTATAATCATCCACACGGATCGGCTCACATTCAATGCCTACCTCCGCCAGTTCCTTCACCGTCTGTTCCACGCTCTCCACGCAAAACGCAAGGTGACGCAAACCACAGGCTTCCGAGCGGTTCACTCGCTTCGGCGGGTTTTCCTCAGCGAAAATCTCCAGCTCCGTGTGTTCATTAACACGCAGATCCAGCTTCCAGTCCTTTCGCTCCGGGCGGTAGTTTTCTCTGACGACAGAGAATCCCAACTTGTTCACATAGAACTCCTTGGCTGCTTCGTAGTCAGATACGATGATTGCGATATGATGTATTTTAGATAAGTTCATTTTGTGTCACGCTCCATTTCTTTTATTTCCGTTACAAACTATATTTAGTTTCTCAAAATATACCGTGTGAACTTCTGAAGTTCAGTTTGTCCACACGGCGTAGGTTTTACTTCAGTTTTTCGAGGATCTCATCTGCGCTCACACCGCTGGCTAATAATTTCTTAACCACACTCTCGGCTTCAGCCTTCTTAGCTTCTTCAGCGGCCTTAGCATCCGCCTTGGCTTTCTTGGCTTCGAGCTTGGCTACTTCTTTCTCTGCGGACTTCAGAGCAGTCTTCTTCTCTTTCAGGTCAGCTTTCAAAGTGTCAATGTTTGCAGTGATGGATGCAATCTCAGCAGAGAGTGTTTCCTTTGCGGACTGCTTTTCTGCAATCTGCGTTGCAAAATCAGCAATCACAGTTTTGGGCTTATTCTTGCTACCTTTAGTTCTGGGCATGGTGATAACCTCTTTCCGTTTTAATGGTTTAAGTATAGCACTGTGTTGGGGTGAGGGCAATATAACTACCCGGCTATCGTTCATATTTCAAATTATGAAATCCTGAATCGATCCAACCGGAGTTGCCATTGTTTTATCAAAAAGCACAATATCCTTTGCCCCCGTACAAACAGTACTTTTATACTTAATTCCTACATATCCCTTATTTAAAAAATACTGAGCCATACACTGAAAAGGCGCATACATCAAACTTTTATCGTCTGCATCAGCCAATGGAGTAAAAATCTGCTCAGATAGTAGCTTAAGATACGTATGCAACGCCCAAAAGTTTATTTCCGCTTTCATTTCATTAATTTCATTTTCAGTGGGAATAACTACTCGTCCTTTCTTCATGCTTCGCTCATAGCAACGCGAGAGGTAGACTTTTCCGCTATTTTCAAGCTGAGCATTTATATCCTCATACGTCATCTCGTCAGCCAAAGTTAAATCAATTATTTTTTCATCCTTGTTAGCAGAATTGATTTCAAATAAACAAATACCAAAGCGATTTCCTGTCGATGCACGACATTCCTTTATCGTACACTGCTCTGCCAAATTTTTGTCACTAGCCCATGCTAAATACAGCCATTCAATGCCAACAGGACTGAATCTGTTATCCTCATTAATAAATTCTGCTTTTGGCAAGAAGCGATCATATGATACTGTCTCCGGAGCTTTTAGTTTAGTACCTCTGGCCAGATATCCATCAGTTTGAAAAACATCCAATGAACGTTCCAACCTCACGCAACAATTGGCAAACAAATCATCAAACACTTTCAAAAATGTAGTCGTCAATGCTGAATCAACCTCATCATATTTAAATGTCTTATTTGCCAAAGCGACTCGAAATTCATTCCATGTATTTTTTATTGTAGCTTCACTTTTCTTAATATCTCCAAAATCAAATAACGGAAGACTCATAATATTTTGATACGACATTTCGCAGTATTTCCAATCTTATAATTTAATGCCAGCCAATCATTCTGAAATTCGAATCAGTTTTTCTCGCCTTTCTTGATAAGTCTGGCTACCGGAGTAAGGTCTGTAAATGCACTGTCGATAATATTTCCACACACAGGGCACTCTATATCTTCATGTTCGCGGTTTCCTTCCCATATAGATTTATCATCATATTCCGAAATGGAACCACATCTATCACAAGTCACTCGATGAATCATCGTCAGATCTCCTTTACTTTTTTATCTTTTTCACATCTTCGCCGATCATAATTGATCGTTGCCTACTGCTCACCGCGTAGAGGTGTGTGAAGATTTGAGCAACGTAGGGAGCTACCGCTCCCAATATATCACAAGTCTGCAAATAAATCAGCTTTGTACAGACCATTTTCTAACATTTTCTTGAAGCTGTCTTTCACTGCTGCGACATCCTCATGGTAGGTCATGCCGTACCAGGTGTCATTCGACTTCAGCACCTTTACGGACATCTTGCCTTCGTCCAGCAGCTCACCGATGAAAGTCGGAATCAGATACTCTGCTTTCAGCGGATTCTTAACTACTTCTTTCTCAAAGAATTCTTTGAAGCCATCCTCCAGTGTAGTAAGGAAGTCAGGTGTCAGTCCCCACATATTCATGGAAACCAGAGAATCTGTGTCGATAGTCACACCGTCTGCCTGTGCGCCATTCACAGTTTTTACGATATTCTTAGTTTCTACAACCTCAGTCAAATTATTTTCCGCATCCATCTTGCAGATGCCGCGAGTCACGCCACCGTTGTCAGACAATGCGTTTTTCAACACAAAGCCTGCCATACAGGACTTGCCACCGTTTATCAGATAGTCGTGGACAGCCTTGAAACCTTCTTTTCCATAGTAATCATCTGCATTGATCACGACGAACGGGGTATCGATCACGCTCTTTGCCGCAAGCACGGCCTGACCAGTTCCCCACGGTTTCGTGCGACCTTCCGGTAATCTGCCCGGAATATCGTTGATGTCCTGGAAAGCATAATCAACGGTCACATTATGTTTCTCACAGATTTTCGCAACACGGTCACCGATGACCTCTTTGAACTCTTTCTCGATATCCTTGCGGATGATAAATACTACATGGTTGAAACCTGCCTCAATCGCATCATGGATTGAGTAGTCCATAATGATATGGTTCTCATCATCGACCGGCTCCAACTGTTTGATTCCTGTTCCAAATCGGCTGCCGATTCCGGCCGCCATGATAAGTAATGTTGTTTTCATAATCTCTCCTTACTGCGCTCGTGCTACTTTTATCGGACATATCTTGATACACTGGTAGCACCGCACACACTTGCTTCCATCTATTTGTGGATATTCAAAGCCTTGAGTAACTCTCAAGCTAAAAAGTAACACTATCTTTCATTATTTCACTGTTCAAAGCAATGCTTTATAAATTCGTCATAGCTTTTAAACTTAGGATCATGCTCTTTCATATATAGAAGTGTTTGTTCCTCACTATTTCCAAGTTGAATCTTTTTTTTAAATACAGTGTTATTTGTAACAGATTCACTTGTTTCAAATAACATAAAATATTCATGGAACACTGCCGGTCCCGGCATTTTACGATATCGCTCATAGTATCTTTTGGCAAGAAGTTTTGCCTCGTCTAATTGTTTATCTCGCCTTTTCATTAAAAATTCATCAATGCCCATTATGCGCTTCGCTGGTACACCAGCATACACACTATTCTCTTTACAGTCCTTGGTTACCACACTTCCTGCACCAATAATAACATTATTACCGATTTTAACATTTCTCTCAATAATTGCATTCATTCCTATGAATACATTATCGCCAATTTCAACAGTACCGCTTGCTCCAAATACCCCCCCACGATAATTTTTGAGAACTGACCATGAATAGTCATGTGTCAAAATCTTGACCCCCTCAGTTATCCGAACATGATTTCCTATTGATATCATCCAAGGGTATTGTTCATCTATTAAAGTTTTCGTTGGAACATATACAACGCAGTCATCTCCTATTTTCATTCCAAGAGCTTTAAGGTGCTCAACGTAAGACTCCGAATCCGACTTTGCACCATAGACTACTTTTTTTAGCATATTTTTTAATAGCATAATTTTTATTTCTCGCTTTCTCTTTAATTATCCTTTATGCTTTACGTTTCTTAAATATCTGATAAATAAACGCAATTATAGTTGCTCCACCTGCACATATAAAATATGACTTAAAATTGTGATAGCCTTCTTTATATAGCACAAGCGAACAAAATGCCACCAAATACATGTGTACAAAATAAATCGTTTCACTCATACCTCTTAGCTGCATATAAAATGTGCCTTTGAAATTCAACCTTTTGCATGCATATATTATTAACTCAAACAAGAACCAGAATGTTGGTAAATCCAGTATTTTTGATAAGTACTGTCCTTCCGCCCCCCCCAATTAAACTAAAGCCTACCTTCAGCATGTAGAGAATTCCAGCAAAGACTCCATTTTTCACAGACAGTTTCAATTCATCTGCACGATCTATTTCGGCCATCCGCATTCCAAAGGCCATGAATACCAATGACTGAAACAATCCATTTCTTGTTGTTACAAATGCAGAAAAATACAACTCTATAGGTCTTGCCAAAGATAGCGGCAAATTTTCCAAATGGCCATTTAGCATTGTCAGTCCGATTCCCACCAAATATGCAAACACACCAATGCCGGAAATCTGTTTAATTGAAAATTTTTTCAATAAAATACCAATCAAAAGCAGCGCAAAAGCCAAACCATTCAAGTACCATAGTGTCCAAGAATAAAAATTTTCTCCCACAAAAACAAAATTTCGTAAACAAAGAATCAAATATGTCGGATTTAGCCCACCCTCAATTATCCATCCGCTTATAGTTAACGGAAGATAAATGGCAGACCATATAAAATAAATTCGCAAAATCTTTTTACAACGAAATATCAATTTTGCATGCAAATTTTCTTCTGATGGTTTAGCAATTAAAAAATATCCCGTGCATGCATAGAAGAATGGCACTGCATAATTAGAAATATCATAGTAAAATAACCTGTCTAAAACATTACTACTTGCCTGAAATGGTCTGGTATGTATTCCAATCACTAAAAACGCACAAATAAATTTCAACAGATCAATTAACCTATAATTTGAATCTATGCATTTCTCCTTTATATTTTCCACCACAGTTTTTCTCCTCACAAATCACAATACACAGCATCCAAATATTTTCTTAGTTTTTGTGCAAGATTTTGTTTTTTACTTTCTCAATAATTTCAAACATCAGTGCATTCTTCATTGCCGTATTTACAGCAACATATACAATTGCACCACCAGCCATCTCAATGAAAAGGCCCACTGTGTTTGGCAGTCGTAATTGCATAAGCACAAATACGCATATAGACATTATCGCTGTACTAAACAGCCCTGTTACAAGCGCTTTTCCATTAATGCTAAATCGCACTTTCTTCTTCATGTAAATAAACTGGATTGCATTGGTAACCAATTCGCTCAATACAGACGCTATTACTGCACCATTTTGCAGCAACATAGGAATCAATATGGCATTTGTAATAACGTTAATCACGGACGCAGAAGCTGCTGCTGGAAGAATAATTTTTTCACTTTTAGTGCTATAGACCAACTGATAGCAGAACAAATCGCCGAACCCTTTAATTAAAATCAATGGACACATCAACTGTATCGTCAGTGCAGCCGGTGCAAATGCCTCACCGTAAAGAAACTGAACAGTTTGAGATGCTACCAAAGCCATTCCAACCGCCAATGGGAGAGTCATTACACATAAGATTTGGAACCCCTTATCCAGTAATCGATAAAATCCTTCCCGATCTTTGTCATAATAGTAACTCAGCCGAGGAAGTAATGCTGCAGTGACTGCATTTGCCACAGTAAGTACCATGTTGATGGTCTTTTGCGCATACGAGTAAAATCCAACAGACTCATCCGTTGCCATCATATTCAGCATTGTCACATCAATCTTATTATAAATGCTTGACAAAAATATAATACAAGCAATTAGCAGAACCGGCTTTATGTGCTTTTGAATTTTGATGCCAGAAAAATCAAATCTAACAAACTTTTTCGCATGGATAACATTGAATATATAATTTCCGCCTGTTGCAAGACTTGAAATCAATGCATACGCAATGTAGTCCTGCCGAGTTTTAACAAATAAAAAGAGTGCAACAAGAGAGATTCCCTTTATTAGCAGACTTCTTCCAGTAATGTAGCCATATTCTTCCAATCCCTTATACATCCAGTCAATGTTCAGGTAGTTGAAGAAAATAGCCAATCCACAGGCAGCATATAATGCCCATTCACCGTTAAAACCAGCATTTATAAAAACAAGTCCAAAGAATCCGATTACCGCCAATGTCGTAGACACAATATTCAGTAATAGGAGTTCTGTAAATAACTTATTGCTTTCGCACTTATTATCTCTAACTTTTGCGAACTCTCTTACACCATAGGATGGAAGTCCCAAAGCAGCAATCGTCACAAAATAAGACGCAATATTCTGAGCAGATGCGACCTTACCAACACCAACCGGAAGAAGGATTCTCGATACATATATCGATGTCACAAACGGAAACAGAATATTTGCAACGGTATATATGATATTATATATTGAATTTTTCGCTAATGATTTCTGCATCATTTCATCTACATGGCAAACATTCTGCCATCATTTCCTCCGTTAAGATATAATAAATTCATGTACTTTTATTTTTCTGTCAGCAACCGATAAAGCCATATAGCGTGTCAGCGAAAGCTAATCTTATACTCTATTTGCTTTACCCCCCCCGAATGATTTTGAGTTTTATCAAATTTTCTTTTAATTTCTGCTTATAATATACTTTAGGTATGCTCTTTGAAACAGCTTTATAAAATCCTTTACTCAAATTCTCAAAGAAAATCCCACGAGTTTTCGGAGCAATGGAAGGATGTCTTAATTGATGGTTAGCCTCTATTGCTTTTTCAACATCAGCTTCTTCTAATCGCAGTCCAGATTTTTTAATCAATTCCATGCCCTTATTTGTCTGACATAAAATTAAAGATATACCTTTTCCCTGTTCACTATCCGGTTGATTGCTTCCCCAAGAATCTCCAATCGTAACATCCGATACTCTACCTAATGTTGCATACTGGCAAGAATAACAATTTTCTGTATAGTCTAAAGACGTAAGGAATGCATACGTGTACATATCATGAACACCATTCGGTGTAATTGTTTTATACTCATCATTCCCATTTTGCGAAGACAGTCCAAAATTGGTTTTATTTCTGAAGCGAATCTCCCTTAACTGCTTGATGTCAACACCTTTTTCATGCAATGCAAGGGTCAAAATTTTCGGTGAGGGCGATCCATGACAGATTAGATCTACAGTATAGAGATTCTCACTTATATTTGTCGGTATTGTTTTCGTATAATTTTTAATTGCTGCCACTTGACAAGGCAAACCAATAAACAGGACCTTTTTTCCATTTTTGAGTTTTTCAATAACCTTATTATAAATACCAGCTGGGTTACTTTTCACATATTTCGATCCTGCGAAACGAACCAATTCATCTTTTTTATTCGTCATGTCAAAAATGAATTCTCCGTTTCTAAACAAGCACGCTGCAACATAGCCTCCATCATCAACGAAACACTCCATCATAGCAGAGACGGCTCCTCCAGAAGACGCTTTCATTCGGACATCATCTGACGCCCAGCCTTCTTTCCAACAAATAGGTTCAGTCAGATTCACTTTATGATTGTTTGGGCAAACTCTCTCACATGCCCCACAACCCACACATTTTCCTTCATCGATAACCGCATTATATGCCAACAAATTATCCTGAATTGATATAGCCTCTTTTTTACATTTTCCTACGCAAGCCATGCAGCCTGTGCAAGAATTCTGTTTACATACAGTTCTCATGCATTAACTCCTATTTTTTTGACACAGCATCTCACAGAACTGTTCTAATCGTTTTACTTCTGCTTTGTAAGAAATTTTATCAAAATCCAATTTTTTCATTAAGCGTTCATTATTAGGGTGCTGAAGTAAATACTCGATTTTTTCAGCAATCTCGTCTTTATCCATCGGATTGTAAATCACATCATGCTCTGTAACATTTAACAACTCCAAAGCACCCGCCGCATTTGTTACAAGAATGCTACATCCACACAGCAAAGCGTCAAAAACAGAAAGAGCAAAAGGTTCGTAGACTGAATTCAAAACATACAATTCGCTTTTCATCATTTCTTCAAAGAGTTGCTTCTGTGGAACCAACCCTTTGAACTCGATATTTTTTCCCTTTGGCAAATCATCAGGATGATAAAGATGCCCATAGACCATCAGCTTTTTACTATCATCTAATTTTGCTACAGCATTTGCAACCTCTATATTGTTTTTCAGCTTTCGATCTCCACCTACAGCTATGATTCGACCCTTTTCTCGTGGCATAGCAATATAATCAAAATCAGCTCTATCAACACCATTATGTAGATAATTCATCCGATCTGCGCAGAAAGGATACTTTTCCTGAATCATTTTACTATAGCGTTCTGACACAGCCAAAATTAAATCCGAATTGTTTAGAAAATACTTTTCGTATTTTAGAGCTTTTTCGTTTGGCGATATCTGATTCAATTTAAATTCAATTTCATTGCAGCCGTGCATAATATAGATAGTTTTCTTGCCGAGGAATTTCCCCAACTTTGAAGAATACATTCCGATTTTTGACAGACCGGAAACAACAATAACTTCGCAAAAAAGTGTCTTAATTATTGAAGTCAAATACTTGCGTAACTTATTATTACTAAACGAAGTATAAAAATTCGGTGATAAATGTTTCACAATTCCTTTATTCACATTTGCCGGTCCCGTATTTTCATTTGTATTACCAATAAATAAATATTTTCTCATTCAATCACCTATATTTTTTCTTAAATATTGCAAGGATTTCTCTTTTTCCTTTTCTATAATATTTTGAAAATTTTTCATATCCTTTTTCATTTTATATTTCTCATCAAGTTTTGAAATTTCCATCACCACATGTTCTTGCATTTCGATTTTTTTCAATAAATCACCCAACTTATTTCTATTACTTTCTCTAACTAATACTGCAAATTTTTTTGAATATTTTGAAGCAAAAATTGTTCCATGGAAAGTATCAGTAACCACAAAATCTGCCCTTGCAAACATCTTCAAACATTGAAACGGAGAACATACAATATAATTTTCAATCCAAAACTGTGGTGCACCAACCGCCACAGGTGTCAAACAGTGTTTTCTGCAGAACTGAGTAATCTCTCTTATTTCTTCTTGAGTATGAATTCGATTGTAATATGAGTAAATCACACAATAGCGTTCTGGTACTCTAGGCATTTCAACATTTTTAAGCTCATCGTCAAAATTATAAATTAGAACAGGATCAAGATTGTCTTCAATATCTGCATCTGTAAGATTTGCAACAAAATTATGTGTATTCTGATCTCGCGTGGAAAAAGAAGCTACACCTTTAAAAGTTTCTCTTATACGTTTAGCTACTTTTGTCGGCAAATCTTTGTAGCTTGTTGAGCCGCACGAAGCCGCATAAGTAATAACCCGATTTGCTTCTGGAACATTTCCAAAAAGTTGAGATGTAAATCCCCATCCATTTGTATTTAGGCAGTTGAAAACTTCATCACTACCTATAATGCATAAATCATATTTATTGCTCTTTTTTTCAGCTTCCAAGCAGTTTACTCTAAACTCATTGAACAATCGATTTTGTTGATTGCTCTTGATTTTTATTGTAAAACGATTCAATGTGTATTTGTCTATCTTACTTATCTTTCCAAACAGTCCGTTCTTTTCTCTCTCCGCAACATACTGTTGCCTGATTCCATTTAATAGATTGTTATCTTCTTCGTTAGGTGCAATGTCCAAAAATTCAACTTGTACATTCATCTCCTCGAGTATCCTCTTTAAAGCAAATGATTGAAGTAACGATCCCATATTGTCAACCATTTGCATTGATAAAATACATACTTTCATTTATACAATAATCCTCACGTAATTTTTCATCATATATTGTTGGTTATAGTCTTTGCTTTAGAATCATCTAAAACTACGTCGTCAGCAATTAAATAAAAATACACGAAACTGCTATATACCTCCAACATCTGCGATTCACAAAAAGAATAAATTGCAAGAAGCAGAGCCACAGACATTATCATATAATTATGACGTTTAATAGCTTTTTTCATTAATAAAATATAGCCTATTAGTATAATAACTGTTGGAATCAATCCCATAACTAATAGAGTTACCATATAGCTGCTATCACATGTAACGTTCCAGTTATACCATCCATGAATATTATTATAAATTGTTCCTGAATTATCTCTCAGTGTTACATTTTGACCAAATAACTTTATCCCAAACTTATTGAGAGCATAATAATTTAAAAATAATCTATTTGTAAAAACTAAATCTAGCATTTTCAACATATTACTAGTTTCAATAAATCTTGCAGACAGATATGTAAAAAGTGTTACCAATAATTGACTATATGTCATTAGAAATTTAGGAACTTTACTATACCATGTCCGACTCATTATTTTTTCACTAAACACCATAACAAGTGGTATTAAAAGTATTACGATAGTAGATGTTTTACTGTCTGTAAGTAAAAAAGTTATCAGTCCACCTAATTCAATTCCTATATAATGAATAAGCTTCAATTTTCCTGCCTTCTCAGATGCCCACAATAAAATAATAATCATTATTAGCTGAGCTGTTACATTCGGGTGGCCAAATCCAAGACCGCTAGCTCCACGTCTCAATATTTCAGCGTTAGAAATTCCAATCAAAAAAAGAAAAATTCCCAATCCCAAAACAAATGTCAACGCTTTTCGGCAGACATTTAAAATTTTTCTATATGGTATATTCTTTGATGCAATTATAAGAAGAAAGCCTTTAAAGTAGGCTGCTTGACCGCTAACAACATATCCTATAAGCAACAGTATCCCAACAACAAGAAATGTCATTAATTCTTTTAAAGAGTACTTTTTTTGTACGATAATATAGATTAATCCCCCATACATAGGAACTTGCACAAAGTCAATAACAGTTCCGAGAAATTCCATCTGTGAAAACACATATATCGTTGTTAGTTTATTCATAAAGACTAACAAAAACAATATGATATATATAAGCTTTGTTTTTCTAAAATCCATCTTTTCTATCGTTAATGCCATATTTAATCACCTTTCATTTCCTCACCTTGCTTTTATGCTTAGTAGAATATAGCATAATCCATACTGCTTACTTTTCATCAAATCCAGCAGTAGCTTTCTTGTAAGCTTTTCATTATCATAATTTGTACATCTTAATACAGTCTGCAGGTGTTCATCGTCCACTATTTCCTTAACTTCTTGTTTTTTTACATTCTTGCTAGCATCAGAAAGAATTATCATCTTCAATGCTGCAATCGTATTAGACAAATAGGGATATGTAATTCTATTTAGCACCGCCACATCGTAGCCATTATTCTCAATCAACTGATAGCATGCATTATAAAAATCTTTGATTTTACTATAGCGATTTTTCTTGTACGTATGTGTCAAAGAGCCCGCATTTTCACAATAGAAATACAATGCTTCGGATAATACCGAAACTCTGTTTACATACTTATAAAGTTCCAGCAACGAATAAATATCCTCTGAAATAATTTCACGCTCCGAAACAAATTTCCAAGACGCTTTCCTTATCATATCAAGAGAATACATACTCGCCCAAGCACTCATCCACAAATTTGTTTGTGTGCCATTTTTCACATCTGGACCAATCAAATCTGCCAAAAACACATTTTGTACTTCGTTGCCCGAATATGTAACTCGTTCAGTTTTTGGAATAACAGGCTTTCCCGTTTCACCATTTGACTTGACATCACAAAAGCCAAATACTACAATATCTGATTTTTCCTTTATTGCTAGACTATATGCTTTTTCGATAGCATCCAATGCAATGTAGTCATCACTATCAAAAAAACAGATATATTCACCCGTTGCATTTTCAATGCCCGTATTTCTTGCATACCCAAGTCCAGCATTCTCTTTATGGACAACCTTTATCCTGCTATCTTTTTTTGCCCAATCCTCGCAGAGTGTTGGACAATTATCTGGCGAACCATCATCAACTAAAATAATCTCTAAGCTCTTATAGCTCTGGTTAACTACACTCTTCACACAACGGTTTAAATACTTTTCCACATTGTAGATTGGTAAAACCACCGAGACAACGCCTTTTCTCATAATGTTTTCCTCCAAGTGTAACTCATAAGAAACGACGTCCGCTCTTTTTAATGATTAGAACAAAACTTTCGCTTCCAACTTTTTTGTAAAATCAATCCAGGAATAAGGCAAACCAATGTCAAAGTTCTATCAGGCGTATTCTTTAAAATTTCCGCAACACTCACGTCTGCAAATTTTCCATAGATGATATACTGTAGAGCAGCCTTCACCCTATATTTTTTCTTAAACTCTGACCCCATAAATTCTTTTGCCCTGTTCATACAGCCGACAGGCGATTTAATATTATTGAGCCTTCTATTTTTCGTAAGCCCGTCATCCTGATAGTTTCCTATGTAAATTGCTTTGTTAATGTGAACCATCATGTACTTTCTTGCCATTCTGACCCACACGATATCTTCTCCAAGAAATCTTTCACCTTGATATTCTGGGAACGGGAACTCTTTCAGACATGATGTCTTAAACACCTCTGCTTTATCTGCCATCGTGTCATCCGAATTTACTCTAGCTTCTGTGTATGATGCCACCCGTTCATTCGGAACAAATTCTTTTCCATTTACACTTCCGTCAGGATACGCTCTTAAAAAGGCATAGCCACAGATGTTCTTTTCATCCTCATACCTTTTGTGATAACGCAAAACAGTCTCAACTGCATCCGTCGTTAAGGTGTCATCAGAATCCACAATAAAAGTCAATTCTGATTCGATTTTCTTAACTGCGTAGTTCAAGGCCGTATGCTTACCACCGTTTTCTTTGAAAAAGTATTGAATCGAAAAATCAGAATCTGATAGCCACGCTTTCACAACCTCTTGGGTATTATCCTTACTCCCGTCATCTACGATGACCCATTCAAAATCTTTGCATGTTTGCTTTTTCAGTGAGTCATACAGTTGCGGCAGTACCCCCCCCCGGTTGTAAGTGGGGGTTAAGATTGTCAGCCTCATTACTTCGTCTCCATCTGCTGTGCGATATCAGCATCCACGATTTCCTCGCCGGTCTTATGCTTCAGCTGCTCTTTACTTGCCTCACTCAAACCGTTATTGATCACACAGTTCATATCGCAGGTGCTACACTTGTCCAGATCTTCTTTAGTAACTTTGCCATCACAGTAGTCCCGACAGATCTTCAGCTCGTACATGCTGTACGGATGCTTGGTGAACAGTGCCTTGAACTTGTGTACCAGAACCCAGGTAGCAGGTTTCCAGATGTACTTGTGCATCGCAGGACTTACGCTGCCGATCATCCAGCAGTCACGGTCGCAGCAGCGAACCTTTGCACGAACCTTCTCTGCTTCCGGGCTGTTCCACAGCTCATCCCAAGTCTGATTGTTCAGGTTACCCATGACCTCTTTGTCCTTGGTGCCGTTGCAAGGCATAACATCGCCATACGGGTCAATGAAGAAGGTATCAAAGCTCATGTCACAAGGCAGCAGACGCTTCTGACCGTAGATGTAATTAATCAGGCCATGGTTGAAGTAAGCACGGAACCACTTCTTCGGGCTATTGCTACGAAGCAGTTCGTTGACCAGATTCTCGAAGTTCTTTGCGACCATCGGACGGTCGTGGATGATGTTCTTTGCTTCAACAAAGTAGAAGCTGTTGTGCAGAGAAGCTGTTGCGAACTCCATGCCCATCTCATCGGAGATTTTGTACAGAGGCACCAGGTCAGGAGCGTTCTTGTCCTGAACAGTCATACCGAAGCCGACATCCTTCATGCCCATCTCACGCAGTTTCTTCAGCGTGCCGTAACCACGCTGGTAGCCGTTCTGCAGGCCACGGATCTCGTTATTGGTCTGTTCCAGACCCTCGATAGAGATACGAATACCGATCTGCGGGAACTCCTTGCACAGGTCAACGATACGGTCGGTGAAGAAACCATTCGTGGAAATAACGATACGGTCGGACTTCTTGTACAGTTCACGCACGATATCCTTCAGATCAGTACGGATGAACGGCTCGCCGCCGGTGATATTGGTAAAGTACATCTTCGGCAGCTTCTTGATGGTTTCGATGCTGATTTCCTCTTCCGGCTTGGAAGGTGCCTTATAACGGTTGCACATAGAGCAACGAGCGTTACAACGATAAGTAATGATGACCGTACCATTTAACTTCTTTTCTTCAGACATGATTAACTCTCCTAACTCTCTCTTTTAAGAATGTTTCGACTTTATTTAAGAACCACTTGGCACATACCGAGAAGACAACCGAGCCGCAGATGACTGCAACAACTGTGAAGATATACGCCAGCAGACCATTTTCAAATAGATGAACAAGGTGTAGCTTCTCAAGCACACGATAAACCACCATGTGGCACAGGTAAATCTCGAAGCTGATACCACCGAGGAACTTGGCAACTGGATTGACCAGTCCCCCCCCCACTTTACAGCCGAGGGTATAGACCAGTGCTGCCACACAAAAGAACAGCATCGTAAGTGTAGAACTGCCTAATGCAAAATAAGCAACTGTGGCAATCAACAGAATCGCTCCGGCGATAACCTTGTATTTTGCTGCAAACTCAGCCAGTTCCTCTCGATAGAGGAAGATCAAGCCACCCGCAATGAAATATACTGCACAGTACAGAATATTTGTCCTTGCGCTGAAATTTACTGCTGCTCTACCTGCAATGTGGCTTTCATCAAAGAAATATGTACTGCATGCGAAATTGTAGATTACAGCACAGCCAAATGCCAACCATGCACGTTTCTTGTTCCCTAGCAAAAAACACATAAATGGGAACAGTAGATAAAACACAAAAATCACTGCCAGCGTCCAACTCACACCAATAACCGATATATTCATATTCGGCAGAAGTCCCTGACACAGGGTCAGGTTTGCAAAGACCTCATAAAGTGCACTTCTACTGGGTGACATTGCAAAATCCAGTGCACAAAGCAATGCGAAGTATGGCCAAATTTTGCTATATCTTTTGGTGTAAAACTCTCCCACACTGATTTTCTGTTCCTTGAATTTCTGGTAATAGCCGCAGCACATACCAAAACCGCTGACCATCATAAAAAGGAACACAAGATTCGTAAAGGATGGTATCAGCTTTTGGAACATAAACCCGTTCAATCCGAACTTGCCATTTGCCAGAATGTGCATCAGTGCAATTCCCAATATGGCATAGGCCTTCAAGCCATCTATTCCTTCATATCTTTCTTTCATCCCGCAAGCATCCCCCACAATGTCTTTGCATATTTTTCCTCGGAGCACTCACTCTCAAGGAAACTCTTAAACTTCTCCGCACTAGCATCAGCTTCTTCTCTATGCTGCAAGTAGTACTAGATTGTATTTTTCCAGTCTTCAATATTCCTTCTACACAAAGCACCTCTGCCATCGGCGAAATACTCCTTTGCTCGTTCCATACATCCGTGTGGTGAGCGGATATTGTTTTTTCTTCTGTTCTTCGTCAGTCCATCTTCCAAGTAGTTGCCTACATAGATTGCTCGGTTTATATGAACCATCTGGTATTTCATGGCCATCCGAATCCACACGAGATCCTCTCCCAGAAACTTTTCATTTCTGTACTCTGGAAACGGAAACTCTTTCAGACATCTTGTATAAAAGACTTCTGCCTTGTCTGCCTGCGTATCGTCCGCGTTGATTCGACATTCAATGTATGTTCCCACTTTCTCATCCGGCTCAAATGGCTTTCCATTGATGTTTCCGTCCGGGAATCTTCTCAGGAAGGAATAACCACACAGGTCTTTTCTCTCCTTATATTTTTTGTGGTACTGAAGAGTCGTTTCGATTGCGTCCGGCACAGGCGTATCATCAGAATCAACAATAAAGGTCAGTTCCGAGGTTATCAGCTTCACACCAACATTCAGTGCCGTGTGCTTGCCACCGTTTTCTTTGTATATGTACCGCATCGGAAATTCGGCTTTTTTCCGCATCTCCTCTGCTATGCTTTTAGTGTCATCTGTACTTCCATCGTCAACCAGAAGCCATTCAAAATCCTTTATAGTCTGCTTCTGTAATGACTGATATAGGTTATTCAGTGACCCCCCGATTAAATGTGGGGGGTCAGCACTGTTACAATCATCGTTCTCCCTCCTGTAACTTACTGATACACTTTCATAATTTTCTCGTAATACTCATCAATGGTATCGAAGCTGATGTCCTTACAGTTCGCACTGTACTCCGCACACAGCTTCTTATCCCCCCAGAGCTTCTCTATCTTTCTCTTCAAATCTTCGCAATTACCGCTTCCAAACAGCTCGCCGGTCTTGCCAACCTGAATCAGCTCCGGGATGCCACCAATGTTCGCACCCAGCACCGGCGTGCCGTACATCTGAGATTCCATCACGGAGAACGGACAGTTCTCATACCACTCAGACGGGTAGATGGAGAACCGTGCCTCACGGATCAGCTTCTCCAGTGCCTCGCCCTTCTGGAAGCCCACGTTCTTGATGTTCTTAACACCATTCACCGTCTCTTCCAACGGTCCAGTACCGGCGAAGATGAACTGTACATCCGGCAGTTCCTTACAGACCTTGATGAGTGTGCCGATGCCCTTCTCCTCGGAGAAGCGGCCAAAGTAGAGAACGTAATCCTTCTTCTCTGTCTCTTTCCACTCTACCTTATCGATGAAATTGTGCATTGCCACGGTCTTGGTCGCAAACAGCGGATTGCTGTCCATCTTGCTCTTCATGAACTCGGAGCAGCAGATCATCATGTCGATGTATTTATAAGTGCCTTTCCACTTCCAAAACTCTGCCTCCATCATGCCGATGGCACTTTTCGCAGTGGAACCGTGGATGCACTTGCCTTTCATGCAGTTCATGAAATGGCCGCCGAGGCACTTCTCACAGTTCTCATGTGTGATAGGGTTCTTCAATTGATGGTTCGGGCAGACCAGCTGGTAGTCATGTGCCGTGAAGATGATCTTACAATCCCTTCTGGTTTCCTTGCGCCACTTCACGATTTCCAGAATGATGGAAGGTGTCAGCTGGTAGTTAAAATTGTTCAGGTGACAGACATCCGGCTTGAAGTCATCTAGTACTAGTCTTAATTTTTCTCTTGCTTCCTTGCTGTAGATGGTCTTGATCGTGTAAGTCAGCTTACTCAGTTTGCTGCCACCGTGGAAGTCCATGTCACTTGTGTAAGCATTGACACGGTTGCCCACGCAGCGACCTTCGTGCTCCATTCCGAAGTACTGAACCTCAAGGCCATGTTGCTCCAGCACCTCACCCAGCTTAAATATGTACGTCTCCGATCCGCCGTTGGGATACAGAAATTTATTTACTATCAGTACCTTCATTATTTTCTCCTGTACAGTTTCATCGTTTCCTCTACAACATCATCCCAGTTGTATTTTTTACAGATAAAGTCAGCTGCATGCTTCTTCATTTCCATAACCATTTCAGGATGGTCACAGGCATCTTGCAGTTTTTCTCGCAAGTCCTCTACATCTGACTTTTTGAAAATCAATGCCTTATCTTCCACAACCTCAGCGCACTCTGGAATGTCGGAAACCAGACAGCAGTTGCCGTAGCTCATTGCTTCTAGTAGACTTAGCGGCATTCCTTCCAGATCGGACGGCAGCGTGTAGATGTAAGCGTTGCTGTATAGTTCATCCAACATTGCTCCCTGCACAAACCCGGTAAAGAAAATCCGATCGTCACCCTTCGCCAGTTCTTTCAATTCCTCCATAAAGGAATCCGTATCACTGGAGCCGCCTGCGATAACCAGCTTTTTATCCGTCTTGACATTCTTGAAGGCCTCAACCAGATATCGAATCCCCTTTTCTGGCACCAGACGACCGAGGAACAATATGTATGAGTCTTTTTTCAGCCCGAACTTATCTGTAATCAGACTTGCTTCCCGAATCTGCGGCCTATTCACGCCATTAGGGATAAAGTGCGTTTCTCTTCCATAAGTTTCCTTAAAATAGTCCTGCACTCCTTTGCTCAGAACAATGACCTCGTCCGCATATTTCGCAGCATTTTTTTCGCCTTGGTGGATAAACTTAGAACCAAGTCCTGATTGCCATTTCTCGCGCTGCCAATCAATGCCATGGACGGTAACTACAACTCTTTTACCAAACATCTTCGGCAGCCATGTAAAAAAAGCTGGTCCTTCGGCATGAATATGTACTACATCATATCTTCCGAATGCGCTGTAAAGAGCCGCAAAAAAAGATGAACTTACAGCCGCAAGTCCGCGCCGTTCAATGGTCGGAACAGACTTCTGACGGATTCCCTCGTACTCCGTTTTACCAGCATCGTCATATTCTGCACCACTCACATGATGGCCTGCTCTGTTGTAGCAGGTCACGTCACAGCCATTCTGTGCCATTCGGGTGCAGAGCTCTTTGACAACGATTTCTACTCCGCCTTCTCTCGATAATCGCTTCTGTCCGAACATCGCAATCGCAAGTTTCTTACTCATAAATCTTTCCCACAATCCCACTCAATTTCTTCATCAATATCTCAGCCAGCACAAAGAACGGATAGGCTTGCTCACCTGTCCGCTGGCTGTCACCCCACCCTCTTGGTCGAAATTTCTTCCTGTGCGGCATTTCTGCCGCTCAGAAAGATCATTCGTTCATTCCCATATGGATGACATCATATTGATTCAGGTGCAACTTAAAATCCGATGATTTACTGATTTCTAATCCCGAAAACATGTTTTCAGAATCACATCCTTTGCTATAATACGCGGCAAGCATATTTGCAGCATAGGATTTCCCAAACCTTCCCATAAATGCCCTCTCCTTTCCCATTTACCGCTCACATCGCACCTTCATGTCTCAGCACGACTCCCACTGTTTTGCACAATATTTTTACATCAAGTCCCAGGCTCCAGTTTGCAATATAACTGCGGTCGAGTGCCACAACCTGTTCAAAATCCGTAATCTCACTGCGCCCACTTACCTGCCACATCCCGGTGATCCCAGGTTTGATTGCCAGGCGGCTTCTGTGGTGCAACTCGTATTTCACCCACTCATCTTCCGTTGGTGGACGTGTACCTACCAGAGACATATCCCCTTTGAGCACGTTCCAGAACTGTGGAAACTCATCGATGGACCAGTCGCGGATCTTATTTCCAAGCCCCTTTTTTATCGTTCCGTCCGGCAGACGCCTGCTGCCGATGATGCGCGGGTCAAAATCCAATTTAAACATCATTCCGTCCGATACACGGTTTTCTGCGGCAAGTGCTGCTTTGCGCTCCTCCGCATCCAGATACATACTGCGGAATTTATAGCACGTAAATTTCTTGCCATTCTTTCCGATCCTGGTCTGTCCGAAGAAGATCGGACCGGGCGATTCATGATAGATCATCGGTGCAAGGATCAGAAACAGAATTCCTGTGAGGATGCAGCCGACGATGCCTCCGAGAATATCTATCAGCCGTTTGAGAAACAGTTCCCAGGTACTCACGGTACGGATGCTTGTAGTCAGCACCGTGTATCGTCCCAGTTTTTCCACAAACTGTTTGTTCGCCGCCAGATCCATCCGGTTGGCAAGTTTCAGATGTACCGTTACTCCCATTTCCGCCAGCTGGTCGATCCATCTGTCTACCCGCGGATCATTTGGCTGCAGATCGATAAATACTTCATCCACCCATGCATGGCACAAGTAATCCATAACAGATTCTCCATCTGCCACAAATGGGATGTCCCCCAGTTTTTCGGGAAGTGTTTTCTTTTCATTGACATCGATCACAGCGATTCCTCGAACCTGAAACAGTTCATAGCTGTGATTTTCGACATCTTCCCGCACCTGTGGAAGATTGGCCCAGTCTGTCAATATCACGATAGAATTCTTTCTTCCAAACCGCAGGTTCCGCAATACATGCCGTTTCCAGAGAATTCTTGTTCCATAACTGATTATAGCATAAAAGATAGCGGTCAGAAACAGTGTAATACGAGAAAAATCCCCCGCATCTTTCACAAAGAACAGATAAAACACGGCAAACAGTATCACCAGGCTGACCTGACGCATGGTTGCCGCCAGTTCTATGAGAAATCCGCGTTTCAGTACGTTCTTACATGTATTTAAAAAGAACATCATGCATACATCGATCAGGATCAACACGATGGAAAGGTTTCCATACACGGAATTGGAGTATAAATTCAGGTTCCGGTGTCTGACGAGATACGCCAGGAAAAAAGAAACCTGCAGACACAGAATGTCCAGTATCACAAAATCAATGTGTTTGATCCAGCTGTTTTTTGCTTTTTGATACATGATGTCTCCTTTCTTTCGTTTTTATGATTCTTATTACTTTTGTTCATTCCCAATTTTTTCTATAGGAAAGGGCACAGCAGAATCAACTCTGTGCGCCCTTTTCAAGAACCCGAGATTATTTAGAAACTTTCTTTACGGTTCCTTTGAATCCGGCTTTCTTCAGCTGAGCCTTGAATGCTTTCAGCTGCTTTGCAGACATACCGGAAACCTCGATTGTCATCTTTTTGGTGTTTACACCCTTAAATGCAGTCTTGGCAACCTTTACGGAAGCAGACTTGATGACGATTGTCTTTACAGACTTTGCACCTGTAAATGCCTGAGCGCCAATGGTCTTGATGCTGGCTGGAAGTGTAACAGTTGTAGCTTTTGTAGCATTTGCAAAAGCCTTTGCTCCAATTGCTGTAACCTTGTAAGAGACTCCATCTACAACAACCTTAGAAGCTACTGTAACACTCTTCTTTGTTGTCTTTGGTAAAGCCTTTACGGTTGCTGTACCGTTTGCTGTGGTACTTACCTTTGCGCCATTATCAGCCTTGACGTTTGTCTGTTTTTCCGGAGCTGGAGCTACGGTTGCAGAATCTGTTGCAGCATAAGCAGTACAAACAGATCCAAACATCATAGTAGCAGCGGTAATACCTACCAGCACCTTCTTAATTAATTTGTTCATTGGGATATAATCCTCCTTTCCCTGATGATTGATTTATGTGAAAACCCTTTTGGGGAATCACCTATTTTGGCTCTGTTCCATAACCGTAATATTCCTGTTTTCCATAGTACCCATAGCCTTTTCCATAATAACTCTTGCCATAGTAGTTGCCATATTTGTGATAATATCCACTTGCAGCGCCTTTGGCACGGCTGAGTGCAATGCCGACAACCGGACACCCGGCACGCTCCAACTGGCGGATCGAATTACGAACCATTGCCTTTGGCGTTTCTCCTGCGCGGACAACCAGCAGTGCGCCATCACACAGCGAGCCGATCTTTTCTCCATCCGATACCAGATTCAATGGTGGAGCATCAATAAACGTATAACGATAATTTTCATCCAGTTCCTCAAATGTACTTGCCAGTTTCTGTCCTTCGAGAAGCATGGACGGGTTAATAATATTTTCTTTATTCGGAAGGAGATCTCCCGCTCCGATATTGGTACGCAACACATATTTGTCCAGCGTATCGTCACTTGCCAGATAATCGGAAGTTCCCAGAATTTTTCCATTGTCTTCCCGGACAATCTGATATTTGTCAACCATAACACTCTTGCGCAGATCCATGTCCACAAGAATGCTCTTGCTGCCGGCTTCTGCCATCTGACGCCACAGCTGCATGGCAATAAAACTTTTTCCCTCATCCGGAGCGCTGGATATCACCATGATTTTTTTCACTTTGCTTCCAAGAAAGCTCACATTGACGCGCAGACGGTTCAGTGCTTCCTCTACCGCATACGGAAGTTTCGGCATATTCTGGACGGTCGCACGGTTTTTCGGTGTAAATTCCATTACTTTTTCTTCCTTCTTTTCTTTTTCTCTTTACTGATCGCTTTTTCTACCTCATCGGAAATTTCTTCGATATCCCCCTCCGGAATAACGGTAAACGGCATGATACCAAATTCTTTTTCGACATCCTCTGCCGTATTTAAGCTGTCGTCCATAAGCATACGTACCACGAAGATCACGGCTACAAGAAGCATTGCAACAACCGCTCCGAGAATAATATTTTTGGCAAGGTTCGGCGAACTCGGTTCATCTGGAACCACTGCATATTCCGCAATGGTCGGCTGTGCATTCTCAGATGCATTCATAACTTTCGGAATGTAGGTTACCGCTGTATCTACAAGTTCATTGACCATCGACTGTGCAAGTTTTGGATCATTGTCCTCCACCGACACGGCAAGTAACCGTGAATCCCCGACAACTGAAATATCTACTTTTTTCAGCAGATCTTCATATTCCATATCCAGATTCATGTTATCAATAACCTCATTGAACACGGGACGGATTTTGATCAATTCGGTATAGTCCTGGGAAAGGGATGTTCCGATATTGAAATCCGACAGATCAAGCACACTTCCACTGGATGCGGAAATCATATACATTTTTGCAGTTGCCGTATATTTTGGTGTGATCAGAAAATGTGTGATGGAGCCTGCAATCACTCCACCGATCACAAATGCGAGAATCAGCCATACCAGCTTTGCCCGCAGCAGATAAAAAATTTCAAGCAGATCAATTTCGGTTTCTTCGCTGTTCTGCTCTGTCAGTTGGTTTTCCTGGTTCATTCGTTACTTTCCTTTCTCTTGCACCAGTGGATACAGTTGTTTCATGGATGTCTCCAGTGAATCTTCATCCATATAAAACTCCCAGTGCTTTTTCCCATCGTGCAGCTTTTCTCCAATTTTGGATGTACCGTCGATTGTGATAATTCCTTTGTCTGTATATCCCTGCATATCCTTTAACAGGGCAGTCAGATCATTCATCTTAATATCTGTCGTCGCATACGGGCGCAGCCGGTCATATAATTTCACGGTCGCATTGACATCCCCCGCATTCTGTTTTTTTATCTTTTTCATGAATGCGTTTAAAAAGATCTGCTGGCGGCGCATACGCTGCGTATTGCGATCGTCATCCATGGCATACCGGGACTGCATGAGCAGTTCTGCCTGCCGGTCTGTCAAGGTAAGCGTTGCACCTTTCTTCATAGCCGGATCCAGCTTGGTCATATCATCTTCCAATGTAACGGTTACTCCCCCCACCTCATGATTCAGAAGTGGCATTGCATCCATTTTCAATGCATAGTATCCATCAATAGGCAGCCCCCCAAGCATTTTGGATACGGTCTCAACCGTATTGTCACAGCTTGCAGCCTTGTCCTTTCCATACCAGTGTGCCGTACAAAGCTGCATCTGTGCACTGGCATTGGCACTTCCGTCTTGCAGAAGCATTGGCACTTCGGTGATGGTGTCCCGGTTCAGCTGCAAAATTCCATATGTTTTTTCTTCTTCATCCACGACAACAAGCATCAGTGCATCTGCCATCGAGCCATGATATTCTTCTCCTTCGGCATCTTCGTTTCCGCTTTTGTCGGTTCCGATAAAGAGATACGTCTGAACCGGATGGGCAAATTTCCAGGTCTTTTTATGTAGCTTGATCGAGACGGTTTTTTCTTGAAATTCTTTCCAGACACGCTGCGTTTCATTTTCTGTGGCTGCCTGCTGGATACGCACGTCGTGCCGATCCATCCCACGGATGATAAAATACACAGCAATGATTACAAGTACGGCAATGATAATTTCTATAACTGCACGCATGGTCTTCTTTTTTTCGCTCACTGCAGTACCTCCCTGGTCAGGCGATCCGTTTTCTGGAGAAACGCTTCGCCAAATCTCTTTGCAAGCACGATGCGCCCCTCGGCAAGATTTGGATGCCGGGTATCCATGTTGTGGCAATCACTGCCAAGAATAATGGTTGTGGCTTCTTTTGCAAGCTGAAACGCTTTATGCCTCTTTTTCCAGTTCAGAAATACGCCTGCATTCATCTGCTTGTATAACGGAAGTTCCATGACGGCATCCCAGATTTCTTTTTTCTTCTGGAATTCGTAATAACGCTCAATATGGGCAAGGACAACTTTCAGTTTCTGGTGTCGTACCAGTTTCTCCACATCTGCATAAATGGCAGAATTCCACTGGGCAAACGGCATTTCCAGAAGAAGTGTCTGTGTTCCTTCCACACAAAGCTTCGGGATCATTCCAGCACTTCCGATTCCCTGAAAGTAATAGACTTCCGCTGCCAGATGCAGCTTCTGATCCAGATTTGTCTCTGCCATTTTCGTTTTCAATTTTTCATAGCTGCACTGTCTGCGCAATAAAAATTCTTCCACAGAATCTTTCTGCGCATAAAAATGAGGAGTTGCTACGATTTCATCAACCTGCTGCTCCCTCTGCGCTGCTAACATTCTTAGTGACATTTCTACATTCCGGCTTCCGTCATCTATTCCCGGAAGAATATGTGTATGAAAATCAATCAGCATTTTTTATGATCCATAATTATTTCATAATCATATTTGTTTTGTAACAAATGATATTTTACCTCATGTCTTTACCCTTTCACAGTACGTTTACACGCGAAAATTGGCGAATTTCCCCGTTTTTTCGTTTGTAAACGCACAAATACTCAAGTCCTAAACGCACCTATATTTTACGTTTGAAAAGTGTTTATTATATTTTAATAACTGATACTATCTTTATATAAGAAAATTTGGAATTTGGGGGAATAAAGAGGATTACGAAATGAATAAGAAACGGGAACCTTATGATAGAATTGCAGTTGGCGAACGGATTCGCCATAAGCGGATACAACTTGGACTCTCGCAGGATGAACTGGCGGTGCGGATCAACCGGGCAACAAAATACTGTTCCGATATTGAACGCGGGATGTGTGGTATGTCTGTGGAAACCATGCTGGCGATTGCCAAATCGTTAGATATGAATTTAGATTATATGATGTTTGGAGAAATCTCTGAAACAGAGCGGGAATGGCAACAAAAAGATGCAATGACACTGATCCACATCATCGAAAAGGCGCCCGCCTCCCAAAGAAATTATGCGATACGCCTTCTCAAACTATTTATTGCTGCAACTGGGAATTCGCCTACATAGACCCGTTCTTCTTCACGACTTCCGGTACACAATATCTCCTCATTTGTATACAAACTTACTACTACGATTGTACCAAACTCCGGTGTAAAAGTCCATAAAAGAGGGAGGATATTCCCATGAAATACCCTCCCTTTTATTTCCATTTTCACTTATCGATACTCTGCAAGATTAATACGGATCAGAGCCTTATGCAATGCAAATTCCGCGCGCTTTAAATCCAGATTGTCATTTCTGTTGTGAATCCGCTCCTCTGCTCGCTCTCTTGCGGCTTCCGCACGCTCCAGATCAATCTCTTCCGGCCATTCTGCCAGTTCTGCCAGAAGTGTTACCTTATCTCCCAGAATCTCGGCAAATCCGGCATGCACTGCTGCCACCTGTTCTTCATCCCCATGATGGATCGTGACAAGCCCCGGTTCCAGTACCGTTGTAAGTGGAATGTGATCACGATATACACCGATCTCGCCGGATTCCGTATTAAATTCCAGCAGATCCGCAGTTCCCTTATAAAAAACGCGGTCCGGCGTGACGATTTCTACATCAAATGTCTTTTCCATCTCTGTTTCCTCCAGCCGGCACACACATTACCCTGCATATGCCGCCTTTACCTCATCAATTGTTCCGGCATTCAGGAAATAACTTTCCGGCACGTCATCCAGTTTTCCATCCAGAATTTCACGGAATCCGCGGATGGTCTCTTCCACCGGAACATATTTGCCTTCCAGTCCGGTAAACTGTACTGCCACGGAAAACGGCTGCGACAGGAATCTTTGTACTTTACGTGCCCGGCTGACAACAAGCTTATCATCCTCCGACAATTCATCCATACCGAGAATTGCGATGATATCCTGCAGTTCTTTATATTTCTGCAAAATCTCCTGTACTCCACGCGCAACCTTAAAATGTTCTTCCCCGACAATTCTCGGGTCAAGGATACGCGAAGTAGAAGCCAGCGGATCCACTGCCGGATAAATTCCAAGTTCCACGATGGAACGATCCAATACCGTTGTGGCATCCAGATGCGCAAACGTTGTGGCCGGTGCCGGGTCTGTCAGATCATCGGCCGGCACATATACCGCCTGTACGGAAGTGATAGATCCGTTCTTTGTGGATGTAATTCGTTCCTGTAATGCCCCCATCTCTGTCTGTAAGGTCGGCTGATAACCTACCGCGGACGGCATACGTCCGAGCAGGGCAGACACTTCCGATCCTGCCTGTGTAAAACGGAAAATATTATCAATAAATAACAGAACATCTTTTCCGCCTTTATCACGGAAATATTCTGCCATCGTAAGTCCGGTAAGCGCTACACGCATACGTGCCCCAGGCGGTTCGTTCATCTGTCCGAACACCATGGTTGTCTTATCGATAACTCCCGACTCTTTCATTTCATAATACAGATCGTTTCCCTCACGGGTACGCTCTCCGACTCCGGTAAATACCGAATATCCACCATGCTCTGTGGCAATGTTGTGGATCAGTTCCTGGATCAGCACGGTTTTTCCTACACCGGCTCCTCCAAACAATCCGATTTTTCCGCCTTTCTGATACGGACAGAGCAGATCGACAACTTTAATCCCTGTCTCTAACATTTCCTGGGAAGTTGCCTGTTCCTCAAACGAAGGTGCCTTCCGATGAATCGGCCAGTGCTCCTTGGTCTGCGGAGGTGCAATTTCATCGATTGGCTCTCCCAGCACATTAAACAAACGGCCAAGTGTTTTTTCTCCTACCGGTACCGAAATCGGTCCTCCCGTCGCTATAGCATCCATACCGCGGACAAGTCCGTCCGTCGGTCCGAGTGCAATACAACGCACGGTATCATCCCCCAGATGCTGTGCTACTTCAACGATCAGTTCTCCGCCCTTTTTTAAAGGAATACGGATTGCATCATTGATCTCCGGAAGATGCCCTTCCGGAAATTTGATATCGAGCACGGCACTGATCACCTGCGTGATCTTTCCTATTGCTCCTTTATTTTCCATGTTTCTTCTCCTTTATTACGTCACTCTATCGCATTTGCTCCCGCAATAATTTCCGTCAATTCCTGTGTGATAGATCCCTGTCTTGCACGGTTATATTTTAAGGAAAGATCCTCTATCATCTCTTCCGCATTGCTTGTTGCGGAATCCATGGCCTGCATGCGGGCACCGTTTTCACTTGCCACGGCTTCTACCAGTGCCCCATAAAACAGACTTGTCACATATTTTGGAATAATCTGATTCAGAGCCTCCTGTTCGTTTGGCTCATAATTCATAAGAATTTCTCTGGAAGACTTTTCCTCCGAAGGTTCACTTACTTCCACCGGAAGCATACGGATCAGCTGCGCTTCCTGACTAACGGTATTTTTAAAATGCGTATATGCCAGATAGATCTCTCCTATTTTTCCTTCCGCGAAATCGTCGAGCACTCTCTTACAGAGTGCTGCTGCATCCGGATATGTCGGATTTTCCATAATTTCCGAGGCATCTACCTCGATGTGATATCCTTTTCGCTCCAGTATCTCAATTCCTTTTCTGCCAACTGCATAGATCACGACATCCTCTTTGGCAACATCATCACTTTCTGTGATCAGTTTCACCACATTCGCATTATATCCTCCTGCAAGTCCACGATTCGAAGTCAGTACAACGATCGCTTTCTTTTTGGATTCTCCGCTTCTTAAGTATGGATGATCCATATTGCCGCTGTGTGCTAAAATGGAACTTACCGTCCGGTACATATACTGAAAATAGGGATCTGTCTGTTCTGCCCGCCCTTTGGCTTTCTGGAGTTTTACGGTAGAAACAAGTTTCATGGCTTTGGTAATCTGCTGTGTGCTCTGGATACTTCCTTTTCGTCTTTTTATATCCCTCATAGACGCCATGTGTTATCACCCCCTGTTATCATACCCTCACGCCAGGTATTCTTTTTTCGTTTCCTGAATAGCTGCTATCAGTTTCTGTTCCGTCTCCTCATCGATCACCTGCGTCTCTGTAATCTTTCCGGTAATCTCCGGATATCTGGTATCAATAAGTTCGAGTAACGCATCCTGAAAATGCAGAATTTCCTCTACCGGAATGTCCATAAGATACTTTTTCACTGCCGCATAGATGATAACGATCTGTTTTGCAACCGGCATCGGCTGATACTGCGGCTGTTTTAAGATTTCTTTTAATCGTTCTCCCTGTGCCAGTTTCTCACTCGTGTCTGCATCCAGTTCGGAACCGAACTGTGCAAATGCAGCCAGTTCCCGGTACTGTGCCAGTTCTGTACGGATAGGCGCCGCAATCTTTTTCATCGCCTTGATCTGTGCGGCTCCTCCTACACGGGAAACGGAAAGTCCCGCATTGATTGCCGGGCGGAAACCGGCATTAAACATCTCCGTCTCCAGATAAATCTGCCCATCTGTGATAGAAATCACATTGGTCGGAATATATGCAGATACATCTCCCGCCTGCGTTTCAATGATCGGTAATGCCGTCAGGGAACCTCCTCCCAGTTTGTCCGACAGACGTGCCGCACGCTCAAGCAGACGTGAATGCAGGTAAAAGACATCACCCGGATAAGCCTCACGGCCCGGTGCACGCTTTAACAGCAGCGACAGGGTCCGGTATGCCATGGCATGTTTGCTCAAATCATCGTAGATAACAAGTACATCTTCGCCATTCTCCATCCACTCTTCGCCGATTGCACAGCCGGAATACGGAGCAAGATACTGCAAAGGCGCAAGTTCACTTGCCGTAGCCGCAACAACGGTTGTATAACTGAAAGCTCCATACTCTTCGAGTGTCTGGACAATATTGGCAACGGTAGAAGCTTTCTGGCCGATTGCCACATAAATACACTTTACCCCCTGCCCTTTCTGATTAATAACCGTGTCAATTGCAATCGCGGTCTTTCCGGTCTGACGATCTCCGATGATCAGTTCTCGCTGTCCTCTTCCGATCGGCACCATGGAATCAATGGCTTTGATACCGGTCTGCAGTGGTGTATCCACTCCCTTTCTGGAAATGACACCGGATGCCACACGTTCTACCGGACGGTATTTATCCGTTGTGATCGGTCCCTTTCCGTCAATCGGCTGTCCGAGCGCATTCACAACACGTCCGAGCAGTGCATTTCCTACCGGCACTTCTACCACACGTCCGGTTGTTTTAACCGTATCTCCCTCATTGATATTGTGCTGACTTCCGAGAAGTACCGCACCGACATTATCTTCCTCCAGGTTCAGTACCATACCGTATACCTCTCCCGGAAATTCTAACAATTCTCCCTGCATCGCATTTTCCAGTCCATGGATACGTGCAATGCCGTCCGCCACCTGAATGACGGTTCCCACATCTGCCACTTCCAGCTGGGAAGCATATCTTTTGATCTGCTCCTTAATGACAGAACTGATTTCTTCTGGTTTTAAATTCATGGAGCGCACTCACCTACTTTCAATTGTATACGTTCTAAGTCTCTTGTCAGATGTTCCAGTCTGGTCCGGACACTGCCGTCCACAACACGGTCCCGGATCCGGATGACCATGCCTCCGATCAGTGCGGGGTCCGTGGTATAATGTATCTCAAACTGAACGTACTTTGTCGTGTCGAGCAGCTTTTGTTCCACCGCCTGTTTCTGTTGCGGTGTCAGTTCCATCGCCGATGTGACATAGGCAGTACCTATTTTTTTATACTCTTTGACACGGTCAATAAAATAAGTGAATACCTGATCGGTCTCCTTATAATGCCCTTTTTGTACAAGCATCCGAAGCAGTCCCACCAGTTCATCACCGATACGTCCTTTGAAAATATCCTCGATCAGTCTGACTTTTTCTTCTTTTTCGATTTTGGGATGATTCATCAGGCGGGTCAGTTCTGTATTTTCACGCAGAATCTGTGCAACAGCCTGCGCCTCTTCATATAATGGATCCACCATATGTTCTTCAACCGCCAGCGCAAACAAAGCATCCCCATATGTTTTGGATACTAATTTTGCCATGTCGATTCACCCATTTCTTTTAATGTTTCATCCACAAGTGTGCTCTGAATCTCTGCGGTAATGGAAGATGCCACAACTTTCTGTGCCATCAGGGATGCCACAGTGATCATTTCCTGTTTCATATCATTCATGGCATGCTTCTTTTCCAGAAGTGCCTCCTCCTGTGCATGTTTTACAATGCGTGCAGCTTCTTCCTTTGCCTCATTGACAATGCGGTTCTGGTTCTTTAACGCCTTTTGTCTGGCATCTGCCAGAATCGTTTCCGCTTCCTTGTCAATTTCTTTTAACTTTGCCTCATACTCCGCTTTCAGCGCTGCTGCTTTTTCTTTGTCGGCGCTGGCCTCATCCAGTTCCGATGAAATGTGATCCTGACGGTCTTTTAAAAGTTTCCGCGCGGGATTAAACAGCAGATATGACATCAGCATATAAAGGAAAAATACTGCAATTGCCAGCAGGGCAGCATCAAAGAGCAGCTGTGGATTTAAATCAAATAAAAATTCCTGTGCAGCTAACACTCGTTTGCCCCTCCTTTATCCAAGCGGATGTACAAAAAGTAAAAGCAGTGCGACAACAAGACCATACAGACCTGTCGTCTCTGCAACTGCCTGACCTAACAGCATGGTGGACATAATCTGTCCCCTTGCTCCCGGATTACGTCCCACGGCTGCTGCGCCGTGTCCGGCTGCGATACCCTGTCCAATACCAGGTCCGATACCTGCAATAACTGCAAGTCCTGCACCGATAGCCGAACATGCTCTGATTAAATCCTGTCCTGAAATATTCATAGTAAAATCCTCCTTAAATTAAATACTTGTTTTGATACAAGGAGCAAATCGCATGAGAGTTCCGCTTACGCGGAAGCGATTTGCGTAGGAAATGCATCTTGAGGATGCATTTCAATCTTCTCCACACGCCTGTGACACATAAGTCATTGTGAGCATACAGAACACATACGTCTGGATTGCTCCGGAAAACAGATCAAAATATACGTGCAGTGCTGCCGGCCATGCCGTTGCAATTACCCCAAGCAAACCGTATACCAGTGCCATGATTACGGTTCCTGACAACACATTTGCAAACAGACGCAGCGACAATGAGATCGGTATTGCAATCTCACTGATAATGTTGATCGGCGCCCAGAGTGGAAGCCATGGCGGAAGCGGTGAACACATACCTGTCCATATTTCTTTCAGACTCTGGTGTTTTGCCTTGTTGAAACGGATCATGAAAAATGTGATCAGTGCAAGTGCAAGCGTGGTTCCGTAATCTGCCGTCGGCGGGCGCAGGCCAAACAATCCAGATATGTTACTCATCAGTATAAAAATAAAAATCGTGCTGATATAGTTGACGAATCTGGGTGCCCACTTTCCCATGGTGGAATCCACCATTCCGTCTAATTTTTCTACAATCAGCTCGATTATATTCTGAAAAGCATCCGGTTTTTCGGTGGCATGCTTTAACTTGCGATTGGCAATCACAGCAAAAATAACCATTACTGCCATAACAATCAAAATACATGCGTGGCTGTCGGTGATCCAGACTTCCTGACCAAATACTTTTACTTTAAAAATTCCATGAATCATAAAGTCGATATCCGACGCCAGTAAAATCCCCTCATTCATATAGTCACCTCCTTCCTTTTACTTTCTCCCATAAAGGCTGAAGATATGCTCCAATTTTTAAACCAAGCAGCCCAAGAAAAGCCGCAATCAGGTTTCCCCATTGAAAATACCCAAATAACACGAACAAAATCACCACTACTACATAACGAAGAATTGATTTTGTGACAATTCTTCGCGTCGCATGTGCGGTGTCCCCCATCGTAACAGAATCAAAGATCACAGTTGCAAGATTGATTGCCATCCCCACGGCAACCGCTATGCCAAACCATACCCCGATGGAATATGCAATCCTGTCCTTTACAAACCATACCCCGATCAGTTCTACAATCACCCCATATAATAAAATTGAGACGACCAGCCCCGGTAATGCTTCGTTAATCCTTTTTAACATGGTTTTCTTTCTTTTCCTCCTGCCTGTATAGTTTCCTTACTGTCTTATAAATATTCGTAAACCCTGCCAAAGCTCCCATAAAGAAAAACGGAATCATTAACCAGTTAATCCCTGTCAGATTTCCCAGCCACACTCCCAGTATACTGCATAAAAAAATCGGCACCAGCATACTGATTCCAAACTGAAAAATGAGTGTTAATGTCTGTATCACGGATCTGTTGTCTTTTTTCATAGCCTTCCTCCGTCCCGATGAATGTATTATACCTCATTATTCGTCGTTTTGTCTATAAAATTCCATAGTTTTTAGAATATTTTATCATTTTCACCAATTATTTTCTTTAGCAGCCGGCTAATCCGATTGACAATCCCAGAGCCTATGGACTATAATAGACAGGATATAAAGCGGAAAGCAAAGTGTGAATATGATGAATACAAAAATAGAACGTGTCAATCCCGAACAGATTGACGAAACAATTATGGAAGAGGCCGGACGTCTGATCGCAGAGGGTGAACTGGTCGCTTTTCCGACAGAAACGGTATACGGTCTTGGCGGAGATGCCCTGCATCCGGAAGCTGCCCGCAAAATCTATGCAGCAAAAGGACGTCCTTCGGACAACCCCCTGATCGTGCACATTGCGGACTTTTCCGATATGGAACGTGTTGCACGTGAAGTTCCGGAGGCTGCCCGCAAACTGGCCGGTGCTTTCTGGCCGGGTCCCCTGACGATGATCGTCTGGAAAAGCGATGCCGTTCCGATGGCAACAACCGGAGGAATGGATACTGTCGCTGTACGGATGCCCAATCACCCGGTTGCACTTGATCTGATACGCAAAAGCGGATGTCTGATCGCTGCGCCAAGTGCCAACACATCCGGTCGTCCGAGTCCGACAGAAGCTTCTCATGTTGCAGAGGATTTATCCGGTCGGATTGCCATGATTTTAGATGGCGGCCCGGTCGGTATCGGCATTGAATCTACCATCATTGATCTGACCGAATCAAAACCTATGGTACTGCGTCCCGGCTACATTACGCCGCAGATGCTTTCCGAGGTGCTCGGCGAAGAGGTTATCATTGATCCGGGTATTATTGCCGCAGACGACACGCGCAAACCAAAAGCTCCGGGCATGAAATACAAGCATTATGCCCCAAAAGCCGATATGGTAATCGTAGACGGATCATCCGCCGCGGTCATCTCCAGAATCAATGCTCTGGTACATGAAAAACAGGAGAATGGAAAAAAGGTAGCTGTCATTGCTACGGAAGAAACCCGTTCTTCCTATCATGCAGATGTCATTCTTTCCATGGGCAGCCGTTCCAACGAAGACGCCATTGCACAGCATCTGTACAAAATTTTGCGTGAGTGTGATGAATTGCATGTAGATGCCATTTATTCAGAGAGCTTTCAGACCCCGCGGATCGGACAGGCAATTATGAATCGTCTGCTCAAAGCCGCCGGTCATACCGTAATACATTGCGATTAGGAGTAATTATATGGAGTATAACAAACTGATTTTTGTTGCCCAGACAGGAACCTGTCGCGAGGCAATGGCAGCCGGTATCATGGGAGATTTTACCCTGCGGCATCCGCTGGAGATCTTATCCCGTGGACTTGTTGTACAATTTCAGGAACCAATGAATCAAAAAGCCGAAGCTGTCTTAATCAGCAACGGTATCAATATGGAAAATTATGTTTCCCAGCAGCTGACGGAAGAAGATCTGACAGAAGATGCTCTTGTCATTACCATGGAAGAAATTCACCGGGAGCGCATTTTAGAGCAGTTTGAAAATGCTGTTCCGGAAAATATACAGGTTCTTACCAAATATGTCGGGGACGAACTGGAAATATTAGATCCATACGGAGGTGCTTTGCCCGCCTACGGATTATGCTATGAAACCCTGCGCAAATCAATCAAAAAACTTGTGAAAAAACTTAACGAAGAAGAAGGAGAATAAATTTATGGGAAAAGTAGTCGTTATGGATCACCCGCTGATCCAGCACAAAATCGGATTAATGAGAAGAACCGAGACCGGCTCTAAGGATTTCCGTACACTTGCAGGCGAAGTTGCAATGTTTGAGTGTTACGAGGCAACCCGTGATCTTGAGTTACAGGATGTGGAGATCGAAACTCCGATCTGTAAGACGACCGTAAAAGAATTAAAAGGAAAAAAACTGGCAGTGGTACCGATTCTGCGTGCCGGACTTGGCATGGTAGACGGTATGTTGGAAATGATTCCTGCTGCAAAAGTCGGACATATCGGTCTCTATCGTGATCCTGAGACAGCAAAACCAGTGGAATATTACTGCAAACTTCCGGCAGACTGTGCCAACCGCGAAGTATTTGTCGTAGATCCGATGTTGGCTACCGGCGGATCAGCCATCGCAGCAATCCAGATGCTGAAAGACAAGGGTGTAAAAAGCATTCGTTTTATGTGCATCATTGCTGCACCGGAAGGTGTAAAAGCACTTACCGATGCTCACCCGGATGTTGATCTTTACATCGGAGCACTTGATGATCATTTAAATGAACATAAATATATTGTTCCGGGTCTGGGAGATGCCGGTGATCGTATCTTTGGAACCAAATAATCAGATATTACCATATTCAGGGGGGCAAAAGTCAGTATGGACTTATTGCCCTCTCGTTATTTTACAAAAACCACAAAGGAGGCTAACACATATGAGCACAAAACGACAGGACTACATCAGCTGGGACGAATACTTCATGGGCGTTGCCATGCTCTCCGGTATGCGTTCCAAAGATCCAAACACACAGGTTGGAGCCTGTATTGTCAGTGACAAACACAAAATTCTTTCCATGGGATATAATGGATTTCCAACCGGATGTTCCGATGATGATTTCCCATGGGTACGCGAAGGCGATGACAACAAATACTTTTACTCTACCCACAGTGAATTGAATGCCATTCTCAACTACCGGGGCGGAAGCCTGGAAGGATCCACCATATATGTTACGCTCTTTCCATGCAATGAATGTGCCAAAGCCATTATCCAGTGTGGTATCCGTGAAGTTGTTTACGACAGTGACAAATACGCTTCTACCCCGGGTGTGATCGCATCCAAAAAAATGCTGCGTGCCGCCGGTGTGACACTGCGCCATTATGAACACACGAACCGGGAAGTAAAATTGTCATTGTAAGAGTTGAAAAAATAAATAAAAAAGACAGCTACGAACGCTGCCTTTTTAGGAGAAGGTATTTTTACTATGGGGTATAGCAAAAACTATATATAATGTATTGGGGGGTTTTTACAGTGATTATAGTACCATGGATCTACACAGAAGTGTGCACAAACTTCACAAAAGTTTGGCATCGTTTTTGTGCACTATGTATACAGAAAAAAGGCTCTGCCGGAAAGTTTTTCCCGGCAGAGCCTTTTTCTGTCATTTTGACCATCCAGATCTTTTATGCTTCAAATAATGCTTCAAACTCTTCGCGTGTAATCTTTTCTTTCTCCAGAAGAAGTGCTGCACAGCGGTCAAGCACATCCCGATGCTCGGCAATGATTGTTTTTGCCTTCTCATAAGACTCATCAATGATACGCTTTACTTCCACATCAATGGCAGAGGCAATTCCCTCACTGTAGCTGTGTGCATGTGCCAGATCACGTCCGATAAATACTTCATCGTCATCATCTTTGTAGCAGATCAGGCCGATATTTTCGGACATTCCATACCGTGTCACCATATCGCGCGCCATCTTGGTGGCCTGCTTGATATCCTGGGAGGCACCTGTGGTAATATCATCAAATACCAGTTCCTCTGCAACACGTCCTCCGAGATCTACCACGATCTCCTGCAGCATACGTCCCCTGGAGTTAAACATCTCATCCTTCTCCGGAAGCGGCATGGTATAACCCGCAGCACCGGCACCGGTTGGGATAATGGATACCGTATGCACCGGTCCCACATCCGGCAGAAGATGAAACAGAAGGGCATGTCCGGATTCATGATATGCTGTAATTTTCTTTTCTTTTTCGGAAATCACACGGCTGTGTTTCTCCGCACCGATTCCCACTTTGATGAATGCTTTCTGGATATCTGCCTGCTGAATATATGCCCGGCTTTCTTTTGCTGCAAGAATGGCAGCCTCATTCAGCAGATTCTCCAGATCTGCTCCTGTAAATCCCGCAGTCGTCTGTGCGATCTGTTTTAAATCAACGTCATCTCCCAGCGGCTTGTTCTTTGCATGAACCTGAAGAATTTCTTCACGGCCTGCCACATCCGGTCTTCCGACTACAATCTTTCGGTCAAAACGTCCCGGACGCATGATCGCCGGATCAAGAATATCCACACGGTTGGTTGCTGCCATCACGATAATTCCCTGATTAACACCAAATCCATCCATCTCAACAAGCATCTGGTTTAAGGTCTGTTCGCGCTCATCATGACCGCCTCCCATACCTGTACCACGGCGTCTGGCCACAGCATCAATCTCATCGATAAATACGATACACGGTGCATTTTTCTTGGCATCCTCAAACAGATCACGGACACGCGAAGCTCCGACACCGACAAACATTTCTACGAAATCGGAACCGGAAATACTAAAGAACGGTACTCCGGCCTCGCCTGCAACGGCTTTTGCCAGAAGTGTCTTACCGGTTCCCGGAGGTCCGACTAAGAGCACACCTTTCGGAATACGTGCACCAAGGTTTGTATACTTCTTTGGTGCACGCAGAAAGTCCACCAGTTCCTCAAGGTCTTCTTTTTCTTCTTTCAGACCGGCGACATTCTCAAATGTCATATGGTTATCTTCCTCGGTGGAAAGCTTTGCACGGCTTTTTCCAAAATTCATCATTTTGCCGCCGCTGTTGTTTGCTGCCGCATTGTTGCTCATAATCATAAACAGAATGAAGATGGCACCAAAAATAAGAAGATATGGCAGAAGTGTCATAATCCAGCTCTCTGACGGCACATCATCCACAACAAACTGGGTAAAATCCTTTTCTTTTAATTCTTTCTGGATCTCGTTCACATCTGAGGTATACATCCGTTCCGTAGAACCATCTTTCAGTTTGATATTCAGATAACCGGTCGGTACTTCACGGTTCTGCTCTACCCGGATACTGACAACCTTTTCCTCACGGATGGCTTTCCAGAGATTATTCTGTGTGAAATCACTGGTTGTACTGTTGTTGGTAAATGTATACCACAAAATAATCACAAGCAGGATCAGCATCGCATAGACACCAAATCCTCCAAATCGGGGTCTGTTCTTTGTATTCAATGTACTACTCTCCTTTTTTTAATCCGCATCTTCCACGAATCCAATATACGGAAGATTACGGTATCTCTGATCGTAATCAAGACCAAATCCGACTACGAACTTATCCGGTATCACAAATCCGGTATAATCCACCTGCAGGTTTTCTACCACCCGGCGATCCGGTTTATCCAGCAGCGTACAGATCGTAAGAGTTTTTGGATTACGACTCTCAAACAGCTGCATCAGCCGGCTTAATGTATTTCCGGAATCCACAATATCTTCCACAACGATCACGTTCTCTCCTTCAATCGACTGTTCAAGATCCTTCTTGATATTTACGACACCGGAAGAATGGGTCTGTGCTCCATAACTGGATGCTGATATAAAATCGATCGTCATTGGCAGCGCAATCCGCTTTGCAAGTTCTGTTGTGAAAAAGATAGATCCTTTCAGGATACAGACCAGATAAACCGACTCGCCTTTGAAACGTTCCGTGATCTGTGCACCGATCTCTGCAATCCGCTGATTTAACTGTTCCTCGGTCAGATATACCGATATCTCATGTTTCTTACTGTAATCCATCCTCTTATCCTCCTTCAATGGCTGCTATTACTGGCAGTGATCTCCAGCACCCATCGGGTTGCATCGGAAATCCCTGTGCCATATGCCATACGCCCTCCGACAATCCAGAAGATTTCATCCTCCCCGGCCAGAAGCAGCTGCTCATCTCTATGCGATGCCGGAATCTTTTCATTGACGAAATAATCCTCCAGCTTCTTGTGATGTCCTGCCGCATCCAGCACAAAATAGTCTCCTTTTCGGCGGTTACGTATAGCTAAACTATCTTTTATCTTATCATAATCAAACCATTTCGTATACATTTTTCGTGGAATTTTATCGGTATTCCCATCATACAGAAACTTTTTAAACGAAAATTTCCATTCACCAGCCAGCAGATTTTCCGGCAGCCGGTCCGTATCTATCGGCAGACAGATCTTTTCCGTTTCCTTTCTTTTTCCCATGATTTCGATCACATTGTAAACTCTTGTGGCGGTCAGCCCATAGGGCAGTTTTACATATCTTCCGGTCTGTTTTTCCAGAAGGTCCGCCACTGCCTGCAAATGTGCCGCCGTAATATCTTTGCATGCCCCGGCAGCTTTCCAGACAGCTTTGCGGATCAGCCGCATCCGGACAGCCTGCGAAAGCTCTGCCAGCCCGTCCGTATCCAGTTTCACATTTTTCCTCTCCCCGGAAATAAATTTTTTCTCCAGGGAAACCGTCTCTTCTTCCAGATAATCTCTTACCTGCTGCAGCTGTTCCATCGCCGTCTGCATATGCTGTACCGCCTGCGGATTCATCTGTATCAGTTCCGGAAGCACCCTCTTTCGCATCCGGTTTCTGCTGTAGGACTCGTTGGCATTGGTACTGTCCGTACAATACCCCTGCCCCCGCTCCTCCAGAAATTGTTCGATCTGTTCCCTGCTGCACTGCAAAAAGGGACGGATATAGATTTCCCCGTTTGTTCCTGTCCGCTGTGGACGCATCCCGCACAGTCCATCCAGTCCGCTTCCCCGGATCAGCTGAAACAGCATGGTCTCCGCATTGTCTTCCATATGATGCGCCAGTGCGATCCGGACGTTTCTGTCCTGCCCGGCTACATCCGCAAACACCTGATATCGCAGAATTCGTGCCGCCTCTTCTTCTCCCAGATGATGTATTTTGGCATAACGTGGAACATCAACATTCCGGATATGACAGACAATCCCCCGTTGTTTACAGAGCTGTTCCACAAACACTGCGTCATTTTTACTCTCTTCTCCACGAATGCCATGTTCTACGTGGATAACCTCAAGTGAAAAATTCATTTTCGTGGAAAGTTCATACAGAATCAGGCACAGACAGACAGAGTCCGCACCGCCGGACACTCCAACGAGTACCCTGCCTCCCTCCGGCACCATATTCCACTTTCTCATAAATTTTTCTACCTGTATGATCATTATTTCTCCCAGATTCCACTTACCACTATTGTCATATCATCCAGCGCATGTCCTCCTGTAAAAAGCATCACATGTTCCATCAGCTTTTCGGCAAAAGTACCTGCATTCTCTGTTTTTATCTCTTTTATCATTTCCGCGAGCTTTTCTTCCGGATTTTTCACATGTAGATATTCTAACACACCATCCGTAACCATGACAAGAAAATCCCCATGTGTGAGCTTTCTGCGGATGACATCCCCGGTACAGGACGCATCGACTCCCGCCGGAAGTGTGGACGCCCGCAGGCACTCCACCCGGTCTTTATGTTTCAGAAAAGATGCTGCTGCACCGATTTTGGTAATCGTCATCTGCCCACTGTACAGATCCAGATCCATGAAATCCAGTGTAGAGTAAGACTCACGATCTCCCTGCAGAACCATTGCCGAATTCATCATGCGGATAGCCGTCTCCTGAGGAAATCCTGCTTCCATAAATTTCTGCATCAGCTCTACCACCATATCGCTTTCCCGGAATGCAGCCGGTCCGCTTCCCATACCATCGGAGACACATACATGATAATGCCCGTTTTCCATCGAAAACAGAGAAAAGTTATCTCCACTGACACTCGATCCCTCTTCTTTTTCCGAAGCAACCCCGGATAATGCATAAAAGCAGGTATCTTCATACGCTGTAATCATAACCGGTTCCTGTGTCAGTATGGATCTGGTATCCTCTTTCAGCCGGACCGCCATGCCTGAAGCACGCTCGAGCGCTTTTCGATAATTTTTAACAGGAATTCCGCCTCCCCACTTACTTGCCACCAAAGCGGTCACCATGCGCCGCTTTTCTTTGTCCTCATAAACATGTATCTGTTTTACATCCAGTCCCCGTTCCCTTGTCTCAAACGCAATTTTTGCCAGCAGAACACGCTCTGTCCGGTCCATACACCGGATTCCCTGATCCCAGTCCTGCAAAGCATCCGCCATCGCATCCAGCTGATCCGCGATTACCTTGCGGTTCTCCTGCAGGCGGTGATACCATGCCTCATTGAGTTCCATACGGGAAAAAGCCCAGATTGCCTCTTCCACCATCCCGGAATAACGCGGACACTCTTCCATAAAATTCTGACTTAAAATTTCTTCTTTGGTACTGTGTTGTGCAACTGCCTGCAGCATCCGGCGGATTTTTATCCAGAAATCCGGTTTCTGCTGCTCTAAACACACGACACATCCATCGCAGTCCGCACACAACTTTCCGGTAATCTCCTGGGCAAGAATATCCAGATGATCCTGCTGTTTTGGCTTTTGCCTGCCGTCCATCGCGGCAAATGCCACGGAAAGCTCGTCAACTGCCTCTGCAAATGCATGAATCCGCCCCTGAGGGTCCATTCCAACCATCGTTTCCACGCCTTCCTCTTCCACCCGGTTCTTATGTCTCTCCCGGAAAATCTGACTGCCCATTCCGATTCCATAATGGAACAATACTGCCAGTGCAAACACGATCACACCTTCGCTGATGCCAAGGATCAATGCCTTTTTCTCCATATTCAGAATCAGAAGTCCCGATGTATTCATCGCGATCGTGGTAATTCCCGCAATCATTCCTGCCGTCCATCCGCTGCAGCGCCTGTTTGCCCATATATAAAACCGGATTGCGATTCCCAGTACAAAAAGAATAAACAGATATTTTACAATCGCAGCCACCGGCATGCACCAGCCCATTCCCACAACCAGTCCTATGTATAGCAGAAAATTTCTCTTTTTATCCAGACAGCATGCCGTGTAAAATGCCGGCACCACCGGATAATATCCCATGATACATAACATACTTGCCGCCAGCCCGAATACTGCATAGATCATTTTTCCGATCAGCGATCCTATCCCCATTGTTTTCCATTGTCCTGTACGCATGATACACCTCCAAAAAATTGTTTTCGAGGGACAAGTATACACAGACAATGACGCATATTCTGTCAGATTTTCTGTGGTTTTCAAAAAAGTTTTCGCTCAAATCTTCCATCAATGCATTAAAGAAAAAGAAGAACCTGTTCAGACAGATTCTTCTTTTCTACTTCTTTTCCTTGAAGATGATTTCATTCTTATAAGTCAGTCCAAGCTTGCTTTTTGCCACATCTTCAATATATTGTGAGGATTTCATATACGTCTCAAGATCATCTATCTCCGTAGATCTCTCGTTTTCTTCCTCATACTGCTGTTGTAATTCTTTTTCTTTTGCCGCATATTCCGCATCTTTTGAACGTATCCTGCAGATCTGAACCGTCATGACAACCAAAAATGCAAGCACAATGATCATGATTCCTGCAGTACCGCTTCCACGGCGACGCCTTTTAGTTTTTCTCATGTTCTTTCTCCGATTCTTCAGGCTTCTTTCTTTTACGAAGCTTATTTAACTTTATTGTAGTCATTTCCCGGAACTTTTTCAACCTCTTTTTCAGATAATGAATCTTTTCCGTCAGATACCGCATAACAAACCGACTGCAGAAACTGTAATAAATCCACGCTCCCAGAAGGCTTCCCAGGAGTACATAGCCCCGGATTTTTCCATTATTTACCTGACAAAGATGCAGAAAAAAACAAAGCGAAATGACCAGCCAGTATACCAGATCCTCTAAGGAAATCATAAAGATCCCATGCGGAAAAATTCTACGAACTACACGGATTCCGTCATATGCCGCAAATGCTATCATCCCAAACAGAAAAAAATGTACAAAAATCCTGCCCTCTTCCACTTAACCGAACCACTTTCCAAAGACACCCCGGCCAGGTGTTCCGGAATATTGAAGCATATCCACGGTTCCATCAATTTCCACTTCTTTTTTCTGCAGGTCCAGCCGGTTTACGTGAAGTTCTTTTCCCTTAATCGTCAACCGTCCGAGTTCTGTGTCAAGGATAATCTCATTTGCATCAAAATTTACAACATCCGTTACACCGGTAAAACTTCCGCTTTTCCGGTTCTGCAGGATCAGCTTATGCTGCCCTGTGCTGTTTGACTGTCCTCTTTCTTCCATACAAGCGCCCTCCTGTTAAAGAGTATGCGCCACACTTCTAGGATATGTATTCAAACAGATCTTTCGCCTGTTCTTTTTTGGTCGTATCCTGAATATCCGTAACACGCACTTTTACGGATTTCTGTCCAAACAGAATTTCTATTTCGTCTCCGACTTTTACATTGGTGGATGCCTTGGCAGGTTTTCCGTTTACCATAACACGTCCTGCATCACAGGCTTCATTGGCGACCGTTCTTCGCTTGATCAGGCGTGATACTTTTAAAAATTTATCTAATCTCATATTATTTCTCCTTATAACAGAAAAGAGAGCGTCCAATGACGCTCTCCCACATATTCCACCAGAATTAGTTCAGGGAATCCTTTAAAGCCTTACCTGCTTTAAACTTCGGTGCCTTAGAAGCTGGGATTGTGATTTCCTGCTTTGTCTGTGGGTTTCTTCCAACTCTTGCTGCTCTCTCAGAAACCTCGAAAGTACCGAATCCAACTAACTGGATCTTCTCACCCTTCTTCAGCTCCTCAGCAACAACATCTGTGAATGCCTTAACTGCTGCTTCAGCGTCTTTCTTTGAAATCTCTGCCTTCTCAGCTACTGCTGCAACTAACTCTGCTTTGTTCATGTTAAAATTCCTCCTATGGATTCCTATATTATATAATTCGAGTTCCTTCTCTCAAATTACTTACAAATCTATTTATACTTGTTTTCCATCCTTTTGTCAAGGAAAAATGCGATATTTTCGGGCTTTGAGGCACTTAAAAACAACCAAAATTCTGTCCGGAAAACCGTCATTTTGACACAAGCGAACTGGAGGATGTCATACTGGAAATCAGATCCTTGAGTGTATCAAGCTCTTCCTGCCGGTTCTTGTACTCGCTCTGACTACTGCTTTCTGAACTGCTCTGACTGCTCCCCTGTGAGCTGCTCTGGCTGCTGCTTTCTGAGCTGCTCTGGCTGCTGCTTTCTGAGCTGCTCTGACTGCTGCCTGTTTCACTGGAATCTTCATCCGCGAGATTGATAACAACTGTCGATTTCTCCGAGTTGACATATAAGTTCCGCTTCCAGGTATCATAATCCGAAGAATATACCGTAATTGTATGGCTTCCATAGGTTAATTTCACCGGCTTCTCATAGTCCGTTTCTTTTCCGTCAATTGACAGCACCGCATCTTTTGCATCGATGACAAACTGCACCTTTCCGTAAGACGGTCCTTCGCCTTTTAAGGTGTCAAGATCCACATTTGTAGTCTCGCCACGCGTAATCGTCACTTCCGTACTGCCGCCCCATCCGTCATTGGCTACGCGAAGTTCATAGGTTCCTTCCGGCACCTGAATCTCCATATCTGGTGTAATTTCCGCAAAAATCTTTGTGCCCAGCTGCAAAAAACTTCCTTCAAACAGTTTGGTGTTGGACAGTGCAAGCGTTCCCTGTGCGGTTGTCACACGCACCGCAAGAATGTTTTTATCCCTGCCGACAACGCTTAACGTATCCCCATCCGACAAATCCGTCATCTGGATTCTTTTATCTCCGGAAAACACAATCGTGTCATCCGTATAGCGATATTTTCCATCTCCGATCTTTAGCATGTCCAGATCCGGATTTACCGAAAACCGGGTGATATTGTCGTATACCCATGCCTGATCCGAAATCCGGGCTTCCGTGAGGATTCCTTCGCTGTCTACATCCCCGATGGTCACAAGCAGACCGGGTTCAAAACTTGTCACAGGTGTCCGGTTTCCGTATTTGTCATAAAAACGGGTGCCTGTTCCGTAATAATACCGGTATTCCATTCCATCCGCATACCGGTACAGCTGGAGACTTTCCTGAATCTGATCGACTGCGGTCAGCAGAAACTCTTCGGACTTTTCCGTTTCCGTGGAATTCTCCTGTGTTTCCTGTGTATTCCGGTCTGCAATGGAATGATGAAAATAGGTAACTCCGTCATCTGTCGTCTCCTCCTGCTGTCCACATGCCACAAGCAGACACAGCCAAAAAAGCAGACTCAAATATGTAATTGTTTTTTTAATTCTGTCTCTTCTCATATCCTTAGTATAGCTCATTCTTCACAGAAAAGAAAACAAATTTTCCAGAAAATGTTCCCTTGCCGGCTCCGCTGCAATCAGCCGGTTTAATTTTTCAATATCTCTGCCGGATACCCATGCTTTATGCGAGTTACTGTAGTGATTGGATACTTTCCAGAATTTCTCTGGAAACAGAAGCAGCACATGCAGTAGCTGTTTTTCTTCCTTGCACAATTTTCTCTGCTTTTCATAGGCTTCCAGAATATGTTTTCCCATGTCCGTACTCCAACTGTTTTTTTCCAGAATCTTACGCAGATAGTTTGCCAGATCCACCATCTGTTCTCCGTAAAACAGATTTTCATAATTTACGAGCCGGACCCCCTGTGCTGTACGAAGCATATTATGCTGGTTACAATCCCCGTGACAAAACCCCCTGGTTCTCCCCTGGTCTTTTCGCTCCTGCAGCATCCCGACCGCTTCTTTCGCCTGTGCGATATAATGCGTATACTGTTCCCAGAATGACCGCTCAAACTCGTTTCGGGTTTTTCTTGACTGCACAAAATTTTTTACCAGGATCAGTTCCCGGTAATGCCGGTAATAGAGCACTGCCGGTTCATTCTTTGTATTTTTCATAAAATCCGGAATTTCCGTAACACAGGATGAAACACAGCAATGAAACCCTGCCAGCGCCTGGGCACCGGCAGCTACATCTTTCTCCCGACCTGTCTGGCATTCATTTCCCTCTACCAGATCTTTCAGCCAGAAACGCATGCCACTTTCATCCGTTACCACACACTGCCCGTCTTTTGTCAGACTGACCTGTTCCACCGGATATCCCTTTTCCTGCATGCTGCATAATATTTCGCGCACAAATTTTGCGCGTTCTGCAGATCCCCGAAACGGTGCAAGTACTTTTTTCCCCTGATCCGTCTCACAGCAAAACACACCTCTGCCTTTCGTGATCTGTTTTATTTCTATGTCATATTGCTCCAACATTGCTTCCGGCTGATAATACAAAATGAAACCCCTCCCACATGACTTGAATCTATTTTCATCATATGGAAAGGGTGTCTTATTTATTCCTGTTTTGTCTGTTGCAATTGCAAAGCAAGTGCAAGCAGCGTCTCTTTATTATTCAGTTGCGGTTCATCAAGAACCTGTTCATACAGCGCCTGCAACACTTCTCCCATTTCTTTGCCCGTTTTCATTCCCTGTACAATCAGATCCCTGCCGTTTATGGCAAGATCCTTTTTCTGCACACACTGGTGTTCTTTTAATATCTCACGATAAGTTTCTTCGTAGGCATCAATATAGGAAAGCTTTTTCTGCCGCTCATACATGCTCTGCGCCAGTGTATCTGCACGCTTTACCGCAAACAGAGCCTCCATATTTTCCACTCCGATCCTGCTGATCGCACGGCGCACATTGCGCGGTGTCACGGCCGGACGGTCATCATGATAGCGCACGAGCAGGCATACGCGTTTTATTGTTTCGTTGTCAAACTTCAATCGCCGCAAAATAACCCGTGCCATTTCCGCACCTTCCGCCGGATGTCCTTTAAAATGATTCTGCCCTTTTTCATCTGTCGTTACACACACCGGTTTGGCCACATCATGAAGCAGCATGGTCAGGCGCAGAATCCGGTCCTGTGGGACTTCCTGCATGGCATGAAGGGTATGTTCCCCCACACTGTAACAATGATGTTTCGTAATCTGCGGGGTTTCCATCATCCTGTCAAACTCCGGGAGAAATACTCTGGAAAGTCCCAACTCATATACCGTACGCATCTCCTCCGGATGTGCAGAGGTGAGCAATTTCACCATTTCGGTCTGGATTCTCTCCGCACTGACTTTCTGTAAATTGTCTGCCAGATCTGCCACAGCCTGTCTGGTTTTCTCCTCAATGGAAAATCCAAGCTGTGCGGCAAAACGCACGGCGCGCAGCATACGCAGCGCATCCTCTCCAAACCGGTCATGCGGTATCCCCACACAACGGATCACGTGCCGTTTGAGATCCCCAATCCCGTCAAATGCATCCACCAGTCCTGCGGTATCATTATATGCCATGGCATTGATCGTAAAATCCCGGCGTTTTAAATCCTCTACCAGATTTCCCGTAAAAGTCACTGTCTTCGGATGTCTGGCATCTTCATATTCCCCATCGATCCGGTAAGTTGTCACTTCATACCCCGTATGATCCAGCATAACCGTAACGGTTCCATGTGCAATGCCCGTATCAACCGTATGGGAAAACAGCGATTTCACCACCTGCGGTTTCGCGGAAGTTGTAATGTCCCAGTCCTGTGGGCTGCGTCCTAAAAGTGTATCTCTGACACATCCACCCACGGCATAGGCATCATACCCCTCCTGCTGAAGTCTGTGTATAATTTGCTTTACGTGTTCTGGTAATTGAATTTTCATAAAAATGCGTAGTGTCCTTTTTCCCCTGTTTTGACTTTATATAAAATCTCATCTGCGCTGCGGATTAATTCATTAATATCTTCCTCTTTTCTCACATCCCCTGCGCTTGCAATTCCGATGGAACAGGTAATCCGCGATTTTTCGGTCGTCGTGATCGCATGGCCGAGATAATTTTCAATCTGCCGCTGGAATCCCTGCGTGGAATTGATTTTCTCATAGATTCCTTTTGCGATCTGTTCAAGGATTTCCCGGGCATCGGTATTTAAGATCATAATAAATTCATCCCCGCCATATCTGGCAACAAATCCTCTTCCCTTTACCGCCTTGCGGAAAATCTTTGCCATTTCCTTTAAGATCAGATCTCCGACATCATGCCCGAACGTATCATTATAATGCTTGAAATTGTCCAGATCAATAAACATCAGCCCGACATGATGTGTCTTTTCCGACACACGGTAACACTCAATCATCTGCTGGATCTCTTCGTACATACCGGCACGGTTATAAATACCGGTAAGCATGTCCGTAACCGCAGCCTCCTGCAGCTTGCGGTTCATCATATAAATCTTGTCGTTTGCCTCCATGCGATTGATCGAATACTCCATCTCCCGAAAAAGCAGGGAATAGATTCTCAGGTCATCCTCATTCAGCATGTAGCGTTCGATCGAACCATGCCAGTTATCCTTCATGCGGACATATGTGATCAGAAGGCTGGTCAGCTTTCCGTTTTTGAGAAACGGTGCTGCCACAAACGAACATACATCATCTATTCCGAAATAACCGATCGTATCCTGATGTTCCAGAAAACTGTCGCTGATCTTTGATACCGCAAACCCCTGTGGATATTCCAGCATGGTATTTCCGATCGCCGCAATGTCCGCTTCCGTCATCTCACATTTGGTATCGTTATAAAGTACATGGGCACCATCTTCATGGTAACAGATATACAATGCACAATCCAGGCTGAAATGATTCATAAACGTATTGAACGCATTCTGTACCATACCCTCTACGTTGCTTCCGTTCACATCAATCAGTTTCTGCCATGTGGAAATAAACTCCATCTGTCTCCGGGACGTTGCATAATCCTGTAAAAGGCCTTCCTGTTTGATCAGGGCTTCAATTTCTTCCTCCCGCACGGCACACGTTTGCGGATGCTCTCCCAGATCAATTTCCTTCAGGAGATTCATGGGAAGCAGCCGTGCCGCCTGGGAATTAATCTCCTCATGCTGCAAAAGCGTTGCGCGTTCCATCTGGCAGCGCTCACTGCGCCCCATTTCCTCAAACAGCTTCATTCTCTCTTTCCGGAATAAACGATAACTGAAAAACTCATTTCCCTCTGCCTGAAGCAGGAAACGCTCTGCCTGTTCAAAACTGACCAGTACCTCTTCCTTCTTTCCATCCATGCGGTTAAGCATTGCCATGGAAAATGTGTATAGAAACATATCCTCATCACACTTGGCATAGTCATGGATGATTTCCTCGTTTTCATTTTCTTTTTCTTTCTCAATAATATAATTCAGGAACTGCCGGCAGTTAAGCAAGTAACGTTCACAGTTAAACCGGTCTTTCTGCATGATGCTCACAAGTGCTAAAAGACCATATAATTTTGACAGATTACATACACGCAGACTGTTAAGATGCAGTTTTTCTATTACCTTCATCGCCATCAGCAGATCATGTTCCGCCTTCGCATAGTTCTCCTGCATAATATAATTCAGTGCACGGTTGTAAAACACTTCCGCAATATCCTCCGGAAGACGCAAATGGTAAAACACCTCAATGGCACGGTTATAATAATGCTCCGCAAGCCGGTTTTTTCCCATGGCACTTAGATTATATCCGATGCCGGACAGAATTCTGCCCTCATAAACATCATCCCTTGATTTCATGAACTGGTATGTACGCACGGAATACAGCATGGCAATCTCATTCATACCATTCGTTGATGCAAGCATAATGTTTTTCTGATATGCATCATATACCAGCTGCTCATTTCCAATCTCTTTTGCCAGTGCCACCCCTTTACTGAAATATAAAAGAGATGCCTCGGAACGGTAGGCCCTTGCAACCATCTCCGGCCGATTATCATATGCATAAATATAAATATGTGCCAGATGATTCCGGTAATTGTTCTGCATCAGCTTTTCAATCAGCCCTTCATGAATCGGGATATCCTGTATACAGAAAAAAATATTGTACCAGCCGGACATACGCGCCATAACAGACAAGAGTTCCGCCTTGAATATCTGTTTCTCATTCCCACTTTTTTGTGCTTCCTCCCGGGCATACTGTGCATACATTTCCGCCTGTTGCAGTTTGCCCTGATACATCAGGCACGTTCCCTTTAAAAAGGAACATTCACTGCGGTAAAACAGATCTTTCCGAACGGATGGCAGACGCATTGCTGAATCAACCATCTCCAGTGCCTTAGAAAGCTCTGCACGCAAAATAGCGGTACGGGTATACAATAGATAAAATTCCCGCAGGGTTATATCATCCACAAAAATATCTTCAAATTTAAGTTTATATTCAAGTTTCTGCAAGTACCATTTTGCCTGGTCACAATCCAGAAATGTAATGATTGTCTCTACCTTTGCAAGCATGTGGCTGTAATTTTTCTCTTCTGCCACATCCTCCGCATTCTCCCGGTTTCTGTGTTTCCCGGAACTTCCAATATGATAAATCTGGCTGCTGTCTTCAAGTTTTTCCACGATTGCATCCCACATGTTGACAGCCATATCCAGCCGCGGCTGCATTTCGTTTACTCCAAGCACAATCCCGATTTCCGTACACGGTTCTGTCAGCAGCCGGTAAATAAGTTCCATGGAACTGCGTCCTGCCAGCTGGAAACGGTTAATTACAATCATAATCGGCCGGTATTCCGTGAGTTTTTTCAGCATGGCAACGATGGCTTCTGTCATGCGCCGCTGCTCATATTCCACTTCATTTAACAGCACCCCTTCTTCCCTTTTGCAGATACCATCTTCATAGTACCCTAAAAACAAAGACCGGTGCAGTTCATAAGTTCCGCATTCGCGCAAAAAAGCTTCAAAATCTCCCTTTACAAATTTGCGGAACATGTCACAGATAATGTCCAGAAAAGGCGCATATGCCCCGGGCAATGTCTCATATCGCAGTTCACAACAGGCAAAAAAAACGTTATCGTCTTCCTGATAACGTTTTTTATTCTCCAGCCCGGACACCGAAAAGTCATTGTTATAGCTTGCCATAACAATGTTCTTTTCTGCGGTTCCGATTCTGTGATATACCTGTTCTATAACACCATTAAAGTACTTTTCAATCATGGCTCCAACCCCCTATTTGAAATCCATAATCCCGGCTGATTTTTAATATGCCTTGCCCCAATATACCAGCTTATGTGCCGGTTTTCCACAGCATACACAAACATCTGAAATCTGTTCCTGATCATTAAACGGCATACAGCGTGAGGTTACTGCCAGATCTTCTTTGATCTTGTCCTCACATGCCTGATCTCCGCACCACATACCACGGATGAATCCCGGTTTATTTTCTGCAATATCCTTAAATTCTTCGTAATTATGTGCATCCCAGATATGTGCATCACGATGTGCCTTTGCACGCGCAAACATATCTTTCTGAACGGTCTCTAACAGTTCCGGAATCTTTGTCTCGATCTCATCCAGGGAAACCTCAATTTTCTCTCTGGTATCTCTGCGGACAACCACACATTTATTTGCCGCAATATCTTTCGGTCCCAGTTCCACACGAAGCGGAATTCCACGCATCTCCTGCTCAGAGAATTTCCATCCCGGACTCTTATCGGAATCGTCCAGTTTTGCACGGCAGACTTTTCCCAGACGCTCACGCACTTCGTTTGCCTTATCCAATACGCCATCCTTCTGCATCTGGATCGGGATAACCATTACCTGTGTCGGTGCTACCTTAGGTGGCAGAACCAGACCATCATTGTCGCCGTGAACCATGATGATGGCTCCGATCAGACGTGTTGTCATTCCCCACGAAGTCTGGTGTACATACTGTAATTTATTCTGTTTATCGGTATACTGGATACCAAATGCCTTTGCAAATCCATCTCCGAAATTGTGACTGGTTCCGGACTGCAGGGCTTTTCCATCATGCATCAGTGCCTCGATGGTATAGGTGTCTTCCGCACCGGCAAATTTTTCTTTTTCTGTCTTCTGTCCGCGGACAACCGGCATGGCAAGGAACTCTTCACAGAAATCTGCATACAGATTCAGCATCTGAATTGTACGTGCCTGTGCCTCCTCTGCGGTTGCATGCGCCGTATGCCCCTCCTGCCACAGGAATTCTCTGGAACGCAGAAACGGACGGGTTTCCTTTTCCCAGCGTACTACGGAACACCACTGGTTGTACACCTTTGGCAGATCACGGTAAGACTGGATCAGATTTTTATAAAAATCGCAGAACAGTGTCTCAGAAGTAGGTCTGACGCACAGACGCTCCGGTAGCTGATTGAGTCCGCCGTAAGTCACCCATGCGACTTCCGGTGCAAATCCTTCCACATGATCCTTCTCTTTTTCCAGAAGGCTCTCCGGAATAAACATCGGCATATATACATTCTCTACGCCTGTTTCTTTGAATCTGCGGTCTAATTCATGCTGTATATTTTCCCAGATAGCATACCCATCGGGCTTGATGATCATGCAGCCCTTTACTGCGGAGTAATCAATCAGCTCTGCTTTCTTTACGACGTCGGTATACCATTGTGCAAAATCTTCCTCCATGGAAGTAATGGCTTCAACAAGTTTCTTCTCTTTCGCCATGTCTTTCTCCTTTTCTGCGACCACTGTGCGGTCATTTTTTACGTTATACTCGTGTAAGAGTTTTCTTTTCTGCCCGCAAAATGCGCAGAAAAGCTCGAATATATAATATGACGAACACAGCCGATTGTCAAGATTTGCGTGAAGTGAAACCGCTCGATAACGGCTAAATGGGTTACTGTTCACTCAGCACCTGAATACCATTAACATTCTGTTTCGAAATTTCTCGGACTGATTTCATAGGTCATCTCTTTGCCACTGACCGGATGAACAAAATCGATATGATAACTGCACAGTGCCGGGGTTCCTCTTTCAGCCTTTCCATATTTGTGATCTCCGCAGATCGGAGTTCCAAGATGTGCAAGCTGTACACGGATCTGATGATGGCGGCCGGTATGTAAAGTAATATCCAGCAATGCAGATCCTTCTCCCTGCCTGATCACCTGATAATCAAGTACCGCTTCCTGTATCTTATTTTGTGACGTTGCTGTATGCCGTGGTTTCTGCAATTGCAACCGCTTCCCGTCTGCCGGATGCCTGATGTCTTCCCGTTCGTTCTCCCTCTGCTTCTGTTCTATTACACAGGATTTATTTTCTTTCGGTTCAAATTGTATCCAGTCCTGCAGTGTTCCTGTCTTTTCATGCCCCGTAGCCTGTTCAAAAGTTTTTCCTTCCGGCAGCCGGACTTTTGCATAATATTTTTTCCCAAAGGAATGGTCTTTTACCTGTGCCGACAATTTTGCTGCCGCCTGTTTTGTTTTTGCAAACACCATCACGCCTTCCACTGGCTGGTCCAGCCGATGGACTACACCGATAAACGGCTGTCCGGTTCCTTCCTGCGCTACGTGATTTAAAAGTATGCTCACCATGTCTTTCTGCCCCAGTTTTTTGGTCTGCGTTGCAATGCCTGCCGGTTTGTAGCAGATGATCAGCTGTGCATCTTCATATAAAATTTCTGGTTGTATCATGATTTGTTTTTCCTTATGTTTTCTTTTCTGCTGCGCATTCTTTTTTGAGTTTTTTTTTTTGGGGGGGGTGGAAAATGAGATCTACGCAGCTTTTACTGCTCCCTATGGTTCTCTTATTCTGCTGTCTGGACATATACAATTTTTCTTTATCTTTATATCCTTCTTATTGGTGCTGTTGGGACATATACTGTTTTTCTTTATCTTTATGTCCCGACCATCTATACTGTTGGGACATATACAATTTTTCCTTGCTTCTATGTCCCTCTTTCTTTTTCTGTCGGGATATTTCAGCTATCTTTTTGCACATATGTCCCACTCTCTTTGTTTGATGGGATTTCACAGCTATCTTTTTGTGCATATGTCCCATTCTCTTTGTTTGATGGGATTTTACAGCTGCCTTTTTTGCATATGTCCCTCCTGTTCATACAATCAGGATTTATAACCGGGAATAATGATTTCCCGTGCATGTTCCACCTGCTCTTTGGTCGGCGGCTCCACATCTTCCAGTGCATAAGGAATCCCAAGTTCTTTCCATTTAAATACCCCCAGCGTGTGATATGGCAAAATTTCCACACGTTCCACGGTTTTTAACGTATCAATAAATGCACGGAGCCTGTGTAACTGCCCATCATCATCGGTAATGCCCGGCACAAGTACGTGCCGAATCCACATCGCTTTACCGTGATCCGACAGACAGGTTGCCATATCCAGAATATTTTTATTCGTCTGGCCTGTCAGTTGTTTATGCTCGTCCTCATCCATTTCCTTTATGTCGAGCATAAACAGATCCGTCACTTCCATCAGTTTTTCAAACTTAGAATAGAATGGTTTCTCACGGGTAAACGGGTTGCCCGCTGTATCCAGACAGGTATTGACGCCTTTTTCTTTGGCAAGCGTAAACAATTCTGTGACAAAATCAATCTGCAACAGTGCTTCTCCGCCACTTACGGTAATACCGCCCTTTTTGCCCCAGTATCTTTTATACCGCAGCGCCTGTTGTAAAATTTCTTCTGCGCTTTTCATTTCCCCCTCGGTTTTTGCCCAGGTATCGGGATTATGGCAGTATTTACAGCGCATATTGCAGCCCTTCAAAAAAATCAGATAACGCACGCCCGGTCCGTCTGCGGAACCGAATGTCTCAATTGAATGTATATTTCCTAGCATTGTTTTACCTCGTTTTTAACCAAACCAATAAAAGCATCGAATTATCATTTCATTAGTATGTGCAAATTATATCATAAAAACAGGGCTAATACACAAATATTCATTCATGTATTAACCCTGATTTCTTATTCATTCCAACGGATATGATCTACGAATTACTCCGTTGCTTCGCAACTCTCGTGACCCCTTAGATCCTATTACATATGATCGTGGCAGGTACGTGCGATAACGTCCATCTGCTGCTCTTTGGTCAGATCAATGAACTTCACAGCGTAACCGGATACACGGATGGTGAAGTTTGCGTACTCTTCTTTCTCCGGATGCTCCATAGCGTCGATAAGCTTCTCCTTGCCAAACACGTTAACATTGAGGTGATGCGCACCCTGGTCAAAATATCCGTCCATAACGTTTACAAGGTTCTCAATACGCTCGCCTTCTTCATTTCCAAGTGCACCAGGGTTGATGGTCTGGGTATTGGAAATTCCGTCAAGTGCCCACTCATACGGGATCTTTGTCAGAGAGTTCAGGGAAGCAAGAAGTCCGCTCTTCTCTGCGCCGTAGCTTGGGTTAGCTCCCGGTGAAAGTGGCTCGCCAGCCTTACGTCCGTCTGGCATTGCTCCTGTAGCTTTACCATATACAACGTTGGAAGTAATGGTAAGGATAGAAGTTGTAGGCTCAGAATCACGGTAAGTGTGATGCTTCTTTAACTTATCCATGAATGTCTGTAACAGCCATACTCCGATATCATCGGCACGGTCATCATCGTTACCGTATCTTGGGAAGTCTCCCTCGATCTCGAAGTCTTTTGCAATTCCGTTCTCGTCACGGATAGCTTTAACCTTTGCGTACTTGATTGCGGAAAGGGAATCGATTACGTGTGAGAAACCTGCAATACCGGTTGCGAACGTTCTCTTCAGATCAGTATCCATCAGAGAAAGTTCTGCTGCTTCATAGTAATATTTGTCATGCATATACTGGATCAGGTTTAAGGTATTTACATAAATATCTACTAACCAGTCCATCATCTTATCGTACTTCTCCATGACTTCATCATAATCAAGGTACTCAGATGTAATTGGCTTGTAATCCGGTCCTACCTGCTGACCGGTCTTCTCATCCACACCACCGTTGATTGCGTAGAGGAGACACTTTGCAAGGTTTGCACGGGCACCGAAGAACTGCATCTCCTTACCTGTCTGTGTAGCAGATACACAGCAGCAGATGGCATAATCATCGCCCCATACCGGTTTCATAGCGTCATCGTTCTCGTACTGGATGGAACTTGTATCAATAGAGATACGTGCCGCATAATCCTTGAATGCTTCCGGAAGTCTGGAAGAATATAATACGGTAAGGTTTGGCTCCGGAGCCGGTCCCATGTTCTCTAATGTATGCAGGAAACGGAAGTCGGACTTTGTAACCATGGAACGTCCGTCTACGCCTGTACCCGCAACGTCAAGTGTTGCCCAGACCGGATCACCTGAGAACAGCTGGTTGTAAGAAGGAATACGTGCGAATTTTACCATACGAAGCTTCATGGTAAAGTGGTCAACCAATTCCTGTACTTCCTGCTCTGTGATGATGCCTTTCTTTAAGTCTCTCTCGAAGTAGATATCAAGGAAGGTGGAAACACGACCAACGGACATTGCTGCACCGTTCTGTGTCTTGATTGCTGCAAGGTATCCAAAGTATAACCACTGTACGGCTTCCTTTGCGTTTGTTGCAGGTCTGGAAATATCGTATCCGTAGATCTCTGCAAGCTTCTTCATATCCTCTAAACACTTGATCTGCTCAGCGATCTCTTCTCTTAAACGGATCACATTGTCTGTCATCTCACCACAGCCACAGTTTGCCTTATCTTTCTTCTTCTCCTCGATGAGGTGGTCGATACCGTATAAAGCAACACGGCGGTAATCACCAACAATACGTCCGCGTCCGTATGTATCCGGCAGACCTGTTAAGATCTTATTGTGACGTACTTTCATCATCTCCGGTGTGTAAGCATCGAATACGGCTGTGTTGTGTGTCTTGTGATACTTGGTAAAGATCTCCTTTAATTGGTCACTTACCTGATATCCGTATGTCTCACATGCCTGAACAGCCATCTTGATTCCACCGTAAGGCATGAATGCACGCTTTAACGGCTTGTCTGTCTGTAAACCTACAATTGTCTCTAAATCCTTTAGAGATTCATCAATATATCCCGGACCATAAGCTGTAATACCGGTTACAACCTCGGTCTCCATATCGAGGACTCCGCCCTTTGCGCGCTCTTCCTTCTGCAGTTTCTGCAGTGCTCCCCAAAGTTGATTGGTAGCCTCTGTAGGTTCTGCAAGGAAATCCTCGTTACCATCATATGGTGTGTAGTTATCCTGAATGAACTGGCGGACATTAATCTCTTCTTTCCAAAGACGTCCTTCGAATCCATCCCACTCTTTCATTTCTAACATGGTGATCCTCCTTCTCTTATTGGTTAGTATTCTCTAATCATTGATAGATTACACTAACGTTCATCATTTTGTCAATACCCACGCATGTCTTTATTTTCGTACAATATATTTACCAAAAACCGGAAAACATAAATGAACGCAAAAAACCGCCTGGGTTTTTTATCTTTTGCCCAGACGGTACGGCTCATGCCTTTGTTATACTTCACGTGGTGCTCCACATTATCCGTCAGTCATATAACAAAGTCATTATAAGTCATATGATATTTTTTATCAAGTAGTACTTTTGTCCCATTTTATGAAATAACTACCATTCTTTCATACTGTTATAGTATCCGGTAATCGCACGGCTGTTTTTCCGCACCGCCTTTGCCTGTCTGTGAATTGTGGCAAACTTTTCACGCATCAGTTCTTTGTTGCGGGCTTCCTGCGCCTGAATCTTGACACTTTTGTCCGTTACCCGGCGAATGCACTGCTGCATGTCACGAATTTCCTTTGCATAATCTTCACGGTTCTGATCCAGTTCTTCTGCCACCTGTGCATAGAGCTTCTCAAAACCACTGTCCAGCTGGTTCAGCTGATCAATACACGCACTTTTTGCCTCCACGGTTTCATCAAACACATCAAACGGGCATTCCGGATCCGTCAGGGTATCTTTCTGCCGGTCATCCAGGCGGATAATTTCATCCAGAACCTGTTCCTTTTTTTTCAGGCTCTGCAGCATAATTGCAATATATGTATCTGGCATACTGTCTCCTGCCGGCATTACGCTACCGGTTCCTTAGTCTTGATATTGTTTCCGTTTGCGGTCTTTGCCATAACTTCTTTCCATGTATCCCGCATGGTACGGAGATGACCAAGCACTTCCTCTAAGATATCCTTGTCCTTTTTCATGTTGGCCTCTAACAATCTCTGTAACAGATAGGTATAGACCGCATCAAAATCTTTGGCAACTGCATATTTGTGGTCGAGAGTTATCTGAAACTCCCGAATGATATTCTCTGCCTTTCGGATATTGTTATGCGCCTTTTCAATATCGCCCTTTTCAATCGCTACAATCGCAATGTTTGTAAATTTAATAGCTCCCTCATAGAGTAACAGCGTCAGTTCTGCCGGTGTTGCCGTCTGGATCTTACTGTTGTTATACGCTGCATATGGATTTTTCTGAATCATCCTGATTCCCCCTATTATTTCCTATATATTTTATTTTGCAAAAGATTGCCCTGCATGATACTGATTAACTGCTGAACATACCTGAAAGAGAACTTGTCTGGCTGTTTAACTTGGAAAGCGCAGTCTCCATCTTGGAGAATTTCTTGTAATAATAATCTTCCTTGTCGGAAATCTTTGTCTCCCACTCTGCAATGGTCTTCGTATAGCTTGTATACTGGGAAGTCATCTCCTTATCATTGTAAATGCTGTATCTGCTTCGCAGGGAATTTCTCTGCATCTGCTTGTCGATTGCCGTATACAGATTGGTCGACAACTGCTTCATGAAATCAATCACGGTATCCGGATCACTGCTTAATGCAGCCATCAGCTTATCTTTATTTCCTGATGTATTTTCATCATCCTCATCACCGTCAATATGATAAGCATTCTGCTCATTCTCTGCCGCATTCATATAACCAAGTGTACTGATTCCAAAACTGGAAAGCGAATAATTCTTTCCATTGATGGAAATTGCCTTGGTCATGGAAGTCGTCATGGCATTCATAATCGTGCTCAGATTGGAATCACGGCGAAGCAGGGAGTCCTTGATCTTTGTCTCCCACTTTTCTACTTCCGAATCAGACATCTGCGACTTCTCATCATCTGTCAATGGCTCGTAATTCTTTGCAGAATCTGCGTTATACAGTTTCGTCATCTTGTTGATGATGTTGTTGTAACTGGTCAGGAAGTCTTTAATCTTGTCATAAATTCCCTGTGTATCGGTCGTTGTGGAAATAGAAACTGCCTTGCTGTCATCTAAGGCATCGACATCGACCTTTTCAAGATCATCGACTTTGTCTGTCACTCCATTGACGGAAATGGATAATCCATTGATAGAAAAATTATTCGTTGTACTGGTATATTTTACGCCATTTAAAACAATAACCGCATCGCTTCCGTCAATCTTCTTTGCCGTCTTGCCCAGACCCAGTGCGTTTAATAATGTTGTAGAATTTGTATCGCTGCTGTCCGCAGTAATATTAAAATCCGTTGCATATCCTGAATCTGAAGAACTCAGATAAAAGCGTCTGTTTCCGGCATCAAAATTTGCATTCAGTCCCGCATCCTTCAGCTGGTTTACAACGTCACTGATTGTGCTGTCTTTTCCTACTTTGATCTGTTTTGTGGTTCCGGATGCAGAATTATTTGCCGGTCCCACATTAAAGGTAATTTCATCTGCTGTAACACCCAGATCCGAAAGCTTTGTAGACGTAGTAACTTTCTCGTTGGCTGCTGTCTTAATCTCAGCCCCCGTCAGATAACCGGACTGTGCAGTAGAAAGCACATGCAGTTTCTGTGTTCCGACAGTCGCATTTCCGCTCGCACTGACGGTTGCCTTCGTGCTGTCGGACGATGTTGTCTTTTTGGTATTGTATCCGCTGTCAAACCGCAGATTACCAACACTCTTATAAAAACTGTTTACTTCTTTATTCAGACTTTTCCAGATCTCCTGCTTCCAGCCAAGTTTTGTCTGCTCTTTTTCGTATTTTTCCTTTTTGGTACTGTATGCAGAAACGAGTTCTTTTACGATAGAATCGGTATCCAGTCCGGACACCATACCTGTCATTCTGATTGGCATAATTTTCCCTCCCCTTTTTTATCTTTTTTCATCTACCATAAGGCCTGCAAGTTCCCACACTTTTGCAATCATATCCAGTGTTTTCTCCGGTGGGATCTCTTTGAGTACTTTTTTGGTATCTTTATCAATAATTTTTATGGTCACACGATTGGTTGCCTCATGAATGCCGAATATTGCTTCCGAGTTGACCGCCTTTTTATTCACTTCATCCACGGCTTTTTTGATCTGCGCATTTGTATTCCGCTGATCTGCTCCCTGGGAAGTGTTTACGTTCTCCTCACCAGCCTGCTTTATATTCTCCGATACGATGCCCTTTTCAGTTGCATCGGTCTCTGCTGCTTTTACCGCAGAATCTGTTTTGGGCTGGCTTTCTGCAGATGACACACTTCCCTGATACGTCATTCCTGCACCTTTAATAGCCTCCATTGCCATGATGATTACCTCCTGTCTCCATCATCCGCTGCCGGTTATGCCGGCTGCATAGCCAATCTATTACTGTCATTCTATAAATAATTATCGGAGCGTGTCAGTAAAAACTTAACACCCTCCGATTGTTTTTCCGATTTATCCAAGAATTCCTTTTAATGCTTCGATGCCATCAAGGCTGATTGCCTCCTGGTTTTCTTTCTGAATCTGAAGATACACTTCCTTACGGTATACCGGAACATCTTTCGGTGCCGTAATTCCAAGTTTGATCTGATCTCCCCGGATTTCAAGTACGGTGATCTCGATATTGTTGTTGATTACAAGGGCCTCCCCCTTTTTTCTTGTCAATGCCAGCATATCTTATTCACCCGCCTTTTCTTTCTTTGCCTTAAGCACATCATATACTTTGTATTTTACCGGATAATCATCCTCCACTATCATCTGTACCCCTTTGCGGTTATCCATATTGATCACAACCGGTGCTTTCAGGTTTACGGAAAAATCTTCTATATTTTTCGGGACCGTTACCGTCACAAGAATATATGTGTTTTCCGGTGTCAGTTTTCCGAGTGGTGCAATCATTTCCTCACTTACATTCGGGTTGTAATCTTCCTTGACAATATGCGGCATCATAACCGGAAATGCAATGTCTGGATCATCCATCGACTGCAGCCACATAATGGAATTGTATTTTTTTTCTTTCTCTTCGTCATAAATCAGTGCAAAATGATTGAGATCCGGAAAACCGATCATACCTTTCTCTAACGTGATGATTTTATCATCTTCTATTTCAATTTTTCCAAAAATACGTGAATCAGCCTTCATGGTCTTTCTCCTTCGCTCCGCGTTTTTATAAATAGTTCAGTAATGTCTGACTTCCAACTTTCGATGCAGCTGTCAGACTGGACGTATATGCATTGTAAGCAGCATAGTAATCAATGATAATATCCGAAATGTCACGGTTATCATTGTTAGACTTCAATTCTTCTACCGTCTCTTTCTGGTTTTCCACACGGGTCTTTGTCAGCTCCACGCGCTGCTGCAATCCACCCACATTGGTATGTGCCACATTTACTTTATTCAGGTATCCGTCAAAATTTGAGATAAACTGCTGGTAGGTTTTTGACAGATTATCGTCTGCATAGGTAGCTTCTTTATTTGCGGCATCCAGATAGGTCTGAAGTTTCTTCTGGCTCTCTTCATCCGAATACTTATCCATAGACATCATCTTTTCAATTTGTGAAACTTTGTCATGTGCCTGTGTGGAAGCAGAAACAAGCGTCATCATCTCTGTCATGTCCCGTCCAATGTCAGTGCTTAAAACATCGCTTGCCTGTGTATTTGCCGCGAGCATGATTCCACTGGAAATTTCGAAATTGATCGGCTGGTCTTCCTTGGTATACTGTACTGCTTTCTGCATATCCGGAGTCTTCATCTTACAGTCATAGTAATATTCCGGACGAACCTCTCCAGCATCAAATCCGGTTTTGGTGTACGTGATGCTAAGATCCGCCTTTTCCCTCTTTAATGTATTGGACAAATCTTTTCCGAGAATCATTTCACCGGTATCTTTGATAAATACCATGTCATTGTCTCCGACTTTGGCTTCTCCATTGTTCGCCTTAAGCCACTCCTCTTTGGATTCGTACATGGTAAACGTACTGCCGGTTGCTGCCCCATTCTCATCTACAAATTGTCCGCTAGTCTGTCCCGGTGCAAGATTTAATTTCACTTTCTTTCCTGCAGCTGTCGTATAACTCATACTGGAAATCGGATCAATTGCTCCCGTTCCATCCGAATTATCTTTTCCGTTAATCTTTCCATACGCCAGACGCAGCCGGTCGTAGGTATTTTCCCCGATGGAAATCGTTTCATCAAAGCTGTTTGCTGCATCCGTTGGTACATCTACGCTTCCGTATGTGTAACGCGCCTCGGAAATATCTTTATAGGATAATTTCTGATCAATCGTGTAGGATGTAGTTTCTTCATCTGTCTTAAATGTCAGCTGCTCGGTCGTGCGATATCCGGTAAATACCGTTCTGCCGGAAAAATCTGCATTTCCTTCTGCATAAATCTGATCACTTAAAGATTTCAGCTGATTCAGAATCGTTTTACGGTCATCTTCTTTTAAGGTATCCGTTGCCCCTTTGACACATAATGAGCGGACATCCGTCAGGATTGTTTTCATATTTTCCAGCGCCGTATCCGTCACATTCAGCCAGGAATTGGCATCCGAAATGTTATTGTTCAGATACTGGTCAATATGGGACAAACTGGTCTGCATACGCAGGGAGCGAATCGCAATGACCGGATCATCCGACGGTTTATTGATCTTCTTCTGCGTTGTCATCTGGGTATTATATTTATCCACAAGCACCTTATTTGCATTGATATTGCTCTTTGTGTTGCTTGTGATCATATTATTGGTAACTCTCATAGGATCTCCCTCCTAAGTTTTATACTGTCAGCTCACACGGTTTCGTCCACAGGCATCATACCACCCCGGTCTCATTGATCAGTTTGTCATACATCTCCGACATCACGGAAATCACCTTAGATGCCAGATTGTATGCATTCTGGAATTTGATCAGGTTCATCGCTTCCTCGTCTTCATCCACGCCGGATACCGAGGTACGCTGTGTCGCAATCGCGGTAGACAGGTTCGAATAATTATTGGAACTTGTTGTTGTCTTGTTCACGTCAACCGTCACATCTGAAATCAGTGTTTCGAGAAACGTCTCCGCAGAATCTCCGCGGAACATCCGCACATCCTTCTGCAGCTTCAAAAGATCCTCAACGGTATCGTATTTCGCCTCACCCTGTGTAATCTTGGTTGACGTTGCAAAGTAGTTGGAATCCTTTAATGATTTGCTGTTTACTGCAAGGGTTGTCGCTGTAAACTGATAATAACTGTCCCCATCGGATGACAGTTCAATATCCGTTGTCCATCCGTCTTTCTTTGCCGCCTGTACTTTCGCATCCCACGAATCTGCATCAAACGTGTTTCCGGTTGGGGAAGTTCCCACAAAAAAGGCTCCCATTTTATCGCCATCTAATGTAACACCCTGTTTTTCAATATCATTGAATGCCTGGGTAAAATTACGCAGGAACTCATTGATCTGATTCTGATAATATGGAATTCCCATTGCATCCATGGAAGAACCGGTTGTCAGATAATTGCTCTGCCCGTCTCCCTTGACACGGTCAGCTTCTGCCTGATCTGCCATCTGGGATTCCGGAGCAAGCTTAAATGTTACACTGTTTACCCCGTTTTCACCGACTTTTGCTGTCCATCCATCATAGTAATAAAACTTATTATTTACCATAATCCGGCCTTTATTCGCCAGTGACAGTTCATTCACTTTTGTATCCGGAATCTTTATCGTAATAGAAGACAGATCTGCAGCCGAGACCGTTCCCTTCATATTTTCATTGTTATTTCCGTCACGGATCATAAACAATGCCTTGAGGCTTCCGTTGGCACTGGCACCTTTGGCATTAAATTCCATTCCGGTATCTTCCCAGGTAATGGCATACATGCCCTCGGCATCCATCTGATTGTTCAGATACTTTGAAGAGGTGCATTTTAATGTCCGGTAATCGTTTCCGTCTACAAGTGTCTGTCCGTTGATATATACGCGGTAATTGGTTCCTCCTAAGTTTTGTCCGTTGGAGTTTGTCACCTCGAATTCTTTCGTCTCTACATCTGCAATCCCTGAAAGCTCATCAATCAGATTGGCACGCTGGTCGCGCAGCTCATTTGCATGCCCTCCGCGTACTTCAATATTATTAATCTGCTTGTTGAGCACCGAAATTTTCTCTGCAATGGAATTGATATTATCCACAGAAGCCTTGATCTCTTCGTTGGTATCCTCCTGAATCTCCGTCAGGCTCTTGGACAAAGCATTAAAATAGGTGCAAAGGCTCTGTGCCTGATGAATAAACTGATTGCGGACGGCTTTCACTTCTCCCTGTGTCTTTAAGGTATCCAGATCCTTAAACATCTGGGAAAAAATACTGGAAAATCCTTTCTGCGATTGCTCATCATCCCGGAAGATTGTCTGGACCTGATCCACATAATACAGTTTCTGTTCGAAAAATCCCCGGCTTGAATTACTCTGCCAGTATTTTTCATCATAATAGAGATTTCGCTCCTGTGTCACGGAAGTCACTTCCACACCGGTTCCGACACTGCCGTATCTGGTATATACACGGATCGGATCGGTTGCGGACAGATTTGCCGTCTGTCTGGTATATCCTTTGGTCTGCACATTTGCAACGTTGTTTGCCGCTGTATTCACTGAGGTCTGAAATGCCGACAACGCACTTGCCCCGATATTCAATCCAAAAAATTGTGATGGCATAACTACGCCTCCTTATCTCTATTTCAATCCTGTCACGATCAGTTCTGTCATCTGACTGATTACCGTCATAAAACGGCTGGACGCATTATATGCAGACTGGAATTTGATCATGTGTGTCAGTTCCTCATCGGAGGAAACGCCCATCGTCTGCTGTCTCTGGTTGTCGATGGAAGACAGTGCCCCCGTCAGTGTCTCACTTGCCGACTGGAAAGTGCTTCCATCATTTCCGATCTGCCCGATCAGCTTGTTATAATAGCCTTCAAACGTACACGGCTTTTTGTCGTACGGATTCAGTGTCATTTCCTTGTCGTTCCAAAGGCTCATCAGTTTTTCACCCAGTGGATAATCCGTACCGTTCTGATTCTTGTGCGGCATCAGTGTGATCTGTTTGCGCAACTCTTTATTGATGCTGATATTGTTCAGGGAATACAGTGTCGTGGGATCATTTTCGTCCTCTTCGTTGTATACATAGTAGGTATTCCCATCATCTCCTGTCACCTTGGTATAACGATCCATTCCCACACGGGTAAACAGTTCCCTCGGCGGCAGCTGTCCGTCTTCCCCGACTGCACAGTTTGCGGCATCCAGAACTTTCTTTCCCTTTAATGATACCTGATTCCCATCGGCATCGGTATAGGTGACATCCGTATCTACTGTCTTATTCGGACAGTATGCATCATTGATTTTTGTCACAATATTGTGAAGCAGTGCAGAAACCTGTGCTTCTGTCTCCATCATGGTACAACCGGAAATACGGTCATACGCCTCTTCGCTTTCCAGATCCTGATACGTTCCGTATCCGTCCCCACGGGCAAGAAGTTTGGCTTTAATACTTCCCACATCGGTATTTAATTCCGTGGAAATCACTTCGTTCTTTTTAAATACGCGGACATACTGCTGCTTATCCACATCAGAAAGCTGCGTCCAGTACGGTGTGTAAAATCCAGTTTCTTTGTCTTCCTGCAGCCCGATGTTATAGCACTTATTGTCATCGATAAACGGTGTGCTTTCAAAATCTACATACGTAAATCCCGTCGCATCTTCCTTAATGGAGACACTTCCGTATCCGCCCAGCTCATCCAGCAGATTGTCACGCTCATCACGCAGGGTCATTGCAGTTTCCTGTCCGCCAGCTTCTACTTTCTGAATCTGCAGATTCAGTTCATAAATACGGTTTCCGATCTCGTTTACACGGTCAACATCATCTTTAATTTGTTCATTGATATTGGATTGGTACGATTTCATGTCATCATACAATGACTTCGTACGGCTCAGCAGAAGATCCGCTTTTTCAAGTACCAGATTCTGTTGTGTGGAATTATCCATATTAGGCTCCAGTTCCTGAAATGCCTGATGCAGATCACTGACACTCTGTTTGAACTGTTCTCCGTTTAATTCCTGAAACAGATCCTGCACATAATCCGTGATTTCATAAAAAGAAGTATAAAATCCCTTGCGTCCATTCTCCTGCCGATAAGATTTGTCTAAGAAAATATCCCTTGCATGAACCACATCCCCAATGGATACACCCAGCCCATACTGCTGCATGTTCACATTTTTATTCGGGTCCTTTAATTTATTATAAGTTTTATCTGCAAAACGAACCTGCTGACGGACATATCCTGTTGTATTCACATTTGCAAGGTTGTTTGCCGTTGTATTCAGTGCATACTGGGCATTCTGAAGTCCAGATGCCCCAATATATAAGCTTCCGAATCCGTTTCCCATTCTTTTGTTCCTCCTTAACTCATTGCGTCAAATCCGCTGCTGCCCAGCAAGCTTCCTGTATTGCAGGCAGTTTTGTCATAATTGGCGGTCTCAGGGGCCTGCCGCAAACTCTTGAACAACGTAAGGTCGAATTCGTTTAACTCAATGGCCTGTTTAATCAGAGCCACATTCTGATCATTCAGATGATTCGTCCGGTCTGCTGCCGCAAGCAGACGGTCTCTCGCTTCGGTCAGTTTTTTTTGTACATCCGGCTGCGACTCCAGCAAAGCAATCAGTCTGGTAACTGTCATCTTTTCTTCTGTACGTCCGAGTACATTGGCAATATCCTTTAAGAGCTGTACCTGCTGGTTGCTGTGTGTCACCAGATCATCACTTGCGAGCTGTTCCAGGCATGTCAGTTTTTCCAGTTCCGGAACATCTGCCCGAATCAGGATGTCTGTCTTTTTTTCTCCATAAGAAATCAATGTCTGGTAAATCTTTTCTTCTTCTTCCAGTACTGTTACAAGCTCTTCTACTAAACTAGCCACTTCAAAAACCTCTCTCGTCTGCCTTTTGCATCAGGCATTATACTTTTCAAGTAATTTGCTGGCAAAATCACCAGGCTCAACGGAATATGTTCCCGCATCAATCATTGATTTGAGCTGGCTTACCTTATCTTCCCTGATATCCGAAGCTTCTGATACTGCACTTTTTGCGACCTGATAATCACGTCCGGCCTGTGAAATGGACACCTGATCTCTCGGACCTGCTGCATTCTGCGCCTTCTGTGTCTTTAAATTCTTTTGTATACCGTATAACTGTGCTACCTGGTTATATGCATCTATACGCATGCTCAGCATCTCCTTTCTTCCTTGAAATAAGCTTCCGAAATGCATCTGTTCTTGCATCTCTATACATTGTTTATCGGTTCGTTTGGCAGATACTTTAGCTTTTTTTTAAATTTACAGATGCGGGCAGTTTTGCTTGACAAGAGCCTCTGATATGAATTATACTTAAATCTCCGAGTAGCCGGGGTGGTAGCGGTACCTTGTACCAACAATCCGCTATAGTTGGGGTGATATCCCGCAGAGGGTCAGGGCGGTGGAGCTGCCCTTCGCAAGTGGCGTTGACGTCTGGGTCTTGCGCAATGGGAATTCGTGAACCGGGTCAGGGTAGGAATACAGCAGCCCTAAGCGAAAGCTCTCATGTGACGTGAGGGTGCCTGGGGGGAGTTAACTGCAAAGGTAACGTCTATTGTTTCTGATTCGAAGCGGGATACTCGGTTCTTGTTGTATTCTGTTTTTCAAGAATACAACCTACGCACTTGTTTTGCGCGTAGCGCAATTCTCATAACAAGTGCTCCTTTATTCTTCTTTTCCAGAATATGACCTACGCATTTGCCTTACGCGTAGCGTAACTTTCATGGCAAATGCTCCTTTATTCTGTTTTTAAGAATACAACCTGCACATTTATGAAATTTTAAAAGGAGGCCGCATTATGCGCCTCCTTCTTTTATTTCCTATATTTCCCCGGTCTATTCCGCATATTGTGCATCAAACAGTTCCAACAAAAAATCATGGTACAAACGCTGATACTCTTCATGAAAAGCTGCCGCAATATTCGCATCCCCGCCTTCCATCTGTGCCGCCTCAAATAATGCAAATGCATTCTCATAAACCTGCGGATTCTTCTCATAAAATGCTTCCGTCAATCCATCCTGAAACGCGAACTGCGCCGCCTGTGAAAGATTGTCCATAAAATCCTCCCGGCTGACATTACCGGATTCCTCATAATCCGACAGAAAAATATGCTTATCCGCAGATTTTACAAAATCCTCGTATGCTTCCCTTACATCCTCATAAGTAAGCGGAACATAATGTTCTTTCCAGTAGGCATCAAATGCATCCTTATCTTTAAACTGTTCAAAAATTTCTTCCATAATAACTCCATTCTCCTTATCTTTCCTTACCGCCTGTCAGATTTGCAGCGCCGATGATTCCCGCCTTATTTCCAAGAACCGCACATGCAACTTTCGGAATAAACGCCTTGCTGCCACCAAAGCATTTATCCTGAATGTATGTTTCAAGAGGCTCTGTCAGTTTTTTCCCCTGATTGCAGATTCCTCCCGATAACAAAACAATATCCGGCCGGAAAATATTGACAAAATTTGTAATGGTTTCTCCAAGATAGCAAATATAATCATTTACTACTTTTTCTGCTGCTGTATCCCCATCCTGTGCGGCATCAAACGGAATTTTTCCATTCATGTGCGAAAGATCTCCCTGACACATTGTATTCAGGATGGATTCCGGGTGCTGCTGCGCGGCTCTTTTTGCATCGCGGATCAGCGCTGTCGCCGATACATATGCCTCCACGCAGCCTTTCCGTCCGCATGTGCACGGCTCACCGCCACATATCAGACTTGTGTGTCCGAGTTCGGCACCGCCTGCATGTGCGCCCTCAAACACCTTTCCATCGAGAATAATTCCACCGCCCACACCAGTTCCAAGAGTCAGCAGAATCGCATTTTTTGTATTCCGCGCCGCACCGGCTTTTACTTCACCCAAAGCCGCACAGTTTGCATCATTGGAAACTGCAATCGGACAGGAAAAGTACTTCTTTAACTGCTCTGTGAGCGGAACATTTTCCCACCCGAAATTATTGGAATACAACACAACTCCATGTACTGCATCAATCGTTCCCGGGCTTCCGATTCCTATACTCTTCAGCTGTGTTTCCCCGATACCTTTCTGCTTCAAAAGCGTTTTTACCAGTTCTGCCATATCCCTTATGATGTCCTGATACGGTCTCTCTACATTCGTCGGCACAGATGCTTCTGCAATTATATGCTGTTGTTCGTCAACAATCCCTGCTTTTATATTGGTTCCACCAAGATCAATTCCTGCTCTGTACATTTCTTCCTCACTCAGTCTGTTATGATTCTAATCATACTTACTCTGTCAATATATTGGTTTCAAAGAAAAAAGTCAAATAGTAACTTCAAAAACACGCGCCATGACCGGCTGCTCATATTCCACCGTGATTGTATGATCCTGATTGATGCGCACATGCTGTGCCTCTTCCACCGAATATATCATATTCTTCCTGATCACTGGTAGACTGGATACTTAACCGGGACAACAGGGCATAGTCCATGCGCAAGCCTCCACTGGAACAATTTTCGCGCTGTCCCACCAGATTCCCTTTGCGTACCATCCGGCATCAATAACAAAATATTCACATCCGGCCTTTGCTGCAGCATCAATCAGCGGTAATTCTTTTTCCGTCGTTGGATCTGCCCACAGACAATTCATATAATCATTAAAAATTACCGGGAGTGTATCATTGTCACGGTTTTTTCTGCGGATTCTTCGCCGGTATTCCGTTATTGCAGAAAATGCATCTGATATATCTGCCCGCACTGCACCCACTGCTGCCGGCACACTTTCAAATGTCTCTCCCGGGCGCAGCACCTTACTGAAATGTGACTGTATCTCGTTTGGCCCGCTGACATTCAAAACATAATGATCATTCTGGTCTGCGATCTCATAATGCCAGGAACCATTGTTTTCAATCTGCCAGATCAGCCCCGCGCCACTCTGCGGATGGCTCAGAAATCCCATCGGCAGATACTCTTTTGTGGACCAGTTCCCGGTATTGTAAACTTCTATTGTTTTGGAACTTCTCCGGATACTTTTCGTCTGTGTCACCGGAAATCCAAGCTCTTCAAACGAATATCTGCGCCAGTTCAGCTCTTTCTGCCACCCATTATGCGGAATATACAAAAAGTTTCCATCTCTCTTAATTCCAGAGCAGGTAAAGGAGGACAGGTACGTCAGTACCTGTTCCTCCTCTCCCTCATTCGTTACATGGTTGACAAATCTTGCCACCGGCACTCCGTCATAAAACTGTATGTCGGTCTGTACACAGACTCCGGTAAGAGGATCTTTCTGCCGGATCTGAAGCATTCTCCCGGATTCATTCTTTGTATCCTGCATATTTTCATATTTCAGATAACATCCGGGAGAAGTCACCACATATTTATTTCCATGCCGCTCATATGGACGATCATAGTCAAGCTGATCATTTTCGCCCATGGCAAGTACCGTATTTTCACGCACAAATACCGGCAGAGAAAAATAATCATAGACTATGGAACGTGCCAAAGAGCTCTTAGGGCAGCCTGATATAAAAATCATGGATATTGCGGAACGTTTAGGCTATGCCGATAACCACTATTTCAGCAAAGCATTCCGGACCTATTACCATGTCACGCCAACGCAATACCGCAATCAGCTGCAGAACCCTTAAGGGTTCTGCACGCGTGTCCATACCTGCATTTCGTTTTCTCCGCGGTTTGCCCATGTGTAATACGGAATATAATGCAAACGTACCTTTTGCTTCTGCGGCTTTTGATACATGTGATAGAGAGTCTCCTCTGCATCCCCACTCTCTGTCAGCCGCCACCCGTCTGTTTCTACCATTTTTACTACGGTATCGCAGATTTTTCCCTCCGACACCGATGCATGCATATCTGTATCGACCAGCAGTTCATGCAGGTTCTTTCCATTGTCTTTCTCTTCAAGGCAGTAAACCACAGGGCCGCGCATAATCGCTGCCTTGCCAATATCCTCGCGGACACGCTCCGATGCTGCAAACATCTGTACCTCCATTGGAAAATCAATACAGAAGGTTTCTTCCCTGTTCCACACTTTTTTCAAATACAGGTATCCATCTTTTTCTTCCTGTTCGGCATCCTCTATTCCGGAAATTTTATAATTTTTACACCATCCCGGTATCCGGAGTGCCAGCGTCATTTTTGCATTTTCAGCCTGCACACGGATCTTTATGTTTCCTTCCCATGGCATATCTGATTCCATCTGCACGTTTACCGTTTTCCCATTCACCGTTTTTTCCACATTGCTTCCCATATACAAATGCACAAACAGCGTATCCTCATTTTCTGTAAATGCATAAGATCCAATGGAACTGATCAGGCGCGCAAGATTTGGCGGGCAGCATGCACATCCGAACCATTTCTGCCGTACCGGTTTGACATGAAATTTCCGTTCATCTTTGTGGCACGCCTCCGGCAGCACCTCCAACGGATTCACATAGAAAAAGCTTTTTCCGTCCAAAGCCATTCCGCTTAATACGCCATTATACAATGCCCGCTCCATAATATCTGCATATTTTGCATCCGGAACAATTTCCAGCATACGCCGCGCCCAGAACATCAGTCCGATCGATGCACAGGTCTCTGCGTATGCCGTATCATTCGGAAGATCATACGGAAAAGAAAAGGCTTCTCCCAAATGTGTTGCACCGATGCCCCCTGTAATATACATTTTCTTTTTCGTCACATTATTCCACAGACGTACACATGCCTGATACAGTTCTTCGTCCTTTGTAATACGTGCAATATCTGCCATACCGGAATACAGGTACACGGCACGGACTGCGTGACCAAACGCCTCATCCTGCTGCCGTACCGGCAGATGTGCCTGATGATAGCTATACCGCAATTCATTCTCATGCCCTTTCTTTACGGTTTCCGGATGTTCTTTATCAAAGTAATATGGTTTTGTGCCTCTTTCATCAATAAAAAAGCGGCTTAAATCCAGATACTTTTGTTCTCCTGTAACTTCATAAAGACGGACGAGTGCCATTTCTGCAATTTCATGTCCCGGATATCCCTTGCATTTTCCTTCCTCCGGTCCGAAATAATCTGTAGCATAATCCGCGAATCGTTCCGCCGCATGAAGCAGTTTATCTTTTCCCGTTGCCTCATAATATGACACAGCACCTTCGATCAGATGCCCCATACAGTACAATTCATGATGGTCACGTAAGTTGGTAAAAATACCATCTTTTCCATTGATAATATAATACGTGTCCAGATATCCGTCTTCCTGCTGTGCCGCACACACAATATCAATTGCAGCATCTGCAACCTTTTCCAGATCCGGATCGGGATGCTGTGTCAGCGAATATCCGACCGCTTCCACCCACTTGGAAAAATCCGTATCCTGAAATACATATCCATAAAACTCATCCTTGAGATTTTCTGGATCTTCCGGTAACATCTCAAATCCACGGTATGTATACGAAGGTTCTTGATACGCAGCTCCCTGTTTTCTCTTTTGCCGGTTCATTTCTGCCGCCACTTTAAAATTATGCATACAATAACTTGGTGCTGCGCCTTCTACTTTATCATTCAACGCATTCCACTGATAAGGGATCACCTCCGTACGCACCAGTTCCATCTCATTTTTCCAGAATTTATCTGTAATCTGCATCCTGCGCAATGAAACAGGATATGAAAATTTTTCTTTTTCCATATGCATTCCTCCTAATGTATAATCAAGAAATCACTATCCAATTTATCTTCTTTGTTATATACTTATAGTATATATTTTATGTCAAAAAATCCATTGTCAAACCGGAAAGCAGCATGTATAATTTCATCTGAGCAAGGCATTTAAAAAACAGTTTGGAGTATCCCCTTCCAAATACAGAAAAGCATTCTGTCAATATCTTGTTTCCACATAGAAACCACTTTCCTGCAGCTCCTTTTTTGTTATTTTTCTTCCCCAGTGAACTGTGGCATTATAGTTTCCTTCCACGACCGTAAGCGTATTTCCGTTCTTCTGGAGAACCATAACGGAATGTTCGTTTCCGATGCGGATATGATCGCCTGCCTTGATCCTGCTAAAATTGCTGTGTTTTGTCACCGGTGCATATTTGCCAAACACTTTATCACTGATTTCTCCACACAGGGCAATACATCCATAACACTGACAGTTCGTGGCTTCCCAGAAATACTGCCGGTTTTCGTTTGTCCAGGACAGACCCTCTTTGTAAGTCTTTTTCATAGCCATAATCTTACGTCTGGCCTGTTTTGTGGTAATTTTTTTACTCACACCGACCTTGCAGGTCATAGAACCGATCAGATTTCCACCGGAAACCGAAATCATTGCTTTTCCCGGTTTGATTGCTTTTACCAGACCTTTTTTATCTACTGTTGCGACCTTCGGATTGGATGACTTCCACACCATCTTTCCGGTCGTTCCATTACACACAAGCTGCTTTGTTTTTCCAACACGGAGTGCCACATCATATGTATTCATCGACGCGGTACCAACGATGTCTATGTTTTTCTGACCGCTGTCTGCCGCCATAACCACTCCATCTGAGGGATACCAGACAAAAACACACATAAAAAGTATAAAACTGATCCATCTCTTTATATATCTCTTCACAACTGCAACCTCCCACCTTGCTCTTTTTGTCACTGTTTTCAGTAACACTTTTCTATATTCTATAATCATGCGACTATTGCTGTCAATAGTTTTCCCTCCGAACGGGCATGGAAAACAGATGATTTGCTGCAGCAAAAAAAGGATAGACAGTTAAACAACCATCTATCCTCTGAAATGCTTATTTTATGCGTTTTAAAGATTAACCAAAATATCTCTTTAACAGACCAGCAAACGCTTTTCCATGTCTAGCCTCGTCACGAGCCATCTCATGAACGGTATCATGGATTGCATCAAGGTTTGCAGCCTTTGCTCTCTTTGCAAGATCTGTCTTTCCTGCAGTCGCTCCATTCTCAGCTTCTACTCTCATTTCGAGGTTCTTCTTTGTAGAATCTGTCACCACTTCACCAAGAAGCTCTGCAAATTTTGCAGCGTGCTCTGCCTCTTCATAAGCAGCTTTTTCATAATACATTCCGATCTCCGGATATCCCTCACGGTGGGCAACTCTTGCCATAGCCAGATACATACCAACTTCAGAGCACTCTCCCTCAAAATTTGCGCGAAGATCTGCAAGAATGTCTTCACTCACGCCTTTTGCAACACCAACTACATGTTCGGAAGCCCAGGTCATTTCACCCTCCTGCTTTACGAACTTCTCTGCCGGTGCATGGCAGATCGGGCACTCTGCCGGTGCAGCCTCACCTTCATAAACATAACCACATACTGTACATACAAACTTTGCCATTTTAAATGTCCTCCTTATTATAAATTTAATTAATGGGTGTTTTTCTTTTTGCAGTCCGGGCATAATCCGGAAAACAAAATGGAATGGTTTTCAATTGTTCCATCAAACTGCTCCGCTGCAATCTGATTTAACTGTTCCTGGGAAGGCATGTCCAGATCCATCACACATCCACACTCTCTGCAAGAAAAGTGGTAATGCGGTGCCGGGTTTCCGTCAAATCTGTCCGGGCCTCCACTGACAGTAATTTTTTGAACCTCCCCCAGATCAGACAAAAGAGAAAGATTCCGGTAAACAGTTCCGAGACTGATATTTGGAAATTCGTCTTTGATACTCATATAAACCGTTTCCGCAGTCGGATGATCATAGCGGCCTGTCAGGCACTGCCGGATCGCCTCCCGCTGACGACTTCGTTTTATCATAATACTCTCCCTCATTTCTCCATTAGCCTAAAACAATAATAGGAACTGTTACTGACATTATAATAATACTTTAGTACCAAAATGTCAATCCTTTTTTCAAAATAAACGACATATTTTTTTCCCCGGCTCATAAACTATACAAGACATCAAATACAAAACAGGAGAATTCTTCAATTGAGACGATTTATTACTTATATTTATGAATATGAACAGGGAAACCGCGGACGAAATACCGGGTTCATCCGCACCGATTTGCGCGAAAACAGCTGCCGTATGGAACTTCAGATCCGGGGGTTTGACCGTTTCAAGGGAAAATGTCCGGTCTATCTGACAGTATATGAAAATGGTCTGCAGGCTATACCTGTTACCGAATTATTGCTCACGCAGGGTATGGGAACCTGCAGCTTTACCTGTGAAAATAATCGGATCGGAAACAGTGGTTTTGACGTGCATCAGGCACAAACCCTGACCATTGCCTGTGGCAACGGAAGGTTTCTGACCGGATGCCTTTCTTCCACTCCGGTTCCGGAGGCACTCCGGGGAGAATTTTTAATCTTTCAGAAAAAAGAAGCGGTACCGCCTGCCGCTCAGGCACAGACAGAGCCGGTCATACAGACGCAATCTACAACCGAACCAGAGCGATTCCGTCAGCCGCAAGCCATGCCAGAACCGGTACCCGTCCGACAGTCACAAGCCATGCCAGAACCGGAACCCATCCGGCAGCCCGAAACTACTCCTCAACCGGAAACGATCCAACAGCCGAAAACAATCCCTCAACCAGAAGCAGTCCGGCAGCCACAAGCCTCTTATCAGAAAGTAGAAATTCAGGATATCCGAAAGCTTCCAAAAAGCAATTGGAATCTGTGCAACAACCGTTTTCTTCTGCACGGTTTTTTCAATTATCACTATCTCATGTTGAAAACGCTGGAAATGAATGGAGAAAAACAACAGTTTCTTGGAATTCCTGGAATCTATGAGCAGCCGGAACGTATGATGGCAATGCTCTTTGGTTTCCCGGAATTTGAGGCAGCAGCCGCAGTATCCTCAGACTCCAAAGACATGACCGGAGTTTTCGGATACTGGATGTGTCCGCTTAATCAGGATTAATCATGCAAAACTGCGCATGATCCCGCCACTTTTGATTGAGCATCATATAATCATGGCAGATACCTTCGTACACGAACCCCACCCGTTCAAGTAGCCGGATACTTGCCGTATTATCCGGAAGTGCCCATGCCATGGCACGGTGAAGTTTTAAATCCCGGAACACCAGATCCATAATAAAACGCAGTGATTCCGTTGCGTATCCGCGATGATGATATGCGCTGGAAAACTTATATCCAACCTCACACTGTTCAGAAAATCCACGCGTAATATGATGTACGCATATCGTCCCTATGATACGCTCCGGATGCTCTTTCTCATATACATAAAACCGGAACAGCGTTCCCTGTACTGCCATGTTATACTCAAACAGGAGCATCTGTCTCTGGAACTGGCGGGTATAAAAATTCGGCATCCGGTCCGGCTCAAATTTTTCAAACAGTTCTTTATCCCGCATATAAAAATCCAGTACCGCATCTGCCTGATCCGGCTTTATTATTTTTAAAAGAAGACGTTCTGTCTCATATGCAAATAACATACTTCTTCCTTCCATATGATTTCTATGGTATAGTATTATACTGTAATTAAAAGGTTACTTATCCCCATAATTATCATAACGATTTCAAGGAAGAATGTCTATGACTGATGATGAAAAATTTATGAAAGAAGCCTTAAAACAGGCGAAAAAAGCCTATGCGATCGATGAAGTCCCGATTGGATGTGTGATTGTCCAAAACGGTAAAATCATCGCAAGAGGATATAACCGGCGCAACATTGATAAAAATACGCTTGCCCATGCAGAACTGTCTGCCATCCGCAAAGCAAGTAAAAAAACAGGTGACTGGCGGCTTGAGGACTGCGACCTCTACGTCACATTGGAGCCATGCCAGATGTGTGCCGGTGCAATTGTACAATCCCGTATGCGGCGGGTAATCATCGGTTCCATGAATCCCAAAGCCGGATGTGCAGGATCTGTCCTGAATCTTCTGCAAATGCAGCAATTTAACCATCAGGTGGAAATTACCAGAGGTGTTCTTGAAGAGACCTGTTCTTCCATGCTTTCTGCTTTTTTCCGGGAACTGCGCCAGCGCAAAAAGAAGCCGGCTAAATCTGAATGATCTTCGCCTCGTGATGCATTGCAGGAATGATTTTTTCCATCAAATCTGCAGTGCGCACACGCAGGCTGGACGTATTAATACACGGATGACATCCCACATATTCTCCCTTTAAAACATCTTCATCAATGACCAGCTGCACATGATTTTCAGTATCATTCATAAGTCCCAGCACGCTGACCGATCCCGGTGTGATATCGAGGTATTCTTCCATATACGATTCATTGGCAAAAGAAAGCCGGCTTGTACTAAGCTTTTTTGACACATCCTTTGTCACGAAACGTTTATCTCCCACAATCATCAGAAGATAAAATTCTTTTTTATTTGCCGTACACAAAAACAGATTCTTGCATATGGTAGCTTCCAGCACGCGGTCTGCCTCCTCACATGCTTCCATCGTCATCAGGGCTTCATGATCCACCCGTTCATATATAACGCCAAGTTTATCTAAAAAATCATACACACGGATCTCCTTTTCCAGTCTTCCTGACGTATCCGCGGGTCTTCCCTGTTCCAGTTTCAACATAATTCTTCCTCTTTTTCTTGTATTTTGTACTCATCATACCCCTCTTTTTTGCATTTGTATAGAAATTTCTGCATAGACTAAAACTAAGATGGCTGCTTTTAGAGCCGCAGCCCAACGGTAAGGAGACAAATTATGTGTGGAATTTCAGGCTTTTGCGATTTTTCATTAAACTACTATGACAAAAAACCCTTCTGGGAAACGATCCTTGTACAAATGCACGAAACTTTAAAGCACCGCGGTCCGGATCAGGCGATGATTGATCTACAGCCACATGTGGGGCTGTCACATGCACGCCTTTCCATCCGCGATCTTAAAAGCGGTATCCAGCCTATGACACGTACTTTCCACGGGAAAACCTGTTCCATTGTTTACAATGGAGAAATTTATAATCACCGGGAACTGCTGCCCGAACTGCAGACAGCCGGATATCGCTTTACCACAACATCCGACACGGAAATCATTCTTTGTGCCTATATGCATTTCGGAAAAGACTTTGTCGAAAAGTTAAATGGGATTTTCGCATTTGCGATCTGGGACGATGCCACCAGAGAACTGCTTCTCTACCGTGACCGTGCCGGCACAAAGCCTTTGTTTTATACCCAGACCGGAAGCTCCTTTGTTTTTGGATCGGAACCCAAAGCATTATTTTGTCATCCGGATGTCACTCCATCCATTGACAAAAACAGTCTGCAGGAAATTCTGGCGGTCGGTCCGGCACGCACCTCCGGAAACGGCGTATTCACAGGCGTAAAGGAAGTTATGCCGGGACATTATCATATATTCTGTCCGGACGGACAGCACGACATTCTCTACTGGGATCTGCCCTGCCGGGAACATAAAGATTCCTATGCCAAAACCGTACAGACCGTTTCCTTTCTCGTGCGTGACACCGTAGAACGACAGATGGTGTCCGATGTTCCGGTATGCACCTTTCTCTCCGGCGGCATTGATTCTTCGATTGTCACTGCATTAGCCGCCCTCCATATGCAAAAAGAAGGAAAAATTTTAAACACGTTTTCTTTTGACTTCTCTGAAAACGAGAAATATTTTAAGTCCAATGCCTTTCAGCCGGAACGGGATCTTCCTTACGTCAACCGGATGCTGCAATATTGTAAAACATCCCACACCTATTTAGAGTGCAGCCAGGAGGCTCTCTTTGCTGCCCTGTCCGATGCGGTCACCGCCAAAGACCTTCCCGGAATGACCGATGTGGACGCCTCTCTTTTGTATTTTTGTTCCGAAGTCGCCAAACATAATAAAGTAACACTCACCGGAGAATGTGCCGATGAAATTTTCGGCGGCTATCCATGGTTTTACCGACCGGAACTTATGAACCGGGATGGTTTTCCGTGGTCTGCCGATCCTGCTGCACGTACCTCCATTCTTTCCGATGACGTGCTTCGCACGCTGGATCTGGCAGAATATTCTCATGCACGCTATGAGGAAACACTCTCCCACGTTCCGCATCTGGATGGCGAATCCCCTGAGGAAGCCCGCCGTCGTGACATTGGCTATCTGAATATCAAATGGTTCATGCAGACCCTGCTCGACCGCATGGATCGCACCAGCATGTACTCTTCCCTGGAAGCCCGTGTCCCATTTGCCGATCACCGGATCATGGAATATGTTTTCAATGTGCCGTGGCAGATGAAATATCGGAATGGAGTCGAAAAATCCCTGTTGCGGGATGCCTGTGCCGATCTGCTGCCACGGGAACTGCTCTGGCGCAAAAAAAGCCCGTATCCAAAGACATACCATCCGGCCTACGAACAGATGCTGATCAGGCGCATGCGGGAAATTCTGAACGATCCGAATTCTCCGGTACTGCCGCTTCTGGACCGTTCCAAAACAGAAGCTTTCCTTGCCGCACCAAAGGAACTCGGCAAACCATGGTTCGGCCAGTTGATGGCAGGTCCGCAGCTCATTGCTTACTTTATCCAGATCAACACCTGGATGCAGATCTATCATTTGTCCATCTGACGTCCCGACACCGGATATCAATCATTCTTCACTAAAAAAGGAGTTGCCCCGCAAAAGGCAGCTCCTTTTTGTAGTACAGCATCAACTGCAGTTTTTAACGTTATATTTCACATTATCCCTTGACACTTCCCAGTGCAATACCCTGAACGATATGCTTGGAAAGAATCAGATATACAACGATAACCGGCAGGATCGAGAATGTAATCATCACATATACCTGGCCCATATCAAACTTCAACCAGTCTGCTGCACGAAGCTGTGCAATCAGAATTGGAAGTGTTTTCTTTTTATCATCATGCAGAATCAGTGCCGGTGTGAAGTAATTGTTCCAGCTGCTGACGAATGTAAAAATTGCCTGTACGGCAATCGCCGGTTTCATCAGTGGAAGTACGATACTGTTGAAGGTACGGAACTCACCGGAACCATCAATTCGTGCGGCCTCAATCAAAGATAACGGAAGTGCACTCTCCATGTACTGCTTCATGTAGAAGAATACAACCGGAGAAGCGATTGTCGGAACAATCAGTGGAATGAAGGAATCCATCATTCCCATCTTTGTCACTAACTTGATAAATCCAAGTGCAGTAACCTGTGTCGGAATCATCATGATCATCAGGATGAACGGATAAATAAACCGTTTCATTTTGAAATCATATGCATGAATGGCATATGCTGTCATGGTTGAGAAATAAGTACAAAGCACTGCCGAGCAAGCGGCGATGATCAGACTGTTAAACATTCCATACCAGATTGGAAGCGTTCCATGTACCAGATTGTTCCAGTTTGTCAGCAAATGGGTACTTGGAATTGCGGTAAATCCGGATTGTAACTCTCCGTTTGATCTGGTTGCGTTGATAAACATAATGTAAAACCAGAACAGACAGAAAAATGAGATAATAATCAATACTACATAGGCGATGATGCGCCGTGCGTGAAGTCCTACACCCTTCTGGGTGTCGTTTGTATTTGTCTTTGCCATATCAATTACCCCTTTCTCTTGTCATTGCCGGTAACCTTAAATACGATCAGGCTTAAGATTGTGGTAAGAATGAACAGTACAACAGACAGTGCACCAGCCATACCATAGTTCTTACTGAACAAATGCTTATTCAGATACATGATCAATGTCATGGTAGATCTCATCGGATCACCGGTTCCATTTGTCAAAATCTGCGGTACATCGAACAGCTGCAGACCACCGATCAGTGATGTGATGATTACATACACCAGAATCGGGCGAAGCAGTGGAAGTGTAATCTTGAAAAATACCTGTGTGGAAGTTGCTCCATCCACCTCAGCTGCTTCAAAGAGGGAAGTATCAATTCCCATCATTCCAGCCATCAGAAGGATGGTCGTGTTACCAAACCACATCAGGCAGTTCATCATGGCGATCAGGCCTCTGGCACTTCCTGCATGTGATAAAAATTTATAAGGTTCTGAGATAAATCCGATCTGCATCAGCAGGGAATTGATTGGTCCACCATCTGAAAAGAGTGTGAAGAACAACATAGAAAATGCAGATGCCATAATCAGGTTCGGCAGATAAATTACAGTTTTGAAGAATCTGGACCCTTTTAATTTCAGACGGACATCGGAAAACCATGCACCTAATAAAAGGGAGAGGAAAATCTGTGGTATGAAGCACATGATCCAAAGAACCATCGTGTTCTTAAAATATGTCCAGATATCTCCACCACTGAATAATGCCTTGTAATTATCTAATCCAACAAATGTCGGTCCAACCTGTGTTAAACCGGACATATAATTTTCGAAGAAACTGTTATAAATGGTGTTTACTAACGGTACCAGCTGAAATATTACAAATACAACGATAAATGGAATCAGAAATATGTAGCCCCATTTATTATATCTGACCGCTTTTCCTCCACTATTACTTTTCATAAGACCTACCTCCCAACTGGTATGTTATGATGAATATAGTTTTTGTTACACATATTTTTGCTAAAAAGATGGTGCCTGCCTTCCGTCATATCGTCTGGCAGGCACCTGTGAGGTAAGGCGAACGCCTTATAGTATTAGTAAGTTAACTCTGGGTACTTCTCAGTTACAGCCTTGTAGAAGAGGTCAAGTGCTTCTTCCTTGCTTGCTTTTCCTTCGAAGTAGTTCTTCATAGCGTTCTGGAATTCTTCGTTACATCCCTGATCGTAAGAAGACAGGTTGCTTAAGTCAAGTGTCTCAACACCTGCGCAGTACATTGGGAGTGGATTCTGTCCACCAAGAATCTTGCTGGTATATTCTTTATCATCTTTAACCTTAATAGATCCATCTGCCAATCCGTTCATAACGGTGCTGTTGTTTACGAAATCGTCATCATCTACAACGATATCTTTCATAATGTCGTCGTCTGTTGTCATCTTTAACATAATATCTTTTACAAGATTTGCGTTATCTGTTCCCTGAGCTGCACAGATCCATGTACCACCCCAGAAGAAGCCCTGCGGTCCCTGAGCTGCGCCCCATCCGCCGTTGTATCCGATAGATCCTTCTGTATCAGCTGCCATAGAGAAGTTTACTAACCATGCAGGTCCAAAGTAGCAGAATACTTTACCCTGTGGATAGAAGCCTTTTGACCAGTCATCTGACCAGAGATCACAAGTACCTGTCTCGCCAGCATCTACCTGAGCCTTAGAATCGTCTACCCATTTCATAATGTTGTCATCGATATTGATCTTATTTCCGTCTACCCACTTAGATGTTACATTGTTGGAGTATACACGGTATGTATCGTTTGCAGAAGCAGTCATCTTGTAACCTGCATCCTTCATCTTCTTTGCGGTATCGTTATATGTATCCCAATCCTTTACATATTCCTGAACCTTATCTGGATCGTCTGTTCCGAGAACTTCTTTGGCTGCATCTCTGTTATAGAAAAGAACACCTGGGCAGCCCTGCCATGAAAGGCCTTTTAAAACGCCCTTGGAATCGGTAACGATATCCTTTGTGTACTGATACTGTTTTGACAGATCGCTGTCTGTAATTCCCAGATCCTTAATTGGCATCGTATAATCGGTATCTACATACTTCAATGCGTAATCTGCTTCTACCAGGAATAAGTCAATCTTATCATCTGCTGGAGCATCTGCCTGATTTAATAAGGTAGCATCCAGATTGTTCTGGTAAGCATTGTCATCGTTTGGTGTAATGTTCCAGACAACATCAACATCACCGATCTTTCCATGTGTTGCATCAACTTCCTGATAATCCGGATAGTGAGCTGTGATACGGCTCTTGAACTCCTCGTTCCAGCAATAAATGTTTAAAACCTTTCCGGTATCTTCTGCCGGAGCAGTTACTTCAGAACTGGTATCTGCCTTTGAAGTATCCGGTGTTGTTGCATTGTCGCTGCTCTCTTTACTTCCGCAGCCAGCAAACATTGTTGCTACCATTGTTGCGCACAGCAGTGCACTTACGACTTTCTTTTTCATATAAAACCCTCCTTCATATTGTTGACCTTGCGGTCTGTTTGTTGTGAAAAGAAACCTGCCGGTTTATCCCTTCGGTTGAATTGCCCCTACGGATTGTCCCGGAACTAAACTTCCTTCTATAACGACTCTCTCAACGAGAGTTGTTCTCGGTTTTTCAATGGTTCCGATGAGCCTTGTTGCAGCTTCGCTTCCAATCATTTCTGTATTCTGGCGAATTGTTGTGAGTTTTGGATATAAAAGTTGCGAGATCATCGTCCCGTCATATCCGGCTACCGAAATGTCTCTCGGAATTCGAAGTCCCATTTCAATAATGACATTTCTACCTCCTATTAAAGAAGTATCATCCGGATAAATAATACAGGTTGGCGGATCTTCCAGATTCAACAGTTCCTTTGTCTGTTTTGCAGATCCTTTTGTCTCAAGATAATCAGCTGAGCGGACATATGTATCGGGAATTTCAAGCCCCAGTTCATCAATTGTCCGATAAAAACTTGCGAGCCGGTCCCGCGTAACACTTGATCCTTCCTGTCCATGAATATATGCAATTTTTCTGTGTCCCTGACTGTATATGTACTTTACTAAATCTTCCATACCCTGTATATTGTTGGAAGTAACTGCGGTGCAGTTATGATGTACATAATCAATCGTAACTACAGGTATTTCACTGTTCATCAGCTCGATCACATCCGGGTCATCAAAATTGGCACATACAATTACGACCCCCTCAAAATTCCGGTACCGGCAATGTTCATAATAGGACATTTTCCGATTTTCAAAGCAGGTGTTGATAAATGTAATATCATATCCTAACTTTTCTGCCTGAATCTTAAGTCCGTTCAGCACACCGGAGAAATATTCATGAGTCAGGCCCCTTCCGGCTTCCTCCTCGAAGAGTACCCCGATATTATATGAGCGGTTTGTCTTAAGTGCTCTGGCCGCTGCATTCGGAAAATATCCAAGTGCTTCTGCCGTTTGCTTTACCCGGTTTTTTGTCTCTTCACTGATATCTTTATGATCATTCAGTGCTTTGCTTACAGTCGCAGTAGAGACACCACATCGTTCAGCAATTGTTTTTAAAGATACCATATCGTTCCTCCAATGTTTCGGAAAACTTTCTTAATCGTTTTCGTAGCTTTAATATACCCCCGTATGGTCAGAAATGCAATAGCTTTTTGTCATTTCGTCAATTTAAACATTTTATTCTTGACGGTTTTATGCATATTGTATGTGTATTTTGTGTCCGTGCATGCGCACGCTATTTTATTCTTATACGTTTACGTAATTTTTTTGGTTTTTTAATGTTGCGCACACATTTGTTGCTTTCTTATATTTTTTGTTTTCGTTTTTGTTCAAGTTGCTGGATTTGCCTGTTTTAAGCCATTTTGTGTTGATTTTTTAAATTTCAGAGACTATACTCTATTTATAAAAGAGAGTGCTTAAACGTTTTCGCTCTCATAGATAAGTGGCATTTAAAACAAGCACGATGGATTGATTACTCCACCAAATGCTTCTTTCCACTTTCATCTACTATGTCACAAGTAAATAATTTTATATGGAGGATACACACATGAAATTTGGATATTTCGATGATGCGAACAAAGAATATGTTATTACCTCTCCTAAGACACCACTCCCATGGATCAACTATCTGGGTTCTGAGAATTTCTTTTCTCTGATCTCCAATACCTGCGGTGGCTATAGCTTCTATAAAGATGCAAAGCTTCTTCGTCTGACGAGATACCGTTATAACAATGTTCCTTTCGACAGCAATGGACACTACTACTATATTAAAGAGGGCGATACCATCTGGAATCCCGGATGGATGCCAGCCAAGACCGATCTGGACGCTTATGAGTGTCATCACGGTATGGGCTACTCCACCTTCCGGAGCAGTAAAAATGATCTGCAGGCAGAGCTGACCGCATTTGTTCCGGTTGGAAAGAACTGTGAGATCAATCAGCTGACTCTTACCAATAACAGTAAAGAGACGAAAGATTTTTCTGTTTTTTCTTATGTAGAATTCTGTTTATGGAATGCAATGGACGACATGACCAACTTCCAGCGTAATTTCTCTACCGGTGAAGTAGAAGTTCATGGATCTGCAATTTATCATAAGACCGAATACCGTGAGCGTCGTAATCACTATGCACTGTATGCAGTGAATGCCCCGGTAGACGGATTTGATACTGACCGCGATTCCTTCCTTGGAGCATACGGAGAAAACTCTGCTCCTGAAGTTGTCGTGTCCGATCAGTCCAAAAACTCCATTGCCAGCGGATGGGCTCCGGTAGGCTCCCATCATCTGAAAGTGTCTCTTGCTCCCGGCGAATCCAAAACTTTCGTATTTATTCTGGCATACATAGAGAATCCTGTTGAAGAAAAATGGATCGGACGTGCCGAAGATGGAAAGATTAACCGCACACGTGCGGAAGCTCTGATGAAAGAATTTGATACCAAAGAAAAATCAGAAGCAGCACTGGCTGAACTGAAAAAATACTGGGATGAACTGCTTTCTCACTTTACGGTATCCTCTTCCGAGGAAAAACTGGATCGTATGGTAAATATCTGGCATCAGTATCAGTGTATGGTCACATTTAATATGAGCCGTTCTGCTTCCTACTTCGAATCCGGTATCGGACGAGGCATGGGATTCCGTGATTCCTGTCAGGATCTGCTTGGTTTCGTACATCTGATTCCGGACCGCGCAAGAGAGCGTATTCTGGATATTGCAGCAACACAGTTTGAAGACGGAAGTGCATATCATCAGTATCAGCCTCTGACCAAGAAAGGTAATTCTGATATCGGAAGCGGTTTCAACGATGATCCGCTCTGGCTGATTGCAGGTACCGCAGCATACATCAAAGAAACCGGGGATTACACCATCCTGGATGAAAAAACGCCGTATGACAGTGATCCTTCCAAGGCAACTGATTTTATGGAGCATTTACGCCGTTCCTTCCACTACACCATCGATCATCTCGGACCGCATAAACTTCCGCTGATCGGCCGTGCAGACTGGAATGACTGCCTGAACTTAAACTGCTTCTCCACAGAACCGGGAGAATCCTTCCAGACATTCGGCCCATCCGAAGGACCAAATGCAGAGTCTGTTTTCATTGCCGGTATGTTTGTCCGTTACGGTAAAGATTATGTAGAGATCTGCCGTCACAGAGGGCTTGAGGATGAAGCAAAACTGGCAGAAAATGCTATCGCAGAAATGGAAAAGACGGTTCTTGATGCTGGCTGGGATGGAGAATGGTTCCTGCGGGCATACGATCATTACAAAAACAAGATTGGTTCTAAAGAATGTGAAGACGGTAAAATTTTTATCGAGCCACAAGGCTTCTGCGTTATGGCAGAGATCGGTCTGAAAGAAGGAAACTGTCTGAAAGCCATGGAATCCGTAGAAAAATATCTGGATACCAAATACGGTATTGTACTTCTTCAGCCACCTTATCACAGATACCATGTAGAACTTGGTGAAATTTCCTCTTATCCACCAGGATATAAAGAAAATGCCGGTATCTTCTGCCACAACAATCCTTGGATTTCCATTGCAGAAACCGTTGTCGGACGTGGAAACCGTGCATGGCAGGTATATACAAGAACCTGTCCTGCATATATCGAAGATATCAGCGAAATTCACCGTACCGAACCTTATGTATATTCGCAGATGATTGCCGGAAAAGATGCTCCAAACTTTGGAGAAGCCAAGAACAGCTGGCTGACCGGTACTGCAGCGTGGACATTCCTGGACGTTTCCCAGTATATTCTCGGAATTCGTCCGGATTACGACGGATTGACCGTCGATCCATGTATTCCATCCACTCTGGATGGTTTCGAAGCAAAACGTGACTTCCGTGGTGTGACCTATCACATCAGCGTCCGTAACCCAAAACACGTAGAAAAGGGCGTTGCTTCCATGACCGTTGATGGCATTGCCGTAGACGGAAATACGATTCCATTACCAACCGGCAAGACAGAAGTCTCTGTCGAAGTGGTTATGGGCTAATACTTAATCACAGTAATTCTTGTTTCCGGTTTTGTGCCGGAAGCAGTTTTACCATTTTTCATTATTTTCCTACCCCCAAAAAAAGGGTGCGCATTATGCGCACCCTCTTTTTATTCATGATGATTTTATTTATGATGAATCGCTTTTTTCACCCATGTAAATAAGTTTCTTACAAATACTCCTCCAAAAAAGATCTGCCAGCATAATGCCATTGGGAAGTTTAATGCAAATTTTTGCAGCCACACTGCGATCACCTGATTTCCCGGATGTGCAAACAAAACTGTGGCAATCAGACTCATTACCGGACACATCAGACATACGATCATAGAACAAATTGCAAGTGTCACAAAGACCGGCTTGTCTTCTTTCGGATTTACCAGACGAAATGCCAGCATCGTTGCCAGTTTCTCCACTACAAAATACTCCAGGATACATGCGATCGGCCACATAATCGGTATTTCATGAAACGCCAGCAGAAAAACTTCATTTGTCATTCCGCCTTTGTCGATTGCAATGTTATAGCATACCATGGCATACACCATGACAAACGCCATAACAAGTGTAAATAAAATATTTTCGAGTCTACTCTTCTTTGGCATAATTTTGCCCTCCTTTAATATAAATAAATTTGAGCATAGAAAAACACACGCGTGTTGTTCGTTAATCAGTGAGTAATGCACACATGTGTCGTTTCCAATTATACCAATATATTCTCTATACAATTAAAAGTGCCTAGTTCCGGAATCGAACCAGAGACACGAGGATTTTCAGTCCTCTGCTCTACCAACTGAGCTAACTAGGCATTGCAGTGGATTTCTTAATTGAAAATCTCACGCGGAACATTTAGTATTATATCCGAGTGAGATCTTCTTGTCAAGAAAAAAATCATTATTTTTGATTTTTTGAATATCCTGTGTGTAGCAGCGCAGAATTTCTCCAACGCTCCATGCCTGGGCATAGCAACCACGGCAGGTATGCGGGGCATCACCGTCAAAAATTTCGGAAATAGAACCAATGCAGCCCTCTTCCAAAAGGTGGGTCTGTACCGGTGCAAGATATGCCATTGCCTGTTTTTTTGCTTCCGGAGAGTGGTGGTGGACTTTCATGTAAGCGGTCAGAAAGCCACCCATCAGAAATCCCCATGCGGTTCCCTGATGGTAAGCGGCATCTCTTTTCGGAAGAGAGCCACAGTAGATCCCGTGATAGTCTTTGTGTTCCGGAGAGAGGGAGCGTATGCCGGGGCCGGCAAGCAGCTTTTCCTCTACGGTATTTACCACCTGCAGAGCCTGTTTGGCCGTGAGCATGGTATGTGGAAGGCTGACGGCATAGATCTGGTTGGGGCGGATGCTTGCATCTTTGCCGTTTTCTTCAATAACGTCATAGAGACATCCGTCTTTTTCGTTCCAGAATTCTTTTCGGAAGGAAGCAGATACACGAGTGGCAAGCTTGCGGTAAACGGAGGAATCTTCTTTGAAATGTTCTGCCAGTTCCGCAGTCACGCACAGCGCATTGTACCACAGTGCATTGATTTCTACCGGTTTTCCGTGACGCGGGGTAGCTACCCAGTCACCGACACGGACATCCATCCAGGTTACCTGGTCCAATCCGCTTCCGGCATGGATGAGGGCGTCATCATCCATATAGATGGAAAAATCCGTGCCGTGTGCATAGGCATGAATAATTTCACGCAGAACGGGGTAAATACGCTGCTGTATATAGTCATAATCCGATGGTTGTCCGGTAACCTTCAAATATGCGTCCACGGCATAAAAATACCACAGAGAGGCATCTGCAGTGTTATAGAGAGGGTCCTGCCCGTCATCCGGAAACATATTCGGGACCATGCCGTGATGGACATACTGCGCAAAGGTCGAAAGAATTTCCCGGGCATCCGAAAACCGCCGGGTGGCCAGTGTCAGCCCGGAAAAAGCGATCATGGTATCTCTGCCCCAGTCGGTAAACCACGGAAGACCTGCAAGGATTGTCATAAGTCCGGTGGAATCGCGCCGGGCAAGAAACTGGTCTGCTGCCACGACAAGTGTATTGGCAAAAGCATCATCGCCATATCCCGCCTGTTGTTTTAAGGAATCATAATATTCCTGTACGTGTGCGATTTCGATTGCTGCGGTATCTGCCTGCGGGCGGGAAAGCACAGGGGTGTCCTGTACCGGGTGGACGGTGCAAAGCAGGGAAATCTCTGTACTGCTGTGTGCCGGAAGTGTAAAACGCAGATCATATGGGCAAAAATGTGTATCCAGTCCCGCCGTTTCGTTGTCTACTTCCGTCTGGTACTGCATATCCACGTCGTATTGGTTTTCACGTGGAAAAAGTCTGCCGGCACTGCAGGAAAGCTCGATGCAGAGTCCGGGTGCAGCAGCCGGGATCAGAGTGAAACCGCCCACTGTGTTTGGCTCACAGGTAAACTGCAGGTCAGAAACGGCAGACGATGCACTGTGCTCCCGGAAATTCATAAGCGGGGTGATGGAAAGTCCGGCTTCCTCTCCCTGGTTTGTAATCGTATAGGAGATCGCAACTGTGTTTGATTCCCGCAGCAGGGCCAGATGTTTGTCCATACGGATATTGCCGGCGGAATAGGAAAAGCAGACAGTTCCGTCACAGGAGAAATCCGTTAAAAAACGCTGTCCTTGCGTGCGGATGGGAGAATGTCCTTTCCCGGCATGCTGGGAAGTTTCCAGATTGTAAACATGGGTTCCCTGTGTCAGTTTTTCATTGGTTTTGGAAAATACCAGATAGCGCTCGACCGGGGGATGCAGACTGGCAATCAGATATCCCTGATGTGTCCGGTTGCAGGCACCGATGATGGAGCCTCCCGCGTATCCGCCGATTCCATTGGTCATGGTCCATTCACGGCGGATGTTTTTTTCAAAATCTGCAAGTTTTTCTGTTGGAATATGTATCATATGCACCTCCGAAAATAAACGAAAAATAATATCTCTTATTGTAAGGGCTGGGGAACAAAAAATCTACTGTATTTATGAAAAAAATATTCTTTAGTGGAAAAAAAGTGTGGGATGGAGTATAATTAACATTACTACAAATGAAGGAGAGATAGAAGATTGGAAGTATATGTATTAGTACCGGTCCGGAAGACCGTGGTTGCAAAAGTAGTGGGGACATTGATGCTTGTACTTGCAGTAGTGAGTCTGCTTGCAGCATGTCTGACCAGTGGCATTACATTACCGGTTGCACTGGTATGCGGAATTGTCTGGTTTGTTCTGATGGGAAACTCCAAGGAGTTTGAGTATTCTTATTTTGACGGGGAAGTCCGCTTCGCAAAAGTTTTAAACAAGAACCGCAGAAAGTCACTGGGAGGTTATCCGATGGATGATGTAATTCAGATTGCGCCGGCTGGAGATCGCAGTGTATCACAATACGAGAGAGAGGGTGTCAAGGTGATTGATTATACCTCTCATGACAAAGATACTGCATATTATGATATGGTTCTGAAAAAGGAAGGCGAGACACTGCTGATCAAATTTGAACCGGATGATAAATATCTGGAAGCAGTGGAGTTTAAATACAGACAAAAAGTAATTCGCAGAAGTACACAGGCGTAAGAAAAAGGGGTGCCGAAATCCGGCATCCCTTTCCTGTGAGTGGATAGTTCTTATTTCGTTTTGTCAGAAGGGGTATCGAGATAGTGCATGCGTGAATCCGGTGAAATGGCAGGGGCAACGGATCTGCCCTGTGTGTTCATCAGTTTCAGACAATTCGGACACAGGGTACCGAAAGAAACCGGAGCACCACAGCGCTGGCAGTGCATGCCGGAGATAGTGGAAGCTGTGTTGACCTCATGATATTCGATCCGGCCTTCCCGAATCCACTCTTTGATCTGCCGGAGAGGAATATGGAAATGTTCTGCAACTTCATATTCATTTACAGTGTTGGCGCGGATATAATCCCGCACATTCCGGAAAAGCTGTGCTTCCTGACAAGTGGGACATAGCGTTCCTTCATAATGTTTTGGAAGCGTGCGTCCGCAAAATTCACAGTATTTATATTTATCGGAAATATTTTTTTCAGTCAGCATAGTTGTCACTCTCCATTGCTATTTACTAGTTACTATTATAACAACTGAACCATGTTTTTTCAATTAAGAAAGGATAACAGATCTGTGGAATATCAATTACAAAGAGAAAACCCAATTGCGGTATTTGACTCCGGAGTGGGAGGAATCAGTGTCCTGCGGGAACTGATCCGGATTATGCCGGAGGAAGATTTTATTTATTTCGGGGATTCTAAAAATGCACCATACGGAACAAAAGAAAAAGAAAAAGTGCGGGAACTGACGATCGGATGTGCAAGAAAGCTGTTTGACCAGGGGGCAAAAGGTCTTGTGGTTGCCTGCAATACAGCCACCAGTGCTGCTGTCCGGAAACTGCGCGAGATGTATCCGTATATTCCGATTGTCGGGATTGAACCGGCACTGAAACCGGCGGCACTTTGCATGGAACATCCCAAAGTCCTTGTGATGGCAACCCCGATGACAATTCATGAAGAAAAGTTTCATGTGCTGATGGAGCGCTACAAAGAGAAAGCACAAATTCTTCCGTTGCCGTGTCCGGGGCTGATGGATTTTATTGAGCGGGGAGATCTCGACGGAGAGGATCTTCATAAATATCTGGAAGATCTGCTTTATTCTTACCGGGAAAACCAGGTGGATGCAGCGGTACTCGGCTGCACACATTATCCGTTTGCCAGAAAACAGATTCAGCAGGTGTTGGGGGAGAATGTGAAAATTTTTGACGGAGGCGAGGGAACCGCACGCGAGATGAAAAGAAGACTGCAGGAGAAAGATCTGCTTTGCGGCCGGCAGAAACGTGGACAGGTGGTATTTGAAAACAGTCTGACCGATGACAGCAAGATCGAATTATGTAAGAAATTGTTAAATATATAAAATGTCTCTAAAATTTTTGGAATATGATTTTAGAATTTGTTTTTGAAGTGGACATAATATGGACACATTTTTTGCATATACTAGACAATGTAAACGGAAATCATTCCTTTACATTATTCCCTTTTTATTTAATAAACATTTTCATAACTAAACTCCTCGAAGAGAAGCCGATCCGGGAACGGAGAGGCTTCTCTTCATTTTGTGACAAAATGCTGCCTGTGAAATAAAATACACCGTGTGGATGCAGGCTTTCTTTATATGGAGAAAATATACAAAAATAAGTGAAATGGAGATTGGAACTTTGTTAATTATTTGACGAATTAGCGGTTACTTTTTTGGGGGCTGAGGTGTAAAATATACAGAGATTATAAGGAGGTACAAGAAAATGGGTAACATACCGCTTTGGCTGTGCATACCGTTTGCCGGCCTTTTATTATGTATCGCAATTTTCCCGCTGGTAAAAGGAGAATGGTGGGACAAAAATAAAGGCTGGGCGGTACTCATCTGGTCACTTTTATTTATTATTCCGTTTGCAGTAAAATACGGCGCAGGCGAGACTGCAGAAACAGTTCTGGAATGTATAGTGAATGATTATCTTTCCTTTATTGTATTGCTGTTTGGTCTGTTTTGTGTTTCCGGAAATATTAATCTGGAAGGAGATTTTGTCGGATCACCGCGTATGAATACCGGACTTCTGGCGATCGGAACACTGCTTTCAAGCTGTATCGGTACAACCGGTGCCAGCATGCTTTTGGTACGGCCGATGATTCAGATGAATTCCTGGAGAAGAAATAAGAGTCATATTATGGTCTTCTTCATTTTCCTGATTTCCAATATGGGTGGATGTCTGACACCAATCGGTGATCCGCCACTTCTGATGGGATTTATGAGAGGTGTACCGTTTACCTGGAGTTTACGTCTGTTCCCGGTACTGGTATTTAATATGGTAATTCTCCTGACCGTATTTTATTTTATCGACCGTCGTGCATACCGCAGAGACATTGCACTTGGCATGCGTCCGGATATTTCCAAGCCAACGACTACTTTTAAAGTCAATGGTCTGCACAACATCATTTTTATGATTATGATTGTGGCAGGTGTTGTATTAAGCGGCGTTCTTCCGGGAATGAAAGCATTCCAGAATGCAGACGGAAGCGTTATCAGTATTCCGATTTTCCGGAGCGTAAGACTGGCAGTGCCGACACTGATCGAGATTATTATTATTCTGGTTGCAGCGTTTCTGTCATTTAAGACAACGAAATCCGATGTGCGCACAAAGAACCACTTTACCTGGGGTGCCATTGAGGAAGTTGCAGTACTGTTTATCGGAATTTTTATTACCATGCAGCCGGCACTCATGATCTTAAAGAGCAAAGGTGCGGAACTGGGACTGACAAAACCTTTAGAGATGTTCTGGGCGACCGGTGCACTTTCCAGTTTCCTGGACAATACACCAACCTATCTGGTATTCCTTACAACGGCAGGAACACTGGGCGCAACCAGTGGTATTGCTACAACCGTGGGAACCGTTGCGGTCAAGATGCTTATGGCAATCTCCTGTGGTGCGGTATTTATGGGAGCCAACACATACATCGGAAATGCACCGAACTTTATGGTGAAATCCATTTCGGATGAAAACGGTATCAAGATGCCGTCATTCTTTGGCTATATGTTATGTTCCCTGAAGTTTCTGATTCCGGTATTTATCATTGATACACTGGTATTCTTTTTATAGGAGGTAGAAGGCTATGGACAACAAAGAACAATGCAGAAAGCTGGCGAACCGCATCTATGAACTGGATGAAAAGGTGTACAAGACTTCCGGTTCTGGACTCGGAAAGACATTTACCGGAGAAAAAGCGCGTGTGCTGGATGACCTGACCATGCTTATTGTTTCCAATCCACAGGGGCATTTGCTTCGAAGTGAACTGGCTCTGATCGGAAACATGGCGAGAAGTATCCGGAATAAAGAAGCACGCCATGACCTTTTGGTTGAATATAATGATATTCTGGAAGAAATAGCAAATCTGCCGATGAGCTTTGGCTCGGTAGATATTGTGGATAAAGATCTGGCAGATATGAATTCTTCGATTCTGAGCAAGAAGTTTTCTGAGAAGGATCATCTGGTAATTTGTATCAGCCGTTCCCATGGAAGTGCAGGTACTGATATTGGATTTGCACTGGCGGAAGCACTGCATATCAATTATTATGATGAATCGGTATTGAATCAGATTCTAGATCGCAGAGATGCAAAAGAATTCGGGGCAGATGCGGCAAAAGTCAGCGATTTTAAGCGTTATCATGGTCTGTCAAAGAAAGACGCATCTTTCTTCCGGCAGAGTGCCTTAATCTGTGAGCTGGCAAAAGAGGAAGATATGATTGTTATGGGACGTGCTGCGGATGTCGTACTGACCGGACAGCATATTCCGCATATCAGCATCTATATTACGGCACCGTTTGCGATCCGTGTGCGCCGTATGATGGAACTGAAAAATCTGGATTTGAAACAGGCCATTAATCTGGTGCGCAAGATGGATCATAAGCACCAGGATTATTATCATTCCTTTACCGGTAAGCGCTGGGGTGATGCGATCAATTATGATCTGTGTATCAACAGTGCATGCTACGGAATTGATGAGTCGGTAGAACTGATCGGACGTCTGATCAACCGGCAGGCAAAATTGGTACATCGAAATAAAGATACCAAATAGTGTGGATAAAACCAATAGACTTCCGTCTTCGTTAAACGGCAGTTTAAGAAAACGTTAAGATACAACAGGTAAAACATTAAGCGTACAAAGATATAATTGGAAACAGATAAAAGAAAAGGAGTTTCAGTCAAATGGAAAAGAAAAAATTGCTGAAAAACAAAATTGTTGATACGCTTCCGGTGCTTTACCTTGAAACTGTGATTCTCATGGTTTTAGGACAATTTCTGGGAAACTTTGTTCTCGGAATCCCGGTGGGGATTGCCTATGCAAGAAACCCTGAGATACTAAATTCTGCGTTTTTGAATACGACACTGATGTATGTGATCTTTTGGGGAATCTGGGCCGTGGCATTGTTCTGGATCGGTATCCGAAAACGGAATCGTCCGATTTTACAGGCAGTCGGCACGAAACCACAGGGAAATAACTGGAAATATCTGCTGTTCGGTTTGGTTCTGGGATTTGCACTGAATGGATTTTGTATTCTGATTGCATGGCTGCACCATGATATTGTGCTGACCTACGATGCCATTCATCCGCTGTGGTTTGTGGTTGTGTTTCTGACCGTGTTTATCCAGTCGTCGGCAGAGGAACTGCTGTGCAGGGGATTTCTATATCAGAAACTGCGCAGGAGTTATAAAAATCCGGTGGTTGCAATTGTCGGAAATGCACTGCTGTTTGCGTTGCTGCATCTGGCAAATAACGGAGTTACGGTGCTTTCTGTCCTGAATATTTTTCTGGTCGGAATTTTGTTTTCCCTCATGGTATATTACATGGACAGTCTCTGGTGTGCGTTTGCCGTACATACAGCATGGAATTTTACGCAGAACATTCTCTTTGGCTTGCCAAACAGTGGGATCAATGTGCCGTATTCGGTATTTAAACTGGATGCAGCGACCGCCAGGGACAGTTTTGCGTATAACGTTGGATTTGGTATCGAGGGAACGCTCCTTGCGGATGTTGTACTTCTTGTGGCATGTGTATTGCTGTATTTGTGGGGCAGAAAGCATGGAAAGAAGTCTATGGATGTGTGGGCAGAAACATAATATAATTAGTATTTTACGAAAACGGCACCAGGTTACATCTGGTGCCGTACAACTTTGTATTCGTCCCCGGAACGGTAAAAGGGACATTCCTTGTAATTACTCTGGACAAAACGAGCCATATCGTCTTCATCCATATTGACGGAGCAGTAGTACGCTTCGTCCTCTTCATCATATTCATTGTATGCACAAAAATCACAACTGGCCATACAAAAGTTCCCCTCCTTTTATGAAGTGAATTCAGGCGATTGCCTGTTAAATAAACTGATTCTGCCCCTCATCGTAATGATAATTGATGGCTGCAAGGGTTTCTGTAATTGCATCTGCATCTGTCATATATGCGGCAGCAAGTTCGGTAAGTGTCGGGTAATGATCACGCAGCTGTGTGTTGACAACAGACAGAAGCATGACAGGATCTTTCGGTAAATTCATAGTATATTCCTCCTTTGGAAACGATTATTGCATATCGGTATAACTGCGCAGGATTTCCTGCAGAAAAATTTGGTATTCATTGACAACGGAATCCGGGGAAATCACACGGATATGTGTGGATAAGCCAGCAAGCCAGCCAAAAAACTGTGGACTGACAGCGACCTGTGCCCGCGCGAGAATGTGGGTATCGTCGTAGGGGCGCATGGCTACACCGGCACCGAAACGGTCAATGATGACACCGGTCATGGAAGTATCGCACAGAAGCTGTACGGTTGTCTCTTCCCCGGCAAACATGCCGAAATTTTTGCGGGAATAAGAGGCGATATCCATCTGTTCGTAATCGGTCTGTCCACACCGCGCCTGATCCACAGCGGAGAGATCAAGCATCTTGTCCACGCGGTAATGTTTCATTTTCCCGGCATCCGCGTCATAGGCAACAAGATAATAGTTCTCGTCATCCCAGGTAAGAAGCCAGGGGCTGACCTGATAGAATCTGCCGTTTTTGCGCAGCTGCATTTCTTTTCTGACATTCCAGTCGAAGTAGTGGAAACGGATCTGCCGGTTTTCTGCAATGGCAGAGTGGATGACATCCACGCTGTAATAGATTTTTTCATTGCTGGTTTTGTTGCGGTCTGCAACGACAACCTGACGCTGTAGTTTTTTCGCATCGTTTTTACTGACAAGCTGTTCCAGTTTGCCAATCAGCTGCCGTGATTTCTTTGTGGTAATAAATTTGGAAGACTGTACCAGGTCAACAAGCAGTTTGACTTCCGGCAGCTCAAATGTGCGGTCTGCTATGCGGTAACCGGCATGCGCGCCTTCGGTCCGGATGATGTCATAACCATAATCACAAAGCGTCTGGATATCGTTATAGATGCTTTTACGCTCCGCCCGGATGCCGTTTGCCGCGAGATGGTCGATGATCTGTGGGGTAGTGACGGTATGGGTTTCATCCGTGTTCTGACGCAGATAATCCAGAAGGAATAACAGCTTTTGTTTTTGATTCACAGATTTGGGCATGACAGTTCTCCTCTTTCAAATAAAGTGAAAACCCGGCGGAAAAACCGCCGGGAATTACATTATCGTTTACACTTGGTTGCTGCTTCCACAAAACCACGGAACAGTGGATGTGGACGGTTTGGTCTGGATTTTAATTCCGGATGTGCCTGTGTGGCAATAAACCATGGGTGATCCGGGAGTTCGATCATTTCTACAATTCTTCCGTCCGGAGAAGTTCCGCAAAGTTTCATGCCATGATCGGTGAGAGTGGCACGATAATCATTGTTTACTTCATAACGATGACGATGACGCTCGGAAATCTCAGTGGTTCCGTATACTTCATATGCTTTGGAATCCTTGTCCAGTACACAAGGATAAGCGCCGAGTCTTAAGGTACCGCCGATATCTTCTACACCGTCCTGATCCGGCATCAGTGCAATGACCGGATGTGTTGTGTTCGGGTCAAGTTCGATACTGTGTGCATCGTTGAATCCGCATACGTGACGTGCAAATTCAATGATGGATACCTGCATGCCGAGACAGAGACCAAGGTACGGGATCTTGTTCTCGCGGGCGTAGCGTGCGGCAAGGATCATTCCCTCGACACCGCGCAGACCGAATCCGCCGGGAACAAGGATACCGTTTACATCACCCAGCACCTCATCTACATTGTCTACATTTAATTCTTCGGAGTCTACCCATTTGATGTCGATGGTTGCATGCTCCGGAATACCACCGTGCTTTAAAGCTTCCACAACGGAAATGTAAGCATCGTGTAATGCGGTATATTTTCCGACCAGTGCAATCCGGACTTCCTTGTCCGGATGACGCAGATCATTGACCATGGACTTCCAGTCACTTAAATCCGGTTCCGGACAGTCAAGATTTAAACACTCACAGGCAATTTTCGCAAGATTTTCTTTTTCCATCGCCAGTGGAGCTTCATATAAATACTCAACATCCAGATTCTGCAGTACATGTGTGTTCGGAACATTACAAAACAGTGCGATCTTGTCCTTTAATCCCTGATCTAACGGCTGCTCGGAACGGCAGACGATGATATCCGGCTGGATACCCATACCCTGCAGTTCCTTGACACTTGCCTGGGTAGGCTTGGTCTTTAATTCCTGTGAGGCGCGCAGGTACGGAATCAGGGTAACGTGACAGAGAATCGCATTCTCATGTCCCACTTCGTGCTGGAACTGACGGATTGCTTCAAGGAAAGGCTGGCTTTCGATATCTCCGACGGTTCCGCCGACTTCTATAATTGCAATATGCATATCATCGGATGTGAAATTACGGTAAAAACGGCTCTTGATCTCGTTGGTAATATGCGGGATTACCTGTACGGTTCCTCCGCCATAATCTCCACGACGTTCTTTCTGAAGAACGGACCAGTAAACCTTACCGGTTGTCACATTGGAATTCTTTGTCAGACTTTCGTCGATGAAGCGCTCGTAGTGACCGAGATCCAGATCGGTTTCCGCTCCATCATCCGTTACGAACACTTCACCGTGCTGAATCGGGTTCATGGTTCCCGGATCAATGTTGATATATGGATCGAACTTCTGCATGGTGACTTTGTAGCCACGCGCTTTGAGCAGACGTCCTAAAGATGCAGCAGTGATACCCTTTCCAAGACCAGATACGACACCGCCAGTGACAAAGACGTATTTTACAGGCATAATTTTCCTCCTAAGTTTTTATCTAAACTACCATAGTTTAATATTATACAGCGGACAACGAAAATATTCCACACTTTTTTATAAAAAGTTTAGAAAGGATAGGAAAAGTTCTCGAACAAAATGTTGATTTTGCGTTTCTTATTACATATAATAAGGGTATTGATTACAAGAGATATACAAGTGGAGGGCTTATGGACAATCAGGCACCGAATAATTATAACAACGGAAACTATAACGGTGGCAATAATTATAATAACGGAAACAACGGAAACAATGGTAATAACGGAAACAACGGTGGCAACAACGGAGGAAAGAAAGACAACCATAACGGACAGATGATCCTGGGATTTATCATGGTCACTCTGGTGGCACTCTTTTTCCTGTCATTTTTTGCCAACCGGTTTTCACAGATGAGTTCGAAGGAAACTACATACTCCGAATTCCTAAAACAGCTGGAAAAGAACAATGTCAAAACGGTGGAATTCAGCAATTATGAGATGGATTACACACTGGTGGACGATAAAAAACCATATGAGATAACATATTACACCGGAATTGTCAATGATCCGGATCTGATCACGACACTCAAGAGTGCAAAGACATCAGAGGGGAAAGCAATTGAAATTTCGGCATCCGTGCCGGACAATACTTCGGCATGGCTGGTAAACATTTTAAGCTTTGTTATTCCTCTGGTACTGATCTGGATTCTTTTTGGATTCCTGATGCGCCGGATGGGCGGAGGAGCCATGGGGGTTGGAAAATCAACCGCCAAAGTATATGTGGAGAAAACAACCGGTGTGACATTTAAAGATGTTGCCGGACAGGACGAGGCAAAGGAATCCCTGCAGGAAGTGGTGGATTTTCTGCACAATCCGAAGAAATACAGCGATATCGGGGCAAAGCTCCCGAAGGGGGCACTTCTTGTCGGACCTCCTGGAACCGGTAAGACATTGCTGGCAAAAGCAGTTGCCGGAGAGGCAAAGGTTCCGTTTTTCTCCCTGGCAGGTTCTGATTTTGTGGAGATGTTCGTCGGCGTGGGTGCTTCCCGTGTGCGTGATCTGTTCAAGGAAGCGCAGAAGATGGCACCGTGTATTATTTTTATTGATGAGATCGATGCAATCGGTAAAAGCCGTGACAGCCGGTATGGCGGTGGCAATGATGAGCGTGAACAGACCTTAAACCAGCTGCTTGCGGAGATGGATGGATTTGATGCATCCAAAGGTATTTTAATTCTTGCGGCAACGAACCGTCCGGAAGTTCTGGATAAGGCACTGCTTCGTCCGGGACGTTTTGACCGTCGGATCATTGTTGACAAGCCGGATCTGAAAGGCCGTCTGGAAACTTTAAAAGTACATTCCAAGGATGTACACATGGATGAAACGGTGGATCTGGATGCACTGGCACTGGCTACTGCCGGTCTGGTGGGATCGGATCTTGCCAATATGATTAACGAGGCTGCCATCAATGCGGTAAAGAATGGACGAAAGTTTGTCAATCAGTCCGATCTGTTTGAAGCATTTGAACTTGTGGCTGTCGGTGGAAAAGAGAAAAAAGACCGCGTGATGAGTGATAAAGAACGCAAGATTGTCTCCTACCATGAGGTAGGGCATGCGCTGGTATCTGCTTTGCAGAAAAATACGGAGCCGGTACAGAAAATCACGATCGTACCGCGTACGATGGGGGCACTGGGATATACGCTGCAGACGCCGGAAGAGGAAAAATATTTAGAGACCAAGGACGAACTTCTTGCAAAGATTACGACATTTATGGCAGGACGTGCTGCGGAGGTGCTTGTATTCCATTCCGCAACCAGCGGTGCAGCAAACGATATCGAGAATGCAACCAAGATCGCGCGTGCCATGGTTACCATGTACGGTATGTCAGATACGTTTGGCATGATGTGTCTTGCTACGGTGGAAAACCAGTATCTGGATGGAAGAGCCGGTCTGATCTGCGGAGAAGACACGGCAGGACAGATTGATAAGGAAGTACTTTCCATTATTAATAACAGTTACAATGAAGCAATGCAGATGCTGACGGAAAATCGTGAAATTCTTGATCATATCAGTGAATACCTGTATGAAAAAGAAACCATTACCGGCAAGGAATTCATGAAGATTTTCCGCGAGATGAAAGGACTTCCGCAAGAAGAGGATAAAGAAGCCCTGATGCCGGATGACACAGAGAAGGATAAAAAGGATTCCAAAGCCGCATTTGTGAGTGATGATATGTTTGAGGATTAAATCATGTTCGACTTTCAGGAAGAATTGCGTAAACTCCCGGATCAACCGGGAGTTTATATTATGCATGACAAAACAGATGCAATCATATATATAGGAAAAGCAGTCAGTCTGCGCAAAAGGGTACGGCAGTATTTTCAGCCTAGCCATGATGAGGGAATCAAGAAAAAACAGATGGTGGAGCATATTGCACGCTTTGAGTATATTATCACGGACTCCGAACTGGAGGCACTGGTGCTTGAGTGCAATCTGATCAAGGAACATACACCGAAATACAATACCATGCTGCGGGATGATAAGACGTATCCGTATATCCGGGTAACCGTGCAGGAGGATTTTCCCCGGGTTCTTTTTTCCCGGCAGGTGAAAAAAGACAAGTCCCGTTATTTTGGACCGTATACGAGTGCCGGTGCGGTGAAAGATACGATTGAACTGATCAATAAACTTTATAAACTACGCACCTGCAGCCGAAAGCTTCCGCGGGACATCGGGCTGGACCGTGCCTGCCTGAATTATCATATTCATCAGTGCGGTGCACCGTGTCAGGGATATGTGGATAAAGAAACCTATGGAAAACAGGTCAGCAAAGCACTGGAATTTTTAAATGGAAATTATGCGCCGGTGCTGTGTGAATTAAAAGAAAAAATGCAGGAAGCCTCTGAGGAGATGGAGTTTGAGCGGGCGATCGAATACCGTGAGCTGTTAAACAGTGTCAGCCAGATTGCCCAGAAACAGAAAATTACCAATACGGACGGAGAAGACAAAGATATCATTGCACTGGCGAGTGATGACCGGGATGCGGTGGTTCAGGTGTTTTTTATCCGCAGTGGAAAGATTATCGGAAGGGATCATTTTCATGTGCGCGTGGGATCGGAAGAAAGCACGGGAGATATTCTGGTAAATTTTGTGAAACAGTATTATTCCGGCACGCCATTTATTCCGCGGGAGATTATGCTGCAGGAGGCGATCGAAGACATTCCAGTATTGGAGGAATGGCTGACTGCAAAACGTGGGCGGAAAGTGACGATAAGAATTCCACAAAAAGGACTGAAAGAAAAACTGGTGGAACTGGCTGCAAGAAATGCACAGCTGGTTCTCAGTCAGGATAAAGAAAAGATCAAGAGAGAAGAAGGCCGCACAATCGGCGCGGTAAAAGAGATTGAACAGCTGCTTGGCATGAAAGACCTAAACCGTATGGAGGCTTACGATATTTCCAATATTAATGGATTTGAAACCGTTGGTTCCATGATTGTATATGAAAAGGGGCGGCCAAAGAGGAGCGATTACCGGAAATTTAAACTCCGCACGGTATCGGGACCGGATGATTACGCTTCCATGCATGAGATCCTGACCCGGCGGTTTACGCACGGCATGCAGGAACAGAAAGAACTGGAAGAAAAAAATATGCCACAGGAAGTCGGAAGTTTTACACGCTTCCCGGATATCATTATGATGGATGGCGGACGCGGCCAGGTAAATATCTGTCTGCAGGTGCTGGAAGAACTGGGGCTGGATATTCCGGTCTGCGGTATGGTCAAGGATGACAATCACCGTACAAGGGGACTGTATTTCCACAATGTGGAAATTCCGATTGACCGGCATGGAGAGGGATTTAAACTGATTACCCGCATTCAGGATGAAGCACACCGGTTTGCCATTGAGTATCACCGGTCTTTGCGTTCCAAGGCACAGGTACACTCCATTTTAGATGACATTGAGGGAATCGGACCGGCCAGAAGAAAGGCACTGATGCGCAGATTCCAGTCTATGGAAAATATGAAAAACGCATCTGTGGAGGAACTGGCAGAAACCGACAGCATGAATCTGGCGGCTGCACAGAATGTATATGATACCCTGCATTCCGGACCGGCTTAGCAACTTGTGATATGGGAAGATTCATGGTACAATCTGTTTATAAAAAGGCAGTCCGGCACAGGTACTGCTTAATATGAGCCACAGGGGGAAATGAATATGTCAAATGGAAGTGTTAGTGTTGCAAAAGTTGCACAGGTTTTAAATCTGAAAAATTTTACGCCGGATATCAATCTGAAAAAATGTAAGATTATTTCCAGCGATGTGAATCGTCCGGCATTACAGCTGACCGGATATTTTGAACATTTCGAAGAATCAAGAATACAGATGATTGGAAATGTAGAATATACGTTTATCCAGCAGATGAGTGATGCGGAAAAGAAAACCCGTTATGATGCGTTTCTGAAGTTTGATATCCCATGTGTGATTTTCTGCCGCAGTCTGCAGCCGGATGAAATTTTCTTAGAAGAGGCAATAAAAAATGAAGTGCCGGTTCTTGGTACGGATCGTCCGACTTCTGAATTTATGGCAGAGCTGATCTATACACTGGGTGAAGAACTGGCACCCTGTATTACCGTTCACGGGGTTCTGGTCGATGTATATGGCGAGGGTCTCATGATTACAGGTGACAGTGGAATCGGAAAAAGCGAGGCGGCTCTGGAACTGATCCGCCGCGGACATCGTCTGGTTACGGATGATGTAGTGGAAATCCGCAAGATCAATGAACATACACTGATCGGAACTTCTCCGGAAGTGACCCGGCATTTTATTGAACTGCGGGGCATTGGCATCATAGATGTAAAGACTCTGTATGGTGTAGAGTGCGTCAAGGAAAAGCAGCAGATTGATCTGGTGATTAAACTGGAAGACTGGAAGAAAGATGCGGATTATGACCGCCTGGGACTGGAAGAAGAATATATCGAATATCTGGGCAATAAGGTAGTATGTCATTCCCTTCCAATCCGCCCGGGACGTAATCTGGCTGTTATTTGTGAGACTGCGGCTGTCAACCACAGACAGAAGAAGATGGGCTACAATGCGGCACAGGAATTGTATCGCAGAGTCCAGGCAAATATGACAAAAAGTGACGATGAAGAATAGACGAGAGTAAATGAGGAGATGTAAGAAATCATGGAAAAGAAGAATGCGTGGGAGAAATACCCGGAAGGAACCAAAAGACAGGATGTATTTACATTTGCGGAAGAATACCGTAAGTTTATATCTTCCTGCAAGACCGAGCGCGAGTGTGCAGCGGAATTATACCGGCAGGCAAAGGAAAACGGATTTGCAGATCTGAGTGAAAAGATCGCGCAGAATGCAAAATTAAAAGCCGGAGACCGCATTGTTGCCAATAATATGGGAAAGGGTCTGGCTCTGTTTGTGATCGGCGAAAAAGACATCGAGGAAGGAATGAACATTCTCGGCGCACATATTGATTCCCCACGTATGGATTTAAAACAGGTACCGTTATATGAAGATACGGAGATGGCACTGTTAGATACGCATTATTATGGAGGTGTGAAGAAATACCAGTGGGTGACACTTCCACTTGCACTGCACGGTGTAATCTGTAAAAAAGACGGCACAACGGTTACGGTCAATATCGGAGAAAAACCGGAAGATCCTGTTTTTGGCGTGAGTGATCTGCTGATTCATTTAGCGGGAGAACAGATGGAGAAAAAGGCATCCAAGGTGATCGAAGGAGAAAACCTTGATCTGCTTGTCGGAAGTATTCCGGCAGCAAGTGATGATGAAAAAGAGAAAAAAGAGATGAAAGACCGCGTAAAGGCAAATATTTTAAATATTCTGTCCAAAGAGTACGGTGTGGACGAGGAAGATTTTCTGTCTGCGGAGATTGAAGTTGTCCCGGCAGGGGCTGCCAGAGATTACGGCTTTGACCGCAGCATGATCATGGGATACGGACATGACGACAGAGTGTGTGCTTATCCGTCTTTTGCGGCAATGCTTGAGATTGAAAAGCCACAGCATACCAGCGTATGTCTTCTGGTAGACAAAGAGGAGATCGGAAGTGTCGGTGCATCCGGCATGCAGTCCCATTTCTTTGAGGACAGTGTGGCAGAGATCATCAATCTGCTTGGGGAATACAGCGAATTGAAAGTGCGCAGAGCGCTGCATAATTCCAGAGTGCTTTCTTCCGATGTATCTGCGGCATTTGATCCGAATTATCCGTCTGTGATGGAAAAACGTAACTGTGCTTACTTTGGAAAGGGACTTGTCCTGAACAAATATACAGGAGCCAGAGGAAAATCAGGTTCCAATGATGCAAATGCAGAGTATATTGCAAGACTGCGCAGAATTTTTGATGATAATGATGTATCGTTCCAGACATCAGAACTTGGAAAAGTAGATCAGGGAGGCGGCGGAACCATCGCATATATTCTTGCAAATTATGGCATGAATGTTATTGACAGCGGAGTTGCCGTACTGAATATGCATGCACCATGGGAAATCATCAGCAAAGTGGATCTGTATGAGGCATTGCACGGCTATGTGGCTTTCCTGAAGGAGGCATAATGGATCAGTGGCTTGAAGAAATCAGGGCGGCATTGCCTGAGCTGGTCGTATATCAGCAGGAACCGATGAAAAAACACACGACATTTCGCGTGGGAGGTCCTGCGGATCTTTACGTGTGTCCAAAGAAACAGGAACTTCCGGTAATTCTTGGCCTGGCTAAAAAGAAAGGGCTTGCAGTGACCGTGATCGGAAACGGAAGTAATCTTCTGGTTGGAGACAAAGGAATCCGTGGACTTGTTATTGAAGTCGGGGCACAGATGAATGCGGTGGAAGTGCAGGGAAATATCCTGCGTGCGCAGGCAGGTGCCCTGCTTTCCCAGGTGGCTGCAAAAGCGGCAGCTGCCGGTCTGGGCGGCATGGAATTTGCTGCCGGAATTCCGGGAAGCATGGGCGGTGCAGTGACCATGAATGCGGGTGCCTATGGAGGAGAAATGAAAGATGTCATCCGGCAGGTGACAGTGCTTACCCCGGAGTGTGAGCAAAAGGTACTCTCACGGGAGGAACTGGATCTGTCCTACCGGCACAGCTGTATTCCCAAGAATCATTTTCTGGTACTGGAGGCAGAGTTGTCCCTGACGCCGGCACCGGAGCAGGAGATCCGTGCAAAGATGGCAGAACTCAGGGAAAAACGTGTGGAGAAGCAGCCGCTGGAGTATCCAAGTGCAGGCAGTACGTTTAAGCGTCCGGAAGGCTATTTTGCAGGAAAACTGATTATGGATGCCGGGCTGAGAGGCTATGCCGTTGGGGATGCCCAGGTTTCCGAAAAACACTGCGGATTTGTGATAAACAGAGAAAATGCCACCGCAGCAGAGATTTTGCAGCTGATGAAAGATGTACAGCAACGTGTAAAAAAACAGTCTGGTGTGACACTTGAACCGGAAGTGAAAATGATAGGAGAGTTCTAGATGAGATTTGTAATTGTGACGGGCATGTCAGGAGCCGGAAAAAGTACAGCAATGAAAATGATGGAAGATATGGGATTCTTTTGTATCGATAATCTTCCGATTCCGCTTCTTGATAAACTTGTGGATTTTGCAACAAATTTTGATACGCAGATGAAAAATGTGGCGATCGGAATTGATGCGCGGAGCGGTGAAAATCTGGATAAAGTGCAGGATATGCTGGAAATTTTAAAAAGTAAGGATGTCCAGTATGAAGTGCTGTTTCTGGATGCAGAGGATGCGGTTCTTGTAAAACGCTATAAAGAGACCCGAAGAAGCCATCCGCTGGCACAGGGAGAGCGTGTGGATAAGGGAATCATGCGGGAACGTCAGAAAATGGAATTTCTGAAAAAAGAAGCGGATTATATTATCGACACAAGCCGTCTGCTTACGAGAGAATTAAAAACAGAACTGGAAAAGATCTTTGTACAGGATGAAGAATTTAACAGCATGTATGTGACCATTCTTTCTTTTGGATTCAAGTATGGAATTCCGGCAGATTCTGATATCGTCATGGATGTGCGGTTTCTGCCAAATCCGTATTATGTGGAAGAACTTCGTCCGAAGACAGGAAATGATGTGGAAATCCAGCAGTATGTCATGAAATATGATGAGGCAAAGATCTTTTTAAACAAGCTGGAAGATATGGTGACATTTCTGATTCCACACTATATTTCCGAGGGCAAGAATCAGCTGGTAATTTCCATTGGATGTACCGGAGGAAAACATCGTTCCGTCACACTTGCCAATGAATTGTACAAGCGTCTGAGTCAGAAAAAAAACCGGGAATACGGATTGAAAATTGAACATCGCGATATCGGGAAAGATGCGCTGAGAGGAAAATAGGATGTCGTTTTCGAGTGAAGTAAAAGAGGAACTGGCAAAACAGTTCGGACGGAGCAGACATTGCCAGATCGCAGAACTGGCAGGAATACTGGAACTGGAAGGCATGCTGGATGAAGAGGGAAAGCTTGTAGTTTCCAACGAAAATTCTTTGCTGCAGACAAAATACGGTCTGCTGTTGCAAAAAATATTTGGAGAGAAACAGGAGATTTTACAGATCATGCAGACGCTGCACTGGGATCAGGAACCGTACCGGTCCCGGAAAATAAATCACCGGAGAGCGGATGGGATGCTGGTGCAGCAGACATGCTGTAAGAGAGCATTTATCCGTGGAGCATTTATGGCAGCGGGATCGATCAGTGATCCGAATAAATCCTATCATTTTGAAATTGTCTGCCATACGCTTGAACAGGCACAGCAGCTGAAAGAACTGATGGAATTTTTTGAGACGGAGCCTAAGATTGTAGAACGCAAAGAGCGTATGGTGGTTTACCTGAAAGAAGGTTCACAGATTGTGGATCTGCTGAATGTCATGGAAGCTTATGTATCTTTGATGAATCTGGAAAATGTAAGAATTTTAAAGGAGATGCGCAATTCTGTGAACCGCAAGGTAAACTGTGAGACTGCAAATATCAACAAAACGGTGAATGCAGCAGTGAAACAAATGGAAGATATCAAGAGGATCCGGGATACCATAGGGTTTGACAACATTCCAGAACCGCTGGCGGAGATTGCACAGGCACGTCTGGATTATCCCGAGGCAACTTTAAAGGAACTGGGAACTTATCTTGATCCACCGGTCGGAAAATCTGGTGTGAATCACAGATTACGGAAACTTGCCGCAATTGCAGAAAATCTTATATAAAGGGGAACTACGTATGAGCCAGAAGCTATTATTTATTTTTAATCCGCATGCAGGAAAAGGACAGATTAAAAATCATCTTGTAGATATTGTGGACATGATGGTGAAGGCAGGATTTGACGTGACAATTTATACCACACAGGCACAGGCAGATGCGACGCGCAAGGTGGTGGAAGAGGGTGCGGGATATGACCGTATTGTCTGCAGTGGGGGTGACGGAACACTTGATGAAGTGATGACCGGGCTGATGCAGGCGAAGCTGCATATTCCGATTGGATATATTCCGGCCGGAAGTACAAACGACTTTGCCAATTCTCTCGGAATCCCGAAGGAGATGCTAAAGGCAGCGGAACGTGCGGTTGGACAAAACAGATTTCCATGTGATATCGGAGATTTCAATTCGGATACCTTTGTCTATATAGCAGCGTTTGGTCTGTTTACAGAGGTTTCCTATAAGACATCCCAGCAGCTGAAAAATATTTTCGGGCACGTGGCATATATTATGGAGGGGGTCAAACAGCTTCGGGACATTCCATCGTTCCGTATGCAGGTGGAATATGACGGAAAAGTGTTTCAGGATGAATTTATATACGGAATGGTTACCAATTCCGTTTCTGTCGGGGGCTTTAAGGGAATGACCGGAAATGATGTAAAACTTGATGACGGTCTGTTTGAAGTGACTTTGATCCGCAATCCGAAGAATCCGATTGAGCTGAATGAAATCCTTGCCTGCCTGACAAATATGATTGATGATTCGGATCTGATTTATTCGTTTAAAACCGATGCTGTACACATTACGGCGAAGGAAGAAGTACCGTGGACACTCGACGGTGAATTCGGCGGAGCACACCGGGAAGTAGTCATCCGAAATTTGAAGCAGAGAGTTGAAATATTTTGTTAAAAAATTAACTTTATTTTTGGGGAAAAGTGTACTATAATCTAGGTAACTTATGATTAGGAGGAAATACAAATGTTAGTATCTGCAACAGAAATGCTCAAAAAAGCAAAAGCAGGCCACTATGCAGTTGGTCAGTTCAATATCAATAACCTGGAGTGGACAAAGTCCATTCTTCTTACCGCACAGGAATTAAAGAGTCCTGTAATCCTTGGTGTATCTGAGGGTGCTGGTAAGTACATGACAGGTTTCAAGACCGTAGCAGCTATGGTTAAGGCTATGGATGAGGAACTTGGAATCACAGTTCCTGTAGCACTTCATCTGGATCATGGAACATACGAAGGATGCTACAAGTGTATTAAAGCAGGATTCACATCCATCATGTTCGACGGATCTCATTATCCATTTGAGGAGAACCTTGCAAAGTCTACAGAATTAGTAAATGTAGCACACAACTTAGGACTTTCTATCGAGTGTGAAGTTGGTTCCATCGGTGGAGAAGAAGACGGTGTTGTTGGTATGGGTGAGTGCGCAGATCCGGACGAGTGCAAGACAATCGCTGATCTTGGTGTTGATATGCTTGCTGCCGGTATCGGTAACATTCATGGAAAATATCCTGCAAATTGGAAGGGATTAAGCTTCGAGACTCTCGATGCAATCCAGGCTAAGACTGGTGTTATGCCATTAGTTCTTCACGGGGGTACAGGTATCCCGGCTGATATGATCAAGAAAGCAATCTCTCTTGGTGTATCTAAGATCAATGTTAATACAGAGTGCCAGTTATCTTTCGCAGATGCTACACGTAAATACATTGAGGCTGGTAAGGACTTAGAGGGCAAGGGATTTGATCCTCGTAAGCTTCTTGCTCCTGGTGCAGATGCAATCAAAGCTACTGTTAAGGAAAAGATGGAACTGTTCGGTTCTGTTGGAAAAGCTGAATAATAACAGGAATCAAAAAAGGAAGTGCCGTTTGACACTTCCTTTTTTCGTGAAGAAATAAACAAAAAAGAAGTAGAATTTGAGAGAAAAACGTCAAATTGTATAAAATGTAAAAAACTTCAAAAAAGAGGTTGCATTTTGTGTTGGAAAGAGGTATCTTAGTTTTAGATTAAACATGGGTTAAGAACGAGGGCGTTCCAATATAGCTATTGGAATGCCCTTTTTTAGTAAAATGACTTATGTTTGGTAAATAAGTGTACAATCAGGGGATTTGATTGTGAAAAGAAAGGATGTTGTAAAAAATGAGTGATTATTTTAACGTTGCAGACATTTTTGGCGAGAACGTATTCAATGACACGGTCATGCAGGAACGTCTTCCAAAAAAAGTTTACAAGAAACTCCATGAAGTCATGGATGAGGGAAAAGAACTTGATCTTGAGACCGCAGACGTCATCGCACATGAGATGAAGGAGTGGGCTATCGAGAAAGGTGCTACCCATTATACCCACTGGTTTCAGCCATTGACCGGTGTGACTGCAGAGAAACACGATTCCTTTATTACTGCGCCAATGCCAAATGGCAAGGTTCTGATGAGCTTTTCCGGTAAAGAACTGATCAAGGGAGAGCCGGATGCATCTTCCTTCCCATCAGGCGGACTTCGTGCGACATTTGAGGCAAGAGGATATACAGCATGGGATTGTACATCACCTGCTTTCGTTCGTCAGGACGCAGCAGGAGCCACTCTTTGTATTCCAACTGCTTTCTGTTCTTACACAGGAGAGGCACTGGATCAGAAGACACCACTTCTTCGTTCCATGGAAGCAATCGATACACAGTCTATCCGTCTGTTAAGACTGTTTGGAAATACGACATCAAAGAAAGTTACCCCTTCCGTTGGACCGGAGCAGGAGTACTTCATTGTAGATCGTCAGAAGTATTTACAGCGTAAGGATCTGATCTTTACCGGACGTACTCTTTTCGGGGCAATGCCTCCAAAGGGACAGGAGATGGACGATCACTATTTCGGAGCAATCCGCGAGAGAATTGCAGCCTACATGAAGGATGTCAACAAAGAACTCTGGAAACTTGGCGTAGCTGCAAAGACACAGCATAACGAAGTAGCTCCGGCACAGCATGAGCTGGCACCAATTTATGCAGAGTGTAACGTAGCAGTTGATCACAACCAGATTATTATGGAAACCTTAAAGAAGGTTGCCGGACGTCACGGTTTACAGTGTCTGCTTCATGAGAAACCATTCGCAGGTGTCAACGGTTCCGGAAAGCATGACAACTGGTCCATTACAACAGACGATGGAATCAATCTGCTTGAGCCTGGTAAGACACCACATGAGAATGTACAGTTCTTACTGGTACTTACCTGTATTTTAAAGGCAGTTGATGAGCATGCAGCACTTCTTCGTGCAGCGGCAGCTGATGTGGGAAACGATCACAGATTAGGAGCAAACGAGGCACCGCCAGCGATCCTGTCCATTTACCTTGGAGATCAGCTTGGAGACGTATTAAATCAGCTGATCAGCACAGGTACAGCAACACACAGTCTGGAAGGTGAAAAACTTGAAACCGGTGTTAAGACCATTCCGGATTTCATGAAGGATGCGACTGATCGTAACCGTACATCACCGTTTGCCTTTACCGGAAACAAATTTGAGTTCCGTATGGTTGGTTCCCAGGATTCCGTTGCACAGGCAAATATCGTGTTAAATACCATCGTTGCGGAGGCATTTTCAGATGCCTGTGACGTTCTTGAAAAAGCAGACGATTTCGAGCTTGCAGCACATGATCTGATCAAGAAATATGCTATCGAACATCAGAGAATAGTATTCAACGGAAACGGATACTCTGAGGAATGGGTTGCAGAGGCCCAGAAGCGTGGACTTCCAAATATCAAGTCCATGGTAGATGCAATTCCTGCATATACAGCTCCGGAATCTGTAGCTGCATTTGAAAAATTTGGAGTATTTACCAAGTCTGAGCTTGAATCCCGTGTAGAGATCGAGTACGAGACATATGCAAAGACCATCAATATCGAAGCAAAAGCCATGATTGACATCGCTGGAAAGCAGATTATTCCGGCTGTTATCAAGTACACAACAGAACTTGGACAGTCAATTGCAACTGTAAAGAGTGCATGTGCATCTGCAGATGTCAGCGCACAGACAGATATTTTGACAGAGACATCCTCCCTGCTTGCTGAGACACAGAAAGCACTCAAGAGTCTGGAAACTGTTACTGCAAAGGGAACAGAAATGGGTGAAGGTAAGGAACAGGCTGTATATTACAGGGATGAGGTGAAATCTGCTATGGATGCACTCCGTGCACCGGTAGATAAGCTGGAGATGATCGTTGACAAGGATTTATGGCCAATGCCATCTTATGGAGATCTGATCTTTGAAGTTTAATCCAAAGATTTAAGGAACATTTTTTACAAACATCTTACAAAATAAAAAAGAGACATTTTTTCAGAACCACGAAGCTGTGGAATTTGGGGAAGTGTCTCTTTTTCTATATAGGGAGGAGATTGTTATGGATAAACAACAAATTGTAAGTTTTATCAATGAAAATATGTTTGGCATCTGGTTTCTGATCGGTGCCGCACTGGTATTCTGGATGCAGGCAGGCTTTGCCATGGTAGAAACCGGTTTTACCAGAGCAAAGAATGCAGGCAACATTTTGATGAAGAACCTGATGGACTTCTGTATTGGTACCGTAATGTTCATCCTGATCGGTTTTTCATTATTGCTGGGAGAAGATGTTCTTGGTTTTATCGGAAAACCGGGATTTGATATCTTTACCAGTTATGCAAATTTTGATTTTTCGAATTTTGTGTTTAACTTAGTATTCTGTGCAACTACAGCAACGATTGTATCAGGTGCTATGGCAGAGCGTACAAAATTCTTATCCTACTGTATTTATTCAGCAGTAATTTCGGCATTGATTTATCCGATTGAAGCACACTGGATCTGGGGCGGCGGCTGGTTATCACAGCTTGGATTCCACGATTTTGCAGGTTCCTGTGCCATTCATATGGTTGGTGGTATTTCAGCACTCATCGGTGCAGCAATGCTTGGACCACGTATTGGAAAGTTCTCAAAAGATAAGTCTGGGAAGATTACAAAAGTCAACGCATTCCCGGGACACAATCTTCCACTTGGATGCCTTGGATGTTTTATTCTCTGGTTTGGCTGGTATGGATTTAATGGTGCTGCATGTACTTCCGGTTCACAGCTTGCCAGCGTATTTCTTACAACGACCGTAGCTCCGGCAGTTGCAACAGTTGTATGTATGATCTTTACATGGCTTAAATATGGTAAACCTGATGTATCAATGTGCCTGAATGCATCACTTGCAGGACTTGTAGCAATTACCGCTCCTTGTGATGTGACCGATTGTTTCGGTGCAATCTGTATTGGTTTTGTTTCCGGTTTACTGGTTTGCTTTGGTGTATGGCTTTTGGATTATAAGCTTCATGTGGACGATCCGGTTGGTGCGGTAGCTGTACATATGATGAATGGTATCTGGGGTACCATTGCCGTTGGTTTATTTGCTACGAAATCTGCTCCGGGAAATGACTCGGTTGTTGGTCTCTTCTATGGTGGCGGATTGAAGCAGCTTGGTATTCAGTTATTAGGTTTTGTTACGGTAGCTGCATGGACCGCAGTTACAATTACGATTGCATTTGTTGTAATTAAGAAGACCATTGGACTCCGTGTGAGCGAGGAAGAAGAAATTGTCGGTCTTGATTCCATGGAGCATGGACTTGCATCTGCTTACTCAGGATTCTCCATCATGGATGTTTCCAACACAATGACCATGGATGTCAATGAAAATACAGATCTGGGTACACCGGAATATGCACAGGCTTCTACGGCAAAGAGAGATGCAGCAGTCAAGGTGGTTTCCACCGTGCCAAAGGATGCAACCGGCATGTACAAAGTGGTTATTATTGCAAAGCTTTCCCGATATGATCATTTGAAGAAAGCAATGAACGATCTGGGTGTTACGGGAATGACCTGTACACAGGTTATGGGTTGTGGTATCCAGAAAGGCTCCGGCGAGCGTTACCGTGGTGCTGAAGTCGATGCAACCTTACTTCCAAAGATTAAGGTAGAGGTTGTTGTAAGCAAGATCCCTGTAGACAGCGTAGTGGCTGCGGCAAAGAAGGCACTTTATACCGGACATATCGGAGATGGAAAAATCTTCGTATACGATGTGGCAAAGGTTGTCAAGATTCGTACCGGTGAGGAAGATATGGAAGCCTTACAGGATGTTGAATAATTTTGCACTAATCTAATGGCTAGGTTAGTGAATCTAATCCCCTTAGTTTTAGTATACATCAACAGCGGGCCCCTGGCGAAAGCCGGGGGTTTTTGCTGTCGATAAATAAATCTTTCTATTGCACATATTATTTGGTATAATATACGAGGAAAAGAATTTTTATTATTTCTGCAGGGAGAAAACTATGAACTATGGAAGAACTTCTTTGCGCCGGAGAGCAAAACAGCTGGACGCAAGAGGAACGAGAATACGTCATAAAATAGGAGTCATACTGAGCAAGCTTCTGCTGATTGGAATCATTGTGGGAGGCTGCGCGGCAGTGAGTTTCGGAGTGGGTGCATTTAAAGGAATCCTCGCATCCGCACCGGATATATCCGAAGTGGATGTAATCCCGACGGGATATTCCACGAAAGTGCTTGCGGCAGACGGAAGTGAGACGGCCAAGCTGGTGGCAGCAGGGTCCAACCGACAATATGTGACAATTGATCAGATTCCGGAGGATCTGCAGCATGCGGTTGTGGCAATCGAGGATGAGCGTTTTTATGATCACAACGGCATTGACCTGAAAGGAATTGTCAGAGCGCTGGTGGCGGATGTAAGGACCAGGGATTTCAGCCAGGGAGCAAGTACACTTACGCAGCAGCTGATTAAAAACAATGTGCTGAATGAGCAGTGGGCAAACGAAAATGACAGTAATATTTCCAAAATTGAAAAGATGGAACGTCAGGTACAGCGGAAAATACAGGAACAGTATCTGGCAATAGAACTGGAAAAAAAGGTAAATGACAAGAACTGGATTCTGGAAAATTATCTGAATTCCATCAACCTTGGAAGCAATACCCTTGGGGTTCAGGCAGCAGCACAGCGTTATTTTGGGAAAGATGTGTCAAAGCTGACACTTTCGGAATGTGCGGTTATTGCCGGAATTACAAAGAATCCGGCAGGTTACAATCCCATTCTTCATCCAAAGGAAAATGCAAAGCGCAGAAAGAATGTGCTGGATGCCATGAAAAAACAGGGATATATTTCGCAGAAACAGTATGATAAAGCGATGGCAGATGATGTGTATGGCAGGATTTCCGAACACAATGATGTGAGGGAAGAAACCATGAACACATATTTTGTGGACGCGGTCATTGATGATGTTTTTGATGATCTGGTAAACATCAAAGGCTATTCGGAGTCGGAAGCATACAAGGCAATCTATCAGGGCGGATTGACGATCAAGTCCACACAGAATCTCCAAATCCAGAAAATCTGTGATGAGGAGGTGGCAGACAAAGCCAACTATGATGCGGGTACCAAATATTCATTCTATCTTTCTTTTCAGGTGAAGGAGAAGGACGGTACAATAAAAACATATACCAATCAGACAATGCTTTCCTATTATAAAAAGAAAAACAAAAGTCAGAATTATTCGATCAATTTTACATCGGAGGAGGACTGCCGGGCTGCAATTGCACAGTACGAAAAAGATGTCCTCGGAAAAGGGGACAAGCTGGTAGAAAATTCAGAGTATATTTTCATTACCATGCAGCCGCAGGTGGCGATGACGATCATGGATCAGTCGACCGGTGAGGTACAGGCGATTGTCGGCGGACGCGGAAATAAGGCCGGAAACCGTACCTGGAACCGTGCAACAAAGACCTGCCGGCAGCCGGGATCTACTTTTAAAATCATTGCATGTTATGCGCCGGCACTCGATGCCGGGGGAAAAACGCTGGCATCCGTGCAGGATGATGCACCGCTTACGGTCGGAAATAAAACATACAATAACTACACGCACAAATTCGGAGGATTCACGAGCATCCGGAAGGCAATCACAAAATCCATCAATATTGTGACAGTAAAAACACTTCAGGATATTGGTGTGGATCTGGGATATGAATATGCAGAAAACTTCGGATTTTCTACGTTGACCGATACGGACAGAAACCTTGGAATTTCTCTCGGAGGTCTGACACAGGGTGTGACAAACCTGGAACTTACTGCAGCTTATGCCGCAATTGCAAATCAGGGAGAATATAACGAACCGAGTTTTTATACCCAGGTACTGGATCATGACGGCAACGTTCTTCTTGATAAAACACAGACAAAGGAACAGCATCAGGTAATAAAAGAGGATACCGCATGGCTTCTGACGGATGCCATGAAAGATGTTATGACGAGTGGAACGGGTATGCGGGCCTATTTCGGAACCGGAATGGCACAGGCAGGAAAATCCGGTACGACAACGCTGAACAGGGATGCACTGTTTGCCGGATATACGCCTTATTACACCTGCGTGGTATGGGGCGGATATGATGATAATTCCATTCAGTCAGCTACGGGATATCCAAAGAATTTGTGGAAAGCCGTGATGAAGCGGATTCATGCGGATCTTAAGGCAAAAGATTTTGAAAAGCCTTCCGGAATTACACAGGCTGTTGTCTGTGCAAAATCCGGACTTCTGCCGGAAGCGGATGTCTGTGATAAAGATCCGCGTGGAACGCAAAGTTATGCGGAATATTTTGCGAAAGGAACCGTTCCGACAGAGGGTTGTGATCATCATATTTCTCTGCAGATCTGTGAGGCGTCCGGAAAGATTGCCGGAGAATACTGTCCGGCAGATCAGGTTGTGACAAAAACTTATATTGTGGGTGCCGAAAAGGGCTCGGCCGATTACCAGTACTGTGCGACAGAGAAATTCTTAAATGAAACATGCAATATACATGATGCCGAAACGCAGGATGAGGAGGAACCGGAAGAAGAACCGGCAGATCCACCGGATGATGCAAAACCGGAAGAAACACATGAACCGGAACAGACACCGGAGAAGAATGAGGAATGACACAAAGGAGAATAGGATATATGCGAGTGGTCTATACCGGAGGAGAGGGTGAAATCACAGAGAAGAAATCCCGTTTTATAGCAACAGTAAAGCCTGTTCAGTCAGAAGAAGAAGCGGTTGCTTTCATTAATGAGACAAAGAAAAAATACTGGGATGCCCGTCACAACTGTTCCGCTTTTGTCATCGGGGAGAGGCAGGAGCTGACGCGCTGTTCGGATGATGGAGAGCCGGCACAGACTGCCGGCCGCCCGATGCTGGATGTACTTCTCCGGGAGGAGATTACGGACGTTGCGGTTGTTGTTACACGCTATTTTGGAGGTGTGCTGCTTGGAACAGGAGGGCTTGTGCGTGCCTATCAGGCAGCGACACAGGCGGGACTTGCAGCCAGCCGGCTCATTGAAAAATGTAAGGGACAGCATCTGCTGATTCATACCGATTACAATGGGCTTGGAAAGCTGCAGTATTTATTCGGACAAAATCATACCGTGATTCTGGATACAGCATATGAGGCGGATGTCACAATGACAATTCTCGTACCCACGGAACAAAAAGAGACACTTCCGAAGGAAATTACAGAACTGACCAACGGATCAGCAGGTTTGGAATGGGGAAAAACCTGTGTATATGCGCTAATTGATAAAGAAGTTGTGTTTTTTTGAAAAAATTTGAAAATATGGGTTGACACTTATAGGGGTTCCATGTATAATACCATTTGTTGAGAGACATGAAACACATTGGCCCATCGCCAAATGGTAAGGCAACGGACTCTGACTCCGTCATTTCCAGGTTCGAATCCTGGTGGGCCAGCTGAAGAGCACTACATTATGTAGTGCTTTTTGTTTTATAAAAGATAAGAATAAGAAAGGACACGGTAATGTACGAATTTGACAGCAGAGTAAGATACAGTGAGACAGATGCGCAAGGCCGGATGACATGGCTGGCGCTTATGGATTACTTTCAGGATTGCAGCGTATTTCATTCAGAGGCCGTGAACCTTGGTGTGGAAGTATGGACCGATGCACAAAAGGCGTGGATCTTATCTTCCTGGCAGATCTGTCTGAACCGGATGCCGCGGCTGGGCGAACAGGTTACGACACAGACATGGGCATATGGAATGAAAGGCTTTTACGGTTACCGGAATTTCTCCATGAACAGCAGGGATGGGGAACGGATGGCATATGCAAATTCCGTATGGGTACTGATGGATACAAAGAAGGGGATTCCGGTCAGAGTGACAAAAGAAATCTCGGATGCATACGGATTGGACCCACAGCTTCCCATGCAGTGCAGCGAGCGGAAAATTATGCTGCCGGAAAAATATGAAGAAAAAGATTCATTGGTAGTTCCTTCTTATTTCATAGATACCAATCACCATATGAACAATACCAGATATGTACAGGTGGCGATGGAATATGTTCCGAAGGAGTTTCGGACAATGGAAGTCCGGGTAGAATATAAAAAAGCTGCGATGTGCAGAGATGTAATTGTGCCGCATGTGACGATAGAAGATCCCCGTGTGACGGTTGCACTGTGTGCACCGGATGGGCAGCCATATGCAGTTGTTGTTTTTTTGAAAGCGTAGGAAAAAGATGAAATTAGCAGAATATCAGGATTTGTATTATGTAAAAAAAGTAGACTTCGGAGTATATCTGGCAGAGGATATGGGCGGTGAGACACATGTGCTGCTTCCGTCAAAACAGGTGCCGGAAGATGCAAAACCGGGGGAAAAGATAAGGGTCTTTTTATATAAAGATTCCAAAGACCGGCTGATTGCAACAACCAACACACCGAAGCTGACACTGGGAGAATATGCACCGCTTGTGGTGAAAGAAGTTGGAAAGATCGGTGCTTTTCTGGATTGGGGACTGGAAAAAGATCTGTTTCTGCCATATAAAGAGATGACTTCACGGGTAGAAGCAGGAGACGAGATTCTTGTAACCCTTTATATTGATAAAAGCAAGCGGCTTTGTGCCAGCATGAAGGGACTGTACGATCTGCTTTCCAAGGATTCACCGTATCAGAAAGATCAGATGGTAACCGGAAGGGTGTATGAGTTTTCCGATAACTTTGGTGCTTTTGTGGCAGTGGATGATCGCTTTTCCGCAAGAATACCAAATTCAGAGGATCACAGTTTCCTGAAAATCGGAGATGTGATTGAGGCGAAAGTTACTGCAGTAAAACCGGATGGAAAGTTAGATCTTACACTGCGGGAAAAAGCTTATATTCAGATGGACACGGATGCAGAGAAAATACTTGAATTGCTGGATTCCTATGCAGGAGTGCTTCCGTTTTCGGAAAAAGCGAGTCCAGAGGTGATTAAGAGGGAAACCGGATTGAGTAAAGCCGCGTTTAAACGTGCCATCGGACACTTATATAAAGAAAGAAAAATTACACTGGATGGTGGAAAAATCCGCAAGAGTTTCGTATAATGCAGGTAAAGGCAAAAGGAGGAATATAAAATGAAAAACGTAATCAGTACAGATAAAGCACCAGCCGCAATCGGACCGTACTCACAGGCGATTGAAGTGAACGGAACGGTATACACATCCGGTATCATCCCGGTTGTTCCTGCTACCGGAGAAATTCCGGAAGGATCTGTGGCACAGGCGCAGCAGGCATTTGAAAATCTGTCAAATCTGCTTGAGGCAGCCGGAACCGGAATGGATAAGGTAGTAAAAACTACTGTTTTTATCAAGGAAATGAATGATTTTGCAGCAATTAATGAAGTTTATGCAAAATTTTTCCCGTCACCATTTCCATCCAGAAGCTGTGTGGAAGTGGCACGCCTTCCGAAAGATGTTATGCTTGAAATTGAAGCCATTGCTGTAAAATAAAGAAAAGATCAAAAACGAAAAGAGATCTGTGCATTGCACAGATCTCTTTTGTTGTCTTTGCGGTTCTTTTTCCGGTTAAACGGAAACGTCAATGTTACTTCCTAAATTAGGATAAACAGAGTTCTCCATCATTTTTGCCAGCCCAACACCAAGCGATTCATTCGATGAGATGGCATTGTCAAGCATTTTAATGCTGACGGCATTTGCCAGAGAGCCGGGATCGGAACTGTTTACGGAAAGAAGCGCAGAACTGATACTTGAAATATCCATATGACAGATCTCCTTTTAAAATACTCGGTATACGTGTTTTTCTTTATTACATCTTTATTATGGCATAAATATACGAAAAATTCAATTGAATTCTGTGGATGGAAAAGGGGTTGACACATATCCGTGCCTTTGCTATAATGACAATGTAATAATTGTAACAAATTCGTAATAAAGAAGTACAAAAGTCATTGGAGGCGAAAATGAAACGTAAAACATTATTAAAATTGACCGCATGTGGGTTAGTTGGGGCACTGACCATTGGCAATTTTACTGTAGCAGCTTACGCAGCACCAACTGCTGGAGTCGCAAGCCTTGCTTCCGATATTGCAACAACATCATCTGCACCGACTGCAGGATTTTCACTGGCACTCAGTGAAGTCGCAGAAAAAGTGGAAGATGAGGCAACCGTTGCAAGTGCACAGCCGGAAGTAAAAGAAGTTGAAGCACCAGTTGTAAAGTCTGAGTATGAAGACAAAGCGGTAGCTGTTGTGGATGATTACGTGAACGTTCGTAAGAAACCAACTACAGACAGCAAGGCTGTAGGAAAATTATATAAGAATAACGTAGGAACCGTCATCGGGGAGAAGGATGGCTGGTACAAAATCAAATCTGGATCGGTAACAGGTTATGTAAAATCTGAATTCGTATCCATTGGTGATGAGAAAAAATTAAAGAAAGCAGGAAGAAGAGTTGCTCTTGTAGAGACAGAGACATTAAAAGTCCGCAAGGGAGCTTCCCAGAAGGCAGAAGTAATTACTCTGGTGCCGGAAGGAGACGATCTGACGGTACTGGATGAGTCAAAGGATGGATGGGCAAAGGTTTCTGTAGATGAAGGCAAAGGCTATGTATCTACAGATTATGTCACATTATCTACAGAATACACATATGCAGAGTCTGCTGCAGAAGAAAAGGCAAGATTACAGAAGGAAAAAGAGGAGCGTGAGGCTGCGGACAGAGCAGCGCAGAAAGCAGAGAGCGCATCTCAGACAACCTCTTCAGGTTCTTCACAGTCACAAAGCTCAGATTCTTCCGTACAGGATTCATCAAGCGCATCTTCAACAGGATCAGCGGTTGCAAGTTATGCAGGACAGTTTGTAGGAAATCCATATGTATATGGTGGGACAAGCCTTACAAACGGAACGGATTGTTCCGGATTTGTAATGTCTGTATACGCACATTTCGGTGTCGGCCTTCCACACAGCTCAAGTGCTTTAAGAAGTGTAGGATATGGCGTCAGCACATCAAACATGCAGCCGGGTGATATCGTATGTTACAGCGGACATGTTGCAATCTATGTTGGAAACAATACGATTGTACATGCAAGCAATGCAAGAGACGGTATTAAATATACTTCTCCTGCAAATTACAGAACCATTCTTGCAGTTCGAAGAATTTTCTAACAATTAAGATAACATAAGTATAACAGGAGCACTTGCGAAAGCAAGTGCTCTTTTTCTTAATATTATTTAAGGATTTCTTAAATTTGCAAAAAACAGATTTTGCAAGGGAAATAACATTGACAAGCACAATCATATAAAGTTACTATGTAAAATGAGTAGTTTATTGAACGGTAACAGAGGGAGGAACAGAAATTGGCATTTACCAAGGCGAAGATAGTTATGGCAGGACTGGCGGTGACGGCGGTTTGTATTGTGGCGCCACAGCAGTTAAAGGCTCAGGTGCCCGAAGCGCAGATGGATGGCGTCATGGGACAGAGCATAGAGGATGAGACCGTGTATGAGTCAAAGCCGGATCTGGATACACTGATAGAAAAGAATGCACCTGTTTTCGGGAATCGGACATCCTTGAAAAAAGCATCGTCGTATTCGAGTGCTTTTTTGAATGCGTCTTTTACGACGGCCGGTGATTATACCAGCGCAACCTATTATCACAAAGCGGACTATGCGGATGATGAACTGGTCAACGGAATTGATGTATCATACTGGCAGGCGGATGCAGCACTGAAGAAAAAGTATTCCAAAGACAAAACAAAGTGGACACAGACCGGATTGGACTGGGAAAGTATTCACGGAGCCGGAATTGATTTTGCTTTCGTGCGTGTGGCATCCAGAGATACGAAAGATGGAAGTATTTACAGAGATAATTGTGCAGACAGTCATATTCAGGGAGCAGTTTCCAATGATATCAATGTCGGACTGTATTTCTTTTCCCAGGCTCTGAATGAGACAGAGGCACGGGAGGAAGCACAGTATGTGCTCGATATGATTGACCAGTACGGCTGGAATGTGTCGATGCCGATCATCATGGACCGGGAGGCAGGGGCAAACAAGCGTCTGACTGCGGGAAAACTTTCCAAAACAAAAGAGACAGCGGTATGTCAGGCATTTGCGGATACCATTACGGCAGCCGGATACCGGGCAGGCGTATATGCATCTTATGCATGGATTAAAAACTATATCAATACGGACACCCTGTATGACTGTTCCCTGTGGGTGGCACGGTACAACAATACCACGACAAGCAATACAAAATCAGGAACGCCATATTCGGACGTGGCATACGATTATGAATTCTGGCAGTATTCATCTGCTGCAAAAATAGATGGCTATGCGGGAAGCCTGGATGCAAATTTCTGGTATAAGGATACCAGTGAACAGACGACCGGGCTAAAGGCTGCGGATGGTGCTTCGGGTACTGTAAATCTGAGCTGGGACAGTGTTTCTGCGGATGATGTGGAAGGTTATCAGGTGTGGCGCAGTGACTCGGATCAGGGAAAATACACGTTGCTGAAGGCAACAACAGATTGCAGTTATACAGACACAACGGCAGAAGGAGGAAAAGTTTATCAGTATAAAGTGAGATGTTACTGGACGATAGGAGGAAATGCTTATTACGGAACATTTTCTTCTCCGGCTTCGGTAACTACTTTGCCGAAAAAGGTCAGCGGAATTGCAACGCAGACGCGGACCGAAACCTCTCTTGGATTGTCATGGAAACAGACGCAGGGAGCTGCCGGATATCAGATTTATCAGTACAGCGCTGCAAGCGATCAGTATGAAATGGTTGCTGACGTAGAAGGAGGAAGTACTTCTTATACTGTAAGCGGCCTGACAGGCGCAACCGAATATAAATTTAAAATCCGCGCATATGAAAAAAATAATGACAATGTACTGGCGGGCAGTTTTTCGGATGTTTACAGCGATGTGACACTGCCGGGACAGGTGAACTTGACGAATGTTTCCGCAACCGGGACTTCTTCCGTGAAACTGACGTGGAAAGCAGTGGACGGAGTAACCGGATATATGATTTACCGGCTGGATACAGCAACCGGGGAATACAGACAGATCGCGACGGTAAAAAGTGCCCGGACGCTTTTCTACAGCGATCAGAAACTTGCTGCGGGAAAGACTTATACATATAAAGTCAGTGCATACAAAACTTACAGAAATAAAAATTACAGGGGCGCGTATTCCGCAGAAAAGCAGGTAACGACCAAAAAAGCGGAAAAACCTGCAAATCCAGCAAAGGTAAAAACGATAAAACTCAGTACAAAAGATGCAGCAGTTACCGTGCAGTGGAGTAAGGTTTCCGGGGCAACCGGCTATCAGGTATACCGGCTGAACACAAAGACCGGAAAATATACAAAGATTGCAGCGGTCAAAGGAACTTCGTATCGGAATACAAAACTGAAAAAAGGGGCAACCTATCGCTATAAGGTCCGCGCATACAAAACGGTAAACAAAAAGAACTATTACGGAGCATTTTCAAACACCACAGCAATTAAAGTAAAGTAGGAAACAAATGAAAAAGAAAGTACAAATGAAAAAAATGGCAGGCGTGTTTTTGGCATTGGCAATACTGGGAATTGGTCTTTTCCCGCCGGGAAACGTGTATGCGGCTGCAAATCAGGCGCCGGACGCAGATCCGGTGGTTGTAGTTCTTGATCCGGGACATGGAGGGCATGATCAGGGTGCCAGATATAAGTGGGGCGGAAAAACATACAAGGAGAAACAGTTAAATCTTGCCATTGCAAAGGCCTGTAAAACCGAACTGGAAAAGTATGCAGGAGTGAAGGTATATATGACGCGTTCTTCCGACCGTTTTGTGACACTTGGAAACCGTGTGAATTTTGCAAAAAGCAGGAAAGCAGATCTGTTTGTTGCGATACACAACAATGCTTCCCTGAAAAAAAACGACCATGGAGCCTGTGTTTATTATCCGAACAGCGGGTATAAAGAAGAGGTGGGGAGTGAAGGAAAAATGGCGGCAGCAAGTATTCAGAAACAGCTGGTGGCACTTGGACTGAAAAATAATGGAATTCTTTACCGGAATTCGGCTGTGGGGTCCCGCTATCCGGATAAATCAAAGGCAGATTACTACGCCGTGATCAAGCGGAGTAAGTATGCCGGCTTTCCGGGACTGATTGTGGAGCATGCTTATGTCAGCAACCACGATGACAGTACAACATTTCTAAATGGTAACGACCGGCTGAAACGTCTTGGCGTGGCGGATGCCACGGGCATTGCAGAATATTTTGACCTGATTTTAGATCAGGTACCGGTTCTGCAGACACCGGTTGTAAATGCGGATGAGTCGGTGACACTGGCATGGAATACGGTGCAGGGGGCTGATTATTATCGTATTTACCGCAGAATCGTGGGGACGAAAACATATGTCTGTCTCGAAGAAACAGAGGAAACCGGATACACGGATACCGGGGTAATGCCGGGAACTTCTTATGAGTATACGGTATGCGGATGCCATGTGGGGTATCAGAAAGATTCCTGCACAAAAATTGCGCAGGCAGTGCAGATAACCGTTACAGGGGAAAACGCGAATATACAAAGTGCACAAAAAAATCAAAACTAAGATGGGGGATGGAAACCACAGATGTGGATAAAATGAAAAAATTATCCACTATCCGGAATCAAAAAATGCCGAAAAATTGAGTTATACACGAAGTTATGCACATTATCCACATAATTTGGGATAAGTTGTTTGTGGATGACAGGGATAAAAACAAACGATTGTTTTGTTAACAACGCATAAAAAGCATGTATTTGAATGATTGCAAACGGGAGGTATTTTTGATATACTAGGGAAGTTATGATTAAAACGATTGATTTTGCTGGAATTGAATTGGACAATTATACCGTTCGGGAAATGATCATGAATGTAGAAAAGGATATGTCTGATCATGGATTCCATACAATAGAAGAAGTAAACATGGATACGCTTATGCTGGCAGAAACGGATGAACTTGTCCGCAAAGCCATAGGGTTTGCGGAACATACCGTGATTGCGGAAAACGGAATTTTAGAAGCTGTTGGTGCAGGATCTTACCAGCACCGTCATGAGATCGAACATCATGATTTCTTTTTTGAACTGATGAAGCGGGTGGAACGCAATCATCAGACGGTGTTTGTGATCGGAGATACCACGGAACATGTGGAAAAGACCTGTGCTTTTTTATCAGAGCATTTTGGAAAATGCGAGATCCTGGGAGCAGAAGCGTTTGAAAACTGTCAGGGGGGGACGGATGCCATGGTCAATGAGATCAATGCACTGACTCCTGATATGATCTTAAGTGTTCTGCCAAGTCCGGATCAGGAACATTTCCTGATGGAGAATTGTGAGAAACTGTCTGCCGGACTGTGGTATGGAATCGGTTCCTGGGATTTTACAAAGCGCAGGCAGGGACTGCTCGGAAATATACGGAATCTGATCCGCACGCATAAACTGGAGCGGCAGCTGATTCATTATCATGGAAAGCAGGAAAGCATATCATGAGGGCAAATGTCTGGAAAGAACTGGAAAATTATTTCCTGATTTTGCTGGGCACTGCACTTATGGCCATTGCCATTCAGTGGATTTTTGACAGGGTGGGGCTGATCACCGGAGGGTTTACTGGTCTTACCATTATCATACGAAATCTTACGGAAGCGCTTCTGCCGGGAGGAATTCCTCTGTGGCTGACGAATATTGTGCTGAATATTCCGATATTTCTGTATTCCTATATCCGGTTTGGAAAAAAATATATCGGGAAAACGGGCTTTGCAACCATTTTGCTTTCGGTGTGGCTTTATCTGATACCGGTGATAGATATGTCAGGGGATGATTATATGCTTGCAGCCCTGTTTGGCGGGGCATTTACCGGCATTGGCATGGCACTGGTTCTTAAGGCGGGAGCAACGACCGGCGGAACCGATATGGTTGCGGCGATCATCCAGTCACACATGCGGCACTATACGGTGGTTCAGGTGATGCAGGTACTGGATGCAGCCATTGTGATTCTCGGCTTATATGTATTTGGTTTAAGACCTACACTTTATGCAGTTGTTTCTATTTTTGTGTCGACAAAAATATCCGATGCCTTTCTGGAGGGCTTTAAGACTTCCAAAGCAGCTTTTATTATCACAAACCGGTATGAGGAAGTGGCAGAACGGCTGATGGATGAGCTTGACCGCGGGGTTACGGGACTGCACGCACAGGGGATGTACACAGAGGAGAAAAAGTGCGTTCTGTATTGCGTTGTATCAAGGAAAGAGATCGTGCGTGTGAAAGAGATTGTAAATGATGTGGATTCCTCTGCGTTTGTAATCGTATCGGATGTCCGGGAGGTTTTGGGCGAGGGATTTCTGGAATATTCGGATGATTTTTAGAACGATATTGTTAAAATTTTATAGTGAAATATTACTAACCGGAAAAAGTGGTAAGAGAGGAAATGCATAAAAAATATACATTTCCTCTTTCTTTTTTTGGAAGAATGTATTAAAATAAAAGTAATTGTTCAGAAAACAGGTGGGGGAACGATAGATTTCTGGATGAAATATGGGGATAAGGAGAGCTGACTATGATATCCAATCAAATACTTCAAAATACAATTGACGGACTGAAAGCAATTACACGTACAGATTTATGTGTGATTGATGTAGAGGGAAAAATTCTGGTCGCGACATTTCCGGATGCAGAACAGTTTGTAGCTCCGGCACAGACCTTCGTGGAATCGCCGGCGGACAGTCAGGTGGTAAATGGCTGCCAGTTCTTTAAAGTGTTCGATGATCATCAACTGGAGTATATTCTGCTGGCATATGGAGACAGCGAGGATGTGTATATGATTGGAAAGATTGCTGCTTTCCAGATTCAGAATCTTTTGGTTGCCTATAAGGAACGTTTTGATAAAGATAATTTTATCAAGAACCTGATTTTGGACAATCTGCTTTTGGTAGATATATACAATCGTGCCAAGAAACTTCATATTGAAACAGAAGTACGCCGTGTGGTATTCTTGGTGGAGACAAACCGTGAGAAAGATGGAAATGAGCTGGAGAAGATCCGGGGACTTTTTGGTGGGAAATCAAAGGATTTCGTCACAGCGGTAGATGAAAAAAACATTATTGTAGTCAAAGAACTTGCAGAAAATGAAACCTATGAGGATTTGAATAAGACAGCAGATGTAATCATCAGGCTGTTTAAATCTGATATTAATTGCAATATTCATATCGCATATGGTACCATTGTGAACGAATTGAAAGAGGTTTCGAGATCTTATAAAGAGGCGCGCATGGCACTGGATGTCGGAAAGATCTTCTTTGAGGGACAGGATGTGATTGCGTATTCCCAGCTGGGAATTGGCCGACTGATTTATCAGCTTCCAATTCCATTGTGCAAAATGTTTATCAAAGAAATCTTTGGTGGAAAATCACCAGATGATTTTGATGAGGAAATTCTGACGACGATCAACAAATTCTTTGAAAACAGTCTGAATGTGTCAGAGACGTCAAGACAACTGTACATTCATCGAAATACGCTGGTATATCGTCTGGACAAGCTGCAAAAAAGCACAGGTCTGGATCTGCGGGTTTTTGAAGATGCAATCACGTTTAAGATCGCACTCATGGTAGTCAAGTATATGAAGTATATGGAAACACTGGACTATTAGAAATTGAAGGAGAGATTATGATTACACTGGAACATGTCAGCAAGACATATGCGGCAGGAGTTCCTGCCTTAAATGACGTGAGTCTGGAAATAGAAGATGGTGAATTTGTATTTGTTGTAGGAGACAGCGGTTCGGGAAAGTCAACCCTGATTAAACTGTTGTTAAAAGAACTCGAACCAACGGAAGGAAGTATTACCATTGGCGGAAAGCAGCTTGGAAAGATCCGAAGGAAGCAGATCCCGAAATTCAGGAGAAACATCGGAGTGGTATTTCAGGATTTCCGTCTGTTGAAAGACCGCAATGTCTATGACAATGTAGCATTTGCACAGAAGGTGGTTGGTGAGCCGAACAGCCATATTAAGAAAAAAGTACCGCTTATGCTTTCTATGGTGGGACTTGCCGCAAAATACCGTTCTTTTCCGAAACAGCTATCCGGAGGTGAGCAGCAGAGAGTGGCGATTGCCCGTGCTCTGATCAATGAGCCGAGCATTTTGCTTGCAGATGAGCCGACCGGAAATCTGGATAACAATAATGCGTGGGAGATTATGAAACTGCTGGAGGAAATCAACAGTAAAGGAACTACAGTGATTGTTGTAACCCATAATCTGGAAATTGTGAAAGTTATGAAAAAACGTGTGATCACAGTGAAAAAGGGTACGATTGTCAGTGACAGTAAGGAAGGTGGCTACGACGATGAGAATTAATACCTTTTTTTATTCGATCAGACAGGGCCTAAAAAATATATTTCGAAATAAAATGTTTTCGCTTGCTTCCGTGGCAACCATGGCGGCCTGCATTTTTATGTTCGGTCTGTTTTATATTATTGTAACGAATTTCAGTGCGACGGTACATTCTATTGAAGAGGGTGTGTCAGTTACCGTATTTTTTGAACATGATGCGACAGATGCACAGATCCGTGACATCGGAGAAAAGATTAATAAGCGTGCCGAGGTCAGCAAAAACGAGTATGTGTCTGCCGACGAGGCGTGGAAAGAATATAAAAAAGTATATTTTCAGGGAAAAGAAGAACTTGCGGATGGATTTACAGATAATCCGCTTGCGAATTCTGCACATTATCAGGTGTATCTGAACGATGTTTCGATGCAGGATTCCCTTGTAACCTATATCAAGGGACTTACCGGGGTGCGTGAGGTAAAAGAGTCTGCCCAGGTGGCAAATACACTGACGGATTTTAATAAACTGCTGGGATATGTTTCCGGAGGAATTATTCTGATTCTGCTGTGTGTGGCTGTCTTTTTGATCAGCAATACCGTAATGGTCGGTATCTCGGTCCGTAAGGAAGAAATTGCCATTATGAAGCTGATCGGAGCAACGGATTTTCTTGTGCGTGCGCCGTTTATTGTGGAAGGAATTGTGATCGGACTGATCGGAGCAGCGATTCCGCTTGGTGTGCTGTATTTTATGTATCAGAAGATCATTGTCTATATTGCAGCGAAATTCAATTTTATCGGTTCGATGATCGTGTTTGAACCGGTGAAGGTTGTTTTCCGGACACTGATTCCGGTGGGAGTTATCCTTGGAGCCGGTATCGGATTTATCGGCAGTCAGATGACGATCCGCAAACATTTGAAAGTATAATATTGTTATTGTTGTCATAAAATGACAAGAAGCCATGCTGCAAGGTGTGGCTTCTTGATTTATAGGGAAAATTATGGAGGCAGGAATGCAGGAAGAACAGGAAGAAATGATCAAAACCGGGAAACCGGAAAAAAGAAGACCATCGGGCTTTAAAAACGGAGTGATTATCGGGCTGGTGCTGGGACTGCTGATTACGGGAATCGGTGCCGGAGTCGGAATTCGTGCGTATGCGAATCTTACAAACAATTATGTTATATTTGGACCACAGGGAGTAAAACAGACAGCCAAAGACAATGTTCTCGACCAGGCAGCCATAAAGAAAGTGGATGAGCTGTTGTCATATATCGATTTGTATTACAACGATTCTTACAAAGAAAAAGATATCCGCAATGCCATTTATAAAGGAACGCTGAGCGGGCTTGGAGATCCTTATTCCGTATACTACACGGTAGATGAATATAAAGATCTGCAGACATCAACCAATGGAAATTATTATGGAATCGGTGCGGCGCTTTCACAGAATGCAAAGACCATGGAAGTGACAGTGGTTAAAGTGTACGAGGGAACACCGGCAGAGGAAGCGGGGCTGAAAAACGGAGATGAAATTCTATCCGTGGATAAGTATGAAGCGACCAGTATGGAACTTTCCAACCTTGTAAAAAAGATACGGGGAAAAGAGGGGACAAAAGTCCATTTGAAAGTTTATCGTTCGCAGACTGGGGAAAATCTTGAACTTGATGTGGAACGTAAAAACGTGGATATTCCGAGTGTGGATTCCAAAATGCTTTCCGATGGGATCGGCTACATACAGATCAGCGAATTCCAGAGTAATACCGCAAAACAGTTTAAAAAGGCACTTGCAGCACTTGAAAAGGAAGATATGAAAGGGCTGATTGTCGATGTGCGGAGCAATCCGGGCGGACTGGTGACTTCTGTCGTGGATATTCTGGATCAGATTCTTCCGGAGGGAACGGTTGTTTACACGGAGGATAAATATGGGAAAAAAGAGACATATACATCCGATGCGTCCTGCATTCATTATCCGATGGCAGTGTTAGTTAATGGAGACAGTGCCAGTGCATCAGAAATCTTTGCCGGAGCAATCAAGGATTATGATTATGGAACATTGATTGGAACAAAAACGTTTGGCAAGGGAATTGTCCAGACGGTATTTCCTCTGGAAAACGGGGATGCCATTAAAATTACAACCGCGAAATATTATACGCCAAAGGGACATTACATTCACGGGAAAGGCATTCAGCCGGATATCAAACTGGAATACAAATACAGCGGTCCGGAAGATGAAAGTTATGACATGAAGTACGATAATCAGTTACAGAAAGCAATTTCTGTTGTGAAAGAAAAAATAAATTAAAGGGTAACAATGAAAAGAAAACGTGTATGGAGAATTGTCAGTGTTGCGTTGATTGTTGTATGGGCTGTGGTTATTTTTTCGTTTTCCGCACAGCCGGATACGGAGTCTTCGGAAATCAGCGGGCATGTGAGTTACCGGATTGTTAAGATGTGGAATCAGGTGTTTGGATGGAAACATTCCGGGCCGGAACTGGAACAGATGGCACAGAAAATTGAATATCCTGTGCGCAAAGCTGCACATATGAGCGAATATGCAGTTCTTGCACTTCTGATATTTCAGGCATTGACGGCATTTGACCGGAAAAAGAACCGTGGATGTATGGCACTTGGCATAACGGCAGCCTATGCAGCAACCGATGAATTTCATCAGCTGTTTGTGCCGGGAAGAGCCGGAAGAGTGACGGATGTGCTGATTGATTCGGCAGGAGCATTTCTTGCATTGCTTGCTATTCATATTATTTTATATTATCATAAGTCTGAAATAAGAAATAGAAAGAGGTGATTCTGTGGTAGAATTGGATAATTTTAAGAGCCAGCTGCAAAGCTACAAGGCTCCACTGCAGGAAGTGAGGGATTCACTTTGACTTAGCTGGCAAAGAACAGCGGATTCAGGAATTGGAACGGGAGATGGAGGCACCGGATTTCTGGAACGATCCGGAAGTTTCCCAGAACAAGATGAAGGAAGTCAAAAGTTTAAAGGACGATGTGGCAACTTATGCGGCATTGTCGACGCAATATGATGATATTGAAACCATGATCGAGATGGGATATGAGGAAAATGATCCGGAACTGATCCCGGAGATCGATCAGATGATGAAAGAATTTGTTCAGACCTATGAGGATATCCGTATGAAAACGCTTTTGTCGGGAGAATATGACAGGAACAACGCCATTGTTTCCCTGCATGCGGGAGCGGGTGGCACGGAATCCTGTGACTGGGCAGCCATGCTCTATCGTATGTATACCCGATGGGCAGATAAAAAGGGATTTTCCGTGGAAGTGCTGGATTCTCTGGATGGAGAAGAGGCCGGAATCAAATCCATTACATTTCAGGTGAATGGGGAGAATGCGTATGGATATCTGAAATCGGAAAAAGGTGTGCACCGGCTGGTTCGTATTTCTCCGTTTAACGCGGCAGGAAAAAGACAGACTTCTTTTGTATCCTGTGATGTTATGCCGGATATAGAAGAAGATGTCGATGTGGAGATCCGGGAGGAAGATATCCGTATTGATACGTTCCGCTCCAGTGGTGCCGGAGGACAGCATATCAACAAGACGTCTTCTGCTATCCGTATCACGCATTTTCCGACCGGAATTGTGGTGCAGTGCCAGAATGAGCGTTCGCAGCATATGAACAAGGATAAAGCGATGCAGATGCTCAAAGCGAAACTGTATCTTCTCAAACAGGAAGAAAATGCAGCCAAAGCAGCTGGAATCCGGGGCGAAGTGACAGATATCGGCTGGGGAAACCAGATCCGTTCTTATGTTATGCAGCCGTATACCATGGTTAAAGATCACAGAACCGGTGTGGAAAGCGGAAATGTGGACGCAGTGATGGACGGAAACATTGATCCGTTTATCAATGGATATCTGAAATGGCAGAGCCTGGGATGTCCGAAAAATATGGACAGTGATGATGTGTAAATAAAAACAGGAATAAGGAGGAGCGTAATGGGAATTATTAAGGCAGTAACGCAGGCAGTTGGAGGTGCATTTGCAGATCAGTGGCTGGAAGTCATTGAAGCAGATAATATGGGGGATCAGACCGTTTTTACCAAAGGAACACTGATCCGCCGTGGGGAAAATAAAAAGGGAACGGACAATGTCGTGTCGAATGGTTCCATGATTCATGTATATGACAATCAGTTTATGATGCTGGTGGACGGAGGCAAGATTGTAGATTACACAGCAGAGCCGGGATATTACAAAGTGGATCATTCTTCCATGCCGTCACTGCTCAACGGACAACTGGGAGACTCCATCAAGGAATCGTTTGACCGTTTCCGTTTCGGCGGACAGACGCCGCAGAAACAGCGGGTATTTTTTGTCAATCTGCAGGAAATCAAAGGTATTAAGTTCGGAACAAGACAGCCAATCAATTATTTTGATTCGTTCTATAATGCCGAACTGTTTTTGCGTGCACATGGCACATATTCGATTAAAATTGTAGATCCGCTCAAATTTTATGCGGAAGCGGTTCCCAAAAATAAGGATCATGTAGAGATTGACGAAATCAATGAGCAGTATCTGTCTGAGTTTTTAGAGGCTTTGCAGTCATCCGTAAATCAGATGTCGGCAGATGGTTTCCGTATTTCTTTTGTTTCGAGCAAGGCAAGAGAACTTGGAAAGTATATGTCATCGGTTCTGGATGAGGAATGGAATCAGACCCGTGGTATGGAAATCCAGGCGGTAGGTATGACGGTTTCTTACAGCGAGGAATCGCAGAAACTGCTGAATATGAGAAATGAAGGAGCCATGCTTTCCGATCCGACGGTCCGGGAAGGATACGTGCAGGGAGCGGTAGCCAGAGGGCTTGAGGCAGCGGGAAGTAATTCCAATGGTTCCATGGCCGGTTTTATGGGAATGGGAATGGCTTCCAATATATCCGGTGGTATGATGGGAGCGGCATCAAATGTGAATCTGCAGCAGATGCAGATGATGAATGGAGGTGCACAAGCTGGAATGACGCAGGGGGCGGTGCCTGCGATATCTCCTGCTGGGCAGGAGGCACCGCAAGCACCGCAGGCACCGGAAGGCTGGACCTGTGCATGTGGACAGAAGAATCAGGGAAAATTCTGTTCCAACTGTGGAAAACCGGCACCGAAAACCGAGTGGACCTGTAGCTGTGGACAGGTTAACAGCGGAAATTTCTGCTCCAACTGCGGAAAGCCGAGAGCGTAAAAATCGGGGACAGATCCCCGATACCTCTTGCAAGATTGATGTTCTTATGGTAGAATCTTTCAAGTGAGCACAAGTGTCGGTCGTAGACAGACAATACATAAGGGAGGAAATTAGGATGGGCGAGAAGGCATCTTTCTTCGTATTGCGGGCAAAAGCCGTGCCTGAGGTATTGCTCAGAGTCGTGGAAGCGAAGCGGCTGCTGGATTCCGGTAAAGTGGAGTCTGTGCAGGAAGCCACAGAGATGGTACAGATCAGCAGAAGCTCTTTCTACAAATATAAGGACGATATATTTCCATATCATGAAAATGCAAAAGGAAAAACGGTCAATATGGTGATCCAGCTGGATGATGAACCGGGGCTGTTATCCATGGTATTAAAAACAATTGCGGAATTTCATGCAAACATTCTGACGATTCATCAAAGCGTTCCGGTTAATGGAATTGCTTCATTGTCGCTCAGTATTGATGTGTTCCCTGCGACGGGCAATGTGGAGGATATGAGAAACAGTATTGAATCTGTGCAGGGGATTCATTATGCAAAAATATTAGCCAGGGAGTAAGAAAAATGAAGATTGCAGTTATGGGCTATGGCACCATTGGTTCCGGTGTCGTAGATGTATTAAGAATTAACAAGGAAAAGATCACAAAGCGCGCGGGAGAACCGGTTGATGTCAAATATATTCTTGATCTGCGGGAATTCCCGGGAGACCCTATGGAAGATGCCATTGTACATGATTATCAGACGATCGTAAACGATCCGGAGATCGGCATCGTAGTAGAGACCATGGGAGGCGTGGAGCCGGCATATACGTTTGTAAAAGCAATGCTTGAGGCTGGAAAACAGGTTGCCACTTCCAATAAAAACCTGGTTGCAGCCAAGGGAGCGGAACTGATTAAAATCGCACGGGATCACAACGTAAACTTTCAGTTTGAGGCAAGTGTAGGCGGCGGAATTCCGATTATCCGTCCATTGAATAAATGTCTGACTGCCGATGAGATCGAAGAGATTACAGGTATCTTAAACGGAACCACAAACTACATGCTGACAAAAATGGCGGAGGAAGGTGCAGATTTCGATGAGGTACTGAAAGACGCACAGGAAAAGGGATATGCAGAGAAAGATCCTACTGCGGATATCGAAGGACATGATCCGTGCCGCAAGATTGCCATTTTAACCTCTCTGATGTGTGGCCGGCAGGTAGATTTTGAGGATATTCACTGCGAAGGAATCACAAAGATCACAGCAGATGATTTTAAGTATGCAAAGGTTTTGAACCGTTCCATTAAGCTTCTTGCATCCAGCCGTAAAGTCGGAAACAGTTACAGTTGTATGGTTGCTCCTTTCATGCTCAGCGCAGAGCATCCTCTTTGCGGAGTAAACGGTGTGTTCAATGGAATCTTCGTACATGGAAATGTATTGGGCGATGCAATGTTCTACGGCAGCGGAGCAGGTAAGCTTCCGACAGCAAGTGCAGTAGTAGCAGATATCGTGGATATGACAAAGCACAAAAATACCAATATTTACATTGACTGGTCACCGGAAAAACTGACACTGGTAGATTACAAAGACAGTGTAAACAGTTTCTTTGTACGCACTTCTTCCGGTAAGGAAACAATCGAAAATGCATTTGGCAGTGTAGAATATGCAGATGCCGGAATTGCAGGAGAGATTGGATTTACTACAAAAGATATGACAGAGGCTGAATTTGAAAAAGCGGCAGCACAGATTGAAGTTCGAAACCGTATCCGTCTTGGATAATTTTCTGGAATGTATATTTCCGCCACGCTGTTTTGTATGCGACCGTCTGCTGGAAACGGCAGATATCCGCAGACAGCGAAATGTTCACGCAGCGTGCCGGAAAAAATTGTATCCCGTTGTGCAGCCGTACTGTTATCATTGCGGAAGCCCGCTTGCGGATACCGAAACAGAATATTGTCAGAATTGCAGAAAGCATCGTTCTTTTGTTGCAGAAGGACGATCGCTTTTTGTATATCGTGGGGCTGTGCAGAAATCCATGTACCGGTTTAAGTATGCAAACCGGAGGAGATATGCCCGTTTTCTGGCGGAGGAAGCCATGCAGCGCTGGGAAAACTGGATGCGGGAAAAAAGGATCGAAGCAATCGTTCCGGTACCGATGTATTCGAAAAAAGAACGGTATCGCGGATATAATCAGGCTGCGCTTTTTGGCAGGGCACTGTCAGAAAAAATGGATATTCCGTGTATTCCGCGTCTGATGATCCGGGTGAAAGATACACGGCCACAGAAAGAACTGAATGGCAGAGAAAGAGAAAATAATGTCAAAAATGCTTTTCAGAGTTCGGATAATGTAGTAAAATATAAGAGAATTCTGATTGTGGATGATATTTATACAACCGGATCTACAGTAGAAGCTGTAGCGGAGAGATTAAAAGAAGCGGGTGCGGAACAGGTTTATGTGCTGACTGCCTGCATTGGCAGAGGCTTTTAGGAGGGATACTATGGATGTAAGAAATTGTAAAATGTGTGGCAGATTGTTTAATGTTCTCAACAATGAGCGTATCTGTCCGGCATGCCAGAAAAAACTGGAAGATAAATTTCATGAAGTAAAAGAGTATCTCGAAGAGCATCCGGGCGCTTCTGTAGAGCAGACGGCAACGGACAATGATATTTCAACCAAGCAGATCCGGCAGTGGGTAAGGGAAGAAAGACTGATTCTTTCCACAGCAACGGAAGCAGGGATTGTATGTGAAAAATGCGGGAAACCGATCCGCACGGGACGTTTTTGCGAAAGATGCAAGGAAAGAATGGCAAACGAATTTCAGAATGCCTATCAGAAACCGGAACCTAAGATGGAAAACTTACGCTCTACCAGAGACAGGGACCGTATGAGATATTTAAAAAATGAATAGTGGACAAATAACCAGACCCCGGATATTTCCGGGGCTTTTTTCATGGAAACGGGCGATTGGAAAACAGACTTTGAAAAAAGAACTATCTATGGTATAATAGCAAATAATGCATCATTGTGTCCAAATTCCGGGATGCGTTCGAGACAGGAGTTATCTATGATCAGTGAAGAACGGGTAAAAGAATTATATCATCTTGCAGCATTTGATGAATATGAAAATAAAAAATATTATCAGGCGGGAGAATATACGATGTGGGACTATGTAGGAAAAGAAATTGTAAAAAGTTTCTTTTCGGGAACCATCGCATTTATTCTTCTGATCGTGTTCTGGGGACTTGGGGATATTGATACAATTACGAAATGGATCAATCGCGTGGATCTTACGACGTTCGTCCCGAAACTTATTGTTGCATATGCCGGATTTATGATCGTGTATCTTCTGATTACCGCACGGATCTATTGTGTCCGGTATGCAAAAAGCTATCGCAAGATGAAAGCATATGGAAATCATCTGAAGAGAGCGCGCAGATTACTGCGGGAAGAAAAATAAAGGATGGGGCATAACAGGGAGGATTTATGACGAAGTTGTTGGAAATAAAGGATCAGCTGATCCGGTTTTACAGTAAATATGAAACATATCTGTATCCGATCGTAAAATTTGCCGTTGCACTGGCTCTTTTTACCGTGATCAATACCAATATCGGATTCATGGAGAAAATCAGCCGGTTTCCGGTGGCGTTACTGCTGGCGCTTGTCTGTGCCATTCTGCCGACTAGTGCCATATTATGGATTGGCGCAATTGTGGTGCTTGCGGATATGTATGCGCTTTCCATGGAAGTAGCACTTACCGCACTGATTTTGTTTGCGATTCTGTTCTTTGTATATTTTCGTTTCGCACCGAAAGACGGACTGACGGTTGTGCTTACACCGCTGTGTTTTAAACTGTATATTCCGTATGTGATGCCGGTTGGCAGCAGCCTGCTGCGCAGTGCATATTCCGTGATCGGAGTGGTATGCGGTACGGTTGTCTATTATTTTCTGGACGGAATTCACCGGAATGCAGGAGCACTGATGAGTGCGGCAAATGCAGATGAGGAACAGTCTTCTTCCAAATTTGATATTTCGGTGGGGCAGTTTCTGGGAAATAAAGAAATGTATCTGGTAATCGTTATCTTTGTGATTACTGCCATTGTAGTTTATCTGGTACGCCGGATGGAAGTGGATAATGCCTGGACACTGGCAATTATTTCCGGTGCGCTTATTCAGGTTGCCGGATTATTTGTAGGTTATATTGTTCTTGGAGTTACAGGAAAGACATTATGGCTGATAGTCGGCAATATTATTTCCCTGCTTATTGCATTTATCCTTCAGTTTCTGTTTATGAATCTGGATTATGCGCGGACCGAACGGGTGCAGTTTGAGGATGATGATTACTATTATTATGTCAAGGCTGTGCCGAAGAAAATGGTCGCTGTCCGTGAGGTTACGGTAAAACATTTCGGAAATACCGCAAGCATGGGAAAGCGGATTGACCATAGCAGATCCGTGCTGTCTCCGGAAGAGGAAGAGAACAGCCGGAAGGTTATTGCGAAAGAGCTGGACATTGATGAGGATTTACTCAAATAAGGGGAACGAAGCATCAAAATAATGAAATGAAGAAAAGAGGAGCCAGATGCAAAATTTTCTGGGAACATTAAGCCAATTTTATGACAATGCAACAGGATTGTTCGGTATGCCGGATATCTCTTTTTCCTTTGTGGATATCGTGGAAATACTGATCATTTCCTTCCTGTTTTATCATATTCTGCTTTGGATTAAAAATACGCGTGCGTGGAATCTGTTCAAAGGAATCATCGTGATTCTGCTGTTTGTACTCGTTGCAGCAATCTTTCAGATGAATACCATCCTCTGGCTGGCAGAAAATACGTTGAGTGTCGGACTGACGGCCCTGGTGATTATTTTCCAGCCGGAACTTCGGAAGGCACTTGAGAATCTTGGTGGAAAAAATGTTTTGGGAAAGTTATTTGACTTTGGAAAAGTAGAGGAAAATAAATTTTCCGACCACACAATTGACGAACTGATCAAGGCTTGTTATGCCATGGGGAAAGTAAAAACCGGTGCCCTGATCGTAATAGAAGATGAAATCCTGTTAAATGAATATGTGAGAACAGGAATTGATATTGATGCAATTATCAGCAGCCAGCTGTTAATTAATATATTTGAAAAAAATACTCCGCTTCATGACGGAGCGGTTATTGTACGTGGAGACCGTGTGGTTTCCGCGACCTGTTATCTGCCGTTGTCGGACAGTATGACACTGAGCAAAGATCTGGGAACCAGACACCGTGCAGCTGTAGGAATCAGTGAAGTGAGCGATTCGCTGACGATCGTAGTTTCGGAGGAAACCGGTAAGGTATCAATCGCTATGCGGGGACAGATTTACCGGAATGTCAATGCGGATTTTCTGAGAGGCAAATTAAAGTATCTGCAGAACAGAAATCAACAGATGACCAAACTGGGACTGCTGAAAAGGAGGTTTATGAATGGCAAAAAAGATTCTGAAAACCTTGGTGAATAATCTGGGCTTTAAAATTCTGGCTGTAGTTCTTGCATTTATCTTATGGCTGGTTGTATATAATATTGATGATCCGAAAAAATCAAAAACATTTACAACAAATGTAACGGTAGAAAATGCGTCCGCAGTTACAGATATGAACAAGTGCTATGAAGTGCTGGACGGAACCAACACGGTTACCTTTACTGTGACCGGAAAACGCAGTGAACTTGAAAAACTTGATGACACCGATTTCTCTGCGGTGGCAGATATGAACCGCCTGATCATAAATGACAAGGGGAATAAGGCGAGTGTTCCGATCGAGATCAGTGCCAAGCGGACGTATACATCCGTGAGCATTAACAATAAAAACAAATATATGGAACTTTCCCTGGAAGATCTGATGAGCAGAAGATTTATGATTTCCGCGGACACCAGCGGAAAAGTGGCAGCGGGATATGCCCTCGGAGAAGTTTCCGTGACAAACCCGAATGTTTTGAACGTGTCGGGACCGGCATCTATTGTGAAAAAAGTAGATAAGGTTGTGGCTACGATTGATGTGGATGGAATGTCATCGAATCTGACGGATAATGTGATTCCGGTTCTCTATGATTCGGATGGAAATGAAGTGGATACCACCCAGCTGAAGCTGAGCAATACGACGGTGACGATTTCGGCAAAAATCCTGAGTGTAAAGGAAGTACCGCTTGTATTTTCGACAACAGGAACCCCATACGGGGAATACCGGGTAGTGGAGATCAGCAGCACACCGGATACTGTGAAACTGAAAGGGGCATCCAATGTACTCAATCCGCTTGTTTCACTTGAAATTCCGGCAAACGTAATCAATGTGAGCGGGGCAAGGGAAGATGTAAAGACAACGATTGATATTTCCGAATATCTGCCGGACGGCGTGGAACTGGTAGATTCTTCTGCGGCATCCGTTACGGTAACCGTCAGAATTGAAGCGTATGCGTCCAGAACCTATCATCTGCAGACATCTGATATCAGGGTGAACAGTCTGCCGGACGGCCTGAACTTATCTTTTGATAAGGCACAGGTTTCTGTGACGATCAGTGGGCTGCAGGATGATCTGAATAAGCTGAACGCATCGGAGCTGGCAGCATCCATTGATGCCTCCCAGCTGAGCGAGGGAACGCATCAGGTGGAACTTTCACTGAAACTGGATGAAGATCATTATGCATATCAGCCGATTACTGTCAGCGTTACCGTGAAAGCGAAGAATATACAGGACGGAGATACTTCGACAGACAGCGGTGAGGATACCGGCGAATAGTAAAGTATATAAAGGAGTTATAATTATTATGGCAAGAATGTTTGGAACCGATGGAGTCAGAGGAGTTGCGGGGACAGAGCTTACAATTGAACTTGCAATGAAGCTCGGTCAGGCGGGCGCTTATGTTTTAACAAAGGAACAGTCCCACCAGCCGACAATCATCATTGGATGTGATACAAGAATTTCCGGAGGAATGCTTGCAAATGCATTGATGGCAGGAATTTGTTCAGTCGGAGCAAATGCTATTTTTGTGGGAGTTGCCCCGACACCTGCAATTGCATATCTTACAAGGAAACATAAAGTAGATGCAGGGGTTGTGATTTCTGCTTCCCATAATCCGATGGAATTTAACGGAATCAAATTTTTTAATGGAGATGGATATAAATTATCCGATCAGCTGGAGGACGAAATCGAGGCATTGATCCGGAATGATATGGAAGACGTTGTTTTTCCGATCGGACCGGGAATCGGCAGGGTTGAGTATCGGTTTGATATTGTGGATGAGTATATTGCGTTTGAGAAAAAGACGGTTCCGGTAGATCTGTCTGCGTTGAAGATCGTTGTGGACTGTGCAGAAGGCGCAAGTTCCTATACTTCGGTTAAGACGCTGAAAGATCTGGGGGCAAATCTGATCGCTATTCATACCAATCCGGATGGAACGAACATTAATTCCAATTGCGGTTCTACCCATATGGACGAACTGTGTGCAAGAGTTGTTTCCGAAAAGGCAGATATCGGTATTGCATTTGACGGAGATGCGGATCGTATGCTTGCTGTAGATGAAAACGGAAAGCTGGTAGATGGAGATCAGATCATGGCGATTTGCGGAAATTTCCTGAAAGAAAACGGAAAACTTGCAAAGGACACCATTGTTGTCACCGTGATGACGAATCTGGGATTCAGTCTGATGGGAGAAAAACAGGGAATTCATGTGGAGAAAACAAAAGTCGGAGACCGTTATGTTCTTGAAAATATGTTGGAAAACGGATATAATCTCGGAGGAGAGCAGTCCGGTCATGTGATTTTTCTGGATGACAACACAACCGGAGACGGACTTCTTTCCGCATTACACTTATTGCAGGTGATGGTGGAAACCAAAAAGAAATTATCAGAACTTGCACAGATCATGGAGGTGCTGCCACAGGCATTGGTCAATGCAAAAGTGCCGAACCATAAAAAAGAAAGTTACATGGAATATTCAGAAATTGCAGAGGCAATCGGTGAACTGGAGAAAAAATTTGCCGGAGAAGGAAGGGTTCTAATCCGTCCATCTGGTACAGAACCATTGGTTCGTGTCATGATCGAAGGCAAAAATCAGGAAGTGATTCAGCAGGAAGCAAAGCAGTTAGCTGATCTGATTACCAAAGTTATGTTATAAGGAGGCGTTCTTATGGTATCCCAAAAAGTAAAAATTATTAATCCTACAGGACTGCACTTACGTCCGGCAGGAAATTTATGCAAAGAGGCAATGAAATATAATAGCAAGATTACATTCGAGTACAGCGGAAATACAGCAAATGCCAAAAGTGTGCTCAGCGTCCTGGGTGCATGCATCAAATCCGGAGATGAGATTACACTTATCTGTGACGGAGAAGATGAACAGGGAGCACTTCGGGAACTGGTCGCTTATGTGGAAAGCGGACTGGGCGAATAAAATTTTTGCGGGGTACAACCGGAAAACTACATGTTAGAGGAAAGTTTTAATGAAAGATAAATACAAGCATTTATTGAATTTTACGGCGAATATCATATCGCTTGCGGTGGAAGCGGCTATGTTCGGATGGGTATGGTATATGCTCTATATTCCGATGCTGGATAAAGCGAATACTTTTTTCAACAGAGGTAACTGGGCAGTGATTGGTATGTATGTACTCTTTGTGTTCTTTTTCACGAAGATATTTGGAGGATACCGGATCGGATATATGCGGATTTCGGATATTATATTATCCCAGATATTGGCAGTGATTCTTGCGATGATTGTTGCATATTTTGAGATCTGTCTGGTAGCCAACGATTATCTGCCACCACAGCCATTGCTTCTGATGACGGTAACAGAGATTATATTTATCGTTCCGTGGGTCGTACTGGTGCGAAAGGCATATACGCGTCTGTATCCGCCGCGCCAGATGCTCGTGATATATGGAAATTATTCGCCGGATGATTTGATTGCAAAGATCAATACCAGAAAGGACAAGTATAATATCTGTGCAGCGGAAAGTTACCGGATAGGTTATGAAAAGCTGTATCCGATGATTCAGAAATACAATGCGGTGGTTCTGTGTGACCTGCCATCGGAAGTACGCAACCAGATTATGAAATACTGTTATCAGGAATCTATCCGCACATATGTTACACCAAAGATTTCAGATATTCTGTTTCGTGGAGCGGATGATATTCATCTGTTTGATACACCGCTGTATCTGTCCCGGAATCAGGGGCTTGGCATTGTAGATCTGTTTGTAAAACGACTGATGGATATTGTGATTTCCCTGATCGGTATTGTAATTGCTTCTCCATTTATGATTGTGATTGCACTTTGCATTAAATTATATGATCACGGTCCGGTATTGTACAAGCAGGAGCGGCTGACAAAAGACGGAGAGCCGTTTATGATCTACAAGTTCCGCAGCATGACCACACATTCCGAGGATGCGGGAGCACGTCTTGCCGCAAAAGAAGATGCACGAATTACGCCGGTCGGTCGTGTGATCCGGGCCATTCATTTTGACGAGCTGCCACAGCTGTTTAATATTTTAAAGGGTGAGATGTCTGTTGTGGGACCCCGCCCGGAGCGTCAGATTATTGCGGATCAGTATACGGAAGAAATTCCGGAATTCGTACTCCGGCTGAAAGTAAAAGCGGGACTGACCGGGTATGCACAGGTATATGGAAAGTATAATACAACCCCATATGATAAACTGAAACTGGATCTGACGTATATTGAAAATTATTCTGTCTGGATGGACATTAAGATTTTATTCCTGACATTCAAGATTCTGTTCCAGAAAGAAAACACGGAAGGTGTGGATCAGGATCAGACAACTGCAATCAAATAAAATGTCAAAGGAGACGGTGATGAGCGACATTAAAATCAGCATCATTATGCCGGTGTATAAAGTAGAAGAATATGTGGGTAAGGCAATCGAAAGCATTCTTGCGCAGACCTTTACCGAGTTTGAATTTTTGATCGTTGATGATGGGACTCCCGACAGAAGCGGAGAAATCTGTGACCAGTATGCAAAAAAGGACCAAAGAATCCAGGTGATTCACAAGGAAAACGGAGGTGCACCAAGCGCGAGAAACACAGCCATTGATATTGCACAGGGAAAATATGTTTATTTTCTGGATTCGGATGACTGGGCAGAACCACAGATGCTTGCGGATATGTACGAACTTGCCGAGAAGCATCAGGCACAGCTTGTGGTCTGTGGATTTTATATTGACACTTACTGTGGACAGAATCATTTGTCAGAAAAAATCTGTGTGGACGACAGGGTGTTTACCGATGCAAAAAATTTTCGGGAAGAGGCATACCGGTATTTTGACCGAAACATGCTGTATACACCGTGGAATAAATTGTACCGCATGGATGTGATCCGGCAATACGGACTGTATTTTCCAAAAACACTGTGGGATGATTTCCCGTTTAATCTGAGTTACCTGGATCATGTGGAATCGGTTGTGTTTTCTACAAATGCCTACTATCATTTCATACGTGCACGCGCAGAGTCGGAGACCGCAGCGTATCGTGCTGACATGTACGAAAAGAGAGAGGAAGAACAGGGCTGGATGGAAGAACTGTTTCGCAGCTGGGGTGTGACCAATGCGGCAACGCAGGAGATGGTTGCCAGAAGATATATTGAGCGCATGGTGGGATGCATTGCAAATGTAACAAGTTCGAAATGTACCCTTTCCGGGAAAGAACAGCGGGCAGAGATCAGAAAGATGCTGCACAATCCGAGGGTAGACAAGGCACTGGCACTGGCAAAACCACGGTCGGGATATATGAAGGTTATGCTATTGCCTATCCGGTGGAAAAATGTTACACTTGCTTGGATGGAATCAAGCGTCATCACTTTTGTGAAAGAACATAATGGAAAGTTATTTGCCAGAATGAAAGCGGGCAGATAGAGGTAGGTTGTGGCTATTTTACAAACAAACGATATTTTTAAAACGGAATTATCGGAAGGACAGCACCGCCTGTCACCGGAGGAGATTCATAAGGTGCAGCAGGTTGTCTATGGTATTACGATAGATATTACGGAATTGTGCAGTGAATTAAATATTCCCTATATGCTTACCGGGGGAACCGCTCTTGGAGCCGTCCGGCATGGGGGATTTATTCCCTGGGATGATGACGTGGATATGGTTGTCGAGAGAAAATATATTGAACGTCTGCTTGATGCGATTGAACAGAGGTATCCGGACCGGTATTTTGTAGAGGCACCGCTTCGGACACCGGGGTATCTGAGTTCTTTTATTCAGATTCACCGGAAAAACACAGTGTGTCGGGAATATTTAGAGATCCCGGAAGAACGATGTGGAATTAAAATTGATATTTTTGTGGTGGAAAACACCTATGACAATGCCTTTTTGCGCCGTTTGCACGGTATGCGGGTAGAGGCAGGATTATTGCTGCTTTCCTGTTATCGGATGTATTTATGGAGAAATGAATTTTATAAGTTGTCCCAGGGCAATAAAAAGGCAGCCACCATGATACATCTGAAAAGTTTTATCGGGCGGCTGATTGCACCGACCGGGAAATTTTGGTATGCTCATGTACAGCGGCTGATGCAAATGTGCAGCAATGACCAGTCAGAATACATTGTTGTACCATCAGGGAGAAAGCATTTTTTTGGCGAACTGAAATTGCGAAGTGATTTTTTATGTGCGCAAAAGCGGAAATTTGAGGATCGCGAATTTCTTTTTCCCAAAAACATTGACTGGTATTTGTCCTATATGTATGGAAATTATATGGAAATTCCGCCGGAGGATAAGCGGGAATATCATGTTGTTTATCAGCTGAAAATATAGACAGATTGAAACAAGCAAGAGGAAGAATGATTTATGAAGAAGAGAATAGATACGTTTTGGCGTTATCGGAATTTATTATTTGAATTAGTAAAAAAAGGAATTAAGTTAAAATACAGAAGATCTTACCTGGGAATTATCTGGTCCCTTCTGGAGCCGGTTATGACAACAATCGTACTTACCATTGTGTTTGGAACACTCTATGGTAATAAAGATCACACTTTTCCACTGTATATTCTATCGGGACGTCTTCTTTATTCCTATTTTGCACAGGGCACGAAAGTGTCACTGAAATCGATCCGACAAAATTCGGCCATGATAAAGAAAGTGTATGTGCCGAAGTATCTGTATCCGTTATCATCCGTACTTTATAATTTTATTATATTTTTAATTTCGCTGATTGTATTAGTGCTTCTCGGCATTTTTACAGGAAATTATCCGACGTTGCACTGGCTTTTGATCGCTTTCCCTTTACTGGTACTTCTGATCATGACGTTTGGTGTGGGAATGATTCTGGCTACGATTGGTGTCTTCTTCCGTGATATGGAGTATTTGTGGGAAGTTGCGCTGATGATCGTTATGTATACCTGCGCAATCTTCTACTATCCGGAGCGATTATTAAAGAGTGGGTATTCGTGGGTGCTTACGGTGAATCCGGTATATAATGTCATTATTAATGTAAGAAATATTATTTTCCATGAGGCGTTTAACTGGGGGTGCATGACATATGCATGTGTGTTTGCGTTAGTCTCTGTAGTGGTTGGAGTGATCGTATTTCATAAAAATCAGGATAAATTTATTTTATATATTTAGTAACAATATGCTTGAGTATAAGGAGTATTAAAACAATGGCAGAGACAGTGTTGCGTGTGGAACATGTTGGCATGCGGTTTAATCTGAGTAAAGAAAGAGTGGACAGCCTGAAAGATTATATTTTAAAATCTATTACCAGACAGATGAAATTTGATGAATTCTGGGCATTAAAAGATATTAATTTTACGTTGGAAAAAGGAGAACGTATTGGTATTCTTGGAACAAACGGAGCAGGAAAGAGTACTCTTTTGAAGGTAATTGCCGGGGTATTTAAGCCAACGGAGGGAAGCGTAGTCCACAAAGGAAAGATTGTTCCACTTTTGGAACTGGGAGCCGGATTTGACAAAGAATATACCGGCCGTGAAAATATTTATCTTTATGGAGCTGTTCTTGGATATTCCAAAGAATTTATAGACAGTAAATTTGACGAGATTGTAAAATTTTCAGGCTTGAAGAAATTCCTGGATGTTCCCCTGAAAAATTATTCCTCGGGAATGAAAAGCCGGCTGGGATTTTCCATTGCGACCATTGTGGAGCCGGAAATTCTGATTCTGGATGAGGTTTTGTCTGTAGGAGATGCCAAATTCCGGAAAAAGAGTGAGAAGAAGATTCTTTCCATGATGGACAAAGGTGTGACGGTACTTTTTGTATCGCACAGTCTTGAGCAGGTAAAGAGAATCTGCACGAAAGCAATGATTCTGGAAAATGGTTCGATTCGAAGTATTGGAGATATTGATACGGTTTCGGCAGAATACGAAGAAATGATCAGTGGGGATTAGAAAGGATAAAATTATGATTTATGGAGCAATGTTAGCAGGCGGCGTAGGCAGCAGAATGAAAAGTGCGGTGATTCCGAAGCAGTTTCTTGAAGTGGACGGAAAGCCGATCATCATTTACACCCTTCAGAATATGCTGAAGGTAGACCGCTTTGATTATATTTATATCGCCACACACAAGGATTATCTGGCGTATATGAAAGAAATGGTTCAAAAATATACAGATAAGCCGGAAAAAGTCCGGATTATCGAGGGCGGAAAGGAACGTATGGACAGTATCCATAATGTGACCGATGCCATTTTAAAGGACGAAGGGGTACATGAGGATGATGTGATTGTGATCCATGATGCGGTACGTCCCCTTGTGACAGAAAAAATTTTAAATGACAGTATTGATGCGGCAGGAACTTATGGCGCGTGTGTATGTGGGTTACCGGCAGTAGATACTATGCTTTATTCGGAAGATGGCAAAGTAGTGACAACGATTCCGGAGCGCTCTAAACTGTTTAACGGACAGGCTCCGGACAGTTTCTCTTTGCCTCGGTTTTTGGAGATGCAGGCAAATCTGACAGAGGAACAGCGGGAAGTGATTACAGGAACTTCCCAGATCTGCACCATGAATAACCAGCCGATTTATATTATAGAGGGAGATCCTCTGAATTTTAAGTTGACAACCGATGGGGATCTGTTGATTTTTAAATCGATCATTGATGATCAGACGGTATAGGTTGAAAGGAGATAGTAATGAAATCATTAATAGAAATTCCAAAGACAATGAAGGCACTGGTTCTGCATGAGATCGGAAAGCTTACACTTGATGAGGTTCCGGTAGAGCCGCTTCGTCCGGGTACGGTTCTGGTAAAGATTAAAGCATGCGGGATCTGTTCTTCGGACGTGGAGCGCGTGTTTATCAACGGAACTTATCATTTCCCGACAATTCCGGGACATGAGTTTTCCGGACAGATCGTTGCCGTTGGAGATGACGTGGATGAGAGTCTGCTGGGAAGAAGAACCTGTGTATTCCCGATGCTCCCATGTTTTGAGTGTCCTTCCTGCAAAAAGCAGCAGTATGCCCAGTGCAGCCATTATGATTATTTTGGTTCACGCAGGGATGGCGGATATGCAGAATATCTGGTTGTTCCGACCTGGAATCTGGTGTTGTTTGACGATGATTTGTCTTATGATGTGGCAGCAATGTGCGAACCGGCTGCGGTAGGAATTCATGCGAACGGACTTGCAAATGTGCAGAAAGGACAGTCGGTTCTTGTAATCGGAACCGGAATGATCGGTTATGTCTGCGCTGCATTTGCCAGTCAGATCACAGATAAAGTTATTATGTGTGGAAATTCTGCTGCAAAGCTTGAGCTGGCAAAGAAATACGGATGGGAAACCATTGCACTGGAAACAGACAATTTTGAAGAACGCATCAACGCACTGACCGATGGGGAAGGTGTGGATGTAGTTATGGAAGTTGTCGGTTCCAATCAGGCAATCTGCAATGCTGTGGTGGCAGCAGGACCGAATTCAACGATCGTTCTGGTTGGAAATCCAAAAGCGGATCTGACCATGGAAAAGAATTTATACTGGAAAATTTTAAGAAAATCCATTACTTTACGTGGGTCCTGGAATTCCAGCTATAATGACAAACAGAATGACTGGAAGACAGCACTTGACCGGCTCAAAGGCGGAGAGTTTGATCAGCTGATCACACATCGCTTCCCGATGGAAGAATCGGAAGAAGCTTTCCGTGTGATGAGAGACAGAAATACATTCTCTACCAAAGTTATGTTTGTTATGGAATAAATACAGAAGTTAGAAATGGAGATACACAATGGAACTCGCGATATCCAAATTGACTGCCCGCAGGGTTATATATTATTTTGAAGGTTATGTAAAGGGAGAGAGACCGAAAGGTTTAAAATTTGTTTTTTATAATTATGATTTGAAGATTACCATAAAACCATCCGTATTTGAGTGGGATGGGGATACCTTCCGTATGATGCTTCATGTGGAGCAGGCAAATGAGAATAATCCGATTTCCAGTGGCGATTATTATCCGATTGCTGTGGATGGGAAGGGAAAGCAGTATCCATTGCAGGTGGCAAAAAGCATTATTGAAGAACGGGAACAGGCGGAGTGGAAAAATGATGTGGTCGTTAACAAGGGAAAAGGACATCATGTAATCTGTAAATCCTTAATGGATCTGGATACGGATGAACTTTTTATTCATGTTGATACCGTGCTCCCGAAACCGCGTAAAAATTATATTCGCAGAAAATGTGGGGAATTATATTATGGAGTGCGTAACGATTTAAAGGATTGGGCCCAGAAGCTTTTTGTGGTTGTTTTTAATATTTTCAACAAGTGCTGTAAAAAGCGTGGCAATAAGATTTTATTCTGTTCCGGATCACGTGCTGAAATTGGTGGAAATGAAGAATTTATTTACAACCGTATGCTTGAGCGCGGGCTGGACAAAAAATATAAGTTTGTTCTGGATTTCAAACCTACGATCAATAAGACATACGGACCGTTTAAAATGATCCGGTTTATCTATCGTCTGGCGAGCAGTGATGTGATTTTACTGGACGATTATTATCCGGAAATTTATAAACCGACCTACGATAAGAATGTTAAGGTCATTCAGGTATGGCATGCCTGCGGAGCATTTAAGGCACTGGGACTTGAGCGTATGTCAAAGGCAGGAGCTCCGCCGATCAATACGTCGGTGCATAAATGTTATACCCATGTACCGGTCAGCTCCTATCATTCGGCACTGCATCATCAGGAAGCGTTTGGTATCGGTATCGATAAGTTTTATCCGGTCGGAATTCCAAGAACAGATATTTTCTTTGATGAGGATTACAAGAAAAAAACCTGTGAACGTGTATATGCGGAATTTCCGGGGGCAAAAGAAGCGAAGCGTGTGATTCTGTATGCGCCGACATTCCGTGGAAACAGCGCTGTGGATGCACATTTCCCGATGGAAAAACTGGATTTTGAAGAGTGGGGAGAATTATGTAAGAGGACAGATTCTTACCTCATAGTAAAGATGCATCCATTTGTACAGGAGAAAATCAATATTCCGGAAAAGTACAGAGACTGCATTGCGGATGCGGCACAGTATCGTGAAGTCAATGATATTTTATTCATTACAGATTTGCTGATTACCGACTATTCATCCATTATTTATGAATTCTCTCTGCTGAGAAGACCGATGCTGTTTTACGCATTTGATCAGATCATGTATGTTTCTACGAGAGATTTCTATGAGCCATATGAGGATATTGTACCGGGACGTATCATCAAGCGTTTTGATCAGCTGATGGAAGCTCTGGAGAAAGAAGAGTACAATACCGACAAGATTGAGTGGTTTATTAAAAAGAATTTCGCATACACAGACGGAAAATCAACGGATCGTGTGATTGATCTGATCGTAGGGGATGACAAAGAGATTAAAAAGTATTCGGCGGCATCCATGCAGGGAGCACTTGCGGCAGTAAGCAATAATTTCGGAATGAATGGAGAACATGTAGACAAGCGGTATCGCGATGATGACCGTTCTGTCGTGCAGAACCGCGGGGAAGCACAGGAAAAAGATTCCGAAAGTCAGAATAACGATAAATATTCAGAGTAAAAAATGGAGGAAAATTTCGTGAGAGAAAAAGGAAAAATTGCAGCATCTATTATGTGTTCGGGATTTGATCAGGTAATGGATTATGTACATGAATTTGAGAGAAATAATATTGAATTTTTACATGTGGATGTCATGGACGGTACGTTTGTCCCAAACCTTGCATATGGTCCGGATTTTGTAAAAAGACTGCGTAAGAAAACAGATATTACACTGGACTGTCATCTGATGGTAGACCGTGCGGAAGATAAGCTGGACTGGTTTGATTTCCAGCCGGGAGAGCATGTGTCCCTGCACTATGAAGGAACCTGCCATATCCAGAAGTGCCTTGATTATCTTGCAAAGAAAGGGGTTAAGCCGGTGATTGCCATTAATCCGGGTACACCGATTCAGGTACTGGAGGAAATTGCAGATTATATTGCGGGAGTTCTGGTGCTGCACGTTAATCCGGGATTTGCTGGACAGAAAATTGTACCGCATACCATTGAAAAAGCAGCACGTATTCGTAAATATCTGGATGATCTGGGACATCCGGAGGTATATATTGAATCCGACGGAAACATTACCTGTGAGAATGCGGCAAAATTATACAAGAATGGTTCGGACATTTTTGTAGCAGGTACAAGCAGTATTTTCCGGGAGGGAGATATTGATGAACTGATTATGAACTTAAGAAAGGCAATTGGGTGGTGAGAAAGGAGACGTAATGTCAAGAATTTATTATAGAGGAGGAATGTCTCCATTTGAGACATTTTCCCCGGGATATATTTTGACGCATAATGTTATTGGAACCAATGTTGGTAATTTTTTATATTTAAATGGGGTATTGCGTTCATTGATGATCGACGACAATACAGTAATTCAGGCAAATTATTATAATACAAATTATTATAAACCTGAATATGTTAATGAAAACTTCGATTGTTTTGTCATTCCATTGGCTGATGCGTTCAGAGAGAATTTTGTGAATGAATTAAATGAATTAACTTCTTTTGTTAAAAAGTTAAAGATTCCATGTTATGTAATTGGCGTTGGGTTAAAGGAATCCTATGAACCGGATTTTTCACAACCCAAACCACAGGATGAAGCTGTAAAGAAATTTGTTACAGCAGTACTTGAAAAATCAAATTGTATTGGGGTAAGAGGTGAATTAACCGGTAAATATTTGGAGACATTAGGTTTTGCAGAAGGACGCGATTTTATGGTGATAGGTTGTCCATCTATGTATATGAAGGGAAAACGATTGCATATACAAAATCCGAAATTAGATGTTAATTCTAAAGTATGTTTTAATTCAAATGTTGCAGCTTCTGTTCCTACTCGTAAGTTTATTAAATTAAAAATGAAGGAATTTGAAAACCATTATTTTATTGGACAAGTTGTAAATGAACTCAGAAGTATTTATTTAGGTGCTCCATATGAATATAAAATCGAATATAATTTTCGCAACGTTACAGACAAAATTTATCAGGATGGTCGATTGAGATTTTTTTGTAATGTACCTAAGTGGATGGAATTCCTGAATGATTCAGATTTGACTTTTGGATCAAGGTTACATGGAAATATTGCAGCCGTTTTAGCAGGGACTCCGGCATTGCTTGTGACGAAGGACTCAAGAACTAGGGAATTGGCAGAGTATCATCATTTAAATGCGATACATGAGAGTAAGCTGAATGAAAAACTGACATTGCAGGAACTTGTGGAACAGCAGGATTTTTCGCAGATTGAAAAATATCAGAAACAGAATTTCGACAGGTATGTTGCATTTTTGAAAAAGAATGATATCCCAAATATTTTTATGGACGGAGAAGATCCGCAGGAAACTGCATTTGACAGAAAAATAAAGCAGACGGATTTGCTGGAGGGAATAGTTCCGGTTTCCCAATGTTCTCTGGAAGAAATTGCAGAAAGAAATAGAGATTACTATACAAATTTGGATGAAAAACTGGATAGATTATCGAAAAAATTAAATTTTACTTCGGATTTATTACAAAAAGAGAGAATTAAAAATCAGAAAATTGCAACAGAACCCCTTAGCAAAAAAGTCGTAAATAAGGTAAAAGGATTTTTGAAATGATGCAAGTATATATAATTAGGTGTTTGGTTTTATGAAAAGGTTATTGTGAAAGACTGATTTCCAGAGATTATTGACTGGCATTGATAAAAAATATAATTCATAAATGTAAAGCATACGGAATCACATTTGGAATGCAATCCAAAGGTAATGAAATCAGCAAAAATAAAATAAGCGGTTGCAAGAGTGGGAAGATAGGCATTGCAAAAGACAGTAATGTTACGTATGTGAAGTAATAAAAGAGAGAATAGATGATGGTTCATTTGTTCTCTTTTAATATGTAAAATTTACAGTGATCTTTTTTAGTAAATATGGTATATTAAAAATGTTTTACTTGGATTTCACATAAATGAAAGGACGTATATTATGCGAAAGAAAGGAATTTGTTTTGGATTGATTCTGGCTTTATTACTTCCGTTTGTATTCACAACTGAAGTAAAGGCATCAGATAATACAGAACTTAATATTTATGCATTTTATCTTAATTCAGAAAAAAAGGGGGATTCTACACTGTTAGAATCGAAAGGACATTATTTGTTGATTGATATTGGCGCAGACAATCACGCACCTGCAATCATTAAACAGCTACAGACATTGGGAGTTACTCATGTAGATGTGATGTTTAGCCATTTGCACACAGATCATACTGGAGGATGTTCTACGGATTTACAGGCTGGATTGAAGCAGTTTGCACTTTCCGGGATTACGATTGATACGTTATATCTGCCAGACCCTTCGCTGGCGGTTTTATCAAGAAGTTATCCATCCCGCTATGCAGCATTTCAAGCATTTATGAGCACACAGGGAACAGGAAGAATTGTATATCTGAATGTTGGGGATCAGGTCAATGTTGGTGATGCGACTGGAAAAGTTATTGGGCCAGTAAACACGAATGAGATTTCCCCATATGCTTATACCAGTATTACAAAAGAAAAAGAACGTTTTATACGTTATGAAAATAATTGTTCACTTGCAGTTATTTTTACCTGTGGAAATACACGTTATTTTACAGCGGGAGATAGTTATTCTGATGAATCGGATCGGTTAGTCTCACGTTATGGTACGTCTTTAAAATGTGATATTATGAAAATGAATCATCATGGAATTGGAAGTGGAAATTCAGTGTCATTATTGGAGGCGGTACAGCCATCTTATGCTTTTATTCCGAACACTGGAGTTTCCGAGACAGATGCGAAGACGAATAAATGGCGTACAGGAACAGCGATTAAGCGCATGACATCTTATGGTCTTTGTTATTTGGTGGGAAATGAAGAGAAAACATTGATTTTCCATATTGAGAATGATAAGATTACACTATATCGCGGAGATACTGTAGAAACAGGTAAAAAAATGACAGGATGGCAGTCATTATATGGAGCTGATGGTCTCTACCGTGACCACGATATGTATTATTTTGATAAAAATGGTTCATTGTCTACCGGGGTTAAAATGATAGGGAAACACTACTATTATTTTCGCAAAGGTGGACAGATGGATTATGGAACCTATAATTCAGAGGGAAATTACTCGGGATGGCATAGTTACAACGGAAAGAAACGTTATTTCAGATTGTCTGATGATGAAAATTATGCATATATGGATGTCGGCAGAAAGAAAATTGGAAGTGAAACCTATTATTTTGATAAAAATGGGTATAAATTAATTCCGGATATTGTTGGTGATGATGAAAATGTTGAGGATGATATCTATCCGACACAGATAGGATCTGATTATTATTATTTAAATGAAGATGGAGCAATGACAGAGGATGACTGGATTAATATAGACGGGGAAGATTATTTCTTTGGGAAAAATGGAAAAATGTACCGTAACGGAGTGTATGCAATTGCAGGAGATAATTATCTGTTTGAAAGCGATGGAACTCTTGCTGTAGGGGATTCTCATACGGAACTTTATGATTTTAAGAATAGTACATATGCTGTTCGGGCAGATGGAACATTAGTGTCGGGGAAAATTGCAAAGATTGACGGGTATCAATATTATTTTAACTCAAAAGGAAAATTACAAAGCAATAAGATTATTCATGTGGGAAAACATAATTATTACTTTGGTAAAAATGGAGTACTAGTTACAAATAAGAAGATTAAACGAAATGGAAAAATTTACTATAGCAATAAAAACGGTGTTTTGTCGAACAAGAAATAATTGGGGATGACACATGAAAACCAAAGAGAAAAAGAAAAGCAAATGGAAAATGATCGCAGGGATTATGCTTGTGATCCAATTGTTACTGAGCCTGGCAACGGTCGGAGTTGTTTTGTGGCTGAATATTGTTCCAACGCTGTATGTGATCCTGCTTGGATTAATTCTGCTGCTGCTGCTCATTATAGAATATTGTCTGTTTTATTTTGGTAAAAAGAAAAAGGGAAAGAAAAAGACCGGATGCTATGTCAGGCGTACGCTTGGTGTAATTCTTTTCCTTGCATGTGTGATTGTGTGTGGGGGTGGTTCCTATATGCTTGTAAAGGCCGGAAATACGCTCGATAATATTGCCGGAAATGTAAAGACCACCGATACCGTATCCGCCTATGTGATGACGGATGATCCGGCACAGACACTGATGGATGCGAAAGACTATGTGTTTGCGATTACCGAAAAATACGATTACGAACATACCCAAAAGGCAATCGAAAAGATCAATGAAACTGTCGGGACACAGATCCACACGCAGGTGTATGATAATATTCTCGACATGGTGCAGGCATTATACGAAGGAAATGCAGATGCTATGCTTATGAATGTGGCATATGTAGACGTGGTAGAGGCACAGGATGGGTATGAAACATTTTCTTCCAGAACGCGTACCCTGTATGATCATGAGGAAGAAACGGTGGTGACGGAGGATTCACAGACGGCAGAAAAATCCATTACAACAGATCCGTTTGTCATTTATATCAGTGGTTCCGATACCAGAACCCTTACTCTTACCACCAGCCGCAGTGATGTCAATATTCTGGCAGTTGTCAATCCGTCCACGAAGCAGGTGCTTCTAATTAATACACCGAGAGATTACTACGTGGATACGGCAGCATCAGCAGGTGCAAAAGATAAACTGACCCATTGTGGAATGTATGGAATAGACTGTTCTATGGCCACACTTGGAAATCTGTATGATGAGCATGTGGATTATTATGTGCAGATTAATTTTAATGGATTTAAGACATTAGTAGATGCAGTCGGAGGAATTACCGTAGAGTCGGAGAAAGCCTTCCGGACAAGTGAAGGTGGATTTTATATCAATCAGGGAACCAATCAGTTAAATGGTACGGTGGCGCTTTCCTACGTGCGGGAGAGAAAATCTTTTGCAGATGGGGATAATTCCAGAGGACGTCATCAGATGCAGGCAATTGAGGCACTGATTAAGAAGATTTCTTCCGGAACAACGGTGCTTAGCAACTATTCAGCAATTATGGATAGTATGTCCGGGATGTTTACGACGAGTATGAGTTCAGAGGATATTTCTGCATTGGTAAAAATGCAGTTGTCAGATCTGGCTTCCTGGAATGTAAAGTCTTATGCAGTTACAGGAAAAGGCGGATCATCGACGACCTACTCCATGCCTACGAAACGAAGCTATGTCATGTATCCGGATGAGGTGCAGGTAAAATATGCAGAGCAGCTTGTCAATAAAGTCGTTGAGGGACAGATCCTGACAGATGCTGATCTGGAGATTCCGGATAATATCGTACAGTAGTGGAAATTTACAGTGAGGAAAAGATATGAAGTTCCGAGAACAAACAGCTAAGAAAAAGAGTATCCGGCAGATCGCGGGGATGTTCCTGGCAGTTACCGTGCTGCTGGCGGGGAGTCCATATATCGCAGAGGCTGCAGAGATTGTCAAAGATATGGATGGAACTGCATATGCGCAGGATGCGGCAGGATTTGTCTATCAGATTCCAAAAGGTGCAACAACGAAAAAAGGCTGTTCCATTTATATGTATACGGGAGAAAAAAGCACAGTTATCTTTCCTGCAAAATGTAATTCCTACGTAGTTACTAACATCGGAACGAATCTTGGTCAGCTGATTCTGACAAATTTGCAGATGGTAAAGATTCCATCAGGATATACCACGATTGAAACACAGGCGTTTCAGAATCAGACGGATTTGTACCAAATTGAGATTCCGGCCAGCGTAAAAACGATTGGAATAGATGCATTTGCAGGATGTAACAAGGCAAGGCTTACGATAGTTACTCCGTATGGTTCTGCGGCGGAAACGTATGCGAAAGCAAACGAAATTCATTATAGCAGTCAGACATCTTTACAAATACAGGCAGGGTATAGTAAACTGTATGTGGGAGAGAGCCGATCCATTGTCGTATTGAATGCTTCTGTGGCACCCGTCTGGAAAAGTTCAAATAGCAGTGTGGTATCGGTAGATGCGGATGGAAGGCTGACGGCGAAAAAAGCCGGAACTGTAAAAATAACGGCAACCATTGGCAAAAAAACTTATACATATCCCTATACGGTGATTGCGCGTTCCCAGAAAAACGTGCTTGATATTATCTGGAATCATTACGTGACATCCGGGATGAGCGATTATGAAAAGGCAGTTGCCACCCAGCAGTGGATGCAGCAGAATGTTTCCCCGAATGGAACATCGGTTCTGGCACAGAAAGCACTCGAGCAGGGCAAGGCAAATTATAAGGGGGTTTGTGAAGCTTATCAGTTGATTATGAAGCATTATGGCATATCCGCCAAAGTGGTCAACGGCAAAAAACATATGGAAAATTCTGTCGTGATCGCCGGTAAAAAATATACAGCATCAACGCTGGAAACTTCAGCGAATGCAGATAAAACATATACTACAACAACCATCCCGGGACTTGCGGTGAACCGGGTAACCATGGTTCTTTCCAAAGGCAGGACCGGCACGTTTAAAGTGACCGGACAAAGCAAAGGAATTACCTGGTCCAGCAGCAACACGAAGGTTGCGGTAGTAAATGCCAGTGGCAAAGTGACGGCAAAGGGTACCGGCACAGCCAAAGTAACATTGAAAGTAAACGGGAAAACATTTGCCTGCACCGTTTGCGTAAATCCATGAAAAGATTGAAAGGAGAAATTGAAAGAATGAAAAAAGTAATGAAGAGGGTAATTACGGCATGTCTGGCTTTTGCCATGATTCTGGCGCTGGTGACACCGGCATCTGTGGAGGCAGCCACAAAGAATGAGAGCTTAACACTTTATAAGGGAGAAACCTATACCTGGTACCTTACCGGTGTGAAATCTTTAAGCAGTGCGTCAAGCACCAAGAAAGCAGTTGCAACAGTAAAAGCCAATAAATCGAAAAAGCAGTATACCATTTCTGCAAAGAAAGCAGGAACTTCGGTTGTAACTATAAAAGGGAAAGATTATTACGGACATACGCAGTCTTTAAAGATAAAAGTAACGGTTGCGGAGCCGAAGTTTGACCTTAAGCTTCAGAAACTGGATGGAAATTATATTCTGATCCGTGTGAAAAACAATACGAAGGCAACGTTTGACCGGTTGGCGGTACGCTACTCATTAAAGAACAGTTCCGGATCTGAGGTTGCAGCAAAAGATGAGATTGTTTATCGTGTAATGAGTGGAAAGACTGCATACGAAAGTATTTATGTCTCATCTGCGGCAGATGTTGATATTTCGCAGTCCAGTGTAAAGATTACGGCATTTGACAGAAATCCGGAACAGAAATATAAAGTGCTGGGAAAAGATAAGCTTTCTGTTACTGTCACAGATGAACAGGTATCAGATTCTAGCATTTCATTTAAACTGAAAAAGGTAAACAAAACAAGTCAGTATGTGTATGGAGAAATTTATATTATCAGCTATGATGCAAACGGAACCATCATAGATGTATCTACCAGCTCCTTATACCTGGATAAAAAGGAAACCAAAACTACTTCGGAAACCGTTTCCAAGAGCCCTTACAGCCATCCGAATTTCGACCATTATGAGATCGTATACGGTGGATACTATACAACAAAATAAATTTCGGTCATTCTTAGATGATTATAAGGATAAGGGTGGAATCATTGTGATTCTGCCCTTGTTTTATTGAAAATGAGGGTGACAAAATAAAAAAATTCAGAAAACGGTTAAGAAATGGCAAAGATGTCCGATATATATTGTGTAGGTAAACAAAAAGAACGCCAATCATGGAAGGGAGGCGCGTTACCGCAGCAATCAAGGATAGATATCAGACAATTGTACCCGTAGGAAGCATTATCGCGATCACTTATCATTCTCCGCGTGAGAATCATGGGGAATCACAGATGAAGCAGAAAAAAGCATCGTTTGCAGGTATGCTGGATCAGCAGATGCAGATGCTCAGTGTTGGAAAGGAGGAAAATTCAACATTTCAGATATATTGCTAGAACATAACGAATGAACGCCGTGTCGATACCAGTGTGTACGATGCGGCGTTTTTGTGTTATGATAGGAATAAACAAATTTTATAAGGGAGTACAACATGATCAGAAATATAATCTTTGATGTGGGAAAGGTCCTGGTTTCCTACGAGCCGGATGCGTATATGCAGCGTCTGGGAATCAGTAAAGAAAAACAGAAAAAAATTAATGAAGCAATGTTTCAAAACAAATTGTGGGATACGTCCGATCAGGGACTTGGGACACCGGATGAATTCTTACAGAAATTTATTGCGGGAGCACCCGAACTGGCAGACGAAATTACGAAAATCCATAAAACCGTCGGAAATACCGTGGAACTGTTCCCGTATGCCATGGAATGGATTCTCGATCTGAAGGCAAGAGGATATCATGTGTATATCCTTTCCAACTACAGTGAAAACATGCTGGATCAGACAAAGGATAAACTGAAATTTCTTCCGCTTATGGATGGCGTTGTTTTTTCATATAAAATAAAGAAAATAAAGCCGGATCCGGAAATTTATGAATATCTGTGTGATGAATACTGGCTGGAACCGGAAGAAAGCGTATTTATTGATGATCGTCCGGTAAATATAAAAGGAGCAGAAACCTGTGGCATTCATGGGATTGTTTTCCGGTCCTATGAGCAGGCAAAAAAGGAGCTGGATGAGTTTCTTAAGGAATTCTAATATTTCCGTGAAAAACTTTTCAAAAAACCAAGATTGTGATAAAATGGCATACAGCAATTGAGTTTCAGAAAATTGCAAGTGGAGAGAATTTAAAAATCTTGGGCGAAGCATAGAATATGTATCGCAAGGAGTGCAGATCAGGAGGATAGGAAAATAATGGATTACAGACAGGAATATGACAAGTGGTGTAATGACCCGTATTTCGATGATCAGACAAGGGAAGAACTGAAGGCAATTGCCGGTGATGACAAGGAGATCGAGGATCGTTTTTATCGTACACTGGAGTTTGGAACCGCCGGATTGCGCGGGGTGATCGGTGCGGGAACCAATCGTATGAATATCTACACGGTCCGTCAGGCGACACAGGGACTGGCAAACTATATTCTGGCACAGGGAGGACAGGAGAAAGGTGTGGCAATCGCACATGATTCCCGTCTGATGGCAGATGAATTTACCGATGCAGCGGCGCTTTGTCTTGCAGCAAACGGAATCAAAACATATGTGTTCAAGAGTCTGCGTCCGGTTCCGGAACTTTCATTTGCTGTCCGGACACTCGGATGTATTGCAGGTATTGTTATTACCGCAAGCCATAACCCGAGAGAATATAACGGATATAAAGTATACTGGGAAGACGGCGCGCAGGTAACACCGCCACATGATACCGGTATTATGGCGGAAGTAGCAAAAGTAACTTCTTTTGACATGGTAAAGACCATGGAGAAGGAAAAAGCACAGGCAGAAGGGCTGTATCAGATCATCAGCGACGACGTGGATGAATCCTATTTTGCAGAGCTGAGAAATTTATCCATTCATCCGGAGATCATCAAAAAGATGGCAAAGGATATCAAGATTGTTTATACACCGTTACACGGAACCGGTCTTGGTCCGGTCAAGCGTGTGCTGAGCGATCTTGGATTTGAAAATGTATATATCGAGCCACAGCAGGCAGTTGCCGACGGACATTTCCCGACGGCTCCGTATCCGAATCCGGAGAACCCGGATGCATGGGAACTTGCATTGAAGCTTGCGAAGGAAAAGGATGCGGATCTGGTTCTGGCAACCGATCCGGATGCCGACCGTCTGGGTGTATACTGCAAGGATACGAAAAGCGGCGAGTATGTGACATTTACCGGAAACATGTCTGCAATGCTGATTGCGGAATATATTCTGGGACAGAAACGTGCAAATAATACAATGCCGGAGAATCCGGTACTGGTAGAATCCATTGTTTCCACCGACATGGCAAAGGCAATCGCAAAGGCATACGATGTGGAGCTGGTAGAAGTACTGACCGGATTTAAGTATATTGGTGAGCAGATGCTTAAATATGAAAAATCCGGAGAAAAGAATTATGTGTTCGGATTTGAAGAAAGTTACGGATGTCTTCCTGGCACTTATGCAAGAGATAAGGATGCTCCGGCAGCTGTATGTATGTTGTGTGAGGTTGCTGCTTTTTATAAATCACAGGGAAAGACACTCTGGGATGGCATGATTGATATGTACGAAAAGTACGGATATTACCGTGAGGGAATCGCAACCATGACACTTAAGGGAATCGATGGTGCCGCACAGATTCAGCAGATTATGGATCGGGCAAGACAGAGTACTCCGGCAAAGCTTGGAGCGTTTGATGTACTTGCAGTCCGCGATTACAAGGCAGACACCCGTAAGGATTTAAAGACCGGGGAGGTGACTGCTACCGGACTTCCGTCTTCCAATGTCCTGTATTATGAGTTATCCGATAATGCATGGTGCTGTGTACGTCCATCCGGAACAGAACCGAAGATTAAATTTTATGTCGGTGTTAAGGGAGATACCCTGGATGGTGCAGATCAGATGCTGGAAGAATTAAAAGCAGAAGTGTTAAAGCACTTTGAATAATCGGTAGACAGTTATGATGAAAATATACATTTGTCCGCAATGTGGATGGCTCCGTATGGTTTCCAGACGAAAAGATGTCGAATGTCATCAGTGTGGGAACGCGCAGATGCGGCTGACCAATCTCGACCTGGAGAAATATACTTCCATGTCGGAACAGGACCGCGTCAGTTATGCAGACGCATGGCTGTATATACACAATAGGCAAAAGGATTAAAAAAATGGCAGATAATAGAAGAAGGAAAAAGAGAAGAAAGAAAAAGAAGAGCAGAAAGATTGTATTGTTTGTATTTGAAATTCTGCTTCTCGCAATCCTGCTTGTCGCTGCGTATTTTATTGGCATGGTAAATCGTGTGAAATATGAAAATATGAGTGAGACAGAGGCAGGAATTAATGATGATCTCAGCAAAGATACCTTGGAGTCTTTGGAAGGATATACCAATATTGCAGTGTTTGGTCTGGATAACCGGAGTGCAAATAACTACCAAGAGGGAAATTCCGATGTTGTCATGATTGCAAGTATTGATAATAAGACAAAAAATGTCAAACTGGTATCGGTATACCGTGATACATTTCTGTCAGTCGGAGGCGGCACTTATTTCAAGTGTAACAATGCTTATGCCAGAGGCGGGGCAAAACAGGCGGTTCAGATGTTAAATTCCAATCTGGATCTGGATATCAAGGAATATGTGTGTGTGGACTGGGCAGCTGTCGTAGAAGTGATTGATGATCTGGGAGGACTGGATCTGAATATTACCCAGGGCGAGATGAACCAGATCAACAAGTACAAGAAAGATGTGGACGGCGTAACCGGAAAGAATACCCCGAATGTGACACAGTACGGTCTGGTACATTTGGATGGAACACAGGCAACCACATATGCCAGAATCCGAAAACTTTCCGGAGATGATTTTAAACGTGCATCCCGTCAGAGAATTGTGCTGCAGGCAATGTTGGAGAAAGCAAAGAAAGCAAATCCGGCAACACTTGTCAAAATCTGTAACAGTGTGGTAGATGATATTTCCACAACACTTTCGCTGGATCAGATGGTGAGTCTGGCGAAAGATGTAACCAAGTACAAAATCAACAGCACCACTGGTTTTCCAACAGATCTGACTACGAAAAACATGCCGAGATGTGGAGATACGGTAATTCCGGCAGATCTTGTGACGAATGTAAAAAAACTGCATGAATACATGTTTGATGATGCCGCGTATACACCATCACAGACGGTGCAGGCAATCTCTGAAACGATTGTAAATACAACCGGAATCACGGCAGATTCTGCAAAGATTAATACATCGGATTATAACGAGACAGTAGGTGCCACAGGCACGGATGAGATCCAGAAGGGATCAGAAACTACTGGCGGAACAAATGTACAGTAATCAATTGAGGAATAAGAGTAGACCAATCGGCATGATTGGTCTACTGTTGTCATTGGAGAGGAAAGTCAATAAAGATAAAGGAGAATGTTTCCATGAACGAACAGGTAAAGAAAAATATTATGGAGTATAAGCAGAAATATTTACAGAAACTGACAGATGCGCAGGTGCCGGAGAAACTGGAAAAACAGCTGGAGGAAATGGACTGGTCCTGTCTGGAACTGATTCATCGGAAAAAACAGCAAAGAGGAACGTTTGCCCCGCTGCAGGCGGCCGAGCTTTCCGAAATCCGAAAGAAGGAAGATCTGTATCGGGAAACGGGACTGAAAGCACTTCGGGAAGGAAAAGTCGGTGCGATTCTTCTGGCGGGAGGACAGGGTACCCGGCTGGGATTTGACAAGGCAAAAGGCATGTTTAATATCGGAGTGACGAAAACACTCTATATTTTTGAACAGCTGATAAAAAATCTGATGCAGGTAAAACATGAGGCAGGCGTGTGGATTCCGCTTTATATTATGACCAGTGAAAAAAACGATGCACAGACACGGGCGTTTTTTGAAGAACATGATTTTTTCGGATATGACAGCAGTTATGTGAAATTTTTTGTGCAGGAAATGGTTCCGGCGGTCGATTTTGATGGAAACATACTGATGGAATCGGAGGATTCTCTCGCGATGTCTCCGAATGGAAACGGTGGATGGTTTAAATCCATGCTTCGGGCACATCTGGATGAAGATATCCGGACACGTGGAATTGAATGGCTGAATGTTTTTGCCGTGGACAATGTATTGCAGAGGATTGCGGATCCGGTGTTTGTCGGGGCAACGATTTTGTCTGGATGTGTGTGTGGTTCGAAAGTCGTGCGTAAGGTTTCTCCGTATGAACGTGTGGGTGCAATGTGTCTGGAAGATGGAAAACCATCGATTGTCGAATACTATGAACTGACACCGGAGATGGCAGAGGCTGTCAATGAAAATGGTTCGCTGCTTTACGGGTTCGGTGTGATTTTAAATTATCTGTTCCGTGTGGATAAGCTGATGGAGATTGTAAAAACAAATCTTCCGATGCATATTGTAGAGAAGAAGGTTCCGTATCTGGATGAAAGCGGTCAGCTGCAGAAACCGAAGGAGCCGAATGCCTACAAATTTGAAACACTCATACTGGATATGGTGTATATGATGGATAATTGTCTTCCGTTTGAGGTTGAGCGGGAAAAGGAATTTGCACCGGTGAAAAATGCGCTCGGAACTGATTCGGTAGAGTCTGCCAGAGAACTGTTAAAGAAAAATGGCATTGCCATTTAACAGGGATTTACAAAATTTACAGAACTTTGTCACAATTTGAACACAGTTGACAGGTAGAATTCTCCTTAGAAAACAGGAAAGGAGTTTTTCATTATGGATAACAACTATTATAACAATATGGATCAAAATCAGAATACACAAAATAATCAGAATGGGTACAATCCGTACAACAGCAACAGTCAGGGACAGACATATCAGAATACATCATACAATGCGTACAATCCGTATCAGCAGCCGACCGGAGGTCCGGCACCCCGGAAACCGCGTCGCAGGTCCGGATTCGGAGCTACCATTGGTAAGTGTGCGGCAGTTGCTCTGGTCTTTGGTCTGGTAGCCGGAGGTGTATTTACCGGAGTCAGCTATGTAGGAACCAAAGCGCTGGGAGTTTCCGGACAGAATGTAAGCAGTTCAAAGAGTTCTTCTTCCGCAAAAGTCAGCCAGACGAGTACCGGCAATGCAGCGGATCTTTCCGATGTTTCCGCAATCGCAAAAGAGGCAATGCCGAGTATTGTGGCAATTACAAATACCGGAACAGTATCCTATCAGACATTCTGGGGGACACAGCAGCAGCAGAGTGAGAGTGCAGGGTCCGGTATTATTATCAAACAGGACAGTAAATATCTTTACATTGCAACAAACAACCACGTAGTCGCAGATGCCGATTCACTGAAAGTGCAGTTTGTGGATAACGAAACCGTAGAATGCAAGGTGCAGGGAACAGATGCTTCGGATGATCTGGCGGTAGTCAAAGTAGCATTGAGTGATATTAAGGATTCTACATTAAAAGAAATCAAGGTAGCTACGGTAAACGAGGACACCGATACCTTGGAAGTTGGTCAGGGCGTTATCGCCATCGGTAATGCACTTGGTTATGGACAGTCCGTTACCAACGGTATTATCAGTGCGTTAGGAAGAACCGTTACCGTGCAGGATGAACAGACCGGAGAGACCGTGGTCAATAACAACATGATCCAGACCAATGCAGCAATTAACCCTGGCAACAGCGGTGGTGCGCTGCTGAATGCAAGCGGAGAGGTTGTTGGTATCAACTCTGCAAAATATTCCGATACGAGTGTAGAAGGATTTGGTTATGCAATCCCGATGTCAGATGCCATGCCGATCGTTGAACAGCTGATTGAAAAAGGACAGGTAGATCAGTCAAAGGCTGCATTCCTCGGTATTCAGGGACAGGATATTTCCTCCAGTGTTGCCAGTGCTTATAACATGCCGCAGGGTGTATATGTATATCAGGTTGTTTCCGGATCACCGGCAGAAAAAGCAGGACTTCGTCAGGGCGATATTATTACAGAATTTGACGGTCAGACAATTACAGGTATGACGCAGCTGAAACAGCTGATCGCATCCCACAAATCAGGGGATGAAGTAAAAATGACAATGGAACGGCTGGGAAATGGCTACAAGGAAAAATCCATTACCGTGACACTTGCAGCACAGTCCGATTTTGTATCCGAGAGCAGTTCCGATAATTCCAATGATTCTCGGAACTCACAGGATTCCGGTAACTCCGGCAATTCCAGAAACTCGGAAAATTCCGATAATTCCGGCAACTCCGGTTTCTTCGATGGATTTGGTGGATCAAATAATTAATGACAAATTGCATAAGATGCGCTATAATAGATTGTCCGAACATAATTCGGGCAATCTATTTTGTATTTTAAAGCAACACTGCCTGTGGCAGCAGACAATGCTATGGGGTAGTTGCAGTTTTAGAAACAGGAGTCAGACAAAAATGAATAGGATAAAAGATTTGGTCATTCAGTTCTGTAAGTTTGGTGCGGTCGGTGGATTGTGCTTTGGCATTGATTATGGACTGATGATCTTTTTGACAGAGACACATATCATGCATTATTTTGCATCCAGTGCCGTGTCGTTTACCGTATCCGTTATTGTGAATTATATCCTGAGCATGCGTTTTGTTTTTATTGGAAAGGAAGACATGACGAAGGCACAGGAGATGGTTATTTTTGTGGCACTCAGTATGATCGGGCTTGTGATGAACCAGATGATCATGTGGTTTGCCGTAGAACATTTAGGAATGTTTTATGCAGTAGCAAAAATATTCTCCACCATGTTAGTTACTACGTATAATTTTATCTCCAGAAAAAGATTCCTGGAAGCATAAGCCGGGGTTGGAGAGTTAGGAGGATGTATGAAAAAGAAAAGAATTGTAATCGCATTGGGACATGAAGCTCTTGGAAGTACACTGCCGGAACAGCAGAAGGCAGCTGCGCGTACTGCAAAAGCAGTTGCGGATTTTATTCGCGAAGATTATCAGGTGGTTATTACACACAGCAATGGACCGCAGGTTGGCATGATCCATACGGCAATGAACGAATTCTGCCGTCTGTATCCGGAATATACAGCAACTCCGACTTCTGTCTGCTCTGCGATGAGTCAAGGATATATCGGATATGATCTGCAGAATGCCATCCGTACAGAGTTATTAAATCGTGGTATTTATAAAACAGTTTCCACTGTTTTGACACAGGTTGTCGTTGATCCGTATGATGAGGCATTTTATCATCCAGCCAAAGTGATCGGTCGTGTGATGACAAAAGAAGAAGCAGAGGAAGAAGAAAAGAAGGGGAATCATGTGACAGAGGTGGAAGGTGGATACCGCCGTATTGTGGCATCTCCAAAGCCAATGGATATCGTGGAAATTGATGCAATTTCCGCACTGTCCGATGCCGATCAGGTTGTCATTGCCTGTGGTGGAGGCGGAATCCCGGTTCTGGCACAGAACAACCGTCTGCAGGGAGCCAGTGCTGTCATTGAGAAGGATCTTGCAGCCGGAAAGCTTGCAGAACTTCTGGATGCTGATATGCTGGTGATCCTTACGAGTGTAGATAAGGTTTGCCTGAATTATGGCAAAGAAGACGAGGTAAAGCTGGATACCCTTTCTCTTGCCGATGCAAAGAAATATCTTGCGGCAGGAGAATTCGGAGAAGGAACCATGGCACCTAAGATTGAAGCTGCAATTGACTTCATTGGAGAGTCTGCGATCCGCTCTGTTCTTGTAACCAAATTAAATAAAGAAGCAGGAGAGATTACCGGTGGTATGGGAACTCTGATCAAGAAATAGTAGTTTTTTGCAGGAGGCACAAAATGAATCGAATTAAGAGTTTTACAATCAATCACAATCTTCTGATGCCGGGATTTTATATTTCCCGTGAAGATGGGGATGTGATTACCTATGATCTGCGTACGCGCAAGCCGAACGCAGGAGATTATATGGACAATGCAACCATGCATTCCCTGGAGCATATGTTTGCTACCTATATTCGCAATTCCGAGATGGGGAATGAAGTTGTCTATTTTGGACCGATGGGATGTCAGACCGGATTTTATCTGCTGGTTCGTAACAGCAGAAGTCCCAAAGAAGTGTTTGCCATGACAAAAGAGGTTTTGAGACAGATTTATGATCATAAAGGAGAGGTATTCGGTAAGTCTGCAATTGAGTGCGGACATTATGAAAATTTATCTCTCGCAGCGGCAAAGGCAGAAGCGGCAACCTATCTTGCTGTGCTGGAAGAACAGACAAATATGGATTTTACATATCCAGAATAAAACAGATTGCAGGAGGAAAAGATACATGAGAATCGGAGTAATTGGTGCGATGCAGATTGAGGTGGATAACCTGAAAGCATCCATGAGCGATATCAGCACGAAGGAATACAGTGGCGTTACCTATGTGTGCGGAACCATTGGAGATAAGGAAGTGGTTGCAGCAGTGTGTGGAATCGGCAAGGTGTTTGCCGCGATCTGTGCGGAGGCAATGATTCTGGAGTTTCATGTGGATTATGTGATCAATATCGGTGTGGGTGGTACGCTTTGCAAAGAACTTGGCGTAATGGATGTTGCTGTGGCAGATAAGGTAGTGCAGCACGATATGAATACGACACCTCTGGGAGATCCGGTTGGACTTCTTTCCGGTATCAACGAAGTGTATCTGCCGACAGATGAAAAAATGTGCAGACTGCTGGGCAGCTGCCTGGCAGAAAAAGGAATTCACTATCATGTCGGAACGATTGCCACAGGGGATCTGTTTGTCAGCACACCGGAGCAGAAGACAAAGATTCATGAGCGGTTTGATGCGATTGCCTGTGAGATGGAAGGCGGATCTATCGGACATGTCTGTTATGTAAATAAAGTTCCGTTTGCAATTTTACGTTCCATTTCGGATGGAGAGGGTGCTTCTATGGATTATGCAACATTTGCAGAGAAAGCAGCACTGCAGTCAATTCTTGTGGTGATTGATTTCATTCAGAGAGCGGATGAGCTGCAGGCATAAATTGCGTCTAAATTTTTGGAATGGTACATATACTCTACAAAGACATTTGATGGAGTTATTATGTTCAAAAAAATACATCGTGAATTAAAAAAAGAGTCATGCAGGAAGATCGGAAACGGTTTTCTTGTCATGGCTCTTATTTGCTGTCTGATGTTTGTCTCGTATCAGGCGACATCTGCAGTGATTACAAGTGCTAAGGTCGGGGATCGTGAACTTCCGATTTACTGTGTAGACACAACAGAAAAGAAAGTAGCACTCAGCTTCGATGCTGCATGGGGAGCAGAAGATTTTCCGCGTATCATGGATGTTTTGGATAAACATAAAGTAAAGGTGACATTTTTTATGACCGGAGGCTGGGTAGAAGATAACCCGGATTGTGTGAAAGAGCTGGTAAAAAGAGGGCATGATCTGGGAAACCACAGTGAGCATCATTATGACATGACGACAATTTCCCAGGAGGAAAAAGACAGTGAATTAAAAACTGTGCATGATAAAGTAAAAAAACTGACCGGATATGAGATGTATCTGTTTCGGCCGCCTTATGGGGCTTACGACAATGATGTGATCAAGACGGCGTACGCCATGCATTATTATCCGATTCAGTGGTCAGTGGATAGTCTGGATTGGAAGAATTATGGTGTGGATTCTATTATCACGACGGTTTGCAACCATAAAGCACTTGCACCGGGAGCCATTATCCTCTGTCACAATGGAGCAAAGTATACAGCGGATGCATTGGATGCCATGCTGACCAATTTAGAGGAACAGGGTTACAAGATTGTGCCCATCTCGAAGCTGATCATGAAGAAAAATTATCATATGGATGCGACAGGAAAACAGATTGCGGATGATGCCGAAAAACAAAAGACGACGGAGGCGGTAATACATTGAGTTGTGTATTTCCCGGATTTTTGGTTATTGAAACCAACAGATATACGGATTTCCCTTTGCGAAACATTTCTGTTCTATATAAAAACCTGATGAAAGAACCCAATGGGATATATAAAGGATAAAGGGCAAAAAATATCCCGGTGAATAAGGAAAGTGGGACATATAGACAGGAGAGTGACAAAAATGTCCTGCTGTGGCAGCGGTATGGGACATATAGACAAAACGATAACAAAAAAGTCCTTCTGAAACAGTCAAATGGGACATATAGACGTAAAGGTGATAAAAAAGTCCTATTATGACATTTACAAGGGACATAACAAACAGTTTTTTTCGTATATGTCCTGACTGACGAGAAAATGGGGATATAATATAAAAATTTTCCTCTATATGTCCTGTTTTTTCATGAAACTCATATTCTAGAAGCCAGAGAAGGGATTATGGGCAGAAAATATCAGAGAACGTAACGATACATAATATTTGCTTCTGGATAAAAACGAATTTCACATTGACATATCTTTTCGGGGGGAGGTAGAATCAATATGTAAAAAATATTATTTAAAATAAGGAGGAAATGATTATGAACAAGCTGAAAAAAGCGGTGGTAATGGTTTTAGCATTGGCAATGGTTTTAACATGTGCCATGGTAACACCGGTGCAGGCTGCGGGAAAACTGAACAAGAAATCGGTTTCTATTTATGAAACAGAGACAGTTTCACTGACTGTGAAAGGAGTAAAATCCGTAACCTGGAAAACTTCCAATAAGAAGATTGCCACTGTTGATAAAAAGGGACTGGTAAAAGGCGTAAAGAAAGGCACCTGTACTGTTACAGCAAAGGATACAAAGACAAAAGCTGCATATTCATGTAAAGTTACCGTAAAAGCAGCAAAATCACTTGGAATTGCAGCAAAGGATATTAGTGTATTCACTGGTGGAGAAACTATTTCTTATCCGGGAGAGGAAATCAAGGGCGCAACTTATGTACTGGATGGAAAGAAACTCGGGAAAAAGGATTACAGTACATGGACAGATAAGGATGGAGAGCGTGTAGTTTCTTATGTTACACTTACAAAGAAACTTACAGATGGAAAACATACCTTTGCCATCTAGAAAAAAGGTTATAAGACAGTAACAAAATCCTTCAAATTTACAGCATTAAAGGTTGATGGAATGTTTCCGGACGGAGAAGAGCCTTGGGTATCTGACGGAACCCTGTACGTTATCTGTACACCAAAGCTGGATGGAAAAGATTTTGTGATTAAAGTAGATGGTACAGAAGTAAAACCTAAGGATGCTTTCTTAAATGGAGATGGTGTATTTGTTATCTGGGTGGATGCTACAGGACTTTCCGCAGGAGAGCATAAGGTGAGCGTTACCGCAGAAGGAATTCCGGATGGAGAAGCTTCATTTACAGTAAAATAATATATCTGAATTTCAAAGGATATGAATCATTGTCAGGAGGATGACTATGAAACAAATGAAAAAACTGCTTGCATTTGTACTGGCATTTGCGATGATCATCACGATCTATCAGCCATCAGTGGCATATGCAGCAACCAAAAAACCAAGATTAAATGCAAAGACAATGACACTTCAGGTGGGACAGAAAAAGACCCTGAAAGTAAAGAATGCAGGGAAAAAGGCCAAATTGAAGTGGTCCAGCAATAAGAAATCCATTGCAACCGTTTCCAAAAAGGGAGTGGTAAAGGCAGTAAAAGCTGGAAATGCTGTTGTTACCTGTAAGGTGACAACAAAAAATGGAAAGACAACCAAGCTGACTTGCAAGGTTGCGGTTAAGAAAACAGCAAAAGTTACCAGCTTGACCGTTGGTTCTCAGAGCGAACTGGAAAAGGCTCTGAAAAATAAAAACGTCAGAAAGATCACGGTTGCAACGCAGGGAGCCGTTACATTTACGGTACCACAGGGCAATTACAGCAAAGTGGATCTGGTGATCAACGCGCCGAATGCGGATGTTGTGAATAACGGAAAATTCAAGTCTATTGATATTCAGGCAATCAAGCCGAATACTTACCGCGAGAATGCGAAGGGAAATTCAATTAAAATTACTGCCGTAGATGCAAGAATTATTGTTGAAGCGGGTGCATCTTTGGCAAAAGTTTCCGTAACACAGGAAGGTGGAAAAATTAAAATTGAAGCATCAGGAACAATTGATGCAGTAGAAATTTCTGCACCGGTTATTGTTGATCTTGCTGTAGATGGAAAAATTGGAGAAGTAAATGTTAAAGCGGCTGCAGTACTTTCTGTAGAAGGAAAAACCACAACTGCAGTACCAATTAAGGTTAGTGAAAAGGCTGCAGGAGCAAGTGTTGTGTCCAGTACACCGGTAGATGTAAAAGCTGCCGCAGATATTTCTCTTACGCTTTCAAAGGGAGCAGAAGGAAGTAAAGTTGCAGCAACTGGAGAAAAGACAGAAGTTGCAGTAAAAAATGATACAGCTACGGCAGTTAAAGTAGAAACACCATCTGGGACACAGGAAGTGGCTACAGGTACATCGTCCAAGGTAAATTCAGATGGAAAGAATACCGAAACGACAACTACCAATCCTGGATACACCTATACTTCGCCAGATCCGTTGAAACTAACTAATATTATGGTTCGTTCTTCACAAAAGATTGCAGCATATTTTAATCAGACAGTTCCGGCAGAAATTGCGTCAGAGGCAGTGACGGTTACAGATGCAGCCGGGAATAAGGTGAACATAGATAAGATATACAGACATCAGCAGGACACACAGGCATATTATATGGAATTTTCAGAAAAATTGCAGACAGGGGAATATACAATAACAATAAGTATATCCGGCATAAAGTTTGTAAAGAAATTCACATATGATGGTTCTGTCTGGGCATCTTTGGATGCAGCAAAGAAAATTGTGCAGGCAGAAATGGAAAAGACACATATAGCTTCGGTATCGGGACTAAAGAGTGCGGAAATTTGCAGACATGCATTCGAAGAAGATTTAAAACAGGAACTGAGTAAAGATACAGAGGCTTGTAAGATTGAAAGATGGAGTGTGCAGACCCGTCCTTTCAAGTATGAGGAAGAATATCCAGATGAAACAGTAGAAAAAGACCATGCGATGGTAAGCATCTGGGTAGGAATTTATAAGGGCGATGCAAATTATATGATGAATGATTTTGTAGATTTTGCCTGTACAGGAGATGCAATTACAGTATCAGAGCCTACTATAGTAAAACAGTTAAAGGAGTCAATTGTTGTTTCTTATGAAACGGGATATGAATATGCTTGTGTCACAAGTGGTACAGCAATTTCTGATGTTCCGGAAGAAAAATGGGACGGTTACGCAGGCAGACTTGGAAATTATGAAATCAAAAATCTTACAAATAATACAGAGTATGTTTTATACAAACGTCTCAAAGGCTGCTCTGAAATGTATGCGCAGACAACGTTTTCTTTAGATAAAAATGCCGATGAATTTGAAATAATATTGAAAGAACCGGATCAGACAACAATTAATTTGGAAACTGTAACATCCGGAAGTGCAATTGCGGTAGATTTTGGAAAAGGAATGTTGAAATATACGTATGGAACAGTGCCGGACGAGTTACAGGAAATTGGTTCTATTTCCTTTGAAAATCTGAAAATTCAACAAAATGGTTACGATTGGAACAGAGTAAGTCAGGAAACCGGCTGGGGCATTGTAGATATTCATTGGAATGATGAACTGTTTCATGAAGGAAGTAATACAGTAAAATTTGAAATATCGTTTGGTTATGCAAAAAATGATGGAACTATCGTAAAACAATCAAAGTCGGTTGAAATTACGGTGAATTTTACAGTACAATAAAAAGAATTTAGCATTAAATGAAGAGGGGCTGTCGTATGAACTTTAGTTTGTATGACAGCTTCATTTAGTTTATCAAGATCGACCATAAATATGGAAATATGGATTTATAAAAATTTAATTTGCTATCAGAATCAATATCTTTTACAATAAAATCACATACGTTCTTTTGGGGAGATTTTTTGACGGGGATTTTTATGTAAGAGGAGGTTTTATTTGAATACAGAGATAAAGAATGCCATACAGGCAGCTGATAGTGAGGCACAGTATGATGAAAGCGCAAAGCGTCTGTTAGCACAAAAGTATGTATTGGCTCACATTTTAGTTAGAACAGTGGAAGAATTTCAAGGGATGGAAATCGAAAAAGTAGCTTCCCTGATAGAAGGAGATCCATATATCAGCAAAGTACCGGTTGCGTCTGGACTGACCAATAAGGACAGGAATGTGGAGGGGAAAAGGATTGTAGGACTAAATACAGAAACCGGAGAAAAAAATGAAGGACTGGTTCGTTTTGACATTATTTTTTATGTGCGAATGAGAAACGGGTTGGCACAGATGATTATCAATGTGGAAGCACAAAAAGATGAACCCGGTTCCTATCAGATTTTAAACCGCGCTATTTTTTATGTAAGCAGACTGATTTCTTCACAGAAGGAACGGGATTTTGTAAAATCAAATTATAATGATATAAAGACAGTCTATAGTATATGGGTTTGCATGAATATGCCGGAAAACAGTATGTGTCATATTTATTTAACAAAAGAAGATTTACTCGGAAAGCATAATTGGAAAGGAAATTTGAATCTGGTAAATATCGTTATGATCGGCTTGACGAATGCGCTTCCGGAGAGTCATAATGAATATGGGCTGCATAGACTGTTATGTGCCATGTTTTCTAATGAATTATCACAACAGCAAAAAATGAAAATTATGGAACAGGAATATCATATTCCAATGGAAGAAAGTTTTAAGGAGGAAGTGAGTATTATGTGTAATTTGAGTCAGGGCATTAAAGAAGCCGGAATTGCCGAGGGACGAGAAGCCGGAATTGCCGAGGGGCGAGAAGCTGGAATTGTCGAGGGCAAGCAAAGAGAAATTGAAAAAGTAGTTTTAAATATGCATAAGAAAGGGTACTCATTAGAACAGATTATGGATGCAACGGAATTGGAAGAGATTGAATTAAAATCCATGATAAAAAAATTGAAATAAAGCATCCTATAGGCATTGGTAAAAGTGTTTACGATGGTCGGAAAAATTATAGGCAAATACCTTGTAAAAATAAGCAGAAAACAAAATAAATAATAAAAATACAGGTATAAATGCATAAAATATCAAAAAAGGCGCAGAGATTTACGATACTGCACCTTTTTTGCGTTGTGCAAAATCTCTTTCATACAACGGAAATGTATGTGAAAAGTGTATAAAATGCATAAGAAAAACTTGGGATTCCCGTCAATTGAATAAACGGTTGCGCAAGTGGTATAGTGGACATATCAACAAAACAAACGGTTGCGCAACACGATAGGTCTGGTGATAAGGGAGAGGATATCAGAACTATCGTGTTTGTGTCCAAAGAGGGAGGATCGTGTATGAAAGAGAAAAAACATTGGAACAGGAGAGTGCTCAGTTTTTTTCTGGCACTTGCTATGGTGATTACACAGCTTGGGGTGTGGAATGCCGGAAAGGAGAGCGTACAGGCAGCGGAGAATAGCAGTTTCACATTGTATTATTACAATGAAAGCAAGGAGCCGTTGTATGTGAATATATGGAGTTGGGCTGGAATTTCATTTGCAGAAGATGTAGAAGTGACTTCTGAATTTGGATGGAATCATGATCTTGCCGTTATGAAAGCCGTTGATGGAAATGAAAACTGGTATAGTGTAACTATTAAAATTTTGGATGCAGAGGCAGATGATGGATTTACCATTTATCAGAATGGAACAGGAGATGACAATATACTGGTACAATATGACAGTCAGTATAATAACCAAAGCGATTATGCGAATTTTGTTTCCGGAACGGAGAGCGCTTATGCAGTAAAAGATGAAACCGTATATACAAATCTGTCAGAAGCTGGATTGAATATGGAAGATCAGGCAGATGATGATGACAATTCCACTGAATACAATCTGCAGATCACAGCAGATAACACTACAGTAGAAGCAGGTGATACAGTTAGTCTGACAGCCGTACTGAAAAAGGGACAGACCGAAATCACCGATTTAGAAGCAGCAGGGCTGCATCTGTACTGGTGGAATAATACAACAAACAGTTCCAATGAGTTTATAGATTATGAAAACAGTGGTTATTCCCTGACTTTGCAGACAACTTTAGGAACGCTTGGAACCAACGAAATTCAGGCAGAACTTCAGGACGCAGAGTGGAAGGATATTGTGAAAAAGAAAATAGAAATTACAGTGAACGAGGCATCCAACAGTGTAAAAGATGCACCGATCAATGTAACAAAAGTAAACAATTTGTCTTCTGATTTTATCATGGGAATGGATATCTCCTCCATGATCTCTGAATTACAGAGCGGTGTGGTATACCGTGACTATGACGGAAACGAACTGAAAACACTTGATGATATCTGCAGGTTTATCAAAGAGCAGGGCATCAATCACATTCGTGTCCGTGTATGGAATGATCCGTATGATGCCAATGGCAACGGCTATGGCGGAGGAAACAATGATGTGGCAAAAGCAAAGGAATTTGCAGATGCATGCCGCAATGCCGGATTGAAAATGTTAGTTGACTTCCACTGCTCCGATCTGTGGACAGATCCGGGCAAGCAGCAGGAACCGAAAGCATGGAAAGGTTACACCCTTGAACAGAAAAAAGAGGCATTAAATACTTATATCACAGAATCCTTAAATACCATTGATCCGTCAAAAGATGTTGTGGATATGGTGCAGGTTGGTAATGAGACAACGGGCGGATTTATCGGTGAGACAAATGTCAGCAATATGTGTGTATTATTTTCAGCGGGCGCAGCCGGTGTAGAAATGTACAATCCGGATGTCAAAGTCGTCATCCATGTGGAAAGCCCACATAAAGGAACCATGGTAACATGGGCAGGAAATCTGCAGGACAACAATGTTGATTATGATATTCTTGCCACCAGTTATTATCCATACTGGCACGGAACATTAGATAACTTAAAACAGCAGTTTGAAACAGTAAAGAATACATATCATAAAGATGTGATGGTAGCGGAAACCAGTTATGCTTATACGTTAGAAGACAGTGACGGACATGACAATACAGTGCGTGTTGGAAATAATGATAACGGAGCTGACACAACGGAGCCGTTTACCGAGCAGGGACAGGCAACTGCAATCCGCAATCTGATTAATACGGTAAATGAAGCTGGCGGACTGGGTGTATATTACTGGGAGCCGGCATGGCTGACCGTCGGAAATACCAAGGGACTTACCGGAGATGCATACAATGCACAGGTAAAGGAAAATCAGGAAAAGTGGGAAAAATACGGAAGCGGATGGGCTTCAAGTTATGCCAACGAATATGATTCGAAAGATGCAGGCAAATGGTATGGCGGTTCTGCAGTTGACAATGAAGCCATGTTTTACCCGGATGGCACGGCAACTCCTGCACTTCATGTATGGAATTATGTAAAAACGGGTGCTGTTTCGAATCTGGTAAGTGTAGAAGGATTTGATTCTGCACTGACACAGACGATTACTGCAGGCAGTGATTTTACACTTCCGGATTCCGTGGAAGTTACGTATTCCGATAGCAAAACACCGGTAGCAGAGGCGGTTACCTGGGATGAAGCATCTGTAAAAAAGGCGGATATGTCAAAGCCCGGAACTTATCAGGTTTCCGGTACAGTTTCTTTGAGCAAAGAAATTACAAGAGGTGCTTATAAAGGAAAAACCAGTGTAGATGTTACACTTACTTTACAGGTAAAATATGCAAATCTGATTACAAATAAAGAAGCGGTTGAATTTGACAGTGGAGAATACTTTACCGTAGACGGAACCACGTTCAAGGGAATTCCTTCCGCAGAGAATGCAAAGAGCGGAAAAAACAGTATGGGCTGGTACGGAGCATCCGCAGCAAATGGTTCTGTTACATATAAGAAAGCAATTACGCTGGAAAAAGGAACCTATACATTGGAAGCATATGCCCAGGGGGCACAGTCAGATGTAACCATGCAGATATTAAACGCAGAAGATGACAGTGTATTATTTACCGGCGAAGCCACAGCAATGACCGCATGGGGAGACTGGCATACACCGAAGGTAACTTTTACACTGGATAAGACAAAGAGCGTAAAACTTCGTGTATGCGTAGAACATGAAGATGGCGGATGGGGTGCAGTGGATGTGCTGTATCTGCATAAGGATGCATTATCTTCGGAAGGAAAGGATGATACAAATACTTCCGGCAGCTCATCCTCCGATAGCTCATCCTCCGGCAGCGCTGCAACCGTCACTCCATCTGATGATACAAAGAAGGATGACAAGCCAGAGCAGACAACCGAATCAAAGAACGTAACGGCAACGACTGCTTCCGGGGAGAAAGCAGAAGTAACGGTTACCGTGACAAAAGATACGGCTGGAAAAGTAACGGAAGCAAGTGCAGAAGTGACAGGTACCAAGGCAGAGATTTCTGCAGATATGGTGAGCAGGATCGTGGAAGCTGCCGGAACAGACCATGTGGCAATTACTGCAAATGTTACCGATAAAGAAGGAAATATCAGATATACAGTAACCGCAGATGCAAAAGACTTAACCGCAGGTAAAAAACTGAGTGTCGTTGTTGTGGATAAGAAAACCGGAGCGTATAAACTGGTGAATGCAAAGACGTATACCGTTGGAAAAGATGGCACATTACATGTGAATCTTGCCGCAGGTTCGGATTATCGGATGCTTTCTGCAGCAGAAATAAAAAATGTGGAAAAAGCGGTTTTAAAAACGGTTGCCGTAAAAAAGACGACAGCTTCCATCAAAGCGGGAAAGAATACAAAGATACAGTTAAGCAGTAAGCTTGATCTGGATAATGTAAAAAAGATTACATATACATCTGGTAAAAAGTCTGTTGCAGCAGTAGATAAAAACGGAAAGATTACAGCAAAGAAGAAGGGAACCGTCACGATCAAAGCAAAAGTAACACTGAAGAACGGAAAGACAAAGACAGTTTCCATGAAAATTAAAGTAAAATAACATTGTGAGGACAGTGGTTCTGTGATAAAATAAAAAAAAGAAATTGTATTCTTTGAGACTTATCCGGGTATCTTAAAGGATAAGACAGGTGAAAAGGATTTGGGGATCAATTACAAAAGGAGATGGAATCATGTCAGCAACGGGGTTATTTATTTTTCTGATTGCGATTATCGGGATTGCGGTACTTGGGGCATTGATCGCAGTGATTGCAGCAGTATCCGGGGCATCTGCAGCTATTTCGGATGAAGAGGATGGACTGGAGGAGAACGCATAAAGCAGTCAGAAAATAACGGACAAAGTACAGGAAAGAAAGACGTTCGGAAACGGATGTCTTTTTTTTGTTTCTAAAAAGAAAATAAAGCTTTCGGAAATCCTCTTGTAAAAAAGAACCGATTATCGGTATAATGAAAAAAAAGCAGGTGCTGGGAACTGTGTTCCACTTCCAATGTGTCTGCTTTATTCAGCAGAAGAAAAATTTACAGGAGGAAAACATGATTTCAAAGTACAGTGTGAAACGTCCTTATACCGTGCTTGTGGCAGTTGTGCTGGTCATCGTGCTTGGTGCGGTCTCGTTGTCAAAAATGACGACAGATCTGCTTCCGGATATGAGTTTTCAGTATGCGCTGGTTATCACAACCGATATGGGAGCAAGTCCGGAACAGGTGGAAAGTGATGTGACATCACCGATTGAATCGGCGATGGCAACAACGTCCAACATTAAAAATATCAGTTCTGTTTCCTATAACAGTTATTCCGTCGTAACACTGGAATATGAGCAGAATGCAAATATGGATTCGGTGGTGATCGAAATTCAGCAGAGTCTTGATCAGGTATCCGGGCAATGGGATGATTCCATTGGAACACCTATGATTATGAAAGTCAATCCGGACATGATGCCGGTGCTGGCTGCAGCGGTGGATAAGGATGGCATGGATGCGAACGCACTTTCCGATTATGTGAAGAATGATCTTGCGCCGGCACTTGAAAGTCTGGAAGGAGTGGCTTCTGTCACTACGACCGGGCAGCTGGAAGAAAGCGTAGATGTAACACTCGATCAGGACAAGATAGACGCATTAAATAAAAAGATTCAGAAGAAGATCGATGAACAGTTTGAAAAGTCCCAGAAAAAAATTGATGCGGGGAAAAAGAAAGTAGAGAGTGGAAAGTCTTCCATCAGTCAGGGATCGGAGCAGTTAAACAGCGCGATTAATCAGACGATGGATCAGCAGAAGAAGCTCTACAAGACGGAACAGGATCTGAAAAAACAACTCGCAGAGTTAAAAAAACAGAAAGCTTCTTTGGAACAGATCCAGACCGGTATTCAGACCTTTATGAAGTCGGATGCCTATACCGGAATCGTGACGGTATTAAAAGATAACCCGCAGCTTGCAGAGAGCAGTGAGATGCAGGCACAGATCAAACAGGTTAATGTGGTTGTGAAAAAGCAGTTTTTGGCGTTGTCCTCGCTTGGAATCACAGTAAATACCTATGAGGATCTCCCGGCGGCATCCGCAGAAGTGGGAAAACTCCTGACCAAAGTCAATACAGGAATGAAAACCATTGAACGTGCACAGCAGAAGGTAGAGAGCGGAAAAGTCAGCCTGGCCTCGGCTTTAGATACGCTGAATGCCAATGCATCCATGACGGCACTTCAGGTCAGTGCTTCTTCTACCGAACTGGCCAATGCAGCCTCCTCCTTGGAGAGCGCACAGAGTAAACTGGATGAAGCCAAAGATACGGCACATGATTCCGCAGATCTGAATAAAGTGCTGAGCAAGGATACCATCACAAGCCTGCTTGCCGCGCAGAATTTTGATATGCCGGCGGGATATGCCATGGATGGGGATACTGAGTATCTGGTACGTGTGGGAGATGCCGTGCAGGATGTCAGCGAATTAAAAGACCTGCCGCTTGTGGATATGGGAATTGATGGAATTGATACAATCCGCCTTTCGGATGTGGCAGAAATCAAAGTGACGGATAATTCCGACGAGACGTATGCGGTGATTAATGGCAATCCGGGCATTATGCTTTCGATGGAAAAACAGACCGGATATTCTACCGGAGAAGTTACGAATCGTATTCTGGATAAATTCAAAGCGTTAGAAAAAGAAGATTCCAAGCTCCACCTGAATGTATTGATGAATCAGGGCGTATACATTGACATGATTGTAAACTCTGTAATGCAGAATATGATCTGGGGGGCAATCCTTGCTATTTTGGTATTGCTGCTGTTCCTGAAAGATATCAAACCGACAATCGTGATTGCATGTTCCATACCGCTTTCCGTTGTCGCTGCAATCGTGCTGATGTACTTTACCGGAATTACCTTAAATATTATTTCCATGTCCGGACTGATGCTTGGTATTGGTATGCTTGTGGACAACTCAATTGTTGTCATCGAAAATATTTATCGTCTGCGCGCAGAAGGCTATTCCATCCGGAAAGCAGCGGTAGAAGGATCAAAACAGGTGACGGGTGCGATCATTGCGTCAACGCTTACCACGATCAGCGTCTATGCGCCGATTATTTTTACAGAGGGAATTACCCGGCAGCTGTTTGTGGATCTTGCCCTGACGATTGCATATACCCTGGTAGCGAGTCTGGTCGTGGCATTGACGTTTGTCCCGGCGATGGCTTCTGTTACACTCAGAAAAACAAAAGATATCCGTCATCCGTGGTTCGATGCCGCCCGGGAATGGTATGGCAGAGTGCTGGAGTGGTGTCTGCGTTTCAAACCACTGGTACTGATTATTGCGGTGGTTCTTCTGATCGGAAGTGCAGCACTGTCACTTTCAAAAGGCTTAAACTTTATGGATATGGATATGGAGACAAATCAGCTTTCCGTCACGATTTCTGCAAAAGAGGGTGAGAAACTGACCTTTGAGGAATTAACACAGGCATCGGATGATGTGATTCAGAGAATCTCAAAAATCAAAGGAATCAAGACGGTCGGAGCGATGGCTGGTGGAGATTCCACGATGAATCTGATGGGTGGAGGAAATGACAGCGTCAGCATGTATATCCTGCTGGATGAGGACTCCAAAGTCAAAGCATCGGATGTGGAAGAAAAAATTGTCAGCAGGACGAAAGATCTGGACTGCAAAGTAGAAACCAACAGTTCTTCCATGGATTACAGCAGTTATTTCGGCAGCGGTCTTTCCGTCAGAATTAAAGGAAATGATATTGATACGCTGCAGAAGCTTGCCAAAGAAGTGGCGGATGTGATGAAGCAGACAAAGGGAACCGTGGATGTGGACGATGGTCTGGAAGATATGGAACCACAGCTTACCATTTCCGTGGATAAAGAAAAAGCTGCGGAATACGGATACACGGTTGCACAGGTATATCAGCTTGTCAGTGCGAAGATGGCAGACAGCAAGAGCGCAACCACGATTTCCACAGACATCAAAGATTATAAAGTCTATGTGCAGACACAGGAACAGACGGATACGAAACTGGACGATATCAGACAGATGACATTTACCCACACAGACAAAGACGGAAAAGAAAAAGAGATTCCTCTTACGAAAATCTGTGAGATGAAAGATACGACAACACTCAGCACCATGAAACGGGATGCACAGACACGTTATATTACGGTATCCTGTGGTGTGGATGAAGATCACAATGTCACACTGCTTGGCAATAAAATTCAAAAGAGTATGGATAAGCTGCATGTGCCGGAAGGCTATCATATCGAAATGACCGGAGAGGACGAGACAATCAGTGATTCCATGAGCCAGCTGGTTCTGATGATGATACTGGCAGTTATCTTTATTTATCTGATCATGGTGGTACAGTTCCAGTCACTCGTTTCTCCGTTTATCATTATGTTCTCGATTCCGCTTGCCTTCACCGGAGGATTTATTGCTCTGCTTCTGACAGGGCAGGAAGTCAATGTCCTTGCAATGCTTGGATTTATCATGCTGGCAGGTCTTATTGTAAACAACGGTATTGTACTGATTGATTATATCAATCAGGCAAGAAAAGCGGGTGTTTCTAAGCATGAGGCGATTATTTCATCCGGAAAGACCCGTGTTCGTCCGATTCTGATGACGGTATTGACCACAGTTCTTGCAATGCTGACTACGGCTCTTGGAATCGGTGACGGTTCCGACATGATGCGTCCGATGGCAATCACACTGATTGGAGGACTGGTTTATGGTACCGTTCTGACGCTGATTGTCATTCCATGTATCTACGATATGTTCCATCGGGAAAAGAACATGGTAGAAGAGGAATTATAGTGAATTTCACAGAAATCTTCTTGACAAAAAAGAGAGCCGCAAGTAAGATTAAATTATGTATAAAAAAGTGATGATGGAGAGGAGTACACATGGAATTCCTGAAAGAGAAGGATATTCATTGAAGTGGAGCATTGGCAGAGTTTTCGTGCAGAATGTTCCTGCAATGGCTGTAAGATATCCACAGGATGCAGTGTGGAAGGTAGCTCCGGAACTGGAATGTTGAATGTGGTGCATTGCCCTGTAGGCATTCCCGGATCGTCCCCGTTAAAGGACATGATGAGTATTACAAAGGTGGTACCGCGAGAGTTTTCGCCCTTTGTGCAGAAAAAGAAAAGGCTTTCTGTACAGAGGGCGTTTCATTTATATTAAGGAGGAACACATGAGCAAAGAATTAAGTAAAACATACGATCCGAAAGATATAGAGGATCGTCTCTATAAGAAGTGGGAGGACAATGGGTATTTTCATGCAGAAGTAGACCGCAGCAAGAAACCGTTTACCATTGTGATGCCACCGCCAAATATTACCGGTCAGCTTCACATGGGACATGCATTGGATAATACCATGCAGGATATCCTGATCCGCTACAAGAGAATGCAGGGATACAATGCACTGTGGCAGCCGGGTACGGATCACGCATCCATCGCTACAGAGGTAAAGGTGATTCAGAGTTTAAAAGAGCAGGGCATCAATAAGGCGGATCTGACCCGTGAAGAGTTCCTGGATAAGTGCTGGGAGTGGAGAAAAGAATACGGCGGACGTATTGTAAAGCAGCTGCGCAAACTTGGTTCTTCCGCAGACTGGCAGCGTGAGCGCTTTACGATGGATGAAGGATGTTCCCATGCGGTACAGGAAGTATTCACCAAGTTATATAAGAAGGGCTGGATTTATAAAGGTTCCCGTATTGTCAACTGGTGTCCGGTATGTAAGACTTCCATTTCCGATGCGGAAGTTGAGCATGAAGAGCAGGATGGATTTTTCTGGCATATCAATTATCCGGTTGTTGGAGAGGAAGGCCGCTTCGTAGAGATTGCCACCACACGTCCGGAGACACTGTTTGGTGATACTGCGGTGGCAGTAAACCCGGACGATGAGCGTTATAAAGATATTGTCGGAAAGACTTTAAAGCTTCCGATGACGGACCGCGAAATACCGGTGATCGCAGATGCTTATGTAGACAAGGAATTTGGAACCGGATGCGTAAAGATCACTCCGGCACATGACCCGAACGATTTTGAGGTTGGAAAGCGTCATAATCTGGAAGAAATTGTTGTCATCAACGACGATGCAACGATGAATGAAAAAGCCGGAAAATATGCCGGAATGGACCGCTACGAGTGCCGGAAAGCACTGGTGGATGATCTTAAGAAAGAGGGACTTCTGGTAAAAGTTGTTCCACATTCCCACAATGTCGGTGTGCATGACCGCTGTCATACAACGGTTGAGCCGATGATTAAGCAGCAGTGGTTTGTAAAGATGGATGAGATGATCAAGCCGGCTGTGGAAGGTGTGAAGAACGGAGATATCAAACTTCTTCCAAAGCGTATGGACAAGACCTACTTTAACTGGACCGACAACATCCGTGACTGGTGTATCAGCCGTCAGCTGTGGTGGGGACACCGCATTCCGGCATGGTACTGTGATGACTGTGGCGAGATGGTAGTATCCATCGAAAATCCTGGCAAGTGTCCGAAGTGCGGATGTACACATATGACACAGGATCCGGATACGCTTGATACCTGGTTTTCTTCTGCACTGTGGCCATTCTCTACGTTAGGCTGGCCGGAAAAGACCGAGGATCTGGATTATTTCTATCCGAACGATGTGCTGGTAACCGGATACGATATTATTTTCTTCTGGGTTATCCGTATGATTTTCTCCGGATATGAGCAGATGGGTAAGGCACCGTTCCATACCGTACTGTTCCACGGATTGGTACGTGACTCCCAGGGACGCAAGATGAGTAAATCACTGGGCAATGGTATTGATCCACTGGAAGTCATTGACAAGTATGGCGCAGATGCACTTCGTCTGACACTGATTACCGGAAATGCACCGGGAAATGACATGCGGTTCTACTGGGAGCGTGTGGAGGCATCCCGTAACTTCGCCAATAAAGTATGGAATGCATCCCGTTTTATCATGATGAATCTGGATGGATTTGAACTCCATACGCCGTCAAAGGATGAGTTACATGCAGCAGACAAGTGGATTCTTTCCAAGGTGAATACCCTTGCTAAAGATGCCACAGAAAATATGGATAAATTTGAACTCGGAATTGCTGTACAGAAAGTATACGATTTCATCTGGGATGAGTTCTGTGACTGGTACATTGAGATCGCAAAAGTCCGTACCTATAAAAAGGATGAAGATCCGGTATCTGCCAATGCAGCACTGTGGACCTTAAAGACCGTACTGACCGAGGCATTGAAACTGTTACATCCGTATATGCCATTTATCACAGAAGAAATCTTCTGTACATTACAGTCAGAGGAAGAGACGATTATGCTCTCCAAGTGGCCGGAGTACAAAGAAGAGTGGAACTTCCCGGCAGAGGAATCTGCCATTGAGCACTGTAAGGATCTCGTTAAGGGAATCCGTAATGTCCGCACAGAAATGGATGTTCCGCCATCAAGAAAGGCAAAGCTTTATATTACATCTGAGGATGCAGGGCTTCGCACTGTTTTTGAAGAAAATAAGGAAGTATATGTAAATCTTGCTTCTACCAGCGAGATTATAGTACAGGCAGACAAAAACGGTATCAGTGAGGATGCGGTTTCCGTTGTGATTCCGGGAGCAGTTCTTTATCTGCCACTGGAGGATCTGGTAGATTTTGAAAAAGAAAAAGAGCGTTTGCATAAAGAAAAAGATAAGCTGACGAAGGAACTTGCACGTTCTAAGGGCATGCTTTCCAATGAAAAATTCTTAAATAACGCAAAACCAGAAAAGGTACAGGAAGAGAAAGACAAGCTGGCAAAGTATGAGCAGATGATGGCTCAGGTAGAAGCGCGGCTGGCACAAATGAAATAAATGGTTTCGGATTTCTATAGCAGAGAGGGGAAAATGCCATGGAAGATATTTCAATGAGAGGTGCGGTTGTCCGGATTTCACAGGATAGTATGGAAGCATATTTGACATTGCAGCCGCCGGAGGCCGGAGAGGGATACACATTATCAGAGCTGGTGCGGTATATCCGCACCCAGCGGGTAACCAATGGAATTGACGAAGCGGCGATCCAGGAGATGATCGATGGCGGAGTGTACATGAGAGATGTATGTATTGCAAAAGGACAGCCACCGGTCAATGCAGAAAACGGCCGCTATGAACTTCATTTCAATCCGGATGTGGATGGAAAACCAAAGGTCAAGGAGGATGGTTCCATAGATTACTGGAGCATCCGTACAGTGGAGATGGTAAAAGAAGGTCAGACAATTGCCACCTACTATCCACCAACCGAGGCGGTAAACGGGATGAATGTTTCGGGAAAGCCGATACTGGCAGTCCGTGGCAAGCCATTGCAGCCACTCCGCGGAAAAGGATTTCACTGTACAGAAGACGGAAGTACTTATATTGCAGACCTGTCTGGAAAGATTGAAATGTCAAACGGAAAGATCCGGATATCCGCAGTTTATGAAATTCCCGGTGATGTGGGAATCGGTACAGGAAATGTGGAATATCACGGAGATGTTGTAATCCACGGTGGAATCAAACCGGGGGCAAAGGTAAGTACGAGTGGAAGTCTCACGGTAGACGGTATCTGCGAGAACTGTGTGATTGAAGCGGGAAAAGATATTGTCCTGCGAAGCGGTGTTCTCGGTGGAAACAAGACCAGTATTCGTGCAGGTGGGAATATCCACGCAAAATTTTTCGAATACTGTAAGGTGAAAGCCGATGGCTTTATTGAAGTGACTTATGCATTAGACAGTCATATGATCAGTTTTGATCATATTTATGTAACCGGAAAAAAGGGAAGTATCATTGGCGGATATGCCTACGCAATCAGTGGAATGGATGTGAATGTAATCGGAAATTCCACGGAAGTAAAGACACAGGTGCATGTCGGAGTCAGTGCGCAGATGCGGCAGGAACTGTCGGATCTGCAGAAATCCATTGAAGAAAATGGGGAAGTGATCAAGAAGATTACCACTGGGCTGAAACAGTTTGAACTGGTGGCTGCGCAAAAAGGAATTGATGTATCGAAAGATCCGCGCAGAACTGAGCTTCTTCGTGCCAAAATGAAAACGCAGGCAGATATTGCTGAAAGCCAAAAAGCGGTAGATCGTCTGGAAGAACTGGTCAAACGCGGGGAAAATGCAAAGATCAGTGTCGTACGCAAAGTGTATTCCGGATGTGTTGTAACCATTGACCAGCAGACGCTTACCGTAAAAGAACTGCAGGAATCCGTTTGTTTCCAGAAGAAAAAAGAAGGGGTTGTGATGATCTCTCTCAAGTAAACAGATGCAGTTCCTGTAATATTTCCGAGAAATAATGCGAATAAATTTACTTGCATATCCAATGCATTATATTATAATTAAGATACATGGGAACGCAGAACCTGTATATCGCAAAAAGGAGCAGGAGAAATGATTAATTTTGAAAAAGAGCTGAAGAATTTTCAGCCGAGTCTGGAAGTAGAAGAAGCCGAGGCTGCAATTTATAACCATGATCTGACAGATGTAACGGATATTATTACCGAAATATTGCGTGATGTACGTCAGAATGGTCAGCAGTTAGGACAGTAATGAAAAAGAGGAAGAAATGATTTGTTATAAATGTGGACAGGAGGTTGGAAATGCAAAGCGCTGCCCGAATTGCGGGGCAGATCTTTCCGTATTTTTGAAAGTGCGTCACATTTCCAACGCATATTATAATCTGGGGCTGGAACAGGCGGGCGTGAGAAATCTTTCCGGAGCGATTGTCAGCCTGAAAAACAGTCTGAAGTTTAATAAATATAATATTGATGCACGAAATCTTCTGGGATTGATTTATTGCGAGACAGGAGAAGTGGTAGATGCCTTAAGTGAATGGGTGATCAGCCGCAGTTATCAGCCGAAGGACAATCTTGCCAGTCATTATCTTGATGAGATCCAGCAGGACCGGGGAAGATTGGATTCCGTAAATCAGACGATTAAAAAATATAACCAGGCATTGCACTATTGCAAGCAGGACAGTCGGGATCTGGCAATTATCCAGCTGAAAAAGGTACTTTCGCTGAATCCGAAGCTTGTCAAGGCACATCAGCTGCTGGCGCTTCTTTATCTGCAGGACAATAAGCTGGAACTGGCAAAAAAAACTTTGCGCAATGCGGGAAAGATTGATACAAATAATACAACCACCCTGCGTTATCTGCGCGAAGTGAATGCAAGACTGAAGGAAAAAAGTCCTTCCAAAAAGCCGAAGGATGATGATCTGATTTCTTATCAAAGTGGAAATGAGACCATTATCATGCCGAAGCGGTTTAAGGAATCTTCGATTGGGGCAACATTGGTATATATCGTGATCGGACTGATTGTGGGTACTGCGATTACCGCATTTCTGATTGTGCCGAGCGTTCGCAACAAGGCAAAAGAAGATGCACAGAGAAAACTGGTTGAAGCGAGTGATACCATTTCCACGAATGGACAGACAATCAAAGATCTGGAAGGACAGGTGGAGGATCTGAAAAATCAGCTGGAAGAGCAGACGACCAACAATGAAAAGGTCAAGGTTCAGATATCTACTTATGAAAATCTTCTGCAGGCATGTGTTTCCTATTATGGATCAAAGGATGTGACGACTGCGGGAAAGACACTGGATAAAGTAAAGACGAAGTATCTGTCCGACGAAGCTAAAACCATATATGATGATATCAATGGGGAGGTACAGGATAAGTATCTGAATCAGCTTTACAAGGAAGGCTATAGTTTGTACTCCCGTGGAAAGTATAAGGACGCCATCGATACATTAAAACAGATTACGGATGAGCAGGAAGATTTCCAGGACGGATCAGCTGCCTATTATCTGGCACAGTCCTACCGGAAAAACGGGGACCTGAAATCTGCAAAACCGTATTATCAGTATGTAATTGAAAATTATCCGGATACGGAGCGGGCGAGAACGTCACAGAATTATGTAGACGCACAGGAATAAAAAGGAACACATTGCATTACAAAAGACACTACAGTACAGGTTACTGTCGGTGTCTTTTTTTGCTTATTTATAAAGAAGTAAGGGAAAGGAAGAGGTTTTATATGGAAGCAGCATATCGAAAGGAAGCGGACTGCATGATTGTGCCGATGCCGCGGGAGGTGGATCATCATGTGGCAGGCAATATGAGCAGGGAAATAGATCTGCTGGCGGAAAGCTGGCATGTTCACAGGATTGTATTTGATTTTGCGGGGACTGATTTTATGGACAGTTCCGGAATCGGTATATTAATAGGAAGAAAAAAGACGATGGACATGCATGCAGGAAAAGTGACAGCGGTAAATCTGGGAGAACGGGTGTATAAAATATTTGAAAAATCCGGGTTGTTTCAGATTATTTCATTGGAAGAGGAGGAAAAATAAAATGGTGCAGGAAAATCATATGCAGGTTCATTTTGATGCAAAATCCGTAAATGAGGGATTGGCACGCATGGTTGTGACCGCATTTATGACAAATATGAATCCGACGCTGGAGCAGATTGCAGATGTAAAGACAGCAGTGAGTGAGGCTGTGACAAATGCCATTATCCATGGATACGAAGATGAAACGAAACAGGTGGAACTGACCTGTGACCAAAATGGTCAGCAATTGGTGGTAACGGTGGAAGATCACGGAGTTGGAATTGAAGATCTTGAACAGGCATTGCAGCCTTTTTTTACTACAAAACCGGAATTGGAACGTTCCGGTATGGGCTTTTCCTTTATGGAGGCATTTATGGATCGGATTGAGGTACGGTCAAAAAAAGGAGAAGGAACACGTGTGGTTATGTGGAAATACATAGAAAGGGAACGTGAGCAGTAAGATATCGGCAAAAGAGGAAAATGGACGACAGAACATCCAGAGGGCGCAGCAGGGAGACCGGAAGATCAGGCAGCAGATGATAACCGAGAATATGGGGCTGGTTTATATGGTGGCGAAACGATTCGCAAACCGGGGAACCGATTTGCAGGATCTGACACAGATCGGAGTGATTGGTCTGATCAAGGCGATCGACCGGTTTGACACTTCGCTATCCTACTCTTTTTCTACCTATGCGGTTCCGCTTATTATGGGGGAAATCCGGAGATTTTTACGGGATGACGGTATGATTCATACGAGTCGCCAGATGAAAGAACATGCAAGAAAAATAGCAATTGTCAGAGAACAAATGAAAAAGACACAAAATAAGGAGCCGACATTGCAGGAACTGGCGAAAAAGACAGGAATTGCCATTGAAGATCTGGTGGTGGCAATGGAAGCAGGAAGAGAGGTAGATTCTTTTTCGCGACCGGTGACGGAAAATGACGGAAAAGTGCTGACTTTGGAAGAAAAGCTGGAGGATAATCACCGGTTTGAAACTCCGCTTCTGAATCATATTGCATTGAAACAGGCGATCGACCAGCTGCCGGAGGAAGAAGCACAGCTGATAAAATTTCGCTATATGGACAATCTTTCCCAGGCAGAAACAGCAAAGCACATGGGGAAAAATCAGGTATCCGTATCGCGCAGTGAGCGGAAGATACTGGAAAAACTTCGCAGAAAAATGTTGTAGCTACCACTTACAGGTACAGGGAAAATCTGGTATAATTTGCACGTAAAAGATCACAAAAGGGAGAAATTAACATGGGAGAATATTTGCAGGAAGCCGTGTTGCCGGTGCAGTACGACAATTATGTGTTTGATCTGTACGGGACACTGGTGGATATCCACACAGAGGAAGATTTTCCAAAGCTGTGGGAGAAACTGGCATTGTTTTTTGGATATTACGGGGCCATTTATGAACCGAAGGAATTGCAGAAGCGCTATGCGGCACTTGTCAGCGACTGTGAGCGCGCGTTGAAAAAGACGCTGGAAGAGGACAGGCATTATACGCATGAGGCATCTCCGGAGATTGAGATCGGGGAAGTGTTTGAAAAACTGTATCAGGAAAAAGGGATCGTGGCCGATAAGACCCTTGCCATACATACCGGACAGTTTTTCCGTGCGCTGTCTACCGATTATGTCCGTTTGTATCCGGGGACACAGCAGATGCTTGCCAGTCTGAAAAAAATGGACAAAAAAGTATATCTGTTATCGAATGCCCAGCGCATTTTTACCGCATATGAAATGAATGTTTTAGGCATTGCAAAATATTTTGATGATATTTTGATTTCTTCGGATTATCACACGAAAAAACCGGACAAACGTTTCTTTCATATATTGTTGGAGCGGCATAAGCTGGATGTGTCACATTCCCTGTATATCGGGAATGACAGCCGTTGTGATGTCGGTGGTGCAAAAGGTGTCGGAATGCCGGTGTTTTATGTAAATTCCAATATTTCCCCGAAAAATGATGACGGAAAAGAGGCAGACTATATGGTAGAGAATTTTTGTGCCTGGAAGGAGGTAACCATATGAGTAAATTAAAACCAGGAAAAGTAGCAATTATCGGATGTGGATTTGTCGGTTCTGCATCTGCATTCGCCCTGATGCAGAGCGGATTATTTACCGAGATGGTGCTTTTGGATGCAAACCATCAGAAAGCAGAAGGGGAAGCCGAAGATATCGTACACGGAATTCCGTTTGGAAGACCGATGCAGATTTATGCCGGAGATTATGATGATATTGCGGATGCAGCCATTATTGTAATTACAGCAGGTGCAAATCAGAAGCCGGACGAAACGCGGCTGGATCTGGTGCACAAAAACATTGCAATTTTCCAGTCGATTATTCCGGAAATTACAAAAAGAGATTTTGAAGGAATTCTTCTGATTGTTGCAAATCCGGTAGATATTCTGACTTACACGGCGCAGAAACTGTCCGGTTATCCGGAAAACCGGGTAATTGGTTCCGGAACTGTGCTGGATTCTGCCAGACTGAAGTATCATCTGGGACAGCATCTGGGAGTGGACAGCAGAAGTGTACATGCTTTTATCGTGGGAGAACACGGGGACAGTGAGATTGCAGCATGGAGCAGTGCAAATGTATCCGGAATACCGCTGGACAATTTCTGTGAGATGCGGGGGCACTATAATCATATGGAAGCAACGGAACGTATCGCCGCGGAGGTAAAACAGAGTGCCTATGAGATTATTTCCAAAAAAGGAGCCACATATTATGGAATTGCCATGTCAGTTAAGCGCATCTGCGAAGCAATCATAAGAGATGAAAAATCCATTCTGCCGATTTCGACCATGCTGCACGGAGAGTATGGAATCTCAGACGTGGTGTTAAGTCTGCCGTGTATCGTTGGCCGCGATGGCTATGAGACCAAGGTTCCAATCGATCTGGATCAGGAGGAAGTTTCCAAACTGCATGAGTCTGCAAATACGCTGAAAGAAGTTCTTTCGGAGTTCTTTGCCGAAAATTAGTTTTTTTGTGCTTGCATTTTTTGGAAGAAAGGGGTAGAATACCACAGTGGGTAGAGCAAAGGCGTCGTAATGTATGTACGACGCCTCTTTTTATATATAAAGTGTATGACCATATGAGAAATATACAAATATGACATATAGTTTATATAAAAAAAACGTTTTACTTTTTATAATATGACAAATATAATAGCTTTTGATTCAAAAGTTAAGAAAGGAAGTGAGACTGTTGGATGCGTTGGTAAAGAATCTGATGGAGGAGCTGAATTGCGATACCGTCTTTACAATCCCGCTGTTTGGTGGCATTCCGATCTATGAATCGGTTGTTGTTACATGGATCATCATGGCGGTCATTCTTCTTTTGTGTCTGATCCTTGTCAAAGGACTCAGAGTTGAGAATCCAAGCCGTAAGCAGGTAGTACTTGAACTTGCTGTTTCAAAACTGTATGGATTCTTTGAGGACACGATAGGAGAAAACGGTAAAGCGTACATTCCGTACCTGGCAGCAGTTGCCATCTACATAGGAATTGCCAACCTCATCGGCCTATTAGGCTTCAAGCCGCCGACAAAAGACATGAATGTCACGGTAGCGCTTGCATTGATGAGTATCATCTTAATTGAAGCAGCAGGAGTGAGAAAGAAAGGTACCAAAGGCTGGTTAAAGAGTTTTGCGGAACCAATGCCTGTAGTTCTTCCAATTAACATTCTTGAGATATTCATCAAACCATTATCACTTTGTATGCGATTGTTTGGAAATGTACTTGGTTCCTTCGTTATTATGGAGTTACTGAAGATGGTGGTTCCACCCGTACTTCCAGCAATATTCAGTTGTTACTTTGATATTTTTGACGGACTGATTCAGGCATACGTATTTGTATTCCTTACAGGCTTGTTCATCAAGGAAGCAACGGAGTAACACACTAATTAACTGAGAAAAGAAAAGGAGAAAACATTATGTCAGCATCATTATTTGTAGCAATCGGAGCAGGAGTAGCAGTATTAACAGGTATCGGAGCAGGTCTTGGAATCGGTAAGGCAACAGGTTCCGCAGTAGACGCTATCGCAAGACAGCCGGAAGCAGAAGGTAAGATTTCCAAAGCATTACTTCTTGGTTGTGCACTTGCCGAGGCAACCGCTATTTACGGTTTCGTTATTGCATTACTTATCATTCTTTTCTTAAAATAATGATTACCTGCGTAATTATTACATTAAGAAAGGAGCAGTAAACTATGCTGAGTTTAAATCCATGGGATATCTTGTGGACGATCGTAAATCTGCTTGTTTTATATGCAATCTTTCGTAAGTTTTTGTTTCAGCCGGTCATGAATATCATTCATGAGAGAGAGGACATGATCAACAAACAGTTCGAGGATGCCCAAAAACAGCAGGACGATGCAGCGCAGATGAAGAGTGAGTATGAGAACCAGTTAAAGGGTGCCAGAGAAAAGGCAGATCAGATCATTCTCGATGCGAAGACGCGTGCACAGGAAGAATATAACAATAAAATGGAAGCAACCAGAGCCGAAGCAGATCATATGCTTGAGAAAGCAAAGAGTGATATTGCAAATGAGCAGGAAAAGGCAACAAGAGATGCTCAGGCAAAGATCGCAGAGCTTGCTTTGCTGGCTGCTAAGAAGATTATGAAGACGGGTGAAGCACATGACGCAGGCAGCAGTAAATAGTGCCAAGGTACTATACCGGCTGTCTGTCAGCAGAGAGGATGTCGAGAAAGCGGAAAAACTTTTCTTTATGACACCGCAACTGCAGAAAGTTCTGACGAGCCCGGTCGTACCGGCAGCAAAAAAGTATGAAATTATCGATCAGGTATTTGCACTGGAAACGACAGAAGATGTGCTGGTCCGGTACATGAAGATCATGTGCAGGATTGGTAACATGACCGAGATGCAGGATATTTTCCAATATTATTATAAATACTGGGATCAGATGCATCATGTGGTTCGTGCGGACCTGATTTATGCTGAGACTCCGAGCAAAGAAGAGGAGGCCGAGGCGAAAAAAATTCTGGATAAAAACTATCCGGATAGTGAGATTACCCTGACGCAGAGTGTGGATGAGTCGCTGATCGGTGGCTATGTTGTTAAGGTGGGATATAAAGAATATGACCACAGCTATGAAGGACGTCTGCGTCAGTTACAAAGAAAACTTACAGGGAGGTGACCCCTTTGGGCGCTATTAGTGCAACAGATATTATCTCCATTATTCAGGGTGAGATCGAAAATATCAACTGGGATGAACAAAGCCGTGAGACAGGTGAGGTCATCTGGGTCGGTGATGGAATTGTTACCGTATACGGAATTGATCATGCAATGTATGGCGAGATCGTAGCCTTTGAAAATGGAGTCAAAGGAATGGTTCAGGATGTCAGACAGAATGAAATCGGTATTATTCTTTTTGGTCGTGATACCGGAATCAAAGAAGGAACCAAAGTGGTTCGTACCAAGAAAAAAGCCGGTATTCCGGTCGGTGATGCGTTTGTAGGAAGAGTAATCAATGCACTCGGTGAGCCGATTGACGGAAACGGTGATGTAAAAGAGGATGATTATCGTCCGATCGAGCAGGAAGCTCCTGGTATCATCGACAGACAAAGCGTAGACACACCAATGGAGACCGGTATTCTTTCCATTGATTCCATGTTCCCAATCGGACGTGGACAGCGTGAGTTGATCATTGGTGACCGTCAGACAGGTAAGACATCCATTGCAACAGATACCATTATCAACCAGAGAGGCAAAGATGTAATCTGTATTTACGTTGCCATTGGTCAGAAGGCATCTACCGTTGCAAAGATTGTAAATACATTAAAGAAACATGATGCCATGGATTATTCCATCGTAGTATCTTCTACAGCCAGTGATCCGGCATCTTTACAGTACATAGCTCCATATGCAGGAACTGCTATGGCAGAATATTTTATGCACAAGGGCAAGGATGTTCTCATTGTATATGATGATCTGTCCAAGCATGCGGTTGCATACCGTGCAATTTCCCTTCTGCTGGAGCGTTCCCCGGGACGTGAGGCTTATCCTGGTGATGTATTCTACTTACACTCCAGACTGCTTGAGCGTTCCAGTCATCTGAGTGACAAGTTAGGTGGCGGTTCCATCACCGCACTGCCGATTATTGAAACACAGGCCGGTGATGTTTCCGCATATATTCCTACCAACGTTATTTCCATTACCGATGGTCAGATCTTCCTCGAGAGCAACCTGTTCAACGCAGGTATGAGGCCAGCCGTAAATGTAGGACTTTCCGTATCCCGAGTCGGTGGTGCAGCCCAGACAAAGGCAATGAAGAAAGCATCCGGTAGTATCCGTATCGATCTGGCACAGTACCGTGAGATGGAAGTGTTCACACAGTTTGCTTCTGATCTGGATGATGCAACAAAAGCACAGCTGCAGCACGGAAAAGCTCTGATGGAGCTGTTGAAGCAGCCGCTGAGTCATCCGCTTTCCATGCATGAGCAGGTATTAACCCTGTGCATGGCAACGGACGGTGTATTCGATAAGATACCTACCAGACAGGTAAAACAGTATCAGAAAGATATTCTGGATTTCATGGATCTGAAACATCCGGAGATCGGAAAAGAAATTGAGCAGACAAAAGCTTTATCCGATGAACTGAGACAGAAAATCAAAGATGCTGCAGCAGAGTTCGCAGCAGAACAGTAAGCAGGTGTTACGATGGCAAATGCAAAAGAAATTCAGGATCGAATGAAGAGTATCAATGATACATTAAAGATTACAAATGCAATGTACATGATTTCTTCTTCGAAATTAAAGAAATCTAAAAAAATGCTGACGGACACAGAACCGTATTTCTTTACCCTGCAATCTGAGATGAGCCGTATTCTGCGGCATTTGCCGGATCTGGACAGTATTTATTTTAGGTCCACAGATGAGATTCCGGAAGAAGAAAAACGGATCGCTTATATGGTAGTTACGGCAGATAAGGGACTGGCAGGATCTTACAACCACAATATTTTAAAGATTGCGGAAGAAGAACTTACAAAACACCCGAAACGTCAGCTGTATGTGCTTGGTGAAGTCGGAAGACATTATTTTGAAGAACGTGGAATTGAGATCAACAAACAGTTCCATTATACGATTCAGAATCCGACATTGAACCGTGCACGAAATATCTCTGAGGAACTTCTCGAAGGTTACCGTCAGGGAGATTTTGATGAAATCTATATCATTTATACCTCAATGGTTAATGCGATGCAGGAAGAAGCAGAGATGCTGCAGCTGCTTCCGCTGAAAAAAGCAGATTTCCACAACGTGGAGATCCCGCTGGATGTCAGACGTGAGGAGCTTGCCCTGCGTCCATCGGCAGATGCAGTGATGAATCGTATTGTTCCGGACTATGTGGTAGGATTTGTTTATGGTGCGCTGGTAGAATCCTTCTCCTGCGAGCAGAATGCCCGTATGATGGCGATGGAGGCAGCAACCAACAGCGCAAAGGATATGCTTCATGAGCTGGATATCATGTATAACCGTGCCAGACAGGCAGCGATTACCCAGGAGATCACAGAGGTAATTGCGGGAGCAAAATCCCAGAAGCGCAAGAAAAAGAGATAATGGAGGCCTAGGATGAAAACAGGAAAAATCATACAGGTTATGGGACCTGTTGTGGACGTTGAATTTGAAGACGAAGAATTGCCTGCAATCAGAGACGCTCTGGAAGTACAAAATGGTGACAAAAAATGTATCATGGAGGTTGCACAGCATATAGGAAATAATACGGTACGCTGTATTATGCTTGCAGCCAGTGAAGGACTTCACCGTGATATGGAAGTCATTGCAACCGGAAGCGGTATCAAGACACCAGTTGGTGAGGCAACACTGGGACGTCTGTTCAACGTATTAGGAGAAACAATTGATGACGGAAAGCCGATCGGGGATGCTCCAAAGTGGGTGATCCACAGAGAGCCGCCAGCATTTGAAGATCAGAACCCTGCAGAGGAAATCTTAGAGACCGGTATCAAGGTCATCGACTTACTTGCCCCATATGCAAAGGGTGGTAAGATTGGTCTGTTCGGTGGTGCCGGTGTAGGAAAAACCGTATTGATCCAGGAGCTGATCAGTAATATTGCAACAGAGCACGGTGGATATTCCATTTTCACCGGTGTCGGAGAGCGTTCCCGTGAAGGAAATGATCTGTGGACCGAAATGGGCGAATCCGGTGTACTTGAAAAAACAGCCTTAGTGTTTGGACAGATGAATGAGCCGCCAGGGGCTCGTATGCGTGTCGCTGAGACCGGACTTACCATGGCTGAGTATTTCCGTGATGAGCAGCATAAAAATGTGCTTCTCTTCATTGATAACATTTTCCGTTTCACACAGGCCGGATCAGAGGTATCCGCACTGCTTGGACGTATGCCGTCAGCCGTAGGTTATCAGCCGACACTGGCTACGGAGATGGGTGAATTACAGGAGAGGATCGCTTCTACAAAGAATGGATCTATCACTTCCGTACAGGCTGTATATGTACCAGCCGATGACCTGACAGACCCGGCACCAGCTACAACATTCGCACATCTGGATGCTACAACCGTACTTTCCAGAAAGATTGTTGAGCAGGGTATTTATCCGGCGGTAGATCCTCTGGAGTCTTCTTCCCGTATTCTTGAACCGGATATCGTAGGCGAGGAGCATTACGAGGTTGCACGTAAAGTGCAGGAGATCCTTCAGAAGTACAAGGAATTGCAGGACATCATCGCAATTCTTGGTATGGAAGAGCTGGCAGACGAAGATAAAGTTTTGGTATACCGTGCAAGAAAGATCCAGAAGTTCCTGTCACAGCCGTTCCATGTAGCAGAGAACTTCACCGGTATCAAGGGTGTATATGTTCCGTTGAAAGAAACAATTCGTGGCTTTAAAGCAATTTTAGATGGTGAGATGGATGAATATCCGGAGAATGCATTCTTTAATGCAGGAACTATCGAGGATGTTAAGAAGAAAGCCGAGCAGATGGAGCAGAACGCATAGCATAAAGAACGGAGATCATTATGGCAGGCAATACATTCTATTTAAAAATTATATCTGCAAACCGTGTGTTCTTTTCCGGAAGATGCCGTTCTCTGATCGTTCCGGAATATGATGGGCAAAAAGAAATTCTGGCCCATCATGAGGATATGGTCATTGCCATTGATGAGGGCGAGATGAGGTTTCAGCCGGAAGACACGGATAACTGGGAATATGCAGTTGTCGGAATGGGATTTGTCGAGATCGTCAATAACCGTGTGACACTTCTCGTGGAGACTGCAGAGCGTCCGGAGGAAATCGATGTGGCAAGAGCCCGCGAAGCGAAAGAGCGTGCAGAGGAGCAGATGCGCCAGAAGCAGAGTATCCGTGAGTATTACCACTCAAGAGCTTCTCTTTCCCGTGCGATGGCACGTCTGAAAGGAACCAGCGGAAGAAAATAAAACAATAAAAAAGGATGCACGTTTTGTGCATCCTTTTTTTATCTGACATTATTCATTCATGGCAATCAGTTTTGCATACCATTGCAGGGAAGAAACCCATGCATGGGAAACATCCGGAATTTCGATGTTTTTAAGCACCAGCTGGCGGGAAACTTCCTGCCATTCTGCAGATTCGTATTTTACAATAAAGTGAAGCACTTCTGCCAGGGAACCGGTATGTTCCAGAAGGGCGGTGCGGATCTTGCCCGATACACGCACCATGGAGAGAGCTTCTTCCATGGAACAATCCAGAATAATATCCAGAATCGAGAAAAGACCGGTCAGAAACAGTTCCTGGGAACGCATTGCCATGCCAAAGACCGGTGCAAGATTTTCTGCAAACTTGGCACGCAGCAGGGAAAGGCGCATCAGTTCATTCGGCTTGTCAGAACACAGTTTCTCAATGACGGTTGTCTGAATCCAGCGCGTCAGATCCTTCTGCCCCAGCATTGAGACAGCAACCCGCACGGAAGTGATTTCGGAATTAAAGGAGCGTGTATTTGCCAGCCGAAGCAAAGAGATGATAAGAGCCGTGTCCTGACTGATAATATCAGCCGCTTTGGTCAGGTCAAAATCATCTTCTTCAATCAGATTCAGAAGCGAAATGTAATTGATCTTCAGGGGCGATACTTTATGTTCGCCGCGTGTGACCGGCATACGGAAAAAGGTTCCTTCAAATAAAGAAATTGTTTCTGCCGGACTGAGTTTTCCGAATGTTTCCATGTCCGGAATGTTGCTGGCACAGATACAGATGTCCGGATACAGTTTGCGGAAATAGAAAGAAGCCTTGACGGCATCTATTTTCTGGCAGTCAATCAGAATGTAGTCCATCTGTGACAGAATCGGTGCGTAGTCTTCGTAGCAGTGAACAGGAAGATTACGGATTGCAAAATGATATCCGAATTCGCGCAGTTCGCGGATACGGTCGGTATACATGGATACCGGAGGAAATGTCTGGTCAATCAGGAGAATCGGTGCATGGTTTGCATTTTTGCACTGGGACTCCAGACTGCTGAAGATAGAGATATTATTTAAAGATACAAAAATCGGTTTTCCTCCGGAGAGGGTGGTGGTTCCGAGCTCCTGAATCAGTTCCAGTCCGTCTACATAGGCAGCTCCGTCAAACTGTCTGGAACCAAGAAGGCTTGGGTTCATAAGAAAGTTATTTTTTCTGGTAAACAGAGAATAAGCACTAACGGACATATTCCGGTCAAAAAAAGGAATGAGTGTAAGCATCATAAGCGTATCTCCTATTCTATCATGTAAATCCCTGATGTAAGTTTATCTTTGGATTTATTATACTATATAATACTTAAAGAAACAAATATTTTGTGCAATGTGGTGCAAAAAGAAACAAAGCAGTTGACAAATGAAAGAGGATATGGGTAAAATACAAAAAGATAATAAACAGGGAGTAGTTTGCATCCGGTGTGTCCGGGTGTTGTGCAGGCCGTCATCACGTTACAGGAAAGCTGGAACCGGGCTGTACACGAAGAAACGAGACTTTTTATTGCATTATTCTGGTGCAAAAAAGTCTCGTTTCTTTTTTTGTACCACAACACAGGGAGGGCATGCCATGAAAAAATACTGGAAGTATTCCAAAGAGCAGCTAAGAGAAGTATTTTCTACTACGGAGCAGGGATTATCCGAAAAGCAGGTGCAAAAAATCCGGGAAACATGTGGGGAAAATATACTGGAAGAGGGAAAAAGACCCGGGCTTCTGAAGGTCTTTTTGTCACAGTTTGCAGATTTACTCATTGTCATTCTGCTGATCGCCGCGCTCATTTCCATGTGTTCCGGAAATGTAGAGAGTACGATTGTAATTGCAGTTGTCCTGGTGATGAATGCAGTTTTGGGAACGGTGCAGCACCAGAAAGCGGAAAAATCACTGGACAGTCTGAAAAATCTGTCTGCACCGTGTGCAAAAGTCATCCGGGAAGGGAAAAAGAAAGAGATCCCTTCGAGGGAACTGGTTCCTGGAGATCTTGTGGAACTGGAAGCCGGCGACATGGTTGTGGCAGATGGAAGGATTCTGGATAATTTTTCCCTGCAGGTCAATGAGAGTGCGTTGACCGGAGAATCCACCAATGTAGAAAAGACACAAGGCAGTCTGCCGGAGGATCTGCCGCTGGCAGACCGCAGAAACATGGTATATTCCGGAAGTCTGGTCACTTATGGACGCGCACAGGTTTTGGTTACAGGAACAGGGATGCATACAGAGATCGGAAAGATTGCCGGGATGATGAATGATATCCGGGATCGTAAGACACCATTACAGGTGAGTCTGGATCAGTTCAGCAGAAAGCTGGCAGTTCTGGTTATGGGAATTTCAGCAGTGGTACTGGGGTTATGTTTATACCGTAAAATGCCGCTTCTGGATGCATTGATGTTTGCGGTTGCACTTGCGGTAGCCGCCATTCCGGAAGCACTCAGTTCAATCGTGACCATTGTGCAGGCGATGGGAACACAGAAGATGGTAAAGGAAAATGCCATCGTCAGAAAGCTGAAGGCAGTGGAGAGCCTTGGGTGTGTATCGGTGATCTGTTCGGATAAAACCGGAACGCTGACACAGAATAAGATGACCGTGCAGAAAGTTTATGTGGACGACAGGGAATATCTGCCCGGACAGCTTTCCATGGAAGAACAGCTGCACAGATATCTGGTCTACGATGCGGTGCTTAGCAATGATGCAACATTGGAGAACGGAAAAGGAATCGGAGATCCGACCGAATATGCCCTGTTGGAAATGTTTCGTAAAATTCCCGCACCGAAAGGGGGAATGATGGGCGAAGGCGGTTACCGGGAAGAAATGCTTCGAAGCTGTATGAAACGTCTCGAAGAGGTTCCGTTTGATTCTGAGCGGAAACGGATGAGCACAAGATATTGCCTGCACGGGGTCGGAACCATTCTGACCAAAGGGGCACCGGATGTATTGCTGGAACGCTGTGATTTTGTCCGGAAAAGTACCGGAATTGTTCCACTTGATCCGACGGAGACAGAAAAAATCAAAAAAAAGATTGCGGAATTTTCCGGGCAGGGACTGCGTGTGCTGGCATTTGCGTATAAAGAGAGTGAAGGACCGCTGACCATAGAAAGCGAAGAAAATCTGATCTTTCTCGGGCTGATTGCCATGATGGATCCGCCAAGACCGGAAGCCATTCAGGCGGTTGCCGATGCAAAGAGAGCAGGAATCCGCACGGTCATGATTACAGGGGATCACAAAATTACCGCGCGTGCGATTGCAAAACAGCTTGGAATTTATCAGGAAGGGGATCTGGCTGTGACTGGAAGGGAGTTAGATGCCATGAGTGAGAAGGAATTGCAGGAAAAACTGGAAAAAATCTGTGTATATGCCAGAGTTTCGCCGGAACATAAGATAAGAATTGTAAAGGCATGGCAGAAAAAAGGACGGATTGTTTCCATGACGGGGGATGGTGTCAACGATGCACCGGCATTAAAACGCGCAGATATCGGAGTGGCAATGGGGATTACAGGAACAGAAGTGGCAAAAGATGCGGCAGACATGATTCTTTTAGATGATAATTTTGCGACCATCATTCAGGCGGTGGTGAATGGAAGAAATGTATACCGGAATATAAAGAATGCTATTTTGTTTTTGCTGTCCGGCAATATGGCAGCGATTCTGGCGGTACTGTATACTTCACTTGCAGGACTTCCGGTTCCGTTTGCACCGGTGCATCTGCTTTTTATCAATTTGCTGACGGATTCGCTTCCGGCTATTGCGATTGGCATGGAGCCGGCAGATGCAGCACTTTTAGAGGAAAAACCAAGGGATCCTTCTGCCGGAATACTGACCGGTTCGTTTCTGGGGAAAATTGTGGCAGAGGGAGCGTTGATTGCGTGTCCGGTCATGACTTCTTATTATATAGGGCTGCAGCAGAGTACCGCGCTTGCAGCAACGATGGCTTTTGCAACGCTGACACTGGCACGCCTGTTTCATGGGTTTAACTGCCGGAGCCAAAAGTCCATGGCACGGGCTGGACTTGGGTCCAACAAGTACAGCATGGGAGCATTTTTGGGTGGATGTATTCTTTTGGGGCTGGTACTTTGCGTTCCGTTTTTTGAGAGGCTGTTTGATGTGGCGGAAATGGGAGTGCTGATGTATGGGTATATTCTGCTGCTGGCATTTGTGCCGACATTGGTGATTCAGATGGTAAAAATGGTCAGGGAAAAAATGCAGGAAGGTTTGTAATTTACTCCTCTTTACTTTAGCATGATAACATGATAATATGGTAAACATGTAGTAAACAGAAGAATTAATAATTAATGGAGGAACATTATGAAAAAGAAACTTGCAGTATTGCTGGCAGCAGCGCTGACACTTGGTATGACTGCCTGTGGTGCATCCAAAGGAGCGGGAGATACCGGAAAGAGCGAAAAGAGCATGGTATATGCAGTAGAGGCAGGATCTGCCGGAGAAGAAGCTGCAAAAGAAAAGGGATTTCAGTACAATTCCGTTTCGTCCCAGGCAGATGCCCTGATGGAAGTTGCTTCCGGTACATCTGATGCAGCGATCATTGACCTTCTGATGGCAGGTGCCATGATCGGTGAGGGCACCAGTTATCCGAATCTGAAGCATACAGACGAACTTACGACCGAGGAGTATGGCGTTGGATGCCGGAAAGGATCGGATCTGGCTTCTTATATCAATCAGGTGTTTGCTGACTCTTATAAAGACGGAAGCATGGAAAAAATTGCCGAAACCTACGGTGTTCAGGAAGCACTTGTAGAGCAGAAAGATGCCACCTTTGAACAGTCCCAAAAAGACAGTGACGTGGATTACATCAAGGGAAGAGGAAAACTGGTTGTCGGTGTGACCGATTTTGAGCCGATGGATTATAAGGATAAAGATGGAAACTGGATCGGGTTTGATGCAGATATGGCAAAACTTGTCGGAGAAAAACTTGGTGTAGAGGTTGATTTTGTAGAGATCGACTGGGACAACAAGGTCATGGAACTGAATTCCAAGAATATCGATGTCGTATGGAATGGAATGACTCTGACGAGCGAGGTAACTTCTGCAATGGAATGTACCAATGCTTATTGTAACAATGCACAGGTAGTTGTCGTACCAGAGGGGAAATAAATCATGTTCTGGACAGTAACACAGTCACTTTTGACAGGTCTTGCCACCACTTTTGAAATTTTTATACTGACACTGATTTTTGCGCTGCCGCTTGGGCTGGTGCTGGCATTTGGCCTGCTCAGCAAGTTTAAACCGCTGCAGCGTCTGGTTCAGATTCTGGTCTGGATCATCCGTGGAACACCTCTGATGCTTCAGCTGATCATTATTTTCTATGGACCGGGGCTCTGGCTCCATACGACCGTCTGGAGCGGAAATGAGAGCGGGCGAATTACCGCAACCGTAGTGGCATTTGTGATTAATTATGCGTGCTATTTTTCCGTGATTTTCCGTGGAGGAATTGAGGGAGTTCCGGCCGGACAGAGGGAAGCCGGACAGGTGCTTGGCATGACAAAGCATCAGATCTTTTTCAAAATCACACTGCTTCAGATGATCAAGCGCGTCGTACCACCGATGTCAAACGAGATCATTACGCTTGTAAAAGATACCTCTCTTGCGCGTATTATTGCAGCCTATGAGCTGACCTTTGCCGGTGCTGCATTTATGAAATCCGATGGCCTGACCTGGCCACTGTTTTACACTGGTGTATTTTATCTTATTTTTATTGGTATTTTGACGCTTTTATTTAATTATATTGAGCGTAAGCTGGATTACTTTAAGTAGGAGGATAACATGGCAATCTTAGAGGTATCACATATAGAAAAACATTTCGGCAGAACGAATGTATTAAAAGATGTCAGTTTCTCCATGGAGGAAGGCACGGCGCTTGCCATTATCGGATCTTCCGGTTCTGGAAAGACAACGCTTCTGCGCTGTTTGAATTTTCTGGAGCGCCCGAATGGCGGAACGATTACGGTCAACGGAGAGACACTGTTTGATGCATCAACGGCCGGAATGGAAAAGGATGCGGATCTGCGCAGAAAACGTCTGCATTTTGGCATGGTATTTCAGTCATTCAATCTGTTTCCACAGTATACAGCGTTACAGAATGTGACGCTTGCGGAACAGCTTCTGGCACAGGAACGTCCGGATTTCAAACAGAATAAGAAAAAGATCTTGGAAGAAATTGATGCACACGGCAGACAGCTGTTAGAGCGCATGGGACTTTCCGAGCGTATGGATCATTATCCACATCAGTTGTCCGGCGGGCAGCAGCAGAGAGTTGCAATTGCGCGTGCGCTTGCCTTAAAACCGGATATTCTCTGTTTTGATGAGCCGACTTCAGCACTTGATCCGGAACTGACTGGAGAAGTGTTAAAGGTCATCCGTACACTTGCTGAGCAGAAAACAACGATGATCATTGTTACGCATGAGATGGCATTTGCCCGTGATGTGGCAGATCAGCTGATTTTCATGGATGGCGGTGTGATTGTAGAACAGGGAGATCCGCATCAGGTGATCGACAATCCGAAAGAAGAACGCACGAAGCAGTTCTTGACCCGGTATGCACAGGGGTAATTCTTAAAAAAGAAAATATGGAAAAGCCATCGAGGTTCGTTACAGAAGACGGATCTGCGGTGGCTTTTTTAATTGAATGCAGCAAAATTGCAGAATATCAGGCTGATTTTAGGACTTATCGCCTATTGTCATGAACTTCATAAATGTTTACAATAAAATGGACAGACGCATTACAAAATGTGATCGATCTGGGGTAAATATGAATAAAAAGGAGAACATTATGAAGAAGAAATTAACCGCAATATTATTGGCGGCAGCGATGGCTGTCACAGGACTGTTTACCGCAATGACACCGGAAAAGGCAAACGCTGCGGAGTGGGAAGCATGTGATATACCTGTGATCAAAGATGTATCCGAATTTGATGCAGTCTCTGCCATGTATTCAAAGACAATTACGGTGACTAAGAAAGATAAAAATATTGAGCAGGGATATGGTTCTTTTCAGTTAAAATCTGATTCCTGGGTAATTTTAAAGACCACCTCCTCTCTTGTGACAAGTCAGGAAGATGGGCACCAGACACATATTGAAGTATTTTCAGATGCGTCTGCATCCAACAAAGTTCTGGAAACCGGAGACGGATATTGGGAATATGACGGTGATCAGTATACAATTTTAAAGAAAGGTACCTACTATTTTCATACAAAGTCATCCTGTCAGAATTATGACACGTTTACAGGGAACATTAATGTAGTTGCAGCAGCAATTCCAACGAGTAAGCTGATTCAGACAGGCGTTAAGAAAAACAGCAAAAAAACAAGCGCAACGGTTTCTTTTTCCAATGTGCTTGGAACACATGTAAGGGCTGTGCAGTACCAGAAGGGAAGTATTGGAAAATCCCACAATGAGGATAAAAAATACTGGAAGCAGTATATTATGAGTGGAATGTACAGTGGGGACTATGATCTGGCAAAGGGAAAGAGTCCAAAGTTTGTGACAGAAAAAGGAGAGAAGTATTCGTTTAAGGTAAAGAAAAACGGAAAATATACCATCTGGATCAGTGATGATAAGGGAAACATTTACACAAAGGTGGTTACCGTTAAGGGACTGAAAAAATAAAAATGTGGCAAATAGAAGGCCTCCGGCAGTTGCCGGGGGTTTTTCTTATGGATGATGGTATTCTGGCATTGGGCAGTAAAGAATTCATGGAGGAAAATTTGTCCTTTACAAATAATAAATAAAAGCATATGATACTTTTATAAAATACTTTATTTAAGAGGAAGATTATGCCGGAAAAAAGAGAAAAACGCAATATAGCAAGAACTGAAATTATTAATTACATGTTGAACCATTCCGTTACATCAAAGGCAGAACTGGCAAAAGAACTGGGGCTTAGTATGCCTACAGTTCTGACAAATGTCAATGAGCTGATTGCAAAGGGACTGATTGTAGAAAATGGAGAGTATGCATCTACCGGGGGAAGAAAAGCCAAAAGCATAGGAATTAACAAGGAATATTGCAGGGCAATGGGACTTGTAATTACCGCTAATCATCTGGAAATGGTACTTGTAAATCTGGGATATGAAATCGAACATCTGAAACGTGTCCGTTTAAAATTTTCACCGGATATCGATTATAGTGTAAAAATTGCCGGGCAGGTACAACAGTTTCTGAAAGAATGCAAAACGGAGAAAGATATTTTAGGGATTGGAATTGCAATTCCCGGAATTATCGATCAGAATGAGAAGACAGTTCTAAAATCGCATGCTCTTCAGGTAGAAAATTACAGTCTGCGTTTTTTGGAACAGGCATTGGGATTTCCGGTTTATTTTGAGAATGATGCTAATTCCGCTATGCTTGCGGAAGATACACAAAAATATAACAATGCGATATACCTCTCCTTAAATCATACTCTTGGAGGGGCATTTTGCATTGATGGAAAACTGTTTTGTGGACAGAACCAGAAGGCAGGAGAGTTTGGACATATGATCCTGATTCCCGGAGGGGACAGATGTTATTGTGGAAAGCAGGGGTGTGCAGATGCTTATTGTGCGGCAAGTGTGCTGACTGGGGACGGAAAAAATTCTCTGGAAGTATTTATGGAACAATTGAAACAGGGAAATAAGGAAGCTGAACAAAAATGGGAAAGATATCTGGATCATCTTGCTATCCTGATATCCAATCTTCGGATGGCATACGATATGGATATTATACTTGGGGGAGATGTCGGAGGTGTACTGGCAGAGTATATGATTCCATTGGGACAGAGGGTATTGTCTTACAATGGATTTGACAGGGATATTTCTTATCTGAAAAATTGTTCTTATGAAAAAGAAGCATCGGCGGTTGGTGCGGCAAAACATTTTTTGTATGAATATGTAAAAGAATGCTGTTCGTAATGATGAAATGAAAAAAGTTCCTTCTTTACTGGCGTGTACATGCGGTAAAGAGGGAACTTTTTTGTTTAAAAATTTAGAAAAATTGTACAAAAAGTAAAATAAAAAATTGTGCAACTGGTAAAAACTCTCAAAAACTATTGACAAAACAGAGGAATGGGACAATAATGTAATTACTTTAATAAAACATTTTATAAAAGATAAAACAAAAGAAGAACAAATATAAAGGAGGAAACAATTATGTTACAGCAGGTAATGACAAATCCAGGAGAAATTACATTTAGAGAGGTTCCGGTTCCAGAAGTCAAGGATGATCAGGTACTGGTAAAAATCAGAAATATAGGTATCTGTGGTTCTGATATCCATGTATATCATGGAAAGCATCCGTTTACGAAATATCCGGTGACACAGGGACATGAGGTTTCCGGAGAAATCGCAGAAATAGGGAAAAATGTTTCTGGGTTTCAGATCGGACAGAAAGTTACGATTGAACCACAGGTTTATTGCGGACACTGCTATCCGTGTCGCCATGGAAAATATAATCTTTGCGAGGAATTAAAGGTTATGGGATTCCAGACCACAGGTACGGCTTCTGAATATTTTGCAGTAGATGCATCTAAGGTAACACCGATTCCGGAAGATATGTCTTATGAAGAAGGGGCGATGATCGAGCCTCTTGCAGTTGCAGTTCATGGAGTAAAGCAGATGGGCGATGTAAAAGGAATGAATATCACAGTAATCGGCGCAGGTCCAATTGGAAATCTTGTTGCACAAACAGCAAAAGGGATGGGAGCAGCAAAGGTTATGATTACCGATGTCAGTGATCTGCGTTTGGAAAAAGCAAAAGAATGTGGAATTGATGTATGTGTCAACACGCTGCACAAAGATTTTGGAGAGGCTATGGTAGAGGCATTTGGTCCGGATAAGGCAGATGTGATCTATGACTGTGCAGGAAATAACATTACGATGGGGCAGGCAATCAAATATGCAAGAAAAGGAAGTGTGATCGTACTGGTTGCAGTATTTGCAGGAATGGCAGAGGTGGATCTGGCAGTCGCAAATGATCACGAACTCGATATTAAAAGTACCATGATGTACCGGCATGACGATTATGTAGATGGTATCCGTCTTGTCAATGAGGGAAAGGTACATTTGAAACCATTAATTTCAAAAACGTTTGCATTTAAAGATTATCTGAAAGCATACCAGTATATTGATGATAACCGTGAGACAACGATGAAAGTCATCATCAATGTGCAGGAGGATTAAACAGATGAAAAACGAATATGGAATTGTCGGAGTAGCCCACATAGGGCTCCCGACGAATGATTTAAAAAAGACAATCGAATTTTATAAAAGTCTTGGATTTGAAGTGATTTTAGAAACCTATAATGAAAAGGCAAAAGAAAAGGTTGCGTTTTTGCAGATTCAGAATTACTGTATCGAATCGTTTGAGAACGGACAGGCGGTAATGGCAGACGGGGCATATCAGCATGTCGCACTGGATGTGAGAGATATTGAAGAAATGTATAAAAAGATCTGTGAAAATGGATATGAAGTCATTACGGATGGAATTGAGCAGCTTCCGTTTTGGGATAATGGTGTAAAGTTTTTCATGATTAAAGGACCGAATGAGGAGAGAATCGAGTTTTGCCAGAAACTCTGATGAAGTAGGAGGAACGTATGGGTAGCGAGAACAGAAGTGGAAAAGTGCCGCTGATCAGCAAAATTGCATATGGTTTTGGTGATGTGGGATGTAATTTCAGTTGGATGTTTGTCAGCAATTTTTTAATGATTTTTTATACCGATGTATTTGGAATCAGTATGGCAGCAGTGTCTGCACTGATGCTGTTTTCCCGATTCTGGGATGCCATTAATGATCCGATTGTCGGGGGACTGACCGACAAGACAAAGACAAGATGGGGAAGATACCGTCCATGGCTTTTGGTGGCGGCACCGATTACGGCGGTGCTCCTTGTAATGACATTCTGGGCAAGACCAGACTGGAATCAGACTGCAAAAATTGTATATATGGTAATCACATATTGTCTCCTTGTTTTGGGATATACCTGTGTGAATATTCCATATGGAACACTCTGTGGAGCAATGACACAGGACATTGATGAGCGTGCAAAAATCAACACTTCCCGTTCCGTTGCAGCAATGATTGCAATCGGTGTGTTAAATATCATTACCGTTCCTTTGATTAACAAATTTGGAAGCAGCAGTGCAAAAACCGGATATCTGACGGTGGCAGTTATTTATGGATGCATTTTTGCAGCATGTCATTTCTTTTGCTTTGCAAAGACAAAAGAGGCTGTGATCACACCGGAAAAAGAAAAAATTTCTATAAAAGTCCAGCTAAAAGCGGTGCTTCAGAATCGTCCGTATCTGCTGGCTCTGGTAGGACAGATTTTATTTGGTTTTACTTTATATGGAAGAAATGCGGATGTCCTGTATTATTTTACTTATGTAGAAGGAAATGCCTCGTATTATACCACTTATTCGATGTGCATCATTATTCCTTCCATTATTGGAGCAGCCTGCTTTCAGCCGGTATTCCGTAAACTGAACAATAAAGGAAGAACTGCCAGTGTATTTGCACTTTTGACAGGAATTTCGATGCTTTCCATGTTTTTCTTTAATGTAAAAGAAGCTCCGGTTATCTTTTATGCATTGTCTGGAATTACACAGTTTTTCTTTTCCGGATTCAATACCGCAATTTATGCAATCATTCCGGATTGTGTGGAGTACGGTGAGTGGAAAACCGGATTGCGCAACGATGGATTTCAATATGCGTTTATTTCGCTTGGAAACAAGATTGGAATGGCAATTGGAACAGCACTTCTTGCCGGATTACTCGGAAAATACGGGTATGTGGCAAACCAGACACAAAATGCAGCCGTACTTTCCATTATGAAACATGCATTTACAACCATTCCGGGGGTTCTCTGGATTGTGACTGCTGTGGTATTATTCTTTTATCGGCTGAATAAAAAGCGTTATAATGAAATTGTGGAGGAATTAAAGAATGGAAAAAGAGGTTGATATTGTAGCACTCGGCGAACTGCTGATCGATTTTACCGAGGCAGGATACGGAAAAGATGGAATGAAGCTGTTTGAGCAGAATCCCGGTGGTGCACCGGCGAATTTGTTGACGGTTGCAAGCCATATGGGATACCGGACATCGTTTATTGGAAAAGTCGGAAAAGACATGCATGGTGCATTTTTAAAAAGAACCTTACAAAATGAGGGGATTGCAGTGGACCATCTGATCGAAGATGATAAGTATTTTACTACACTTGCGTTTGTAGAAATTGATGAAAACGGTGAGCGGAAATTTTCATTTGCAAGAAAACCGGGCGCGGATACACAACTTCGGAAAGAAGAACTGGATCCGACGCTTTTGCAAAAAGGTAAAATTTTTCATTTCGGATCGCTTTCCCTGACGGATGAACCGGCAAAAAGTGCAACTTTAGAAGCCGTTCATATCGCAAAAGACGCGGGAGCATTGGTTTCTTATGATCCAAATTACCGTGCATCCTTGTGGAGAAATGAACAGACTGCAGTACAGGAAATGAAAGCAGTGATTCCATTTGCGGATGTGATGAAGGTATCGGATGAAGAAAGTCTCCTGCTGACGGGAAAAAACAGCTATGAAGAAGCTGCGGAGGAGTTGCTTTCCATGGGACCAGAGCTGATTGCCATTACACTTGGCAGTGACGGCGTACTTGTGGCAACTACGGATGGAAAAGAACAGATCAGGGGATTTGCAACAGAGGCGGTTGATACAACAGGAGCCGGAGATTCATTCTGGGGTGGATTCCTGAGCCAGTTTTTATCCCTGAACAAAGCAATTGATGAGATGGACTGGAATGATTTGCGTGCCTGTGCACGGCAGGGAAATGCAGTAGCATGTCTGTGTGTGCAAAAGAGAGGTGGAATTCCTGCGATTCCAAAGAAACGAGAAGTAATGGAGTTTTTAAATCAACATATCAAAAAATAAATTGGATTTCCGTGCATAGACGGACCGGTCAGGTGAATACAGACAGGAAACGCAAAAAGAAGCTGACACACGAAAAGAAAATTCGTGTGCAGCTTCTTTTTTGCTGGTTATTAGCATCCAAAACACTTACGGATCAGTGCTGAGAAATCGCAGTTAGAAAAAAATCTAAAGCACATAGTTAAGTACCTCCCTGTTTGTATTTGTATTAGCTAAGTACAAATGCATTGTAACAAGTCTGTAATATTTCTGCAATAGGAGGGTATTTCCAGTTTAGGAAAGTTCCAGTTTTCCGGTATACAGCTGATAATAGGTTCCCTTCTGCTTAATCAGATCCGCATGATCTCCGCGTTCAATGATCTGTCCATGATCAAGCACAATAATTGCATCACTGTTTCGGATCGTAGACAGGCGGTGAGCGATCACAAATACCGTACGTCCTTTCATCAGATTATCCATACCCTTTTGTACAATGCTTTCGGTACGGGTATCGATGCTGGAAGTTGCCTCATCGAGGATGAGAACCGGTGGATCAGCCACGGCGGCTCTTGCAATGGAAAGCAGCTGGCGCTGTCCCTGGGAAAGTTCTTCGCCGTCACCGCTTAACATGGTATCATAACCGTTTGGCAGCATCCGGATGAACTGGTCTGCGTGCGCAAGTCTGGCAGCTTCGTAGATCTGCTCATCGGTTGCATCAAGATTTCCGTAACGGATATTATCGCGGATGGTTCCGGTAAACAGATGGGTATCCTGCAGGACAATACCGAGGGAGCGGCGCAGATCATCTTTTTTGATCTTGGTGATATTGATGCCGTCATAGCGGATTTTTCCCTCCTGAATATCGTAGAAACGGTTGATCAGGTTGGTAATTGTTGTCTTTCCGGCACCGGTAGAGCCAACAAATGCCAGTTTCTGTCCCGGTTTGGCGAACAGACTGATATCCTTTAAGATGACCTTATTCGGATTGTAGCCGAATGTAACATCCTCAAAACGGACATCGCCGGTCAGAGGGGTGTAAGATACACTTCCATCTGCGGAATGTGGATGTTTCCATGCCCACATGCCGGTACGTTCTTTACATTCGATGATGTTGCCATCGGCATCTCTTTTTGCATTGACAAGTGTTACATAGCCTTCGTCTGTCTCCGGTTTTTCGTCGATCAGGGCAAAGATTCTATCAGCTCCTGCCAGAGCCATAACGATGGAGTTGAACTGCTGTGCCACCTGCATAAACGGCTGGGTAAAACTCTTGGTAAACTGCAGGTAGGAAGCCATGACGCCGAGCGTAATGCCGCCCACACCGGCAACCGAGAGAACACCACCGAGAACAGCAGTCAGCACGAATTGTAAATTTCCGATATTTCCGATCACCGGTCCCATCATGTTTGCGTATTTGTTTGCCTGTGAGGCACTGTCAAACAGTGCTTCGTTGAGCTGGTCGAATTCCTCTTTGGATTTCTGCTCATGGTTGAACACTTTTACCACACGCTGGCCATTCATATGTTCTTCCACAAATCCGGTCACGTCGGCAAGGGAAACCTGCTGGCGCACAAAGTATTTTCCACTGTTTCCACCGATTTTTTTTGTGACAAATACCAGAATCCCGATGACAACAATGGCAAGCAGTGTCAGCAGGGGACTTAAGACCAGCATGGAAATAAATGTAACAATGATGGTGAAAAACGACATCAGTGCCTGTGGGATTGCCTGACTGATCATCTGGCGCAGGGTATCGGTATCATTTGTGTAAAGACTCATGATAGAGCCATTCGTATTCTGATCGAAATAGCGGATCGGAAGGGTCTGCATATGCTCAAACATATCATCACGCACACGCTTTAACACACCCTGGCCGATATATACCATCATACGGGTATAGATAAATGTTGCAATAACACCGACAATGAAAATACAGCCAAGTACAGCAAGTGCACGGTAAAATTCGGTATAGTCCGGACTTTTTTGTCCAATCAGGGGAAGGATGAAATCATCAAGCATGTATTTTAAGGACAGAGATACCGAAATGGATGCGACTGCACTTAAGAAGATACATACAAATACAAGAATAAAGCGGGCTTTATAGGTTTCTGTTACATATTTCAACAGACGTTTTGCGGTAGCAATATAGTATTTGGAAAGCTTTGGCTTTTTGTTATTCATGATCTTCACCTCCCTTGACCTGAGATTCATATACTTCACGGTAAATATCATTGGTCTTTAACAATTCTTCAGATGTACCAATACCAGAAATAGCACCGTTTTCCAGAACAATGATCTGGTCGGCATCTTCAATAGAAGAAACACGCTGTGCAATGATGATCTTTGTGGTATTCGGGATTTCCTCACGGAAAGCCTTACGGATCAGAGCATCGGTTTTGGTATCTACAGCACTTGTGGAATCATCCAGAATCAGAATCTTTGGTTTTTTCAAAAGTGCACGGGCAATACAAAGACGCTGTTTCTGTCCACCGGAAACATTGTTTCCACCCTGGACAATCTGTGTGTTGTAGCCATCCGGAAATTCCCGGACAAAACCATCGGCCTGTGCCAGTTTACATACATTTTGCACTTCTTCGTCAGAGGCGTTTTCGTTGCCCCAGCGGATATTGTCGTAAATTGTTCCGGAGAACAGGACGTTTTTCTGCAACACCATGGAAACCTGATCACGCAGAGCTTCCAGATTGTATTTGCGTACATCGACACCGCTGACCATTACACTTCCCTTCGTGACATCATACAGACGTGGAATCAGCTGTACGAGAGTGGATTTGGCACTTCCGGTTCCACCGATGATACCCACCGTCTGACCGGATTTGATATGCAAATTTACATCTTTTAAGGAAAGATTTCCTCCCTCACCGGCATAACTGAAGCTGACATGGTCAAAGACAATATCACCATCGGCAACGGAAGTTACTGCGTCTGCGGGATCAATCATTTCCGGAATTTCATCGAGTACCTCGGTGATACGGTCTGTTGATGCGCCAGCAATCATAATCATGACGAAAACGAAAGTTACCATCATCAGGGAGCCGATGATCTGTAAAGCATATACAATAATGGAGGTTAAGGCACCGGTTTCCATCGTTTTGGTTACAATGCCTTTTCCACCAATGTAGACAAGGATCATGATAACGGCATACATTACAAACTGCATAACCGGAGAGTTCCAGGCAACAATTTTTTCTGCTGTTGTGAATAACTGGTAAACATATTTGGAAACACCGTGGAATTTGTCAATTTCGTAATCCTCACGGACGAATGCTTTTACCACGCGGGCTGCATTTACATTTTCCTGTACAGAGTTGTTCAAATCATCGTATTCGTCAAACACCTTGATGAAATGTGGATGGGCTTTCTTTGCAATAAATAACAGCGTTCCACCGAGCACCGGGATGACGATTAAGAATAAGAGTGCGGCTTTTTTGCTGAGCGTCAGCGTCATGATCCAGGATAAAACGATCATAATCGGAGCTCTTGCAAGCAGACGGATACTCATCATATAAGCCATCTGGATATTGGTAATATCGGTGGTCATACGTGTTACAAGACCGGACGTGGAAAAATGGTCAATATTTTTAAAGGAAAAATCCTGTACTTTATAATAAATATCGTGCCGCAGATTTTTGGCATATCCGGCTCCGGCAATTGCCGCAAAGTTTCCGGCCTGTACACCGAAAAACAAGGACATCATTGCCATAATTACAAGGATAAGTCCTCTTTGGACAATATATCCGAGATTTCCTCCTGCAATGCCAATATCAATAATTTTTGCCATTTCCAGAGGAATCAATACTTCCATCAGTACCTCTAATGTAACCAGAAGAGGGGCAATGATGGATTGCTTTTTGTATTCCCGGACGGATTGTAAAAGTTTCTTATTCATTTTTTTTACATACCTCCTTATGTTCTGATACGTTATAGAGCATCTGGCAGAGCACTTTTTTACAGGTCAGAACATCAGCTTCGGAAATATCTGTCGTAAGCTGTGTTTCCGACTGCCTTATGTGTGCAAGGATGCTCGGACGGAGTGCTTCCGCTTTCTTTGTAGGAATGATGCGTTTCAGACGGGCATCTTTTTTTTCGCTTTCCCGCACAATAAAACCATTTTTTTCGAGAAGCTGCAGCATTCCGGTCGCCGTGGATTTGCGGATCTGAAATTCTTCTTCGATGTCTTTCTGGTAGACAACCTTGTGAAGGGTTTCCAGAAGAAGAAATTTCAACACATGTTTCTGCATGGTGGTCAGACCATCGTCGTTGATCATGGAAATCACATAGTTTTTCCGCTTCATCTGATGGGATAGTACCTGAATCAGGCGGCCCATATGAATTTCTTTGAGTTCTTCATCATCGAAATCCTGCAAGAAATCACTCCTTTCTCAGTAATATGATAAAATAGTTAGCAACCGAACTTTTATCATTATAGGGATGAAAATTTAAAATGTCAATGACTTTTTTGGGAGGATTTTGTAAGTTCACAGAAAAAACACAAACACAAAATGCCTGACAACTTGCGTTAAAATGAGTAAATTTATCGTATTCACAGAAAAAACACAAAATAATTAACAGACAGGGTTGACATTGCCAGAATACAGTGCTATAACGTAGGCATAACAAAGGAAACAAATTTGACATATGAATATGAGGAAAAGAGGCGATTACTATGTCAGATAAGAATCCAAAACACCCGTTAAAGAAAAAACAGGCGAAAGCAAAAGATAAAAAGAAACACATTTACGAATAAATCGTAAAGTGGAGTCGAGCGAGAGCATCTGCTGATGTCCTCGCTTTTTTCTTTACCCAAAAGAGTATGTTGAGAAGCAAAAACGGAGATGTTATACTAAAAACAGTATGAAAATAAGGAAAGAAACGAGGAAATCGGTCATGACAAAAACAACGGGAAGTATAGCGGCATCAACCAATATCGTAAAGGAATCTGTGGTGATGGGGGATGTTTCCATCGGTGAGGACAGTACCATTCTTTTTTATGCGGTACTGCGTGGGGATGACAATAAAATTATCATCGGAAAAGGGACAAACATTCAGGATAACTGCACGGTCCACACTTCCAAAGTCGACCCGACCATGGTGGGCGATTATGTGACGGTGGGGCATAATGCAATTCTTCATGGCTGCACGATCGGGGACAACACATTAATCGGCATGGGCGCAACGGTGATGAACGGCAGTGTGATCGGAAAAAACTGTCTCATCGCAGCAGGAAGCCTTGTGCTCGAACATCAGAATATCCCGGATGGAAGCATGGTTATGGGCAGACCGGCGAAGGTCACGCGGGCACTGACGGAAGAAGAAATTGCAGGGTTAAAAGAGAGTGCACTTTCTTATATCGAAGAGGGAAAGAAACTCAGGGAAGAAGGTTATTGCCTGTAAAAAAGAGGTACACAAGTGGATAAAATATTAATAATTGAAGATGATGTGGAAATCAATACGTTGTTAACAGATTTCCTGAAAGAAAACGGATATGTTGTGTACAGTCAATATGATGGACTCCATGTTCTGGATTTCTTACACAAAGAAAAAATTGATCTGATCATACTTGATATTATGCTACCCTATCGAAGCGGCGATATTATTCTGGCAGATATACGCAGACAATTTACGATACCGGTTCTTATTATTTCAGCGAAAGAAACGACACAGAATAAAATTGATCTGCTTCGTCTTGGGGCAGATGATTACATTACAAAACCTTTTGATATGGAAGAAGTGCTTGCCAGAATCGAAAGCAATCTGCGCAGAGTACAGTTTGAAAATCGTTCGGCTGCCTGTTTACAATACGGGGATTTATGTCTGGATCTGGAAAAGAATACGGCATTTTTGAAGGAAGCGGAATTGGCTTTAACCGCAAAAGAATTTGCCATTCTGGAATTGCTGATGAAATATCCGGACAAAGTATTCTCAAAGTCAAATCTTTTTCAGAGTGTGTGGAATACAGAATATTTTGTGGAAGACAATACGCTTAATGTTCATATCAGTAATCTGCGTAACAAATTAAAAGCGGTTTGTCCGGATAAAGAATTTATAGATACGGTCTGGGGCATTGGTTATCGTCTGCATAAGGCTAAGGAATAAAAGTTCCCTGGCTTTATGCTTTTTTAATGTCTTCTTATCTCAGCTTAAGGAATTCTTTAAGAATGTTCGTTATACTGTTTTTTGTAAAGGAGGTTTGGAAGATGAATTCAGTTATTTTAGAAGCCCGGTCTTTAACGAAAGAGTATAAGCAGACACTGGCATTGGACCACATAAATTTGCAGATAAAAAAGGGTAAAATTTATGGTTTTATCGGTCAGAATGGGGCTGGCAAGACTACTTTTTTAAGACTGGTCACAGGACTTGCATTTCCGACAAGCGGCACGCTTTCCTTATGGGGAAAATCAGAAACTGTGGAATTACAGAAACAGCGTAAACGGATTGGAAGTATGATCGAAACACCGGCATTATTTCCTGCAATGACCGCATATCAGAATATGGAAATACAGCGTATTCAGCGTGGCATACCGGATAAAACCGTGATAAAAAGAACATTGGATATGGTTGGGTTAAACGATACGGGAAAAAAGAGGGTTCGAAATTTTTCCTTAGGGATGCGGCAGCGCCTTGGAATTGCAATGGCTCTTTTGAATACCCCGGAATTTTTAATTTTAGATGAACCTGTTAACGGACTGGACCCTGCCGGAATTGTGGAAATCAGGAATTTATTAAAAACGTTAAACAGGGAATACGGAATGACAATTCTGGTCTCCAGTCATATTCTGGAAGAATTGTATCAAACGGCAACAGAGTTTATTCTGCTTGATCATGGAAATATTATAGAAGAAATTTCTGATCATGAATTAAATGAACGGTGCAAACGTCATATTGCGATTCAGACAACCGATGTACAGAAAGCAGTGATGGTTCTGGAAGAAAATCTTCATACAGATCATTTTAAGCTGATGCCCGATGGTACGATTCGTTTGTACGATCATCTGGATGATCTGGAAATGGTTGCATCTGTTTTATCAGAAGCGCATGTGCTGGTTACCGGGCTTTTTGTATCGGGTGATACATTGGAAGATTATTTCCTGAGTAAAATAGGAGGGGGCAAAAGATGGCAAATCTCCTGAGAACGGAATGGTATAAATTATGGCATAGCTGGTACTTTTGGGGAATCGGGATCTTTACGTTTCTTTTAAGCAGTATATTGTTGCTGGACAGCAAAGGAAAAACTTCAAATCTGGTTATGGCATCTTTATATAATACGCCACTTCTTTATTTCCTGATTATTGTTTTTATAGCATTGTTTATTGGAAATGATTTGGGAGGAAGAACCTTAAATGCATATCTGACTGCAGGACATAAGAGAGGTTATGTATTCTGGGCAAAAGTCATGGTATCCCAGATTGGCTGCATCCTCATTCTGACAGTTCCGTTACTGATACATGAAATCATTGGCCGGTTTGGTATGAAAGAAAGATTTCTGGAAATTTCAGGTACTTTTACTGTGGCTTTTCAAATACTGTTTGTTGTAATCACCATGTGTGCATTACCGGTCGTTCTTGCTTTTGTTTTCCGCGATATGGGAAAAACACTGGCAGTTTCCATGGTTCTGTTTTTCCTTATGATTTTTTTGATGAATGGGCAACATGCAGAAAGCCTGATAAGGATATTGCCCATGGGACAGCTTCGATTAATTGCATTACAAAAGTTTGACAGGACAACGGTTCCGTTAAGCCTGGATTTTCTGTGGATGTTTATTTTGTATTACAGTGCCGGTCGCATTTTTTTACATGCAGATTTGAAATAGTGGGAGGTGTTTAGGATGGAAAAATTATTAAAGATGGAGAAATACCAGTTTTTGCATAATTTCGTTTACTGGTGTGGGATGATTGGAATATTTGTTCTGGGCTTTTTTACTGCCGATACCTATGTGCCGGAAGTTATGGGACCGGCAGGAGGAAAGGCATCTTCCCTTGCAGATATTTTTAACGGAATGGTGTATGATTCTACGTTTCTCCTTATCATTATTTCGGGGCTTCTTGCTTTGAGTTTCGGACAGGAATTTTCCGGGAGAACCATAACGCTCGAAGTCAGTGCCGGACATTCCAGAAGCAAAATTTTTACGGGTAAAATCATATCCTATCTGATCGCTTTTCATATCATGGCGCTTGTGTATCCGGTTGCAGGATGTATCAGAGAATTTGGAAAGTTTGGTATGGAAGATGGTGGGGTATTTTTTTATAATGTAACAAAAGCAATCGTTTATTCGCTTCTGTTAAATAGCGGGATCTTTCTGATTGCAATCTTAATTTGCTGTTATTTGCAAGATGTTGTGAGAGCAACTTCTGTTACGGCAATTATTATTTTTGCACTTAGTCTTTATCTCGGATATGGAATGATGCTGCAATTGCCGGTAGCGTTTTTACCGGTTTATCAGATCCGGGTCGTTGTCAGCAGGAACACATTTTTTCAGCCGGCTGCTATTCTGGCAGGGGTGATATGGTCGGGCATACTGATATTGCTTTCGTGGATAAAATTTCGTAAATGTGACTTGAAATAGATGGAGGAAAGATGTCTGAAATAAAATGGTTTTTATTGCTTCTGGCAGCGGGATTCCTGATATTATTATTCCGACATATACAGCTGAAAAAACAAATTCGTAATCTTTCCGGTCAGGTGAAGGAATGGAATCGTGGAAATTCCGGACAGATGATAGACATTTCCCTGATGGATAAAGATTTAGAACACCTGGCAGCTATACTGAATCTTTATAATATCAGGCAGAGACAGGCCGTAGCGAAAACCTTACGTCATGAAGAACATTTAAAAGAATCTGTTGCAAATATATCACATGATCTGCGTACGCCGCTAACGGTTATTCTTGGTCATTTACAATTGTTACAAAAAGAAGATTTAGAGCCGGCGCAGGCCAAACGCATCGCAGTTGTCCTGCATAAAGCAGAAAAAATGAAGGAACTGGTGGAAGCATTTTATGACCTTTCTGTTTTAGAGGAACAGCAGACCGTTCCCAGTAAAGAAACGTTTAATTTTTCCAACATGCTCATAGATCTGATAACGGAACATGCACCGGCATTAGAAAAAAAGAATATTATACCGGAAATAAAACTGCCAGATTATTCCATCTACATATATTCAGACCGGAATATGGTAGAGCGGATTTTGCAAAACCTGCTGACAAATGCAATGAAGTATTCGGCAGGGAACATAAAAATAACACTTATGCAGAAATCGGATGGCGGTATCCGGTTTATGATGGAAAATCCAGTGAGTGACAGCTTGCAAATTGATGGCAACCGGCTGTTTGACCGCTTTTATACAGGGGATACCTCACGACACGATGGAAGTACGGGGGTAGGGCTTGCGGTAGTTAAGGCTCTCGTTCTGGCTCTTGATGGTAATGTAGGAGCAAGCGTACAGGACAATAACCTCAAGATTATTCTTGAATTATAAAGTATTGAATTAAAAATAATAAGAGTTTATTTTGCGGAATTCTTTAAAGCCTGAATTTGTTCCACGGAAAGTCCGGTAATTTCAGAAATTTCAGAATCCGAATATTTACCGGAGGAAAGCATACGACGGGCAGATGTTGTAATGCCTTGTTCAATGCCTTGTTCAATGCCTCGTTCAATGCCCTGCTGAATGCCAGTTTCCAGCCCCTCGCGGTATTTCTCGTCATAAGCCATTTGCAGCGTCATGTAGTCATGCCTCCATTTCTCATTGCGCTTGGCAGATTCCACAGCCTTGGAGAGATCTTGTGTAAAAGAATCTTCCGGCTGTCTGCCATCAATAAAGTTAAGCAGCCGTTTCAGTTCCGGCCGAACATCATCAAAAATTCCTTTCGTATTTAAAATGATTTTCTGTGTGCCATCGTTAAGAGGCAGATTCGGATCTTCCACGCAGCGGTTTTCAAAAGTATACACATGCCTGCCGATATGGAACGGATCAAAGGTGCAGACAAAGATCACAAAACTTTGTTTCAACTGCGTGTAATCCATGCCCTTGTCGAGCAGGTTTAAATCAATCATCCCCTGATAATAGCGGGTGCGCTTCGGAAGATTTTTATGGTGTCCGTTCTGCATTTCAATGTTGTAAACCGTATCAAAATCGTCCTCAACATACACATCCAGCCGGATGCTCTTCGCATCCAGAGACAGATTAATCGTTTTCTGATCCTCGGGATACTCAATGCGTGAAATCTTAATATTCAGTATAGTTTCCAGAAACGGTTTACAATATTTGGGATCGCGCATAACAATCCCAAACATAAAATCATCACTAATGGTAAGGTCTTCGAACTTTTTGCTCCTGTACATTTTCTTCTCCTTTGTAGTGGCGGAGAGGAAAACGTGTGATATAGCGGCTGTTCTTCTATCAAGATTGTAACATGGAAGCCCCCCAGCTTTCAATATCTGAAAATAAAAACAATAATAAAATAATAACTGAATTTTTGCTCTGCACGAAGTTCCTCTCCAATATTTAATTGTTTCGTACACATGGAAAAAACGGATGAAATATCCGGTGAAATGCAGCCGGTATATAAATTTAGCTGCAAATTCGAAATGTGTAAAGAAAATATAGCATGGAAGAAACATATGCGCAATAGGAAAACAGGACTAAAATTAAGACTTCACAAAATCTTCACAAAAGAATTAGCACTCGATACTTGATAATGGAAGTCGATTTTTGTCCGGTCTTGTGTATCCCGGAAGTGCCTGTTTTACAGGCTTTCCGGGGCATCAGTCATTTTGTCTGGTATTGTAAAGCAGTGTCAGAATTGTCGTAAATGTCGTAAATTTGTGGTCAAAAAATGATGAGAAATGGAGAGTGCTAATAAAATGAACGCAGGCAGCGAAGCAACTGCGTTCATGAGCAAGTAGCGAAAGCGGATTGCGAATGTCCTATTTATATAACGTATACAAATGTAAATGGATATCTGATTCCGAATCTCACCTATAAATCCGGTGAGCAGATGGAGCAACTTGGCAAGTATGGTTTTCTTCGCAGAGATTATCTGAAGAACCATCGAAATTCAACTTATCAGGTGATGCTTCTGCAGGACACCATTGGAGAGCATCTTCTGGAAGTAGACAAGGCAGCCAGAGAACGGGAAGAAGTGATTCTGAAACAGCTAGAGAAAAAAGAGCCTTTGCCGGATAAAGAGAAAGATCAGATTGTCTGGGTATGATCTGGTTACGGACAGTCCGACAAAGAGAATCTATGAAGCAGTGAAGCGTATTCCGAAAGGACATGTGGCAACTTATGGGAAGATCGCAGAGATGGCGGGAGACCACAGAATGGCAAGAGCCGTGGGCAATGCACTGCATAAGAATCCGGATCCGGAACATATTCCGTGCTTCAGAGTGGTCAATGCGAAAGGTGAACTGGCCGGGGCATTTGCGTTTGGTGGAGAGGATGTACAGGCAGAACTTCTTCGAGCGGATGGAGTTGAAGTGATAAATGGAAGGGTAGATTTGGAAAAATATGGAATATGTGTCTGCGGAAATCTGGGAAAAAATTCCGGAAGATATTAAGAAGATGATAAATTTTCAGCGGATCAGCTGTTAACAATGGAATAAAAGCTTGACAAATTTCTAAATTTTTATATAATTATCAAAGGTAATTAACTGTGATAATTACTAGAAGTGCCATGAATGCAAAAGAAAGTATAAGTGGTGATTTTACTGATAATATATAAGGAGGACAGAATATGACAAGTGAAATAATAAAAAGGATGTTCGATGCATGTTATCAGGCAAAGCGGACCCGGGAGATGCTCCCACCGTTGCCCGAAGGTGTTCGTTCATCCTTTATTCAATATCTGGATACGATACAGTCTTTGGAAGGACAGGGCGTACAGGTAAAGGTGTCGGATATCAGTGATGCAATGGAGCTTCCAAGACCGGGAGTTACAAGAACTGTCAAAGAGATGGAAGAAAAAGGATACCTTAAGAAAATGGCTTCTGAAGCAGATGGACGTGTCACATACATAGCTGTTACAAGAAAGGGAACAAATCTTTCGCAGAAATATGACGAACAATATTTTAAAAGTCTGCTCCCTTACATGGAAGAAATCTCGGACGAAGATGCAGAATGTATGATACGGACGATAGAGAAATTTTATCAGATCATGTGCGAAAGGAGAAAACATTACGATGAACGATAAGGCAGATTTTACATAAGGAAGCATACTTAAAAAACTGATTGCATTTATGATACCGGTGCTGGGAGCATTGATCCTGCAGGCGGCATACGGTGCAGTGGATCTTCTGGTAGTTGGAAGATTCGGTTCTACATCCGGGCTTTCAGCGGTTTCTACGGGAAGTCAGGTATTGAATCTTGTAACTTTTGTAGTGACACAGTTTGCAATGGGTATTACGGTACTGATTGCGAGATATCTCGGTGAAAAGAGACCAGAGCAGATTGGATCGGTCATTGGCGGATCAGCAGTTGTATTTACGATGATTGCAGTCGGATTATTTATCGTTATGGTTGGATTTGCACATCCAATCTCAGTCCTGATGCAGGCTCCGAAAGAGGCGGTTGAGCTGACCTCGGTATATGTGCGTATCTGCGGAGGCGGTATTTTCTTTATTGTTGCATACAATCTTTTATCAGCAATTTTCCGTGGACTGGGGGACAGTAAATCACCGTTGCTATTTGTATTTGTTGCATGTATTGTAAATGTGATCGGAGATATAGTACTTGTGGCAGGATTTCATATGGACGCAGCAGGTGCGGCGATTGCAACTGTTGCAGCGCAGGCACTCAGCGTAGTATTTGCTATTGTTATTCTGATCAAAAAGGAACTTCCATTTAAGATTACCAGAAAAGATTTCGGGTTGAATAGTCAGTGTAAGAAATTCCTAAAGATCGGACTTCCGCTTGCACTGCAGGAGTTCCTGACACAGATGTCCTTCCTGGCACTTTGTGCATTTGTGAACCGGCTTGGCCTGGAAGCTTCTTCGGGTTACGGTGTTGCATGTAAGATTGTCAACTTTGCGATGCTGGTTCCAAGTGCGCTGATGCAGTCGATGGCATCCTTTGTATCTCAGAACATCGGAGCAGGCAAGGCAAAGCGTGCGAAGAAATCCATGTTTACCGGAATCGGTGTTGGCCTGGTTGTGGGATGTATAGTATTTTTATTGGTGATGTTTGGAGGCGATATACTGGCAGGGTTCTTTACAACGGATGTAGCCGTTATCCAGAAAGGGTATGCATATCTGAAAGGATTCGCACTGGAAACAATCGTGACAGCAATTCTGTTCAGTATGGTCGGATATTTCAATGGTAATAACAAGACGGTATGGGTAATGACACAGGGATTAATCCAGACATTGCTGGTACGTCTTCCATTTGCCTATGTGATGAGTATCCAGCCGAATGCAAGCCTGACGAAGATCGGTCTTGCGGCACCAGTATCGACAATGGTGGGAATCGTGCTAAATGTTGGATTTTATATTTATCTTGACCGTGCAGAGAAAAAAAGTAACGCTTTATAAATCATTATATGTTTAAAAAAGGGAGCGGGAGAGACACTGCAGGTAATTGCTTGAGACCAAGGGAATGCTTCTGGATGATGCATACAGCGTATCAGCCGGTTATATAATGTCAGTGACCAGGAAGCAGCAAAGCTGATAGAGGATGCAGATAAAAGGCGTATGACAAATTATAACTTTTATACCGGGCAGAAGTGGGGAAAGGCCAGCAATTACACGTTGTGTCTGAACAGTTCACAGCTTGGATATGGCAGATGTGAAGCGGTTATTATGGAGTGCGCGAAATAAAAAATCCGGTTATAGTAAAATCCCATCTTTGGCAGTTGGAAAGAAAAAATGGCTGCATACCAAGCAAAATCAAGGTGTGCAAAAAAAATCTCAAAAAATTAGCACTCACCTCTTGACAGTGCTAACAAACAGTGCTATAACATAGGCAAGAACAAAGGAAGGGAACCAAAAGAGAACGAAAGGTTCCTGAAACATCCCGGTTCCAAAGAAACAAGGTAAACAAGCATGAGAGGTCCACAGACCGTGGACGCAGAAAGAAAAGGAGAGATGACTTATGTTAATGCCTAGTATTTTTGGAGAGAATTTATTTGATGACTGGTTTGATGAGTTTCCATTTTATGATATGGATAAAGAAATGAATAATACCGAAAAGAAGCTATACGGTAAGAAAGCCGGAAGGATTATGAAGACCGATATTAAAGAGCAGAAGGATGGATATGAGTTGATGATTGATCTTCCGGGATTTACCAAGGATGAGATTAAGGCTTCTGTTTCCGATGGCTACCTGACCATTAGTGCTGCAAAGGGACTGGATAAGGACGAGAAAGAAAAAGACAGCGGTCACTACATCCGCAGGGAACGTTATGCCGGTGCCTGCCAGAGAAGCTTTTATGTCGGTGAAGATATTGAGCAGGAGGATGTCAAAGCAGAATTTAAGCATGGTATCTTAAAGCTGTTCGTGCCGAAGAAAGAGGCAAAGAAAGCGGTAGAAGAAAACAAATATATTGCGATTGAAGGATAATGAAATATCGAAGGAGCCACACAGCAGGAGTGCTGTGTGGCTCCTTTTTTGTGGCATGAGTATCGATGCTGGCATCGCTCTTGGGATTTTTTGTCATAAATTAACGATAAACATTAAAAATATATTGACAAACATAAAAAGTGAAATTGTGATATACAAGAAAGGAGAATAAAAAATGTTTGAAAGAAAGAACGAAAATAAAGTAAAAAAACAATTTGAAAATGTAGGGGGATAGCCTTATGTTTTGTAATCGGATATCCGGTTATTAAATGCCTGAAATATTTAAGTTTAGCAGCATGCCAGATTATAAAAGGGGTAGAATGGAAAGGAACGGATCATTTTATTGGAGCAGCTGTTATAGTAGGAATCTGTATTTATTTCATTGGTGTTTCTTTTCAACATGGGTACGAATTGCAGAAAGAGGCTGATGAAATATTATAGATAAAGTAAAGGAAATATAAGATGCCAATTGTATTACGGTTAGATCGGGTGATGGCCGATAGAAAAATTTCCCTGCAAGAACTTGCAGAAGAAGTGGGAATATCGAATGTAAATTTGTCGAATATAAAAACTGGAAAGGTTAGGGCGATTCGGTTTTCTACATTGGAAGCGATTTGTAGAGTATTACAGTGTCAGCCGGGTGACATTTTGGAATATGAAGAAACGAAGGAAGTGTAAAGGAGGTGATGAAATGGAATGGATAAGAGAACCGATGGAAGTAAATATGCCGAAAAGTGTATCGTGGTGCCCATGTATGGGAGCAAAGTGTAGGGGCAATAATCCACCATTTTGCAGTATAAAAACATCAAACTGCAAAAGTGTACAAACAGAGTGTCTGAAACAGGCACTGCAGAAAGCGGAGGCCGTGATCATTGGCGCGGGTGCGGGATTATCCACTTCTGCAGGATTTACCTATTCCGGGGAACGTTTTGAAAAGTGGTTTGGCGATTTCCGACAGGTGCATGGATTTTCGGATATGTATTCCGGGGGCTTTTTCCCTTATAAAACATTGGAAGAATATTGGGCGTACTGGAGCCGATATATCTATATGCAACCTGGCCGGATGCAGTTTATGCCTGCATAAATAAGAAGGAAGCCTGTGCGCCGGAGGAAATCCGAAAGAAATCCATTTGCGTGGAAGCGGATATTGGAGCAGTTTTGGAAAAACTGTATGATAGGAAAAATAGTCAGGGAGACGTTGCGGTACCCGAAGAGATATGCTAAAATATTAGATAATATATTATATAAAAATAAGTAAAATCGCGTGAAATAGATAAAATATTATCTGACAAGATGGGGCATGATATGGAAGCACTGGTATGGGAAACAGCAGAAGAACTGGATAAAAAACTGGCAGAACGTATGCGCCGTATTCGCAGACGGCGGAAAGTTTCGCAACAGAAACTTTCGGATATGAGCGGAGTAAGTTACGGTTCTATTAAACGATTTGAGACAACAGGACAGATTTCGCTTTTGTCACTGACAAAACTTGCTATGGCGTTGGAACTTGCAGATGAACTGCGGGATCTTTTTACACAGGTACCATATCGAAATATTCAGGAGGTAATCAATGAGTCAAAGGGAAAGTCTTGAGGTTCGGATGGATGACCGGCTTGTGGGAACGCTTGCATTGACCGCGAATCATAAGGTGGCATTTTCTTATAGTGAAGAATGGCTGGAGCATGGATTTTCAGTCAGTCCATTTTCGCTTCCGCTAAAAAATGAAGTGTTTGTGCCCAAAAAAGATTATTTTGACGGATTGTTCGGAGTATTTGCAGATAGTTTACCGGATGCATGGGGACAGCTTTTATTGGAGCGTTTGCTGAAAGAACGTGGAAAAAAGGAAGCACAATATTCGGTATTGGATCGTCTTGCCATCGTGGGAAAATCTGGAATGGGAGCTTTGACCTATCATCCGCAGAAGGAGATTGGGATGGGACAACAGATGGATGATCTGGACGAACTATCTGTGCATTGCCAGAAAATATTAAGCACGCAATATTCGGAGAAATTAGATGAATTGTACCGGCTGGGAGGAACCAGTGGTGGTGCAAGACCTAAGATTATGACGGAAATAGATGGAGAAAACTGGATTATTAAATTTCCGGCACATGTGGACAAAAAAGATGTGGGAAAAATGGAATACGATTATTCTCTGTGTGCAAAAGCCTGTGGAATTGTAATGAGTGAAACACGGCTTTTTTCATCAGATATATGTCCGGGATATTTTGGAACAAAGAGATTTGATCGAAGAATAGAAAAGAATGAAATAAAAAGGGCACATATGTTAACTGCGGCTGCCTTATTGGAGTTAGATTTTAATCAACCAAGTCTGGACTATCATGAATTGATGAAGTTGACAAAAATTCTGACAAGGGATTGTACAGAGGATGTGGAAAATATGTATCGTCGTATGTGTTTTAATGTATTCGCACATAATCGTGATGATCATTCTAAAAACTTTACCTACATTTATAATGAAAAGGATGATATGTGGCGTTTAAGTCCTGCCTATGATCTCACATACAGTAATACGTATTATAGTGAGCACACAACCACTGTAGATGGAAATGGCAAAAATCCGGGGAAAAAGGAATTAGTAGCAGTTGGTGTGCAGGCGGGTATGAAAAAGACATACTGTGAACGTGTTGCAGAGGAAATCCGTCTGTGTGTAAATGAAAAGCTGGAACACTACTTGAAATAATAATGTTCCAGCTATATAAGCCTAGCCCTGACATTCTAGTGTTGGAGCCGCATCAATAATTTCCTGAAGCGGGGTCCATGACAGGAGATCATCCGTATCGTCATTCGTGTCCTCATCATCGGAAAAATGAGCATTCGGATTGTTCGTTTTTCTTTTTTTGGCATCTTCCGGAGTGTTTGGCAGACGCTGATAAGCCGGTGATTTATGAAAATTTTTGGAAACCTCATTGTAAGCAGCCAGCAGATATTCTTTGTCCGGATCTTTGTCCGAGACCCCGGCAATCGCGGATGTAATCATATCATTTGCTTCCTGCTTGCTTTTTGCATGGGAGAGCTGCTGTTTTAAAGCCTCCGCCATTCGTTGGACGCGCAGGGCGTGGGCATAAAGAATTGGATCGGTACGCCGCAGAAAATCCAGTTCTTTGGCAGAAAGTTTCTTCCCACTTTTTAATTTTCCCATAATGCGGGAGAGCATTTCCTGTTTTTTTTCTTCCTGCGTATCAGGGTCCTGTCTTTGCAGGGGAGAAGTCCAGGAAGAAAATGCGGCATTGGTTGTTTCTCTCACATAGAGCATGCGTCCCTGAGGAGAAGAAAGATCATAGGATGAGGAATCGGATGAGGGATTCTTCTGGGACATCAGTGATAAATAAATCTGCATGAAAAGTTCCTTTCTGTAATAGATCATCGTTTGTGTTGTCTATTATATCGGCAAAACATCCGTTACAATTAATAACAGATGTTTCTGGAGAAAGAGAATATCCCCCTTCTTCCGTCACATCGAAAAAACTTATGTCTAAAACAATTTTCAGACAATTCGACAATATATTCCAATGTTTATAAAAACTTTAGAATTTTTGTTAGCACTCCCACTTGACGAGTGCTAAAAACGGGTGTATAACAATATCGTAATTGAGAAAAATAGTAACTGGGATGAAAAAAACAGCACAGTTACATGATGATAGTTAAGAGGAGGGCTTGCTATGAACATACAGAAATTTACACAAAAGTCGGTAGAAGCGATCAATAACTGCGAAAAGCTTGCCTACGACTATGGAAATCAGGAGATTGAGCAGGAGCACCTGTTAGTTGCCCTGTTACAGCAGGAAGAGGGACTGATCCCGAAACTGATAGAGAAAATGGAAATTGACGTACAGCATTTCACCCAGAATGCGATCAGCAAACTGGATGCGCGCGTCAAAGTATCCGGCAGCAACAGCAATGTCTATGTCGGAAAAGATTTAAACAATGTGCTGATCCATGCAGAGGATGAGGCAAAGGCAATGGGAGATGAATATGTCTCTGTCGAGCATATTTTCCTTGCAATGCTCAAATATCCAAATCCAGCGATGAAAGCACTGATGAAAGAATATGGGCTGACAAGGGAACGGTTTCTGCAGGCACTGTCTACCGTCCGCGGCAATCAGCGTGTCACTTCCGATAATCCGGAAGCAACATATGATACACTGGAAAAGTACGGTTATGATATGGTGGAGCGTGCAAGACAGCAGAAACTTGATCCGGTGATCGGCCGTGACGAGGAGATCCGGAATGTGGTTCGGATTCTTTCCCGTAAGACCAAAAATAACCCGGTGCTGATCGGTGAACCCGGTGTAGGTAAGACTGCCGTTGTCGAGGGCCTGGCACAGCGTATCGTAAAAGGCGATGTACCGGAAGGCTTAAAAGATAAGAAACTGTTTGCCCTGGATATGGGTGCCCTGGTTGCCGGTGCAAAATATCGTGGTGAATTTGAGGAACGTTTGAAAGCGGTTCTTGACGATGTCAAAAATTCGGATGGACAGATCATTCTGTTTATTGATGAACTGCACACAATCGTCGGTGCCGGAAAAACCGATGGTGCCATGGATGCCGGACAGCTGTTAAAACCAATGCTTGCCAGAGGCGAACTGCACTGTGTCGGTGCCACAACCTTAAATGAATATCGTGAGTATATCGAAAAAGATGCTGCCCTGGAGCGGCGTTTCCAGCCGGTTATGGTAGATGAGCCAACGGTGGAAGATACCATTTCCATCCTGCGTGGCTTAAAGGAGCGCTACGAAGTATTCCACGGCGTTAAGATTACGGACTCTGCACTTGTTACAGCAGCAGTTCTTTCCAACCGTTATATTACAGACCGGTTCCTGCCGGATAAAGCAATCGATCTGGTCGACGAGGCCTGTGCGATGATCAAGACGGAACTGGATTCCATGCCGGCAGAACTTGATGAGATGAACCGGAAGATCATGCAGATGCAGATCGAGGAGACGGCATTAAAGAAAGAGACGGATCATCTGAGTCAGGAGCGTCTGGCAGATCTGCAGAAAGAACTTGCAGAATTGCGTGATGAATTTAATACCAGAAAAGCGCAGTGGAGCACCGAAAAGGATGCAGTTGACAATGTCAGCAAGGTCAGAGAGCAGATTGAGAGCACAAAGAAGGAGATCGAGGCAGCACAGCGTGACGCAGATTATGAAAAAGCTGCGGAATTGCAGTACAGTAAACTGCCTGGATTACAGAAAGAACTGGAAATTGAGGAAGATAAACTCAAAGACCGTGATCTGTCTCTGGTACACGAAAATGTCACCGATGAAGAGATTGCAAAGATCATTTCCCGCTGGACGGGAATCCCGGTTGCGAAGTTAAGCGAAAGCGAGCGGAACAAGACACTGCACCTGGATGAGGAACTCCACAAACGTGTGGTAGGCCAGGACGATGGTGTTACCAAAGTGACCGAGGCGATTATCCGTTCCAAAGCCGGAATCAAAGATCCGACCAAACCAATTGGTTCGTTCCTGTTTTTGGGACCAACCGGTGTCGGCAAGACCGAACTTGCAAAAGCACTTGCTGCCAGCCTGTTTGACGATGAATCCAACATGGTGCGTCTTGATATGAGTGAGTACATGGAGAAATACTCCGTGTCTCGTCTGATCGGAGCGCCTCCAGGATATGTCGGATATGATGAAGGCGGCCAGCTGACAGAAGCCGTGCGGAGAAAACCGTATTCTGTTGTCCTGTTTGATGAGGTGGAAAAGGCACATCCGGATGTCTTTAACGTACTGTTACAGGTACTTGATGACGGGCGGATCACAGATTCACAGGGACGTACCGTAGATTTCAAGAACACGATCATTATTATGACCAGTAACCTTGGATCGCAGTATCTGCTGGATGGCATTGATGCAGACGGCAACATTTCGCCGAAGGCAGAAAAAGAAGTCATGGAAGATCTGCAGGGACATTTCCGACCGGAATTTTTGAACCGTCTGGATGAGATTATTATGTTTAAGCCACTGTCAAAAGAAAATATTGGTGGCATCATACGTCTGCTGATGGATGATCTGAACAAACGTCTTTCTGATCGTGAGATCAAGGTGGCATTGTCACCGGAAGCGGAACACTTTGTGGTTGAACATGGTTACGATCCGGTTTATGGTGCAAGACCATTGAAGCGGTTCCTGCAAAAGCATGTAGAGACCCTCTCTGCAAAACTGATTCTCGAAGATCAGGTACGGCAGGGAGATACGATCCTCATTGACGTGAAGGATGGTGCACTTACAGCATCTGTACAAAAATAAAAGCAATATTTATGTAAAAAAATCTCAATAATAACTTGTCAAGCGTCAGGAAATCATGTATCCTTATAAGGATGAAATGAATTTCCTGACGCTTTTTCTTTCAAAATGAGATAAGCGGGAAATGAAAGAATAATAGAAATTACATAGAAATATCGCAAAGAACAAAGCGTAAAGAAGTTTGTGGAAAAATTCCTGCAAAGAATAAAAATGCAGGATACACACAAAAATTATTCAAAAAGATCTTGAATGATATTCATATGGGGATTGGATACGAATGGATTTATTTGAGTATATGAGACAACAGAATATGAAGGATGAGTCACCGCTTGCCTCACGGCTGCGTCCGACCACACTTGATGAGGTTGTCGGGCAGCAGCACATCGTCGGGAAAGACAAACTGCTGTACCGTGCGATCAAAGCGGATAAACTCAGCTCCATCATCTTTTATGGACCGCCCGGTACGGGGAAGACAACGCTGGCGAAAGTGATTGCCAATACCACAAGTGCAGAGTTCATGCAGATCAATGCGACTTCGGCGGGCAAGAAAGACATGGAGGAAGTGGTTGCCGCGGCAAAAAACAATCAGGGCATGTATGGAAAGAAAACGATCCTGTTTATCGATGAGATCCATCGTTTCAACAAGGGACAGCAGGACTATCTGCTTCCGTTTGTCGAGGACGGCACGATCATTCTGATCGGAGCCACAACAGAAAATCCGTATTTCGAAGTGAATCCTGCGCTTTTGTCGCGCTCCGTCATTTTTGAGTTAAAGAAACTTTCCACGGAGGATATCCGTACATTGCTGCTTCGGGCGGTCAATGATACGGAAAAGGGCATGGGTTCTTACCATGCACAGATGGATGATGATGCGCTGGAGTTTTTAGCTGACATGGCAAATGGAGATGCGCGTGCAGCGCTGACCGCCATTGAACTTGGAATTCTGACCACGGACCGGAGTGAGGATGGGATCATTCACATTACACTGGATGTGGCCAGTGAGTGCATTCAGAAGCGGGTCATCAACTACGATAAGACGGGAGATAATCACTATGATACGATCTCTGCTTTTATCAAGAGCATGCGTGGATCAGATCCGGATGCCGCGGTGTATTATCTGGCACGGATGCTTTATGCGGGGGAAGATGTGAAATTTATTGCCAGAAGAATCATGATTCTGGCATCTGAGGATATCGGGAATGCTGACCCGCAGGCATTGCAGGTTGCAGTAGCTGCGGCACAGGCGGTGGAGCGGCTCGGAATGCCGGAAGCACGGATTGTACTGGCACAGGCAGTTACTTATATGGCAAGTGCGCCAAAGAGTAATTCCGCGATCAATGCCATTGATAAGGCCATGCGTGTAGTGCAGGAGACAAAGACACCGCCGGTACCGGTGCATTTGCAGGATGCCCACTACAAATCGGCAGGAAAGCTTGGGCACGGAAAAGGTTACAAATATGCCCATGATTACGAAAACCACTACGTGAAGCAGCAGTATCTGCCGGACGGACTGACCGGTGAGGTTTTTTATGAGCCGTCGGAAAACGGATATGAGCAGCAGATTCGCGCCTATTATAAAAAAATCAAAGAAAATCCAGAGGAATAATAAGGAGGAAAACTTACCATGAAAACCTATCAGGAGATGAGCAAAGAGGAACTCACACAGGAGCTGACCGCACTCAAAGCCGAATATGAAAAAATAAAAGGCATGGGTCTTGCACTGGATATGTCCAGAGGAAAGCCGGGAGCAGACCAGCTTGATTTAAGCATGGGAATGCTTGATGTGCTTGATTCCAAGACTGCATTAAAGAGTGAAAACGGCACCGATCTGCGAAACTATGGTGTCCTTGATGGTATTCCGGAAGCTAAAAAACTGATGGCGGATGTGATCGGGACAAAGCCGGAAAATGTGATTATATATGGTAACTCCAGCCTGAATATCATGTATGATCAGGTTGCCCGTGCAGAAATGTTTGGTATTTGTGGCAACACTCCATGGTGTAAGCTCGATAAGGTAAAATTCCTCTGCCCGGTTCCGGGATATGACAGACATTTTGCCATCACAGAGACATTCGGTATCGAGATGATCAACATCCCAATGACAGAGAATGGACCGGATATGGATCTGGTAGAAAAATATGTGAATAACGATGAGACGGTAAAAGGAATCTGGTGTGTGCCGAAATATTCCAATCCACAGGGTGTGGTCTATTCGGATGAGACGGTCCGCAGATTTGCAGCCTTAAAGCCGGCAGCCGCAGATTTCCGTATTTTCTGGGATAATGCCTATGTGGTACATCATCTCTACAAAGAGGACCAGGCACAGATTCTGGATATTTTAGAGGAGTGCAAAAAGGCAGGAAATCCGGATATGGTATTTGAATTCTGTTCTACCAGCAAAGTCAGCTTCCCGGGTTCCGGTATTGCAGCAATCGCTTCCTCAGAGACAAACATTGCAGATATCAAGAAGCGTCTGACGATTCAGACCATTGGCCATGATAAGATTAACCAGCTGCGTCATGTGAAGTTTTTTAAGAATGTTGATGGCATCAAGGCACATATGGAAAAACAGGCAGATCTGATTCGTCCGAAATTTGAGCTTGTTGAGAAGATCTTTTCCGATGAACTGGCATCCCGCGGAATCGGTACATGGATGCATCCGCTTGGAGGATATTTTATTTCCTTCGAGGCACCGGAAGGATGCGCAAAGGAGATTGTTTCAAAGTGTAAAGAGGCAGGGGTGGTACTGACCGGTGCGGGTTCCCCGTTCCCTTACAAAAAAGATCCGAAGGATTCTGTCATCCGTATTGCACCGACGTATCCGTCGCTTGCCGAACTTGAGCAGGCAGCAAATGTATTTGTTGTTGTGGTACGCATGGTTGCAGCAGAAAAATTTCTGGCAGAAAAATAGAGTGAATGACTAAGGTAAAAGCAAAAAGAAGGGCTTCCCGGTGCGGAAGTCCTTTTTTAGTACCAAAGAACTATTTACAAAAACTCAAAAAACGGTATAGTAAAAATATCTTTTTTCAGTACGGCAATGCATGTGATGCAATCGCCGCATTTTTTGTGCCCACAGATATTCTTCTGTGGTTTCCCATAAGAACGTCCTTCATACAGGAGGAAAATGAAAATATGAAAGAAATATTTCAGGAATATGGCGGTATTTTAATTACCGTGGTAGCGATTCTTGCAGTGATCCTTGTCATTACAGCAGTTGTGGGAACGGATACAAGCGGACCGATCGGAAGTGCGTTTCAGACACTGGTGAAAAATTTTATTGACCAGGCGAACAAAAATACCGGTCTGCCGACACCCTAAGGAGGCTGTATGGAACTTGGAAAAGAGTATTTCGGTCCATTGTGGAAATATATTGCGAACGAAGAGATCACAGATGTCGATTACAATGGACGGGAGATCTGGCTGACCAATATCTATAACGAACGTTACCGGGTGAATCAGGCGTATGTGGATGAGAATATGACTTTGGCATTTGTAGAACAGTTTACCCAGCGGATTGCAAATGTGGTCAGTCAGCAGTTTAACAAGCAGAATCCGGAGCTGGAGGCAGAAACCAGTGAGCTGCGGGTGACAGTTCTGCATGAGTCGATCGCACGTTCCGGGCGCAGTATCAGCATCCGGAAAACACCGCCGGTCATTCGGCTGACAGCAGAAAAGGCACTGCAGGAACAGTATTGCAGCAGGGATATTCTTGCAGTGCTGGTCAATTGCGTGCTGACGAAAATGAATCTGATTTTTTGCGGGATGCCGGGAATTGGAAAGACGGAGTGTGTAAAATTTTTTTCCCAGTATGTTCCGGGAAATGAGCGTGTCATCACAATCGAAGATACCATGGAGATCCGGTATTCCGTAACGAATCCGGGGAAAGACTGTATTGAGATGCGGGTCAATGACCGGTTTGATTATGCGGATGCGATCAAGGCAAGCCTGCGGTTAAATCCTAAATGGATCATGCTCTCGGAGGCGCGTTCCAAGGAGGTGAAATACCTTTTGGAAGGGTGGTCAACGGGAGTACGGGGAATGACCACCCTGCATACGGACGATGTCCGGAATATCCCGGACCGGATTTTAAATATGCTTGAAACGCGTGTGGATGCGGACCGTCTGGAAAACGATATCTATCAGGCAATGGATGTCGGGGTTCTGATCCGAAAGAAAAAGAACGGGGCCGGTCAGGTGTACCGTTATATTGACCAGGTATGTTTTTTTGACAGAGAAGGCCAAAAAAACAAAATTATTATGGCAGTGACCGATGGAAAACTGGTGCTGAAAGAATTTCCGGAATCGCTGTTGCGGCGGTTTAAAAGAGAGGGAGTTGACAACCCGCTGCTTTGCAGTCTTTTGAACCAGCAGCTTGGAAAGGATGCAGACAGGGAGGTGGAAACATGATTTATCTGGTTGTCCTGTCGGCACTGTATGCGCTGCATCTGCTCTTAAAACTTCACTGGATTACGACGGTTGTCATTGGCGGTTTTCTGCTGCTTCGGATTTCCGGACACCGGAAATGGTACAAAAAAAAGATCGTATACGAGAGAAAATTTGAGGAGGTATCCGAGTACCTGGATATGCTGTTGTATGCTTTCGTCAAAGAAGAAAAAGTGGAGAGAGCACTGGTGAATGTAGATGCGGCGATGGTGGATGGTCCGATGCGCGGAGTTCTCCAAAACGCCATTGATCATATGCATATGACATTTGATGAAACTGATGTCATGCGGGATTCCCTGCAGATGATCGAACGGGAATATGCCTGCAGCCGGATAAAAAATGTACATGATTTTATTGTACATGTAGAGATTTACGGAGGAGCAATAGAAAGACCGGTGGAATTGCTTCTGGCGGATAAAAAGAGATGGGAGCAGCGGATTTGTGGTTCTATGAAGGAACGCAGGAAAATGTTTGTGGATATTGTAATGTCAATTGCTGCGTCATTGTTGATATGCGGGATGATTTTATATCTGCCGGTTATGGAAATTGATATCAGTAAAAATTTGATTTCTCAGGTGCTTACGATTGTAGTTGTGATCCTTGATGATCTGATTTTTACGAGAGCACAGAAATATCTCGCCATCGACTGGCTGGCTCTGGATGGACATACCGATGAGGCAGATGCAAAGAAAATAGAAGCATATTACCGGTATGATGAGCGAAAAGAGAAGCGTTTGTCGGTAGTTCTGGCTGTTGTGACGGCGGCAGGTGCAGCAGCTGCATATTATTTTGGACATCAGCTGATGACAGCGGCGGCACTGCTTCTGGTTGCTCTGATGGCAAATCAGCACCGGGTAGGACGGGCGGTTGCAAAAAAAACGCTGGTACGCAGTATCAAGTGTGCATTTCCGGGATGGCTGATGGATATTGTTCTGCTTTTGCAGAGTGAAAACGTTCAGGTTGCTTTGCAGAAATCACAGGAGCATGTTCCGCCGGTGTTGCGACGGGATCTGGATATACTGGTTGGCCAGCTGGAAATGGAACCGGAGTCCGTGCTTCCCTACCATCGGTTTTTGAAAAGCTTTCAGATACCGGAAGTACATTCTGCCATGAGCATGCTCTTTTCCGTTTCCATGGGAAACAGTGGCAGGGCGGACCGGCAGATTGGGGAACTGATTGACCGGAATCTGGAGATGCTGGATGTCGCAGAAAAGGGACGGCTTAAAAATCTGAGCAGTGGAATGTATCTGTTGTTTCTTGCACCGGTATTGACAGCGTCATTAAAACTTCTTGTGGATATGGCAGTGTTTATGATGACATTTCTGTCAGGGGCAGGACTTGGATAAAAGGGAGGAGGATACAAAATGAGCCAGATCATAAAGGCATTCATGGGAGTATTCCTGACTCTTTTTATGGCGGTGACAGCAATGGGAATTCTGGCAGCCTATATGGAAGTGATGAATGCACAGGATATGCAGGCACGGATTGTTGATGAGATCGAAAACAGTGATTTTAATACCGGTGTGGTACAACAGTGTTTTTTGCAGAGTGAGGAAGCCGGATATCAGCTGAAAGTAACATTTTTTAATGAAAATTCCACAGTGGCAACCGTTTCGCAGGTCAGTCAGATACCATATGGAATGGATGGGGTCAATATGGCGAAAGTCGAAATGCAGTTTCCGTTTCAGGTTGCCTTCCTGGGAATTAACAGACAGCATACATTTGTAAGCTATGCAAAGTAAAGGAGAAAAATAAGATGGAACAGATCATAGAAGAATATGGAATTGGTGGAATTTTATTTGTGATTGGTACAGGGGTTCTGGCAGGGCTTGGGAAAGTTCTGCAATTGATTGCGGGGGTATAGAATATGGCAGCAGTGGTAAAAGAATACGGCAGTGCGGTACTGGCTGCGGTGGGAGGAGTTGTGTTTTTTGGCACGCTGGGACAGTTTTTGCTGTCCAGACAGGGATTGATTATGCAGATGATCGAGGTTTGGGGAAACGGAGGCTGTTGATGAAAGAACTGATCAGACAATACGCAGGCACGGCAATCGCGGTTGTGACGGCACTGGTATTGATTGCGCTGGTGTCGGAAATGAGCGTGGTTGTGGAAAAGGGAATTCCAAAGAGCCGCGCACTGTGTGAAACAGACACGGGAGCGTTTGAAGGGTACTGGAGGAGTCGATGAAAAACATAATATTAGGAATACTGGGCTGTATGATCGCAGTTTATACGATCGTTTCCTGTCTGAGTATCTACAGTATTTCCACAAGAAAAAATGAAATGGAAAACTGTATTTCGCAGGTACTTAAATATCATCTGAACCGGTATTATGCGACTGGAGTGTCGGACACGGAGGTTGAAGCATTTGTCCGGCAGGAAATCCGGCAGCAGTTACATACGGCATCAAGGGTTTCCATTGATGTAAAAAGCTGTGATATGGTTTCGGGTGTTATTTCAGTACGGGTAACAGAGGATTTTGTACTTCCGGGAGGATTTCATAAGTCCATAGCATGCGATAAAACGATACTGGTAGAGACGGAAGTAATCGAAGAGGAAACAGAGACGGAAGAAATATGGCCGCAAGAGGAGGAGGTATGAGCAGAAAAGGGAGACTGACAACCAAAGGAAAACATGCGTTGATCCTTGCACTGACAATTGCAGCATGTGTGACCGCAATGCTGTTTTCCCTGTTATTATCTGTGCTGTGTGACGGAAAATATGTATCTTCTGCAGCGCATGCAGGAGATATTTCACATCCGGCCCTCATAACAGGAAAACAGAGACAGGATACGGATCTGTTGACACCGCAATGGCTGTATTACCAGAGCGATGGAAGCGTTACTGACCGTAATATCAAAAAGGAAATGGATGTTCTGATGCGTAAGTGGACCAAGGGAAAGCTCGGGGGAAAGGAATTGGACAGGCTGATAAAAGATTTTTTACAAAAGAAGGACTGTCCGGTCAGGAAAATTACTATGCAGGAGAAAGCGGTGTGTGTATTTCCGTCGGAAAAGGAACTTCCGGATTATACAAAAACACTTGCAAAAAGAGAGAAGATATATCAGTTTATCGGGGTATATACCGGGGGACAGCAGGATGAAAACGGAAGATTATTATGTGAATACTGGGAGGTGGCAATCGGTTAATGGAAAAAAAGATAAAAATTGTGGTGTTCGGGATGGTCGTGGCATTGCTGGTGACATTTCTTCCGTTCAGACAGACAGACATTTATGCTGGAATATCAGAAAATGCATACAGTTATTATCAGGAGTATGGAAATAATGTATGCTTTTTCCCGTTCTCGGAAACCGATGGGATGATCTATTATGCAACCAAAGCAAATCTGGCAAGTTCGGATATCCGCTACCGGACAATCGGATGGAAGTTGTCGGTAAAGGATTCTTCCGGGAAAAAACTGCAGACGATGTATTTTAAACTAGGCGGAAACTATATGTATGCGGTGCATCGTGTCAGAAAAGGTGGTGCAGAATATAATCTGTATGCGCTGACACTGGGAGACCTGAAGGACCGGTTGAATGCAAAGGCAAGTCAGGCATTAAATAAAGGCAAAGCGTCTATGGTGATGGATGCCTGTATGATTGTGGTAAGGAAAGGAAAAGCGCAGGGAACCATGAATGATCAGGGGCCGGTTTCTGGAAAAGTATATACGACTTATCAGGGAATTTCCAGTGCGGAAAGCTGGAGCAGAGAGTCATACACTTCCTTTCACAATTATTTCCACAAAGAAATTCAGGGATTGTTTTTCTGGGTGGATGCGATTGCAGGAGAAGGGATTGCATCGGTTTCCGGTGGTGGAGAGTATTGTTATGGATACACGGCATGTTTAAAGGCAAAAGCAAAGAAAGGATATGATTTTGCAGAATGGAGAGGAGATTGTTACGGGGATAGAGAGAAACAGGAATTTTATGTGACAAATGATGTGCGGTGTGTGGCCTATGGACAGAAAAAGAAACTGCAGATTTTCTTTCACCGGAACAGTTCAAAAGATGATACGGAAATGGATGTGCAGACAATGACGTATGGTTATGGAAAAGTGCCTTTGGAAAATATCGGGTGGAAAACGAAAGGAAAAAAACTGGTTGGATGGGCAATGAAGCCGGATGCAAAAAAAGCAGACTTAAAATGTGGGGCAGTGGTAAAGGACAGCTGGATAATCAGATACAGTCCGAAAATTGATCTTTATGGAGTGTGGAAGACGGAGAACACAGATGATCTGACAGACCCTGACCCGACAGACCCTGATCCGACAGGACCTGACCCGACAGACCCTGATCCGGCAGGACCTGATCCAACAGACCCTGATCCGGAAACTCCGGGGACTGACAGGGAAGATCCGAAACCGGATTCCAAAGATCCCGATCCGGTAAAACCGAAAGATCCGGATGAAGATTTTCCGAGGGGAAAGATTATTTCGTTTCATTGCCGGTTTATCAGCAAAAAATATTTTGAGGATGCCGGACAGAATCTGATTCCAGAGGAAAGGGGAGGTCTTGCCGGAGATTCGAAATGGATCACGGAGGATTCTCTTCGTGTGTGGCTTCGGCAGTTACTGGCATAAAAATGAGGGCTGCAAAGCAGCCCTCAGAATTTACGGATTATTCTTCGGATTTTTGTTCGGAACTTGTTTCCTCCAGCGGCTCCGGAAGCCGGATGTAAATCCGTTCGATTCTGTTTTTTTCCATCCGGTCAATACGGAGAAGAATATTATTATCTGTTAAAATGATTTCGTTTTTTTCCGGCAGATGATCGAGAAGACCCAGACAATATCCTCCTATGGTGTCATAATCATCCGAAGTAAAGTGCAGGGAAAGCGCTTCACTGACATCGTTGAGATTGGCGGAACCAAGTACATAGAATTCGCGATCACTGATCCGGGTGATATCGTCTTCTTCATCGGCATCATATTCATCACGGATTTCCCCTACAATTTCTTCCAACAGGTCTTCTAAAGTAATGAGTCCTGCGGTTACTCCGTATTCGTCCAGCACAATCGCAAGAGAAATGGAGGATTTACGCATTTCCAGAAACAGATCTGCAGTATTTTTGTGCTCATATGTAAAATATGGCTCCCGCAGAAGGTTTCGTACGGAAAATTCCGGGGTGTCATTCTGCAACAGGAAGTCTTTCATGTTGATGATTCCGATTACATTGTCGGTCGAGTCTTCATAAACAGGAAGGCGTGTAAACATATCCTGACGGAAGATATCAAGTACTTCCTGATAGGTGGCATCTGCCTGAACAAAAGTCATGTCAATTCGCGGAACCATGATCTCCTTGGCTTCGGCATCACCGAAATCAAAGAGGTTATGAATCATATCCCGTTCTTCATGTTCGATGACACCATTTTCCTGACTTACGTCCACGATAGTGCGGAGTTCTTCTTCTGTCATCTTTTTCTGTGCATCTTTGATATTGACATGCAGCAGAAACATCAGTCCGAGAGAGAGCTTGTTGATGATAAAAATAACAGGAGTAAGTATTTTCATCAGAAATCCAATCGGAGCAGCCGCTGTCAAAGACATAGAATCTGCTTTGATGGTTGCCATGGTTTTTGGTGTTACTTCACCAAAGATCAGTATTAAAAACGTAAGAATACCTGTGGCAATTCCCGCACCCGTGTTTCCAAAAAGATGGATGGCAAGGGAGGTTGAAATGGAAGATGCCGAAAGGTTCACAATGTTGTTTCCGATCAGAATGGCAGATAACATTTTTCCCGGATTTCCGGTTACACGCAATACCCGTGCAGCGCGTTTATCGCCATTGTCTGCAAGGGTACGCATACGAATCTGGTTTACGGTTGTAAGAGCTGTCTCTGACGACGAAAAAAACGCTGACAGACACAGCAGGATAATTATTGCAATTAATTGACCTGTCTCACTGGGGCCCAATAAAATTCACCTCAAATTATATTTATTATGATTTATTTATTATCATCGGTACTGTAGTTTGGAGCTTCTTTTGTAATATGAATATCGTGTGGATGGCTCTCACGTAAGGAAGCAGCGGAAATCTTGACAAATTTACCTCTTTCCTTGAGATCCTCAATGGTAGGACATCCGCAGTAACCCATACCGGAACGGATACCACCGATCAGCTGGAAGACGGTATCTTCAAGTGTTCCCTTGTAAGCAACACGGCCTTCTACGCCTTCCGGAACAAGTTTCTTTGCACCTTCCTGGAAGTAACGGTCTTTGCTTCCGTTTTCCATGGCAGCGATGGAACCCATACCACGGTATACTTTGTATTTTCTTCCCTGGAAGAGTTCAAATGTACCAGGTGCTTCGTCACATCCTGCAAACATGGAACCCATCATACATACGTTTGCACCGGCTGCGATAGCCTTTGTCATATCGCCGGAGTATTTGATACCACCATCGGCGATGACAGGGATGCCGCTCTGTTTTGCAACTTCATAGCAGTCCATGATTGCGGAGATCTGTGGAACACCGATACCGGCAACGATACGTGTGGTACAGATAGAACCAGGTCCGATACCAACTTTAACTGCATCAGCTCCGGCATCAATCAGTGCCTGTGCAGCAGCACCGGTTGCAATGTTTCCGGCGATAACCTGCAGATCCGGGTATTTTGCCTTGATCTTCTTTACGGCTTCCAGAATGTTTTTGGAATGACCGTGTGCGGAATCGACAACGATGACATCGACATGGGCAGCAACCAGGGCATCGACACGCTCCATCATGTTTCCGGTGATACCGACACCGGCACCGCAGAGAAGACGTCCCTGATCATCCTTTGCAGAAAGCGGATACTTGATCTGTTTTTCAATATCTTTGATGGTGATCAGACCTTTTAAGTTGAAATCCTTGTCAACAATCGGAAGTTTTTCTTTTCTGGCTTTTGCAAGAATCTTTTTGGCTTCTTCTAAGGTAATTCCTTCCGGAGCGGTGATCAGACCTTCGGAGGTCATAGATTCACTGATTTTCTTTGTGAAATCGGTTTCGAACTTTAAGTCACGGTTCGTGATGATGCCGACCAGACGACCGTTCTCTGTGATCGGAACACCGGAGATACGGAACTTTGCCATCAGGTTGTCAGCATCCTGTAATGTATTGTCTGGAGATAAGAAAAATGGGTCTGTGATAACACCGTTTTCTGAACGCTTTACCTTATCGACCTCATCTGCCTGTGCTTCAATGGACATGTTTTTATGAATGATTCCGATACCACCCTGTCTTGCCATTGCAATCGCCATTTTTGACTCCGTAACGGTATCCATGGCTGCACTCATCATAGGAATGTTCAGTACGATCTTCTTTGTCAGATGTGTCTTCAGATCGATCATGTTTGGGGTAACCTCAGAATACTGAGGAACCAGAAGAACGTCATCAAATGTAATTCCTTCGCCGATAATAGTTCCCATTTTCTAAAATCCTCGCTTTCTTCTATTATATGTAGTTTGTATGTAATTTTGTGTAACGTCTGTTATCGTCCAAAACACCTATTATGTACAATAACGATTTTAATGATGATAGCAAAATAATGGATTGCTGTCAAGTAAAAATTATGTTATGATAGCGGAGAAACAGCATAAACAGTGAAGATATACAACAATAAGGGCAAGGGGGCCTCAGCAGGGTCTTTCTATGCCCATTTTTTGAAAAGAGGACAAAATCGGATGGAATTCAGACCATGTATTGATATTCACAACGGAAAGGTAAAACAGATTGTCGGAAGCAGTCTGCGGGATGCCGGAGATCAGGCAAGTGAAAATTTTGTCTCCGGGCAGGATGCACCGTTTTATGCACGGATGTATCAGAGCCGGGGGATCTGCGGCGGACATATCATTTTACTGAATGCAAAAGACAGCCCTTATTATGAGGAAACCAAAAATCAGGCGCTGGCGGCTCTGCGTGCCTATCCGGGGGGATTGCAGGTCGGCGGAGGAATTACCGATGCCAATGCGTCCGAATTTCTGGAAGCTGGCGCATCTGCAGTGATTGTGACTTCGTTTGTTTTCCGGGACGGACGGATTGACTATGATTGTCTGAACCGGCTGGAACAGGCCGTGGGAAAGGAACACCTGGTACTTGATCTGTCGTGCAGATACCGGGCAGATGCAGAAGAACCGGGCTATTATATTGTAACCGACCGGTGGCAGAAATTTACCACAGAGCGTGTGACGAATGAACTTCTGGAAAAACTGAGTTCCCGGTGCAGCGAGTTTCTGGTGCATGCCGTGGATGTGGAAGGAAAATCCGGTGGAATTGAAAAACCCCTGGCACAGTTTCTGGGAGACTGGGGAAAAATTCCGATCACCTATGCCGGAGGCGTTCACAGTTTTAAAGATCTGGAAGAAATTTCACAGCTTGGAAGAAACCGGCTGAACGTCACCATTGGAAGTGCGCTGGATCTGTTTGGCGGTCCGATGTCTTATGAACAGGTATTAACATATATCAGCAAATGTAACGCAGAAAAGGAGAAAAGTATATGAGCAGATATACCAAGGAAGATATTTTCAGAATTGTGGAAGAAGAGGATGTGGAATTCATCCGTCTGCAGTTTACGGATATTTTCGGAACATTAAAGAATGTAGCAATTACATCCAGTCAGCTGGAGAAAGCATTGAATAACAAGTGTATGTTTGACGGTTCTTCCATTGAGGGATTTGTACGGATTGAGGAGTCAGACATGTATCTGTATCCGGATCTGGACACATTTACCATTTTCCCATGGCGCCCGCAGCAGGGAAAAGTAGCACGTATTATCTGTGATATTTACTGTGCAGACAAAACACCGTTTACGGGGGACTCCCGTTATATCTTAAAACGTCAGATTGAGGAAGCAAAAAAACTTGGATATACATTTAATGTGGGACCGGAGTGTGAGTTTTTCCTGTTTCATCAGGATGAGAATGGCCAGCCGACAACACTTTCCCACGAAAAAGCCGGATATTTTGATCTCGGTCCGGTAGACCTGGGAGAAAATGCCAGACGTGATATGGTGCTGACACTTGAAGATATGGGGTATGAGATCGAAGCTTCCCACCATGAGGTAGCACCCGCACAGCATGAGATTGACTTTAAGTATGATGAGGCACTGCAGACGGCAGATAATATCATGACATTCAAACTGGCGGTTAAGACAATTGCCAAGCGGCACGGTCTGTTTGCAAGCTTTATGCCGAAGCCGAAATATGGGATTAATGGTTCCGGAATGCATATCAATATGTCCCTGTCCAAAGACGGACATAATATTTTCCGCGATCCGGATGGAAAAATGGGCCTGAGTAAAGAAGCCTATTATTTTATTGGCGGTATCATGAAGCACATGAAAGGTGTGACTCTTATCATGAATCCGCTGGTAAATTCCTATAAGCGGCTGGTACCTGGATATGAGGCACCATGTTATATTGCATGGTCTGCGACAAACCGCAGCCCGCTCATCCGTATTCCTGCTTCCCGGGGAGAGGAAACCCGTGTGGAACTGCGCAGCCCGGACCCGGCAGCCAATCCGTATCTGGCCCTTGCGGTATGTCTTGCAGCCGGAATTGACGGTATCAGAAATAAAATTGAGCCACCGGAAGAAGTGCCGGAAAATGTCTATGAACTGAAGGAGGAAGAAAAAGCAAGCAGAGGAATCGAGTCGCTTCCGGCCGATCTTCATGCGGCCATCTGTGAATTGCAGAAAGATGCTTTTATAAAAGAAGTGCTTGGAGAACATATCAGCAGCAAACTGATCGAGGCAAAAGAGGCAGAATGGATGCAGTACCGTACACAGGTAACCGGCTGGGAGATCGAAGAGTATCTGTATAAGATTTAACGGGAGATCGGATCGTGAGTAACATTGTAATTGCCTTTTCGAAACCGGAAGTGGCAGCGGGCATAAAAAAAATATTGACACAGAGCGGGTATTCCGTGCAGGCAGTCTGTACTACCGGTGCGCAGGCACTGGCAAGCGTAAACAATCTGGAGTGTGGAATACTGATCTGCGGATGCCGGTTTATGGATATGATGTATATGGAAATTCACGATTATCTGCCACCGGAGTTTCAGATGCTTCTGATCGCTTCTCCGTCTTCCATTCAGGAGAGAGAGGTAAGCAATCTGGTCTGTCTTTCCATGCCGATGAAAGTGCATGAACTGTTGCAGACAATTGAAATGATGGAGGGAGATATCCAGAGGCGCAGAAGGAGAATGCGGCGGCAGCCGAAACACCGTTCGCAGGAGGATCAGCAGATCATTCGCAAGGCAAAGGAACTCCTTATGGCACGAAACTCTTTTACGGAAGAGGAAGCACATAAATATATTCAGAAAAGAAGTATGGACAACGGAACCGGTCTGGTCGAGGTGGCACAGATGATCTTAAGTCTTCTGCAGGAAGGGTAGGGATCTTATCTGGCTTTTTTGGCTGGTCTTTACATTAAAAGAAGAAAATGTTAAAGTGATACTGATGGAAAATTAGAGAAGGAGAACGAAATTATGTTTCATGTAAATGAGAATTATCAGAAGCTGCCGGGCAGCTATTTATTCAGCACAATTGCAAAAAAAGTAAATGCATATCAGGAGGCAAATCCGGACAAGAACATTATCCGTCTGGGAATCGGTGATGTTACACAGCCACTGGCTCCTGCAATCATTGAGGCTATGCATAAAGCGGTAGATGAGATGGGACATGCCGAGACATTCCACGGCTATGCACCGGATCTGGGATATGAATTTTTGCGCAAGGCAATCGCAGAGAACGATTATGCAGCAAGAGGCTGTGAGGTTGCAGCAGATGAAATTTTTGTGTCTGACGGAGCAAAGAGCGATTCCGGAAATATTCAGGAGATTTTCGGACAGGATAACAAGATTGCGGTCTGTGATCCGGTATACCCGGTTTATGTGGATTCCAACGTTATGGCTGGAAGAACCGGTACTTACGACAAGGAGACCGGCACATGGAGCGATGTCATTTACATGCCATGTACAGCAGAAAATCATTTCGTACCGGAGTTTCCTAAGAAGACACCGGACATAATCTATCTGTGTCTGCCGAATAACCCGACCGGAACAACGCTTACAAAGGATCAGTTGCAGGAATGGGTGGACTATGCCAATAAAGTTGGCGCCGTAATCATTTATGATGCCGCTTATGAAGCTTATATCAGTGAGGACAATGTGGCACATTCCATTTATGAGTGCAAGGGTGCAAGAACCTGCGCCATTGAGCTGCACAGTTTCTCAAAGAATGCAGGATTTACCGGTGTTCGTCTGGGATATACCGTAGTTCCGAAGGATTTAAAGTGCGGGGAAGTTTCTTTGCACGACATGTGGGCAAGACGTCACGGAACCAAATTCAACGGTGCTCCGTACATTGTGCAGCGTGCCGGTGAGGCTGTATATTCTGAGGAAGGAAAAGCACAGTTAAAGGAGCAGGTTGCTTACTATATGAAGAATGCAAAGACCATTAAGGAAGGATTAAAGGATGCCGGATATACCGTATTTGGTGGTGTAAATGCACCATACATCTGGTTAAAGACTCCGGATCAGATGACTTCCTGGGAGTTCTTTGATTATCTGCTGGAGAATGCAAATGTTGTTGGTACTCCGGGATCCGGTTTCGGACCGAGCGGAGAAGGATATTTCCGACTGACTGCATTTGGAAATTATGAAAACACCGTAAAGGCACTGGAGCGTATCAAAGCTCTGTAAAAGAGGGAATATGCGTATGAATCATAACATGAAAAAAAGAGGTCTGGCATTGCTGCTGGCATGCTGCTGTGTTTTTACAGCGGCACCGGTGGCGGTAAAAGCGGACAATGTATCCATTTCCACCAATCAGACACCGACCGGCACATACAGCAGCTACACCAAAGCAGAGGTGCTGAAGTCAGATACGGTGGTGTATGATACGCTGTCTACTTCCAATAATGTTCACTTTTATAAATATACTGCGGAAAAAGGCGGATATTTTACTGTAAATCTTGCACAGACAAGCGGAAAAGGAAAGTGGAATTTTTCCGTATATGATGCGGACAATGGAAATCAGGAACTGGAAACAAAACCTCTGGCATCCAATTATACATCCAGAATTTATAACCTCAGACCGGGCAAAAGCGTATATATCAAAGTTGAGCGTGTGAAATCTATGGATATTACCATTTTAGATTATCAGCTGACACAGGATTATCAGTATTCCCTTCAGGTGAAAACAACGGAGAGTGCACAGTGGGAACAGGAAGACAACGATACGCAGGTGGCAGCGACAAGCCTGCAGAACGGCACCTGGATCAATGGAAGTTCCTACAAAGCATCGGATGTGGACTGGTATGAGTATACCATTCCGGAAAACGGATATTTCACATATGATTTTCAGGGGGAGGGATCTTCCGCACTCTGGAATCTGTATCTGTATGATGAAAATATGAATGAACTGCAGAAAGATACCAATACAAGAACCGTATCCTCCGGTAAATATGTCCTTCCGGTGGGAGCAAAAGTGTATGTGAAAGTCACCTGCTACGGCGTTGGAAACCAGTACAAGATCCGTTCCAATTACTATGCAACGGAAGGCTGGGAAAAGGAATCCAACGATACCATGGCACTTGCCACGGATCTTACCGCCGGAAAGACACTGCATGGAAGTATCAACAGCAAAAAAGATGTGGATTACTACCGCTACGTTGCCATGGGCAGTGGATATTTCAATTTCAAATTTACAAATGCGGACGGTGGAAACAATCAGTACTGGAAACTTTCCGTATATGATGAGAAAAAGAAGCTGCTTCAGACCGTGGAAACAGAGGATGATCTGCAGATTTCCACTGCAAAGCTCGGTTTCCGGAAAGGCAAAGAGATTTACCTGAAGGTAGAACGGAATATCAATGATTATGCGTGCGGACACGAATACACGGTGACAGTCAATCAGTACAAGGCTGATAACTGGGAACAGGAATACAATGATTCTTTTGCCACAGCTACAACTGTAAAAAAGAATAAGACCTGTAGTGCGAATAATTATGCGGTAAAGGATAAAGATTATTTTGTATATAAGGCTGCAAAGAAGGGAAAGGTGACCATGCAGGTAAGCCTTCCTGACAGCGGATACTGGAATGTGTGTGTATATAATCAGAAAAAGAAGCTGGTCAAACAGGAAGATTATGCACAGACCGGACAGAAGTTTACCGTAAAAGCTGCAAAGGGGCAGAAACTCTATGTGATGGTGAAGGCCAGAACAAAATCTGCCGTTGGAAAGACCTATCGTGTCACTGTGAAACAAAAATAAAGCAAACTATAAAGATTCTGTGAAAAGAACCGATATCTATAGTAGATACCAACATAGTTTAACCGGAAACAAATGGAATTGACCGGTAGAATTCAAGGAGGATGAGAGTATGGGTGTAAACACAACAGGTTTGTTAAACACGCAGACAGAGGTATACGCATCCTATAAAAACGATGCGGTGACCAAAAATGAGACGGCTGCAAAGAAGGACTCCACGGCAAAGACGGAAGAAAAAAATGAGAGCGGTGTAGTCTATGATAAATCAGACAGCAGCAAGGACAATAAGAAAGCAACCTATTCGATTAATAAGATGAGCGCTGAGGATCGTGCAGCACTCGTACAGCAGATGAAAGCGGATACACAGTCCAGACAGCAACAGCTGATCAGCATTGTGCAGAAAATGATGACCGGTCAGGCAGCTACTTCTTCTGTTGCAAACGGAACAAACAGCGATGATATATGGAAGTTTCTTGCAAAAGGGGATTTCACGGTTGATGCAGCAACAAAGGCACAGGCGCAGAAGGATATCTCCGAAGATGGCTATTACGGAGTAAAGCAGACATCAGAGAGATTATTTGATTTTGCAAGTGCCCTTGCCGGAGATGATGTGGAAAAGATGAAGAAGATGCAGACTGCCATGCAGAAGGGATTCAAGCAGGCAACCGGTGCATGGGGCAAAGACCTTCCGGACATCTGCCAGAAGACACTGGATGCTGCCAATCAGAAGTTTGAGGACTATTATAAGTCCAAAGAGAGCACAACAAAGACCGAAGGCTGAAAACAGACTGCTGCAGCCCGGTGATTGTTTACAAAAGAAGGGAAAAAATACCGGAAAAAGAGGTATTTTTTCCCTTCTTTTTCTGTTTCGGATGATACGGCAATGATTGAAGAAATGATGCAGAAGTGGTATGATAAGGCATTATAGAGAGACAGAAAAAGGAGACCTGATGATTATGAAATATAATTTTGATAAAATACCAAACCGCAGAGGCACAAATTCCCTCAAGTGGGATGTGGATCGCAAAGAGCTCCCGATGTGGGTGGCGGATATGGATTTTGAGACGGTGCCGGAAGTGCAGGAGGCACTGGTACAGCGCGTGGCGCACGGGGTATATGGATATTCTGTCATCCCGGACGAATGGGCGGACAGCTATGTAAACTGGTGGGAAAAGCGTCATCATTTTCGGATGGACCCAAAGAAGCTGATCTTTACAACGGGAGTAATCCCTGCACTTTCTTCTGCTGTCCGAAAACTGACGACTCCGGCAGAAAATGTGCTGATTCAGACACCTGTCTATAATAATTTCTTCAATTCCATTCGTAATAACGGAAGAAATGTCGTGGAAAACGAACTGCTTTATGATGGAAAAGAATATCGTGTAGACTGGGAAAAACTTGAACAGCAGCTGGCAGATCCGCAGACGACGCTTATGATTTTGTGTAATCCGCAGAATCCGGCAGGAAACATCTGGGATTGTGAGACGCTGGCGCGGATCGGGGCATTATGTAAGCAGTATGATGTCATTGTTGTCTCGGATGAAATTCACTGTGATCTGACAAAACCCGGTACAGAATACATTCCGTTTGCCTCTGTGGATGATACCTGCAGGGACATCAGTGTTACCTGCATTGCGCCGACGAAGACATTTAATCTGGCAGGGCTGCAGACGGCTGCCGTCTATGCAGAAAACTCGATTCTGCATCACAGAATGTGGAGACAGCTCAACACCGACGAAGTAGCAGAACCGAACGCTTTTGCAATTCAGGCAACGATTGCCGCTTTCCAATATGGGGAAGAATGGCTTGATGAACTGCGGGAATATGTGGAAAAGAACAAGCAGTATGTGACGGAATTTCTGCAGGAGAAAATTCCACTCATCCATCCGGTTGCAGGAGATGCTACTTACCTCATGTGGCTGGACTGCCGCAAAATCACGGAGAGTGGCCGGCAGTTTGTAAAATTTATCCGCAAAACCAGCGGTCTGTATGTCAGCGGAGGCAATCAGTATGGCAGGGGAGGCGAAGGATTTTTGCGCGTGAATGTGGCTACCTCCAAGCTGGTTGTTGAAGATGGAATGCAGCGTCTGTATGAGAGCGTTGATGCATGGCTAAAAGAAGAAAAGATATCAAAATAAGAATAATTCCTGATTTTAAGCAAACCTTAAAGGTTTGCCCCATTGGAAATTAAGAAAAAAACCGCTACAATGTATCTATGATTAATCATGAATACGAGGTGGCGGTTTTTTTATGTATAATGTTTTAGTTTGTGACGATGAAAAGGATATTGTTTCTGCTTTGCAGATTTATTTAAAAAGTGAAGGATACCAGGTGTTTTCGGCTTATAACGGAAAGGAAGCCTTAAAAATTATAAACCGGGAGGATATCCAGCTGGTTCTGATGGATATTATGATGCCGGAAATGGACGGGATAGAAGCGATGTGCAAAATCCGTGAAATTTCCAATGTTCCGGTGATCTTACTGACGGCCAAAAGTGAGGATACCGATAAGGTACTCGGACTTACCGTGGGCGCGGACGATTATGTGACGAAACCATTCAATCCGGTGGAACTGCAGGCGAGAGTGAAATCCCAGATCCGGCGGTATATGCTGCTTGGAAGCGGACAGAAGGTGAGGACAAAACTGTCCGCCGGCGGCATCGAGCTGGATGATAAATTAAAGGAAGTCACTCTGGACGGAGAACCTGTCAGTCTGACCAGAACAGAGTACGATATTTTAAAACTTCTGATGGAACATCCGGGGGAAGTATATTCACCGAAACAGATTTATGAGGCCGTGTGGAAGGGCAGCCCGTGCGGCGTCGAAAACACGGTAGCCGTACATATCCGGCACCTTCGGGAAAAACTCGAATATAATCCTGCGGAGCCACGCTATTTAAAAGTCGTATGGGGACGGGGATACAAGATGGAGGATGTAGAAAATGAATGAGAAAAAGGATAAAAAATCCAAAAAGCCGGAATATGTGTCCAAAAACTGGAAATCATCGCAGGGCATCAGATTACTGGCTATGGTACTTGCGATTGTAAGTGGATTTTTGGTGGGCGTGACCAGTGTGGTGACAGTTACATTAGGCATGAACAGTGATTTGCAGGGCTCACAGAAAGACATTGAAAAAACACTGGATACGGAGCTGCTTAGAAGCTATGCGTATTGGATGGGGGATGCGGTTACCGGCATTTCAAAAGAACAGGACGAAGCAGATGCCCTGAAAAAATTTGATGACGGAAATATCGTTTATTCACTTGTAAAAAACAAGCCGAATGGAAAAGAAACCGAACTTGTCTGTGGAAATTACACGGGTACCTCTTTAAATAAGGAAACCGCACTTGCCTGGCTGAAATTTACAGATGAAAATGAGTTTCATACCAATGATCGTTCTTTCTGGGATATGCTGCTTGGAAGAAACAGGGGACAGTACATGCAAAAAGTCAAGCATTATACGCAGGTGGATCATTTTATCTATGATAATGGTGTGATTTATTGTTATGCGGGCGATACCCTGTTTCGGATCAATTCCTTTTCTTTTTACGCGGTTCCAGAGGAGTCGGATCTTGAACCGTATGTGGAATATACTTACCGGGAATCGGACGATGGTGGCGGATATTGCGCGGAAAATGGAGAACAGCTGAAAAAAGGTAAGCTCGAACCGTATTTAAAATCATCCGAGCTGCGGTTTGATTTTGATGGGTTAGAGGCAGGTTACTTATGGTCAAAAAAGGATGGGATTTACCCGATCCGGCAGGAATCCATTGCGGATACCTATGCGAAAGCAAAGGTATTCCAGTGGCAGGATTTTTCATTTGCATACGAAGATCAACAGGGTCGTATTTATTATAATCCACATCAGGAGAAAGAAGCAACGGAATATACGCTTTATCTTACGGTAGCGGATTCCCTGAAGGGAAGCACTGCTACGGTATCCTCTTTGTTTTCACCGGAAGTCGGAGGTGAAACCCATATTGTGATTGATTCCGGGAAAACACAGTTTTTCCAGAAAGCACACACACTTGCAGGCGTTGTGGTACAGGTGCGGGAAATTTCGGGATTGTGGTTGCTTTTGAGTGTTCTTGTGTGGGTGTTTTCTCTTGGCATTCTATTTGCATCGGCAGGATGGAAACGTGGTTCTGATACGGTACAGATTCGATGGATTGACCGTATACCATTTGGTATTTATACAGGAATCTCAGGACTTGCGTTTTTGGGCTGCGGTATGGTATGCCTTTATATGGGAGATCTGCTTATGCAAAATGCAGGAATCGTATTCTGTATTTCATTTTTTACAATTGCGTTTGCATTGGCAGAACTGATTGTGTATGAATATGTGATCAGTATCATTGTAAGAATCCGTGCAGGAAAATTCTGGCATTATACGCTTTTGCGTCTGCTTTTAAACCCGTTTCGCCGGATAAAAAGAGAACTGCATGAAATCAGACTGGCGCTTTTGACCAATCTGTCTATGACGGTAAAAGTCACAGCTGTATTTCTTGTGGTCTTCCTCATAGAAGCATTTCTTTTACTGTGTGCCGGAGCGGATGGCGGAATTATCATGGTCTATCTCCTCTGGAAAGTTGTGGAATACGGCGTACTGTTAAAGATTGTGGTGCAGTTTCGACAGATATTCGACGGAGGGGAACGGATTGCAAAAGGTGATTATTCGCATCCGATCCATACAGAAAAAATGATGTATGAGCTGCGCACACATGCGGAAAATTTAAATAATGTACAGACCGGAGTTGCAGCGGCGGTAGAAGAAAAAATGAAGAGTGAGCGGTTTCGTACCGAACTGATCACCAATGTCTCCCATGATATTAAAACACCGCTTACTTCCATTATCAACTATGTGGATCTGATCAAAAAGGAGCCGACAGAGAGTGAAACAATGCGGGAGTACATTGAGGTGCTTGACCGACAGTCCAACCGTCTGAAAAAACTGATTGAGGATCTGATGGAGGCATCCAAAGCATCTACTGGAAATCTTCCGGTGAATCCGGAAGTATGTGATGCAACGGTCGTTCTGACACAGATTGTCGGGGAATTTTCAGAAAAGGCAGAGGCAAATCAGCTGGAGATGGTTGTAGAATGTCCGCAACCACCCGTTGAAATCTATGTGGATGGCAGACATTTGTGGCGGATCATTGACAACCTGATGGGAAATATATGTAAGTATGCACAGCCGGGAACACGTGTGTATATTACGTTGGAAAAATTTCACGGAATGGTGATTATGACCTTCCGCAATATTTCGAAGGATCGACTGAAAATGACCAGCGAGGAACTTTTCGGAAGATTTGTCCGTGGAGACAGTTCCCGGAATACGGAAGGACACGGACTGGGGCTTTCTATCGCAAAAAGCCTGACCGAGCTGATGCATGGAAATCTTGCGGTGCAGATGGACGGCGATCTGTTTAAAGTAATTCTCAGTTTTGAGGAATATCAGGAGGATAAGAAGCAGTAAAGACCAAAAACTCCTCGGTTGTATTTCTATATGCCATATGCTATAATGTGGGACGTCTAAATACAGAATATAAACGGAGGACAAATCTGTGAAAATAATAATCGCCGGTGATGGCAAGGTCGGACTCACGCTGACGCAGAAACTTGCTGCGGCAGGACACGACCTGACTTTGATCGATTCGAACCAGCGTGTGCTGGATTCGAGTGTGGAGCGTTACGATGTTATGGGGGTACAGGGAAACTGTGCCTCCATGCGCGTGTTGGAGAGTGCGGATGTGAAAAAGGCGGATCTGCTCATTGCAGCCACCAGTTCGGATGAAGTCAATCTGCTCTGTGGTATGACTGCCCATGGTCTGAATCCGAGAATTCACACCATTGCAAGAATCCGTAATCCCGAATACGGCAAGCAGATTTTTACCATGCGGGATGTCTATTCCCTTTCGCTTATGGTGAATCCGGAAAAACAGGCGGCGCGCGAGATTGAACGGCTGATCCGCTATCCGGGCTTCCTGCAGAGGGAAACATTTGCAAAAAGCCGTGTGGAAATCGTGGAGCTGCGGATTCAAAAAGGAAGTAAACTCTGCGATGTGGCACTGATGAATCTGGAAAATGTTGTCAAATGCAAGGTGCTTGTCTGCGCAGTGAGCCGTGATGGTGTTGTGGAGATTCCATCCGGACATTTTATTCTCCGGGAGGGGGATCATCTGTTTATTACGGCAACTGCTGAGATGCTGACACAGCTTCTGCGCAATCTTGGCATTATCACGCACAAGGCAAAGCGTGTAATTATCTGCGGTGGCGGAAGAATCGGTTATTATCTGTCGACCTGGCTGGCAAAAGAAGGTGTCAGTGTGCTGCTGATTGAGCAGGATGAAGCGCGCTGTGAAGAATTATCCGGCAAACTTCCACCGGAAGTATGTATCATACACGGGGATGCCAGCAGTCAGTTTCTGCTTGAAAGTGAAGGCATCCATGATTGTGACGCCGTTGTAACCATGACCGGCATGGATGAAATGAATATGATTATTTCGCTGTATGCGCAGACCTGTGGAGTGCCACAGGTGATCACGAAAGTCGGTCATATGGAAAATAACAGTATGCAGGACAGTCTGGGACTTGGCAGTGTGATCTGCCCGAAAGAACTCTGTTGCAATACGATTGTCCGTTATGTCCGTGCCATGCAGAATACAACAGGTGCAGCACTGACACTGCACAATATTGCAGAAGGACAGGCAGAGGCATTGGAGTTTGTCGTAGATGCCGACACAAAACATATCGGGGAACCATTGCGTAATATCCGCCTGAAACGCAATATACTGATCGCATGTATCAGCCATGGAAGTAAAACGGAGATTCCAAACGGAGATTCCATGTATGAGGCTGGAAATTCCGTGATTATCGTTGCAAAGGGCGGGATGACACTTTTGCAGCTGAATGATATTTTCGAGTGAGGATGCTATGAATTATAAAATGATGGGAAAATTTCTTTCCCAGATCTTAATTGTGGAAGCAGGGTTTATGGTTCCGGCACTTTTGATCAGTCTGTATACCGGAAGCCGGGCAGCAGTTTATGGGTTTGGGCTGTCCATTTTGATCACTGCCGGAGTTGGTGCCTTAATGTATTATTTTTGCAGAAATTCCACCCGCAGGTTTTTTGCGAGGGAAGGGATGGTCTGCGTAGCCGGAAGCTGGATTGCAATCAGTTTTTTCGGGTGTCTGCCATTTGTTTTTTCCAGGGAAATTCCAAACTTTGTCGATGCCCTGTTTGAAATTGTATCGGGATTTACAACCACAGGTTCTTCGATTTTGGGAGATGTGGAAGCACTTTCTCCCGGAATTATGTACTGGCGGAGTTTCAGCCACTGGCTGGGCGGCATGGGGGTACTTGTATTTCTTCTGGCACTTTCTCCGAACGGAGAGAGAGGCAAAGGGTATACCATGCATCTGCTGCGTGCGGAGAGTCCGGGACCGAATGTGAACAAGCTGGTGCCGAAAATGCGTACAACAGCAAGAATTTTGTATGTCATATACATGGTGCTGACATTCATCAATTTCCTGTTTCTCCTGTTGGGAAAAATGCCGGTTTTTGATGCCGTATGTACCGCTTTTGGAACGGCCGGCACAGGTGGATTCGGAATTCGGAATGACAGTATTGCAGGATACAGCCCATATATACAGAATGTATGTACGGTCTTCATGTTTTTGTTTGGAATCAACTTCAGCTGTTATTATCTGCTTTTAGTCCGGCATGTAAAGGAAGTGCTCAAAGATCAGGAACTGCGGCTGTATATCATCATATTTGTGGTCAGTATTCTTTTAATTACGTTCAATGTCCGGGGACTGTACGGCTCCTGGGAAGAGACCATCCGCCATGCGGCATTTCAGGTTTCCTCTATCATGACGACGACCGGGTTTGCAAGCACGGACTTTGATTTGTGGCCCGGATTTTCGAAGGCACTGTTGCTGTGCCTGATGTTTGTCGGTGCCTGTGCAGGCAGTACGGCAGGAGGGCTTAAGATGGGAAGGCTTCTTCTGATTCTGAAAAACCTGCGCAGAAATATCCGCAGAATTTTAAGCCCGCAGCGTGTGGAAGTTGTGCGCATGAATGGAAACCGGATCGGGGAGGATGTATTAAATAATACAAATACCTATCTGGCGGCTTACGGTGTGATTTTAGTCGGAAGTTTTCTTTTGATTTCTATTGATGGACTGTCCATGACAACAAATGTGTCTGCGGTTGCTGCGTGCTTTAACAATATCGGACCGGGATTTGATGTGGTGGGACCTACCTGTAATTTTTCGGTGTATTCCTGGTTTTCCAAACTTGTGCTGATTTTTGACATGCTGGCCGGAAGACTGGAAATTTTCCCGATGCTTGTTCTCTTTTCAAGAAGTACCTGGAGACATAAATAATTGAATGGATTTCTCAATTATTTTATGATAAAATAGTAGGGTGCTTTTACACAACAATAAAATATGGAGGAGAGAACATGTTAGAGAAAATGTTTAAGCTCAAAGAGAATAATACCACAGCGAAAACAGAAGTGATCGCCGGTATTACGACGTTTATGACCATGGCGTATATCCTGGCTGTAAACCCGAACCTGCTTTCACAGGCAGGAATGGACCCGACAGCAGTGCTGATCGCAACCTGTCTGGCATCCTTTATCGGTACGTTTGCAATGGCACTCCTTGCAAATTATCCGTTTGCACTTGCACCGGGTATGGGACTGAATGCATACTTTGCATTTACCGTATGCGGAAATATGGGATATTCCTGGAAAGTAGCCCTGATGGCAGTATTCTTCGAAGGTATTATCTTTATTATCCTTTCTCTTACCAATGTGCGTGAGGCAATTTTCAATGCCATTCCGACCACATTAAAGAAAGGTGTGAGCGCCGGCATTGGTCTGTTTATCGCGTTTATCGGATTGCAGGGTGGACATATCGTTGTAAACAACGATTCCACATTGTTATCTTATGTAAATTTCAGAGATAACTGGCATACCGAAGGAATCTGTGCAGTACTTGCACTGATCGGTCTGCTTCTTACTGCAATTTTATACATCAAAAAAGTCAAGGGATCTATTCTGATCGGTATTCTGGCTACCTGGATTCTTGGAATGATCTGTCAGGCAGCGGGTGTTTACCGTATCGATGCAGACGCTGGATTTTATTCTCTGTATCCGACATTTGCCATGACTGATTTTTCAAAAATCGGGGAGACGTTCGGACAGTGTTTTACAGCAGATTTCCATGGAGTCGGAATTATGAACTTCATCGTAGTCATGTTGTCTTTCCTGTTTGTAGATATGTTTGATACGATCGGAACACTGATCGGTGTATCGGATAAGGCCGGCATGTTAGACGAAGATGGAAAACTTCCGAACGTAAAGCAGGCACTGATGGCAGATGCAATTGCTACTTCTGCAGGTGCGGTCCTTGGTACGTCTACAACTACAACATTCGTAGAGAGCTCTGCCGGTGTCGGAGCTGGTGCAAGAACCGGTCTTGCATCCATCGTTACAGGATTATTATTCCTGCTTGCAATTTTCTTTGCACCAATCTTTACGGCAATTCCGGGCTTTGCAACAGCACCGGCGCTGATCTTTGTCGGGTTCCTGATGGTATCCGCAATTGTAAAGGTTGATTTCGAGGATCTGACAGATGCAGTTCCTGCATATCTGTGCCTCATTGCGATGCCTTTAATGTACAGTATCGCAGAGGGTATTGCCATTGGTGTAATCTCTTTTGTACTGATCAATCTGATCTGTGGCAAGCGTAAGAAGATTACTCCACTGATGTATATCCTTGCAGTACTTTTTATCTGCAAATATATTTTCCTGTAATTACGCAGTGGACGAGCCGCTTTCCAGTAGGACGGGAAGCGGCTTAAAGTCTATCTGACTATATAAAATATAAATGGAGGAACAACTATGAAAAAATTAAACAAGGCAATGTCGGTTGCTGTGGCAGCAGCCATGGTGGTATCCCTGGGCGCCTGTGGAAATTCCGCAGATGCAGCAAAAGACGGGACACAGAGTGCAGGTGCTTCCGGTAAAGTATATAACATCGGAATCTGCCAGCAGCTGGAGCATCCGGCACTGGATCAGGCAACACAGGGATTTGAGGATGTCTTAAAGGAAAAGCTGGGAGACAATGTAAAATTTGATCTCCAGAATGCACAGAACGAGCAGGCAAATGCTTCTACAATTGCAAATAATTTCGTATCTTCCAATGTGGATCTGATTCTTGCAAATGCAACCACTGCTTTACAGGCATGTGCAGCAGCGACAACCGATATTCCGATTCTGGGAACTTCCGTTACCGATTATGCAACGGCTTTGGAGATCAGTGACTGGAGTGGTACAACCGGAAGAAATATCTCCGGTACATCCGATCTGGCTCCGCTTGATCAGCAGGAGGATATGCTCGTAGAGCTCTATCCGGATGCAAAGCATGTCGCAATACTTTACTGCTCTGCAGAGGCAAACTCCAAATATCAGGCAACCGAGTTTGAAAAATACCTGGATGAGGACGGTATCAGCTACAAAGAGTTTACCGCTTCCGATTCCAATGATATCGGTTCTGTGGTACAGAGTGCAACCGAGTATGCAGATGTCATTTACATTCCGACAGACAATACCATGGCACAGAACACAGAAGCAATCAACAATATCGCACTTCCGGCAGGAACTCCGATTATTGCCGGAGAGGAAGGTATCTGTAAAGGATGCGGGGTGGCAACGCTTTCCATCAGTTATTATGACATCGGAAAAAAGGCCGGTGAAATGGCATATGACATTTTAGTAAACGGTGCGGACATTACAACCATGAAGATTGAGACTGCACCAAACGTAACCAAAGAATACAACAAAGATATCTGTGATCAGCTGGGCGTTAAAATTCCGGATGATTACAAGGCTATCGAGGCTGAATAATTAAGGGGGATGGGTATCGTGTTAATATCTGCTTATTTTGCTTCCTTAAGTCCGCTGGCGCTGTTTCGTGCGCTGCCGGGCTCCATTGCACAGGGTCTGATCTGGGGCCTTCTGGCATTGGGAGTATATATTACATACAAACTTCTGGATTTTGCGGATCTGTCGGTGGACGGTTCTTTTGCAACCGGCGGAGCTGTGGCGGTTATGCTGATCCGCAGTGATATGAATCCGTGGATTTCCCTTATTTTTGCATTTGCTGCAGGAATGCTTGCGGGAATGGTCACAGGTCTTCTGCACACCAAACTGGGAATTCCTCCAATTCTTGCCGGAATTTTAACGCAGATTGCACTGTACTCCATCAATCTGAATATTATGGGACAGTCCAATCAGGCGATCAGTGTGGATAAATATTCCCTTGCGGTATCGCTTCGTTATGTATCCGGTGATACAGCAGCAAAAATTAAAGTATTTACCACCTGTATCCTGTTTGGGGTAGTGATCGTGGCGATTCTTTACTGGTATTTCGGAACCGAGCAGGGGCATGCCATCCGGGCAACCGGATGTAACCCGCAGATGGCGCGTGCACAGGGAATCAATACCAGCTTCTGTAAGGTACTGGCACTGATGATTTCCAACGGACTCGTTGGTCTGTCCGGTGCACTTTATGCACAGTATCAGGGTGCAGCGGATGTCAATATGGGACGAGGCGCAATCGTTATCGGTCTGGCTGCCGTTATTATCGGAGATGTACTGTTTGGAAAACTGTGTGCAGGAAAGAAACTGGCATTTGCATATACGCTGTTTTCCGTGATCGTTGGAGCGATCATTTACTACCTTGTGCTGAGCATCATTTTGTGGCTGAAATTCCCATCGGATGATCTGAAACTGTTCTCAGCAATCGTGGTAGCAATTTTCCTTGCGATTCCATATCTGAAGAATAAGAAAAAAGCAACAAGGGGGCTGTAACCGATGAGTGAGATGTTAAAAATTGAAAATATCCGGAAAGTATTCAATCCGGGTACGATAAATGAAAAAGTGGCTCTGGACGGTGTCAACCTGACACTTGAGGAAGGCGAATTTGTCACAGTGATCGGTGGAAACGGTGCAGGAAAATCGACAACACTGAATGCCGTAGCCGGTGTATGGCCGGTAGATTCCGGAAAAATCTATATCGGCGGCGAGGATGTGACAAAGTTATCCGAGCATCGCAGGGCACAATATCTGGGACGTGTGTTCCAGGACCCGATGACCGGTACGGCTACCACAATGTCCATTGAGGAAAATATGGCAATTGCAGCAAGACGTGGAAAATCCAGGGGATTGCGATGGGGAATTACCAAAGCGGAACGCGAGAAATACCGCCAAATGCTTTCCACCCTGCATCTTGGACTGGAAGATCGCCTGACATCAAAAGTCGGTCTGTTATCCGGTGGACAGCGTCAGGCAATCACGCTTCTGATGGCTTCCATCCAGAAACCGAAGCTTCTGCTTCTCGATGAGCATACGGCTGCGCTGGATCCAAAGACTGCCGCAAAGGTACTTGAGATTTCGGATCAGATCATTTCAGAGAATCATCTGACGGCCATGATGGTAACACACAATATGAAGGATGCGATTGCCCATGGAAACCGTCTGATTATGATGCATGAAGGAAAAGTTATTTTAAATATCGCAGGTGAAGACAAAAAGAAACTTACGGTCGGAGATCTGCTGCATCAGTTTGAAAAAGTAAGCGGTGAGGAATTTGCAAGTGATAAAGCACTGCTTTCGTAGAAAATAACAGAATTGTTTATGCAGGATAAGGGTCAAAACTGTTTTGACCCTTAAATCATGTAGAAGGGAGATAGATATGCCTGTATTTGATTTCAGCAATACAACGGAAGAAAAGAAAGCCTGTGAGTGTACCTATACAACATTTCAGTCGAATGAAAACACTGCAAGTGCAAAATATCCGATTCTGGTTTTAGATAATACGGCAAAGCAGTGGAAATATCATTCCTGCGGAGTGTTCACGAACCAGACAAAGCGCACAGCATTTGAGTTTACACAGGAAGACGGAACTGTATGTGCGGATATTTTGCGGGTGGATGCCCGTTTTGTCAATCTGCTTCGCTGGCTGGGGGAAAACCACATTAATGTCCGGCTGTCTGGAGAGAACACACCGGATGGATATGCTGTGTATAAGATCCGTGAAATTGCATTTGGCGGTGGAAAAAAGCTTTCCGCGGAAGATGGCTTTTTACAGTTTATGATGGAGCGTCTGTTTGCCAGCAGTGCACCGAGTGAGGAAGCGGTGGATGAGGAGCAGGAGGAAGACGGCGATGATATGAAGCTCACCAGTATTCAGAGCATCACCGATTTTATGACCTGCGCAGGACGGACCATGCCGGATAACATCCGGTTGTGGGCACGCCGGAATTTAGCAGTGGCACGTTCCAATGAAGTGTCTCCGGAAGAGCGGCGTCATGCACAGCGTGCACTTTCCATCATGATGAATATCCAGTGGAAAAACAATTATTTTGAGGCCATTGATCCCAAGGAAGCCCGTCGGATTTTAGATGAGGAACTGTATGGCATGGAGCGTGTAAAGCAGAGAATCATTGAGACGATCATTCAGATCAACCGCACACATACGCTTCCGGCATACGGACTGCTTCTGGTGGGACCGGCAGGAACCGGAAAATCGCAGATTGCCTATGCAGTTGCCCGTATTTTAAAACTTCCGTGGACAACTCTTGATATGAGTTCCATCAATGATCCGGAGCAGCTGACCGGAAGTTCGAGAATTTATGCTAACGCAAAGCCGGGGATCATCATGGATGCATTTGCCATGGCAGGAGAGTCAAGCCTGGTATTTATTATCAATGAGCTGGATAAGGCAGCTTCTGGAAAAGGAAACGGAAATCCGGCAGATGTCTTACTGACACTTCTGGATAATCTGGGATTTACAGATAACTATATCGAGTGTATGATCCCGACATCCGGTGTTTATCCGATTGCCACAGCAAACGACAAGGAGCAGATCAGCGCACCGATTCTGTCCCGTTTTGCGGTAATTGATATCCCGGATTATACGTTTGAGGAAAAGAAGATTATCTTCTCTAAATTTGCGCTGCCAAAGGTATTAAAACGTATGAGCCTGCGGGAGGAGGAGTGCATCATTACAGACGATGCATTGAATACGATTGTGGATCTGTATTCGAATACAAGTGGTATCCGTGATCTGGAGCAGGCGGCAGAGCATATTGCAGCAAATGCGCTGTATCAGATTGAGGTGGATCATCTGAAATCTGTTACCTTTGATGCTGAGATGGTGAGAAAACTCCTCATTTAAATGGCTGGTTCACTGCGTGGTCCGGAATCGGCAGTTAAGGGGACGTTTGCAGAAAAGAAAAAGCGAAGCGGTAACGCGTAATTTATAGAATCGGAGGAGAGAAAACATATGGCAAGACATAAGCTTGAGAATGAACTCATTGCAATCGAAGTGGAGGAACATGGGGCAGAATTAAAATCCCTGGTCCGTAAAAATACAGGAAAAGAGTACATGTGGAAAGCAGATCCAAAATTCTGGGGGCGTACTTCTCCGGTACTGTTTCCATTTGTCGGGGCAGTAAAAGAAAAACAGTTTCGCACCAAGGGACAGACCTACACGATGGGGCAGCATGGATTTGCCCGTGATATGGATTTTACACTGGATTCCAAGACGGAGGATACGCTCTGGTTTGTATTACAGTCAAATGAGGAAACTATGGAAAAATATCCCTATGCATTTACTCTTCGCATTGGATATCACATAGAGGGAAATAAGCTGGAAGTGCTCTGGCAGGTGGAAAATCCTTCGGAAGAGGAACTTCCGTTTTCGATTGGCGGACATCCGGCATTCAACCGTCCAAAGAATTGTAAAATCCGTTTTGATGTGGCAGGCCCGCTCACAAGTACAACAATTGTAGATGGTCTGGTCGGAAATGGTACGGTGGATTATGAACTGAAAGACAGTTATCTTACGGTCACGGATCATCTGTTTGATGCGGATGCACTTGTTATCGAAAACCAGAATGTGCACGAAGTCTCTCTCTGTGATATGGAGGGAAATCCGTATCTGACCGTTACGATGGATGCACCACTGTTTGGAATCTGGTCACCGGCAGGTCCGGATGTTCCGTTTGTATGTGTGGAACCCTGGTATGGACGCTGTGACAGCGTTGATTTTACCGGCGATTTAAAAGACCGGGAGTGGGGAAACCTGATTGCACCGGGCGGTATCTGGAAAGCACGTTATACCGTGGAGGCAGTATAAGAATAATTTTTCCTTGACAGAGAAGGAAAGAATGATTATAGTCTTATACATAGACAATTTTATAGATATCTTCAGGGCAGGGTGCAATTCCCTACCGGTGGTACAGCCCACGAGCCGCAAGGTATGATTCGGTGCAATTCCGAAGCCGACAGTACAGTCTGGATGAAAGAAGATAAGCGATAGAAACACAAGAGACCGTATACGGCTGTGATGGATATTGGAATATTTGCTCTGGAATTTATTTCCAGAGCTTTTTTATTTTCCAAAAGAAGCCCAAGCAGCAGAACACATCCGAAAGAAGCCCTGAGCAGAAATTGCCCGGGGCTTTTTGTAGTATGGAGGAACTTATGACAGATGAAACTTATATGTGGCGAGCACTCGAACTGGCGGAAAAAGGAGCGGGATGGGTATCCCCGAATCCTCTGGTGGGAGCCGTGATCGTAAAAGATGAAGAAATTATCGGGGAAGGATATCACGAACGGTACGGACAGCTGCATGCGGAGCGGAATGCGCTGGCACATTGTACCAAATCTCCCAAAGGGGCAACCATTTATGTCACATTGGAGCCGTGCTGCCACCACGGAAAACAGCCGCCGTGTACCGATGCCCTGCTTGCCGCCGGAATCCGCAGGGTGGTGATTGGGTCGAAGGATCCAAACCCTCTGGTACATGGAAAAGGCATCCGGATTTTGCGGGAGCATGGTGTGGAAGTGACCGAACATGTACTGGAAAAGGAATGTGATGCGGAAAATGAAGTGTTTTTCCATTACATGCAGACGGAACTGCCGTTTGTCATTTTAAAATATGCAATGACACTGGATGGGAAGATCGCAACATACACAGGGGCATCACGCTGGGTAACCGGGGAGGCAGCGCGTGCACATGTACACCGCATGAGAAACCGTTACCGTGCCATCATGGTTGGTGTGGGAACGGTACTTGCGGATGATCCGATGCTGACCTGCCGGCTTAAGGGAACAGAAAACGGGGCAAATCCGGTGCGTATCATTTGTGATTCCGCACTGCGGACACCATTGGAATCACAGATTGTGCGCAGTGCGAAAGAAATTCCAACGATTCTTGCAACCTGCAACAGACAGGAAGCCATGCATATGCCTTATATCGAGGCGGAATGTAAGATTCTGGTTACACCGGAAAAAGATGGACATGTGGATCTTTCAGATCTGATGCGGCAGCTTGGGCAGCTGGGAATCGACAGTGTGATTCTTGAAGGCGGGGGAACCTTGAACTGGTCGGCACTGCAGGCCGGAATCGTGCAGAAAGTGCAGGCATATGTGGCATCAAAGCTGTTCGGGGGGACAGAAGCAAAAACCCCGGTTGAGGGGCAGGGGTTTCACACCCCTGCGGATGCCGTGGAGTTAACCCGGACAAAAATCACAGCACTGGGATCGGACTGGCTGATCGAAGGGTATCCGGTGGAGAACAGGAGGAATATGGGATGTTTACAGGAATCATAGAGGAGATGGGAACGATCCTGGAGGTCGCAAAAGGCACACATTCCGCAGTACTTACAATTGCGGCGGGAAAGGTGCTTGAGGATGTGCATATCGGAGACAGCATTGCGGTCAATGGTGTCTGCCTGACGGTCACTTCCTTTGACGGTGAAACATTTACCGCGGATGTGATGCATGAAACATTAAACCGGTCGTCACTGGCACAGTGTAAGCGGAAAAGTCCCGTGAATCTGGAGCGTGCCATGCCGGCAAACGGAAGGTTTGGCGGGCATATTGTGGCAGGACATGTGGATGGAACCGGACAGATCACTGAAAAAAAACGGGATGACAATGCCGTGTGGATACGGGTGGAGGCACCACCGGAAGTGCTTCGGTATGTGGTGGAGAAAGGCTCAGTTACCATAGATGGAATCAGCCTTACGGTCGCCGCTGTGACGGCACATGACTTTTCCGTGTCCGTGATCCCGCATACGGCGGAGGTGACAACGCTTGGAAGCAAAAAAGAGGGAGATATTGTGAATTTAGAAACGGATATCATCGGAAAATATGTGGAAAAACTGCTGCATCCACAGGAAGAAAAAAAAGAAAGCCACATCACCCGGGAATTTCTGGAAAACTGTGGATTCTAAAACACCATGGATATAAAAAGAGAAAAAATAACAGGAGGAATGAACAATGGAAGGATTTGCAACCGTGGAGGAAGCACTTGAGGAATTACGAAACGGAAAACTGATTCTTGTCACCGATGACGAGGACCGCGAAAATGAGGGCGATTTTATATGTGCCGCGGAATTTGCCACAACGGAAAACATCAATTTTATGGCAATGCATGGAAAAGGGCTGATCTGTATGCCAATGTCCGCTGAATATGTAAAAAAGCTGCATTTTCCGCAGATGGTGGAAAACAATACGGACAATCATGAAACCGCGTTTACGGTTTCTGTGGATTATGTGGAAACAACCACAGGCATTTCCGCTGCCGAGCGTTCCATGACCGCCATGCGCTGTGTGGCAGAGGATGCAAAACCGGAGGATTTCCGGCGTCCGGGACATATGTTTCCGCTTCTGGCAAAGAAGAACGGGGTGCTGGAGCGAAACGGGCATACGGAAGCAACCGTGGATCTGTGCCGCCTGGCAGGCTTAAAAGAATGTGGGCTCTGCTGTGAGATCATGCGCGAGGATGGCACCATGATGCGCACAACGGAACTGCTTGCACTTGCAAAAAGGCACGGTATAAAAATGATTACCATTGCCGCACTCCAGGAATACCGCAAATGCCATGAAAAGCTGGTGGACTGTGTGGCTGTGACAAAGATGCCGACGAAGTATGGAAAGTTTCGGGCATACGGTTATGTGAACCGTTTAAATGGTGAACATCATGTGGCATTAGTCAAAGGAGAAATCGGGGATGGAGAAAATGTACTCTGCCGTGTACATTCCGAGTGCCTCACCGGAGATACCTTTGGCTCCCTGCGGTGCGACTGTGGACAGCAGTTTGCCGCTGCCATGACACAGATTGAAAGGGAAGGCCGCGGGATTTTACTTTACATGCGGCAGGAAGGCCGCGGTATCGGATTGATCAACAAACTGCGTGCATATGAACTGCAGGAACAGGGAATGGACACTTTAGATGCCAATCTTGCCTTAGGATTTGCCGGGGATGAGCGCGAATATTACATCGGCGCACAGATCTTAAAGGATCTGGGCGTGCACAGCATGCGGCTTTTAACCAACAATCCCGACAAAGTATACCAGCTCGGAGAGTTTGGAATTTCCATCACAGAGCGCGTGCCGATCCAGATGCAGGCCACACCGTATGATCTGTTTTACTTAAAAACAAAGCAGAATCGTATGGGACATGTATTAAACTTTTAAAATGAAGAAAAGGAGAATGAACATTATGAGTACACTGGAAGGAAAATTAGTAGCAAACAATATGAAGGTAGGAATCGTCGTCGCACGGTTCAACGAATTTATCACTAACAAACTGCTGGGCGGTGCCATGGATGGCCTGCTGCGTCATGATGTGAAGGAAGAGGACATTACGGTGGCATGGGTGCCGGGGGCATTTGAAATCCCATTGATCGCAAAGAAGATGGCAATGAGCAAAAAATACGATGCCGTGATCTGTCTGGGTGCCGTGATCCGCGGAAGCACAAGCCACTACGACTATGTCTGCAATGAAGTATCCAAGGGTGTGGCTGCCGTTTCCCTGGAGAGCGAAATTCCGGTAATGTTTGGTGTGGTTACAACGGAAAATATCGAGCAGGCAATTGAGCGTGCGGGAACGAAAGCTGGAAACAAGGGGTATGATTGTGCACTGGGTGCTGTGGAGATGGTAAATCTCATCCGGCAGATCTGAAAAGAAAATGACGATACAGGTACAATATGAAAATATAAGTTATAGGATATGACACGACTAACTAAAATTAGATGATAAAAACTATCAGAAAAAATGCTTGCTATTTTTCAATATGTCAGATATAATCTTTCTTGGGTTAGATACAACTAACTTCCTTGTGTAAATCATTGGAAGACTCCTTCGCAAACACATAACTGCTGAGTGTGTTTAACGGAAGTACAAACGACGCCATTACCGCTTCCGGAAGGAGTTCTTCGCATATCGAAAGGAGAACAAAAAAATGAATGATCTGGAGATTGAAAAAGTAGTTGGAAGAGAAATTTTGGATTCGAGAGGAAACCCCACTGTGGAGGCAGAGGTTACATTGATAGATGGTACAATCGGAAGAGGTATGGCACCAAGCGGTGCATCCACCGGTGAGTTTGAAGCATTAGAACTTCGTGACGGAGACAAGAGCCGTTACCTCGGAAAGGGTGTGCAGAAAGCCGTTGAAAACATCAACACCGTGATCAATGGGACACTGCAGGGAATGGATGCATCCGATACCTATGCAATTGACAAGGCAATGATCGATGCGGACGGAACAAAGGACAAGTCAAAACTCGGAGCAAATGCAATTCTTGCCGTTTCCATCGCATGTGCCAGAGCGGCAGCAATTTCACTGGATATTCCGCTTTACCGTTTCCTTGGCGGAACTTCCGGGAACCGTCTTCCGGTTCCAATGATGAATATCGTAAACGGTGGATGCCACGCACTGTCTTCCGGACTGGATGTACAGGAATTCATGATCATGCCGGTAGGAGCACCTTCTTTTAAGGAGTGTCTCAGATGGTGTGCGGAAGTATTCCATGCACTGGCTTCCATCTTAAAGGACAGAGGACTTGCCACATCCGTTGGGGATGAGGGTGGTTTTGCACCGGCACTGAAATCGGATGAGGAAGCAATCGAAACCATTCTTGAGGCGGTAAAGAAAGCCGGATATGAGCCGGGGAAGGACTTTAAGATTGCAATGGATGCCGCTTCTTCCGAGTGGAAGACCGGAAAGAAGGGCGAGTACAAACTGCCAAAGGCCGGAACCGTATATACTTCTGAGCAACTGATTGAGCATTGGAAAAAGCTTGTGGAGAAATATCCGATTATTTCCATCGAGGATGCACTGGATGAAGAGGACTGGGAAGGATGGCAGAAGCTTACCGCCGAGCTGGGGGACAAAGTACAGCTTGTCGGTGATGACCTTTTTGTTACCAATACCGAACGTCTGGCAAAGGGAATCAGCCTTGGCTGCGGAAACTCCATTCTGATCAAGTTAAACCAGATTGGTTCCGTTTCCGAAACTTTAGAGGCAATCAAGATGGCACACAAAGCCGGATACACAGCCATTTCTTCTCACCGTTCCGGAGAGACAGAAGATACCACAATCGCAGATCTGGCGGTCGCATTAAATACCTGTCAGATCAAGACCGGTGCACCGAGCAGAACAGAGCGTGTGGCAAAATACAACCAGTTACTCCGTATCGAAGAAGAACTTGGCGCAGCAGCTGTTTATCCGGGTATGGGAGCATTTAACGTACAGAAGTAGTATCCGGATATTATAATTGACAATATCAAATTTTTGTTTTACGTACTTCAATTTTTTCTTCTTATTTGAGAGAGACCGTAAGGTCTCTCTCATTTTGTGCATGTATCCGAAAAAAGTAGAAAAAATTTAAAAAGTGCAAAACATTGACGATACAGGCATAAGAAACTATAATAGGGACAGAAACAAAAGAGGGAGGGAATTGTTTGTGAAAAAGAAGGGTAACATTTCTATTAAAGCAAAATTACTTGGAATTATTATTCCGGTAGTAATTGCGATTATACTGATTCTGGTGTTTACCGCATATCATGTATCATCCGGAATTATCGAGAGTTATTCCAAAAATTTACTGGAATCTTCGGTAAACAGTCAGGCATCAAAAATTGAGGCATGGCTTGAGGAAAATCTGGCTTCCATGCAGATGGCAAAGACCATGATTGAAAAATTGCACCCGGATGAGACACAGCTACAGACCATTTTGGATGCATCCTGCGGATACTGTGAAAATTATCCGGATGGTCTTTTCCTTGCAGATGCCAATGGCAGCTTTTTAAAAGGTACAGACTCCAAAAAGCAGGAGCCGAATCCGAAAGAGAGTATGTGGTATCAGGAAGGAATGACAAGAGTTAATATGGCAGTCGGTTCTGCACACCAGAATCCGGACGGAACGAATGTTGTCAGTGCATCCGGACTTTTGAATGACGGTTCAGATACCGTGCGTGTAATTGCAGCCGATATGACATTGGACCGTATTTCCGTGATTGTAAATTCTTTTATCGAAATGCACGATGCAGAGGCATTTCTTGTGGACAAGGACAGCAGCGTGATCCTTGCAAGCAGGGATTCCGATCTGATTTCCAAGACACTGGGGGCAGACGGACAGAGTGCATTTTATAAAGATGTGGAGAAAAAGGTTTCCGGCAAATCGTATGATTTCTGTACACTTGATGGAAATATGACAGTATTTAAGGAAGTAAATGGAACCAACTGGCTGCTGGTTTCCTATGTTCCTACGAATGTTGTACTTGCGGATCTGGTAGGATTGCGGAATCTTATGATCATTTTCAGCATTATTTCGATCCTTGTATTATGTGTTCTGATCGAACGTGTGACGCATGTGGTGATTCGTCCGGTGAAGGAGATGACAAGGGTAATTACCAGCATGGCATCCGGTGACTTTACCGTATCCATGAAGGTGAAAGGAAATGATCCGGCAGATGGGACATGTTTCCGACCGTCTGGAAAAACAGGCGGGATCAAGCAAGAATGTTTCGGGTGAAATGAATTCTGCTGCAAATATCCAGTCACAGTCCATGACGGAACTGAATGCAACGGTTGATCAGCTGTCGGTTTCCGTCAATGAAATCGCACAGAACGCAACCCAGCTTGCCGGTGTTGTTGCGGATACCAAAGAGGACAGTGATAAAGTAGAAGATAAGATGCGTACCACTGTGGAAGTATCAGAAAAAGGAAAAGCCGATATGGAGAGCGTTGGAAATGCGCTTCATAATATCGAAATTTCCATACATAACCTCGAAGAAGCGGTTGATAAAGTGGGTACGGCTTCCGGAGAAATTGTAGATATTATAAAACTGATCGGGGATATTGCAGAGGAAACAAATCTGCTCTCCTTAAATGCATCGATTGAAGCAGCGCGTGCAGGGGAAGCCGGACGCGGATTTGCGGTAGTTGCCTCACAGATTGGGGTACTTGCAAAAAACAGTGCGGATTCGGTAGCGCATATTACATCACTCATCAATGAAATTAACGGACTTGTGGATGATGCCGTCAAACAGGCCGGAAGCAGTGCAAGCGATATCGAAAGCAGCGCGGATCTGATCCATATAGCGGTGGATACATTTGACCAGATTTTCCAGAATATCCAGGAAACCAGCCATCTGATAGAGGGTGTGGTAGAAAAAATCAACCAGGTGGATCAGGTGGCAACCAATGTTGCCGCAATTTCCGAAGAACAGGCGGCAAGTTCGGATGAAATTCTTGCCACTTCGGAATCCATGCTCCAGCAGGCAAAGAGTATTTCCAAGAACAGTGAACAGGTGGAAGCGGAAGCCGGAAATCTGGCAGAATCTGCAGACCAGCTGGCGGATCAGGTCAAGCAGTTTCAGATATAGGAGGGTAAAAGGTCATGAAGAAAGTAATCAGTTGTATGATATGCGCCCTGCTTCTTGTGGGCTGCATGGCAGGATGCGGCAGTACCGGAGGCAAATCCGGCAGCGGAAACGGAATCAAAATCATGATGTCGTTGTCACAGGGAGATGATTTCCGCAACACGATTGTGGAACAGGCAAAAAAGACGGCACAGGAAAAAGGTGCAACACTGGATGTCTATGATGAGGATGGTTCCCTGGAGAGTCAGGTGGAACATATCAAACAGGCAGCAAAAGAAAAATACGATGTGATTTTATGTGGACCGGTTAATGCAGATACCGCGCTGGAACTGGAATCACTGGCAGACGGAATTCCTGTTATCTTTTATAACAGTTGTCCGGATGCATCGTATCTGGAGACCGGAAAATATATGTATGTGGGTTCCGATGAAAATGTAGCGGGACAGTATCAGGCAGAGTATATTCTGGATAAGTTTTCTTCTTCGGATGAAATCAATGTGGCAATCTTCAAGGGACCAAAGAACCATTCGGCAACGAAAGGACGTACGGGTGCATTGAAGGATACATTGAATGCGTCCGGCAAGAAAATCAATTATGTATTTGAGGATAATGCAGACTGGGATCAGGCAACGGCACAGAAGATGTTTGAACTTTTCTTAAAGACCGGACAGTCCTGTGATGTTGTGGCATGTAACAACGATTCCATGGCGATGGGAATTGTCGATGCATGCAAAGAGGCAGGAATAAACGATATGCCAATTCTTGGTATTGATGCGACGGCCGGTGGATGTGCAGCGATCGAGGCGGGAGATATGGCATTTACCGTCTATCAGTCAGGTGTTGGACAGGGAAAGATGGTTGTAGAGACTGCGATTGCTGTGGCAAATGGTTCGGATGTAACAAAACTGGAAGGGGCAACGAAGGATGGCCTTTATGTATGGGTGCCATTTGAAAAAGTTGACAGTTCTAATGTAAAAGATTACGAATAGACTTGCAATCATGCGTGCATTTTGGGATAATAAAAAAAGTTTGAACAAAGGTGGACGTAACAGTGAGTCAAAGAATAAAAATAACGGATTTTATGGCACCGGAGCTGGATGTGTACGCGCGGCTGACCGAAAATCAGCTGCTGAACCGTGCGCATCCGGAAGAAGGAATATTTATTGCCGAAAGTCCCAAGGTGATTGAGCGGGCACTGGATGCGGGATGCATACCGGTGTCTTTGCTTATGGAAACAAAACATGTTCAGGGAGAAGCAAAAGAAATGATCGAAAGATGCGGGGATATTCCGGTGTATACGGCAGAATTTGATGTGCTGACAAAGCTGACCGGTTTTGCTCTGACCAGAGGGGCACTTTGTGCCATGTATCGGCCAAAGCTGCAGGAACCGGAGGAGATTTGTGCCAAAGCCAGACGCATTGCAGTACTCGAAAACGTGGTAAATCCAACCAATGTCGGTGCTATTTTCCGTTCGGCGGCTGCGCTTCATATGGATGCGGTGCTTCTGACGCAGGGATGCAGTGATCCGCTGTACCGGCGCGCCATCCGGGTGAGCATGGGAACCGTATTTCAGATTCCGTGGACATACCTGCAGACGGAAAACGGGGTGAAAAATCCACCCGGCCAGGCGGCAGGAGCGGATATTGACCATTTGCACCGAATGGGATTTCGTGTGGCAGCCATGGCACTTTCCGGGGATTCGGTTGGAATTGATGATCCGGCACTGGCTGCGGAAGAAAAGCTGGCTGTCGTGCTTGGCACGGAAGGGGATGGTCTGGCAGGACATACGATTGCAGACTGCGATTATACGGTCTGTATTCCGATGTCGCATGGCGTGGATTCACTCAATGTAGCGGCGGCAAGCGCCGTGGCATTCTGGCAGCTAGGGAGAAATAATTGTACAATTAAGCATTAATGTGGTACACTATATATTGTTTTTATTAGCTTACAATACTTTTCAAAGGAGAAATATATATCATGAAACTCGGCATTGTCGGACTCCCAAACGTGGGAAAAAGTACATTATTCAACTCACTGACCAAAGCAGGTGCACTGTCTGCGAACTATCCGTTTGCGACCATCGATCCAAACGTAGGAATCGTTTCGGTTCCGGATGAGAGAATCGTAAAGCTCGGTGAACTTTATCATACAAAAAAGGTGACACCTGCCACAATCGAATTTGTTGATATTGCAGGACTTGTAAAGGGTGCCAGCAAGGGAGAGGGACTCGGAAACCAGTTCCTTGCCAATATCAGGGAGGTCGATGCGATTGTACATGTAGTGCGCTGTTTCGAGGATACCAATATTATCCACGTCGATGGTTCCATTGATCCGGCGCGTGATATTGAGACCATCAATCTGGAACTGATCTTTTCGGATATTGAGATTCTCGACAGAAGAATTGCAAAGATTGCCAAGCAGGCAAGAATGGATAAGACACTTGCCAAGGAGTTAGAACTTGTTGAGGCAGTCAAGGCACATCTGGAAGATGGAAAGATGGCGAGAACTTTTGAGGTGCCGGATGATGATGACGCACAGATCTGGTTTAAGGGATACAACCTCCTCACGGCAAAGCCTACCATCTATGCAGCAAACGTAGCAGAGGATGATCTCGCCGATGATGGAGCCTCCAATCCGCATGTGGCAAAAGTGCGTGAACTGGCAAAAGAAGAAGGTGCAGAAGTGTTTGTTATCTGTGCACAGATCGAGCAGGAACTTTCCGAACTTTCCGATGAAGAAAAAAAGGAATATCTCGATGACCTCGGCGTTTCATCCAGTGGTCTGGATAAGCTGGTAGCGGCAAGTTACAGTCTGCTGGGGCTGATCAGTTTCCTGACGGCCGGCGAAGATGAGTGCCGTGCATGGACTATCAAAAAAGGAACCAAAGCACCACAGGCAGCCGGAAAGATCCATACGGATTTTGAACGTGGATTTATCAAGGCAGAGGTTGTCAACTATCAGGATCTGCTGGATAACGGAAGCCTTGCGGCAGCCAGAGAAAAAGGAATCGTTGGCATGGAAGGAAAGGATTATGTGGTTAAAGACGGCGATGTGATTCTTTTCAGATTTAATGTCTAGTCAAGAAATATGTGATAGTTATGTGGGAGCATATGACAGAGCAGCAGTATCAACATGAGGTTATTGTGCCGGACAAAGGCTTTCCGTTTAAACTTTTTTTATTCGAGGGACACAGCGGAAAATATATCAGGGAGAAACACTGGCACCGGTCGATTGAGATTTTTGCAGTGCAGGAAGGAGAACTTGATTTTATTCTTGACACAACGCATTATCATCTCGGAGAAGGCGAGTTCATCATTGTCAACAGCAACGAGGTGCATGCGATCCATGCGAACAGGCCGAATCACACAATTGTGCTGCAGATTCCGCTGAATCAGTTCGCGTCGTACTTTACGGGCGAGCAGTTTATCTGGTTTTCGCATAGTGAACGGACATACGATGAGCAGGTGGCATGTCTGATCTTTCGGATGTATAAGGTGTATCGGATGCAGACAGATGGCTATGATTTTGAAATTTTAAGTATGTTTTATCAACTATTACATATTCTGGTAAAGAAATACAGGAAGCTGGATGTGCAGGATGAATTGCTCAAAAGCAATCAGCAGCTGAACCGGCTCGGTATGATTACATCCTATCTCAAGGATCATTATATGGAAGATATTTCGCTTGGAAAACTGGCGGGAATATTCGGATATTCGCCGTCTTATCTGTCAAAAATGTTTGTACGCTATGCGGGCATCAATTATAAGGATTATCTGCAAAATATCCGGCTGGAACATGCGGTAAAGGATTTGGAAAATACGGATAAGCAGATCGTGGATATTGCATTTGATCATGGATTTGCCAACAGTAAAGCGTTTACCAATCTGTTTCGCAAGCGGTATGGAATGCTGACGAGTGAATACCGAAAGCAGCTTGTTAAGAAAAAGCAGAGGGAATCATATGCCCATCATCGGGCATTGCTGGAAAAAGACAAAAAAGTGACATTGTAAAGACAAAGAAAGGCATGTCTCCATGGCTACCAAACTGTTATACTCAGAAAAAATGAGTATGAGGAGGTAATCATGGAGATTTTTTCTGTTAATGATGAAAAATTCCGTAAATACGGTAAGGTTTGGAATAACATCGAATGCACAAAACTGATAAAGGGGATGGAGCACACACCGCTTCCGGAGGATGTTATTTATGTGCCATCAGTCGAGGAGCTTGAAGCGGTTCCGGAAGCAAAGACATTCAGCGAGCGTGTCTTTGGCGGACTTCCAATCCAGATTGGTTACTGCAACGGAAACAATCACAAGTTAAACGCGGTAGAATATCATAGAAATTCCGAAATCAACATTGCGGTAACGGATATGATCCTTTTATTGGGATGGCTGCCGGATGTAACGGATGAATTTACTTATGATACAGCAAAAATCGAGGCTTTTAAGGTTCCGGCAGGAACGGTCGTTGAAATGTATGAGACGACACTTCATTATGCACCGTGCAACGCAGCAGACGGTGGATTTAAGTGTGTTGTGATCTTGCCGAAGGGTACAAACACACCGATTGATTTTACCCTTGCAGCAGATGGTGAGGACAAACTTATGACCGCGAAAAACAAGTGGCTGATCGCACATGAGGAGGCTGCCATCAAGGGTGCATTTAATGGATTAAGAGGAGAGAATATATCACTTTAACCGTGCTTGCGGATGCGATTGCTTGTCCTTTGACAGAAAAAAAGCTATAATAAAAGAAAGCTTTTGAGGAGAAGGTAGAGTTATATGAAAAAGAAAATCGTATCAACTTTAGTTGTGATTGGATTGCTTATTGTACTTGGGGGATACAGTTACAACGTTCAATATAGGCAGAAACCGGAAATTAAACATTTTACCGCTTTTTTCAGTGTTACGGGCAGACCACTGGGAATGCAGAACGATATAAAGGAAATCATTGCTGACAAGATCGGAGCAGACTGCGAGGAGAACTGGCTGGTTGGACAATCCAAGGAAGAGGTGCTCAATTCGTACATTGCTTCGGGAGAATATCCGGATTTTATTCTTGGAGAGAAAGCATTACTGGAGGCAGATGCTTTGATCCCGATTGATGAATACTGGGATGATTATCCGAATCTCAGAAATTATCTTTCCGATGAGCAATGGGAGCACTTCCGGCAGGAAGACGGACATATTTACTGGATTCCACCGTTTTGTGTGTCTCAGGGAGAGAATGTTGAAGTGACGCATACGGGCGAGGCATTCTGGATACAGACGCGCGTTTTAAAATGGGCCGGATATCCGAAGATTACAACGGTGGATGAATATTTTGATCTGATCGAAGCTTATGTGCAGGCGAATCCGGTCATGCCGGGCGGAACAAAAAATGTTCCGTTTACCATGTTGTGCGATGACTGGAGATTCTTCTGTCTGGAGAATGTGCCGCAGTTTCTGGATGGATATCCCAATGACGGAAGTTGTATGGTTGATCCCGGGAATGATCAGGTCATTGATTATAATACGACGGAGACTGCCAGACGGTATTTTCAGAAGCTGAACGAAGAGTACCGCAAGGGTATTTTTGATCCGCAGTCGTTTACCAGTACATACGAAGAATATCTGGATAAATTAGGAACCGGTGCTGTTCTCGGAATGGTTGACCAATGGTGGCAGTTCTATTACAATCTGGCAGAGCCTTATGAGACAAACGGACTGAGTGATCTGGGGTGCGATTATGTTCCGCTTCCGATTACAATGGACAAAGGTACGTCAAACCAGTGGCATACAAGCCGGAATGCAGAGATGGATACATCGAGCGGACTTTCGATTACCACATCCTGTGAAGATGTGCAGGGGGCACTTCAGTTTGTAAATGATCTGCTGGATTCCGATATTACGAAGCTTCGATTCTGGGGAGAAAAAGACCTGGACTATTCGGTGGACGAAAACGGTATGTTCTATATGAATAGTGAACAGGGAAAACGTCACGGAGACAGCGTGCTGAATGAATCTCATTTTTGTCCCTATTCGTATTTTCCACGAGTAGAAGGTCTGCTTGACGACGGAATCAATGCATTTTCGATGGAGTATCAGCCGGTGGAGTTTATGAAAAGCCTAAAGCCCGACATACGGGAGTGTTTTGAAGCGTATGGTGTACAAAATTATGTCGAGCTGCTGGGAACAAATGAAGCGCCCGGCGCATGGTATCCGATGTATTCGTATACACAGTCTTTGTCATCAAAATCCAAAGGCGGCATGATTCGTGATGAAATAGACGCGGTCAAGAGAAGCTGGTTACCGCAGGTGATCATGAGCGATGACTTTGCATCGACATGGGATGCATATATGGCTGCATATCAGGAATGCAATCCACAGGACTATTTCGATATCCTGCAGAGGCATGTGGATCAGATTCTTCAATAATACGACAATTATGTGATATAAGTGATAGAAATAAAATCCTCATTCATAGTGCGATATTTTTGATCGTACACGGATGGGGATTTTTATTTACGCTGAGCAATGAAAGGACAGGCAGATGGGGAGAAGTAAATGGAAGTGCTGAAATTGTATATTCATGTGAATGGCTGCGAGAAGGTGGAATCTGAATGCGCTACCGTACAGATGATTTCGTTTGACGGAAGGTGCGATGGAGATTATTTCAGAGGAGAGATCCTTCCGGGCGGTGTGGATACGCAGATTTATTATAAGGATCAGCCATCAAAATTATCGGCTCGTTATCTAGTGCAGGGAATAGATCATACGGGGCGCGGATGCCGGATATTTATCGAAAATAACGGAATCATGTATGACGGTGAAACGATTACCAGACCGGTCATCTATACGGACAGTATTGCACTGAAATGGATGGAAACGGCATCTATGCATGGAACCCTTACGGTTGTGGAAGGACAGCCGGTAATCACGATTTATACGGATAAGAATAAAAATAGTGGAAAAGGGGGAAAAGGGAGCGCAACATGAAATTTATCATAGAACAGAGTGCATATTCCGGGGTTTTGAAGATCGCAGGAAAAGTTGCACATGACATGGAACTTGTGACCGGCACGCTGCCGGAAATCCGTGTTGTCGAAACGATCGATCTTGAAGAGGTAAGAAGCAGTGCAGCCCGTGAACTGACGATCATTGTCGCAACGATGGGACATAGTCGGTGGCTGGATGCACAGAAAAATATCCCGACGGAAGCGTTGAAAGGCAAGCGGGAATGTTATGGCTGGGTTTTTCCGGATGAAACCTTGCGGGAGAGACTGCTTGTCATTGTCGGAAGCGATAAGCGGGGAACAATATACGGACTGTTTCATTTGTCGGAGGTCTTTGGTGTATCCCCGTTTGTGAACTGGTGTCATGTGGTGCCGGTGCATCGGGATGAAATCCGGCTGAGCACGGATATGGCATGTATCGCAAAGGAACCATCGGTGGAATACAGGGGATTCTTTATCAATGATGAGTGGCCTGCTTTCGGTACCTGGAGTGAGTACCATTTCGGGGGACCGAATGCGAAGGCATACGAGCCGATCTTTGAACTGCTTCTTCGCCTGAAAGGAAATTATCTCTGGCCGGCGATGTGGAGTGCACGGTTTGAGGATGACGGTCCGGGACTTCTGAACGCAGAACTTGCGGATGAGTACGGCGTGATCATGGGAATGTCGCATCATGAGCCGTGTCTGCGGCAGGGTGAGGAATACAAATATCTGCGCGGAAAAGACAGTATTTACGGAGATGCGTGGAATTTCAAGACGAACCGGGAAGGAATCATAAGATTCTGGGAAGATGGTCTGAAGCGGAGCGGTAAATTTGAGAATGTGATCACGGTTGGTATGCGTGGAGAAGCGGACACCGCGATCATGGGAAAAGGGGCAACGCTTGCGGATAATATTGAACTGCTCAGGGACGTGCTCAGAACGCAGCGAAAGCTGATCCGGGAGAATGTCAATGAAGATCTGTCCAAAGTTCCGAGAATGATCGCTTTGTACAAGGAGGTGGAGGCTTTCTTCTACGGGGATGAGACGACGCAGGGGTTGATCGGATCCAAGGAGCTTTATGATGTGATCCTGATGCTTTGCGATGACAATTACGGAAACTTAAGAACGCTTCCGACGGAGGAGATGCGTAAGCATCCGGGCGGATACGGTATGTATTATCATTTCGATTATCATGGGTGGCCGACCTCCTATGAGTGGATCAACAGTTCCTATCTTCCGAAAATCTGGGAACAGATGACGCAGGCATATGATTTCGGAGTACAAAAACTCTGGATCGTCAATGTGGGAGACATTGCAACGCAGGAATTTCCGTTATCGTTTTTTATGGACCTGGCGTATGATTTTGAGCGTTGGGGAACGACTGCACCAAATACGACGGATGCCTATACCAGACTGTGGGTAAAGCGGCAATTTGGCAGGCTGTCGGAAGTGCAGCAGGCGCAGATTGCGGATATCCTGACAGATTATACAAGGATGATACACAAATGCAGACCGGAGGCGTTAAGACCGGAAACCTATCATGCAGCAAATTATCGTGAAGGCTCACGGGTGCTTGCGGAGGTCGGGCGGGTGATGCAGACCGCACAGGATTTGTACGATGAGCTGGAGCGTGATGCGCCCGAAATACTTCCCGCTTATGTTGCGCTCGTCTGGTATCCGGCGATGGGAACGATGAATGTGCTGAAGCTTCAGCTGTTGTCAGGAATGAATCATTATCTGGCAGAAATCGGTGCACTCAGTGCCAATGATTATGCGAAAGAGGCAAAGGCATGTCTGGATGCAGACCAAAAGATCATAGAGCAGTATCATCGGTCGGATGATGCGCGCTGGTACGGAATGGGACTGTCACAGCATATCGGGTTTACGAATTGGAATGAGGATGAGTGTAAGAACCCGCTTCTGATGCAGGTGTTACCGCTGCAAAAGTCGACGATTATAGCGACGGTGGACGGTACTGTGCAGCATGTGGAAGGCAGTCCGTGGCTGAATCAGAGAATGACGATTTCGGATTTTCTGAATCCGGAATGCAGATGTGCTTCGATCAGCCTGTACAGCAGAAGCGAACTTCCAGCATCGTTTCGGGTGATCGAAAAGGCCGAATGGATCGTACTGTCCGCAATGGATGGAACGCTTGACGGTGAAGAGCACAAGAGACTCACCATTGATGTCACAGTGGACGAGAGTGCGCTTGCGATGGCACTCACCGATGGAAGGACGCAGGGAATGATCCGGCTGGAATTGCCGGCGGGTATCTGCAAGATCAGCGTGCCGGTCGACCGGTCAACGTATGAATATGGAAACAATACGTTTGTGGATACACAGGGATGGATCGCAATCGAGGCGGAACATTACAGCAGATGCAAGGACGGTTTTGATCGGGAAGGACAACCGATGCAATGGAAATGTCTTGCCGGCTACGGAAAGACTTTATCTGCGATGAAAGCATTTCCGACGGATTCCTACGCAGATGCAGAGAATGGGGCACCGTATATCGAATACAGCATCGTGACAAAGCAGGCGGGGGATTATGAAGCGGAATTTTATATGCAGCCGTCAAATCCTGTGACAACAGAGAACCGATTGCAGTATGCAGTGTCCGTGAACGGTGTTCAAATGCAGATTTTGGATGCCGTTACGGATGATTTTAAGATCGGAGATCATCAGCCTGTGTGGGCGCGCGGTGTGCTGGATCAGATCCGGTGCCGGAGTGTACCGGTGCAACTGGAACAGGGAATCAATACGATCAGGGTCTATCCGGTCACGCCGGGCTTTGTGCTTGAGAAGATCGTGATCTATCCCCATGGAAACAAACTGGCAGAAGCCTATCTTGGACCGACAGAAACGTATCGGTGCAGGAGCTGATCATATATCAATACAGTGAGGAGCATGTCAGTCCATTTGCGGAAAGGAAATTTGGCAAGGGCTGACCGAAAGAGGAAGGAGAAAAATATGGCAGGAGCTTATGAAACAAAACAGTACCGCAATGTATTTGCGGAGTATGGTTATTCGGAAGAAGAAATCGAAAAAAGAGTACAGGAGACATTTGAGACGATTTTTCATGGCAGCGAAGAGGAGCGCTTTTACCATGAAGCCGGGGAGGATATGGGATTTATGGAAGATACCGGCAATCATGATGCGCGGACCGAGGGCATGTCGTATGGCATGATGGTCTGTGTACAGCTGGATAAGAAAGAGGAATTTGACCGTCTGTGGAAGTGGACAAGAACTTATATGTATATGGATGAAGGACCGGGAAAGAATTATTTTGCATGGTCCTGCGCTTTGGACGGCACAAGAAATGCGGACGGACCGGCACCGGACGGGGAAGAGTATTTTGCTATGGCATTGTTCTTTGCATCAAGAAGATGGGGAGACGGAGAGGGCATTTTTAATTACAGCAGGGAGGCAAAAGCGATCCTGCATGAGTGTGTGCATAAGGGAGAACCGGGACATCCGGGCGATCCGATGTGGGAGCCTTCCAACAAACTGATCAAATTTGTCCCGGGACTGGATTTTAGTGATCCATCGTATCATCTGCCGCATTTTTACGAGCTTTTTGCGGAATATGCCGATGAGGAGGATCGTAAGTTCTGGAAAGGCGCTGCCGAAGCAAGCCGGGCCTACCTGCATAAAGCCTGTCATCCGGATACCGGATTGTCGGCAGAGTATGCGGATTATGACGGAACCCCGCACAGCGCGCATCAGGAGATCTTCGGCCGCCACGACTGGTATTACAGTGATGCCTATCGCACGATCGCAAATATCGCGATGGATCATCTGTGGTTTGACAAGGACCCGTGGCAGGTGCAGATTGCAGAGAAATTCCAGAAATTCTACTGCGAGGATCAGAAGGATCACTGGGACGGCGTCTTTTTGACCGACGGAACCAGACTGGAGGAGAAAGCACTGCATCCGGTAGCCATCATTGCGGTCAATGCCGAAAGTGCACTGGCTGCGGACGGAACTTATGCGAAACAATGTGTTGACAAATTCTGGAACACACCTCTTAGAACCGGTGAGAGACGGTATTACGACAATTTTTTGTATATGTTTGCGATGCTTGCTTTATCGGGAAATTACCGGATCTATTAGAAATGATGATTCGAAAATGAGGTATTGGGAAAGGAGGAGAAAATGGGACACAGTGAGGAAATGATCCAAAAGGCGATCGCACAGGAAAACGGCAAGGTACATGTGAATGCACAAAGCATTCCGGAAAAATATCAGCAGAAGAGAGCCGATGAGACCGGAGTGATCGAGCATATTCGCTACCCGTCAAAAGATTATTTTTTAGCTGGAAAAGAAATCACAAAGGAAGCAAATGTTTATCTTCCGTATGGTTACAGCCGGGATAAAAAGTACAACGTGCTCTACCTGATGCACGGAATCGGCGGAGATGAAGCCGAGTGGGGAATGGTTGATGAGGATTCGCTGGTAAAAAGAATGATGGACAATCTGATCTATTACAAAGAAATCGAGCCGTTCATCGTGGTGACACCAAACGGACGCTCCACCGAAAACTGTGCAAGAGAAGGTTCGGATTATAACTCGTTTTATGTGTTTGGCAAAGAATTGCGTTCGGATCTGATCCCGTATATGGAAGCGCACTATTCGACCTATGCGGTGGAAGGCGATCCAAGTGCTTCAAGAATGCACAGAGCGATGGCGGGACTTTCGATGGGAGGGATGCAGACGATTAACATCGGAATCGGAGAATGTATGGATCTGTTCAGTTATTTTGGTGCATTTTCCGCAGCACCGACCAGCAATCTGGCGGAGAAGACGGCAAAAATATTAGAGGATACTCCATATACCGTTGATTATTTTTACAATATCTGCGGAACGGAGGATGAGATCGCATATGACAGCGCGGCAGCAGCTGCAAAGAATCTTCCTGATTTATGCGATAAATTAAAGGAATCTGATAATTTCATGTGGCAGGAATTAAAAGGCATGCATGATTTTCATATCTGGTATCTCGGCTTTTTTAATTTTGCGCAGATAGCCTTTAAGTAAATTGACGCGCGGTGTTATTTTACCAGTAAATGTAAAATTTCGCCGCGCGTGATTTGTTTTATGTACAACGTTAAAACAAGCAGAATAAGGATTGGAAGTGTCCCAGCATGCGGGACAAAAATCACTAAAACATCACAACAAATTACACGCCTTGTTCAAAATCCAAGCCGGCAAACCTGAATTATTTTACTGCAATTTGTCGGCTGTTCTTCTATAGTTTTTCCCTGTTTTTGTCGGCTTTGATTTTGCTACTATTAAGGTACACGAAAATCTATTTAAGGAGGAAAATAGGAGTGGGAAAAATGTGGAAAATGGGGGCGTGTATTGCACTATCCGCGGCAATGATGCTCACGAGTGTAGGCGGTATGCTGCCGTCGGATTGGGGGATTGATACGGTATATGCGGATGAGACACAGACAACAACCAAGACGTTCGCCGCGAACCAGCTGACAAAGGCTTTTGCAGGTGGCGCTGATGGAACTTCCTGTGAATCAGGGGAAGAAGGTTGGAATGTTGTGCTGAAACATGATGATGCAGAGCACAAGTATCCACAGGCAGTATGGAATTTGTCTGAGTCCTTTGATCTTGCAAATGTAGAGTCTGTTACCTTCAATGTTAAAAGTCAGGAAGGCGTTATTGCTTTGAAGCTTGGAATGACAAATGCATCGGGCTGGTATGATGATGTGGAAGCATGCTATGGTCAGAATGGACAGAAACAATATACGATCGTTCCGGAAAAGACGGAAGGAACGTTTGATAAAGTCGTAATTATGACAACCCAGAATGATGCGTCATTTTGTTTGACCAGTGTGGTTGTAACGTTAAAAGAAGGAAGCGGAAGCCAGATTACTCATGGCGAGAACATCATTGATAATGGAGATTTTTCAAATCAGGATTTCTCATCCTGGAGTGCTTCAAAAGGAGATGCTACGATTACAGCGGAACCTGTTGAAAATGGAGCTGATATTGGTGTTACAACATGTGGTGCTATTACAAGATCCCAGGATCCGTCAAAATCATATGAATGTTTTGCACAGGACATCACGGAAAACGTAAGCGAAGGCGAAGAATATGAGTTTTCTTTTTGGGCAAAATTGTCGGATGATTATAAGGATTCTGAAAATAAAAAATTGAAAGATTCTCAGAAAACTGTTCAATTTCAGCCGTATTATGTGAATGGAAATGATAAGGAGGTGTATGATACAACAGGACTGATTTCCGGTACATCCGTGCAGGTCCTTGAAGTTGGAAAATGGACGAAATTCGAAGGAACATACAAGATTCCATCAGGTGCGAAGAAGGTTGTGATTCGTATTTTGGAACAGGGAGATTGGCAGGAACCAGGTTCCTGTATCATGGGAAAATACTATGTGGCAAATGTATCCATGAAAAAGATCACAAAACCAAAACCGGAGATCGAAGAGAACATTCCGGATTGGAAAGCATCCGTTACAGGAAGTCTTGGAACTGGTTCGATCGCAGGTACTGCCATCATGTCAAGTGAGATTTCAGATGATACGTTGATGGCACTTGTCAAGAAGCATTTCAATGCGGTGACATTCGGAAACGAGTTAAAGCCGGATGCACTGTTTAACTATCAGATCGGACAGTCTGTTGATTCTACAACAATTACGTTCCAAGGGAAGGAACTGAAGGTGCCGGTTGTTAATGATAAGCAAGAGAATTTAGATTTCTCACGCGCGGATGAAATGCTGGACAAAATTCTTGAGTGGAATAATGCTAATCCGAACGATAAGATTCGCGTCCGCGGTCATGTGCTGGTATGGCATTCACAGACTCCGGAATGGTTCTTCCACGAGGACTATGATGTTGCAAAGCCATACGCAGATAAGGAAACTATGAACCGCAGACTGGAGTGGTTTATTTTCAGTGTGTTTGATCATTATTTTGGAAAGGCTGCAAACGGAAAGTATGACGGACTCTTTTATGGCTGGGATGTTGTAAATGAGGCGGTCAATGGCAATACATACCGTGATGATAAGGTTATTTCTGATGCAAGTGATACAAGTACATCGGATACCCGTCATGGAAGCAATTCCATGTGGTGGAGAGTATACAAGAGCAACGAATTCATCATCAATGCTTTCAAGTATGCAAACAAATATGCGCCAAATGATGTAGAACTTTACTACAATGACTTCGGAGAGACAGACAACACCAAGTGTGAGGGTATCGTAAAACTGATCAACGATGTGAAGTCTGCAGACGGAACCAGACTGGATGCTTTTGGTATGCAGGCACATTACAATGTGGACGGTTTCTCGGCTGCACAGTTTAAGAGTGTAGCGAAGAAGTATGCAGCGGCAGCCGGCAAAGTGCAGCTGACTGAGCTGGATTTTAAGGCAAGCAGTACCTACGACGGTACAGCGGCTACAAAGGAAAGCGAATACACCAAGATGGCATACTGCCATAAGAATCTGTATGAGGCGATCAAGGCGTTAAAGAAGGAAGGAACAAACGTATCCGGCATTACCGTCTGGGGTGTCATTGAGCCGAATTCATGGCTGCATTCCCAGTCGGATCTCGGTGGCGGAGCAAGCGGCTCTGCACAGTGCCCACTGCTTTTTGACGGAAACTATAAAGCAAAGCCTGCTTATTGGGCTTATGTGGATGCATCGCAACTTCAGCCGGCGATTCAGAAGGTTACTATTACAGAGGCGAAGGATGGCAATATTGCAGGAGAAACCTATACGATCGATCAGGGTGCGGTACAGGCAGAATTTATCCCGGTTTGGGATGCAGACGGTCTTACCGTACAGGTAAAAGTAAAGGATACAACCGTAAATGACGCAGATGCCGTTACGGTATATGTAGATCCGGACAATTCGGCATCGGATATCACACCGCATAAGGTGACGGTTGCAAGAACAGCTGCTGCTGCGATCGCAGGCGGATATCAGGCAACCGTCAAGGTTTCGATGAAGAATTTGAAAGTTGCACAGCAGATCAGTCTCGATGTTGTTGTAAACAATGACGGGAAGACAGGAAGCTTTAATGATCTGACCGGAAAGCAGGAGTCAAGCAGCAAGTATTATGCAGTGGCAACCATGAAGCCGGGCATCGAGAAGATCCCGTACGGAACAATTTCGGTTGACGCAGATGCAGATGCTGCATGGGGCAATGCGGTAAACATCCCGCTTACGATCAACAAAGGCTCCGAGGCTTCTGCCAATGCAAAGGTTCTCTGGGATGATGACAATCTCTATGTATATGCAACCGTAAAAGACGCGGCATTGGATAAAACAGGCGCTCAGACGCATGAGCAGGATTCTCTTGAAGTGTTCATCGACGAGGACAACGGCAAGACCGCTTCCTATGGGGAGGACGATAAGCAGTATCGTATCAATTATAACAATGAGCAGTCCTTCAATGGTAAAAAATGTCTGGCAGAGAATGTCAAGTCTGCAACAAAAACAATCGATGGCGGATACGTCGTTGAGGCTGCTTTCAAGTGGACGGATATCAAGCCGGCAAACGGAACCAAGATTGGTCTGGAATTCCAGATCAACGATGCAAAAGACGGCAAGCGTATCGGTACGTTAAGCTGGTATGATGAGACCGGAATGGGCTGGTCAGGCTCAAACGTATATGGTACGGTCGAATTAACCGGAAAGACCGGCAGCAATGGCGGTGGCTCGTCTGTAAATTCGGGAACTTCGGATACGAAGCCGGATGTGAAACCGGACGGAAAACAGGATACGAAGCCGGATGTGAAACCGGACGGAAAACAGGATACGACCATTGAGACATCCAAAGTGGAAATTACAGTTTCCGGCGATAAGAAGGCTGAGGCATCGGTAACTATAACAAAGGATGCGCAGGGAAATGTGACCAGCGCAAAAGCAACGGTATCGGGATCAAAGGGAACACTTACCGCAGATGTGGTAAAGCAGCTTACCGAGGCGGCAGGAACCGAAGATCTTACGATCATCGTGCAGGTTAAGAATGCGAATGGTGATGTGAAATACACGGTTTCCGTTTCCGCAAAGAATGTGAAAAATAATAAATCACTGAAGGCATTTGTTGTCAACCGTAAGACGGGTGAATATGAACTGATCAACAGCAAGACCTATAAGGCTAAGGACGGAAAGCTGAATGCAAGTTTTGGAAAGAAGGGCGATTATGTACTTCTGACGACAAAGGAAGCAGCCAGAATTGAAAAAGAAATCCTTAAGACCATCGCTCCGAAGAAAACAAAGGCAACGGTTAAAAAAGGAAAAACAACGGAGTTTAAGCTTGACAGCAAGCTGAATCAGAACAATGTAAAGAAGGTAACCTACAAAACTTCCAAGAAGTCGATTGCTACCGTAAACAAGAACGGTAAGATCAAAGCAAACAGGAAAGGAACGGTAAAGATCAAGGCAATCGTGACTTTAAAGAATGGAAAAACAAAAACAGTATCCATGAAGATAGCCGTTCGATAGAAAATATTGACAGGAATACAATTACTATAGTTTGTCGGTAATTATTCCATAAAAAGCCCTCGTGACGCAAGCGGGGGCTTTTTTTATAATCAAATCACAAGAAAAGCATAATCCCAAAAGAAATAAAGCAGTAATAAAAGGGGGCATCTGGATGTTCTATAACAAAAGAAAAACGATCGGGGTCTTTTTGAACCGTGCAGAACTGGAATTCCAGCAGGTGCTCAGCAGATCGCTGACCGAGACGGCAAAACAATGCGATTATAATATTGTTTTCCTGACTTCATTTGGAATCCGGGAAACCGAGACAATGTATGATCTGTATAAAGAAAAGAAGGTCAAGAAGGCAAGGAGGTAATGATTATGAATGGACCGGCAGCACCAAAGGATCCGGAGAAGAAAAGACCATATTTTTACATTATGAAGGATAAAGAAATCTTCGGAGCAAAACAGGAAGACGGAAGTGCGATCCACTTTATCTATGAAAGTGACGGAAGACTGATCAACAGCGCACAGATCGTCGGAAATATTACGGATGAGAACATGCTTCGGTTATTGGAGACGGTGGAGGGATTCGGCAAGCTTGTACACAGCATCGGGGTGTCTGTTGAGACCGACAATCCAAAGGAGGAGATGGAGTTCATCTTCCAGATGTACGGGAAAAAAGATCTCTACGGAGGTGGAACCAATCTGCGATGCAGCCTGACCGGAGACGGAATGGAACGGCGCATTTATCTGTCGGATTATACCTGGACAGAGGATGATTATATTCCGGGACAGATCAAGTTCATCATGAGCGTACCGGAAAAGATAGGAAAAGCCAGCGTTCGGTTTTATCTGAACGACGGATATACGGCTCCGGAAGAGGTGGAAGAAGAAGCGGTGGATACGAAATCGGAACTGTACTGCACGATGATCGAGCGTTCTCTCATGAATCTGGGTAACACCTACCGTATCCGCAAAGCGATCGAGAAGGCGAGAGCCGGAAAAGAAGTAACGCTTGCCTATATCGGAGGTTCGATCACGCAGGGGGCGGGAGCAACACCGATCAATACCGAGTGTTATGCCTATAAGTCCTATCAGCTTTTCAAAAGCAGATTTGCGATGAGAGATAACGTTAAATTTGTGAAAGCGGGAGTTGGAGGAACCCCGTCGGAGCTTGGAATGCTCCGCTTTGACAGAGATGTGTTAAGAGACGGCGAGAAGCCGGATATCGTAGTCGTAGAATTTGCGGTCAACGATGAGGGCGACGAGACGAAGGGCGATTGCTACGAAAGCCTTGTGCGCAAGATCTTAAAGCTGGATTGGAATCCGGCGGTCGTTCTGCTTTTTTCCGTATTTGCCAATGACTGGAATCTGCAGGATCGCTTAAGTCCGGTCGGCAGACTGTATGATCTGCCGATGGTCAGTATCAAGGATACCGTAGTGGAGCAGTTTACAAAGAAACCGAACGAGGGAAGGGTTCTGACAAAAAATCAGTTCTTTTACGATATGTTTCATCCGAGCAACCTCGGCCATACCATTATGGCAGACTGTTTACAGTATCTGTTTGAGCGCTGTGATTTGAGCGAACATGCAAGACTTGACGCTTTTGAGAGCGGCCTGACCGAGGAGGGAATGCTTGCACAGCAGCTGCAGATGAAGCCGGCAATCGGCAAAAGCTTTGAGCATGTACGGCTTCTGGATAAGAAAGATGTCTATGCCGGGGCCCAAATCGACGCCGGTGGCTTCTGTGCAACGGATGATCAGCTCCAGAGTGTGGAGATGGATGACCGGTTAGAATTGACACCGGAGTTTCCGTACAATTGGATGTACGATGCAACGATGACGGAGAATGCTGTCTTTACAATCCGCATCCATTGCAAAGCGCTTGTGTTGATCTTTAAGGATTCCGGAGAAGTGGACGTTGGAAAGGCGTATGTCGATGTGGACGGTGAGCGTCGCATGACGGCGGATCCGCATATTAACAACTGGCAGCACTGCAACGCGATGATCGTGTTCAATGAGGATGAAAGCGCCGACCATACGGTACGCATTGAAGTCGCAGAAGAAGACAGAGACAAGAAGTTTACAATTTTAGGATTTGGTTACGTGTTATAAGGAGGAGTAAAATGGTTACAGTTAAGAATCCGATTTTAATGGGATTTTATCCGGACCCTTCCATTTGCAGAAAGGGAGAGGATTATTATATCGTCAATTCAAGTTTTGTGTATGCACCGGGAGTGCCGATCTTTCACAGCAGAGATCTCGCACATTGGGAGCAGATCGGTAATATTTTAGACCGTCCGTCGCAGCTTCCTGTGGCGGGAGCGGATATCTCAGATGGTATTTATGCGCCGACGATCCGCTATCATGATGGTTTGTTTTATATGATCACGACCAATGTGACGCACGGCAACAATTTTATCGTCACAGCGGAGAATCCGGAAGGACCGTGGTCCGAGCCGTATTATCTCGGCGACGATGCCCCGGGCATCGATCCGAGCCTTTTTTTCGACGATGACGGCAAATGTTATTATTGCGGAACCCGTCCGAATCCGGAGGGCGTTCGCTATAACGGGGACTGGGAGATTTGGATTCAGGAATTGGATCTTAAGACCATGAAGCTGGTCGGTGAGAGCATGGCAATCTGGAAAGGTGCGGTAAAGGGATGTATCTGGCCGGAAGGTCCGCATATTTACAAGATCGATGGTTATTATTATCTACTCCACGCAGAAGGCGGAACCGGTCCGGAACATAGTATTACGGTGGCACGCAGTAAGAAGCTGTTCCAGTGGTTTGAAGGCTGTCCGCGCAATCCGATTTTCACACACCGCAATCTCGGTATGGATTATCCGGTCATCTATGCGGGACATGGAGATCTGGTTGATGACGGCAAGGGAAACTGGTATGTTGTAATGCTTGCATCAAGACCTTGCAAAAAGCATAGCAGCATGGGGCGTGAGACTTTCCTTGCCAGGGTGATCTGGGAGAACGGCTGGCCGGTGATCGCTCCGGGAGTCGGACATCTGGAGGACGAATTTACGATCGATATGCCTGAGCATCGCTTTGCGGAAGAAATTACGAATTCCGATGTCATTCATTTCTGGGGAGAACAGCTGGATCAGCGGCTGGTGGCGATCGAGGACTGGACATCCGGAATTTATTCGCTGACCGAACGTGAGGGTGCACTTCGGATGTACCTTCGCAAAGAAAAGATTTCCGAGAGAGCAAACTGTGCATATCTTGGTGTAAGACAGAAGAGTTACCGCTTTGTCGCAGAGACCGGAATGGAATTCTATCCGGAAAATGAGTCGGAGACGGCGGGACTTGTGCTTTACCAGAATAATGAAAATCATCTCCGGTTTGAAGTGGTGCGCGTGGATGGAGAAGTTTGTTTTGTGGTTACCAGCTGTATTCACGGAGATGAGCAGACGCTGGCAACAACACGTCTGGAGAAGAAAGGAAAATTAAAGATCCGCCTGCAGTGCCGCAATCAGTGTGCCCGTGTCTGGATTTCGGAAGGCAAAGGATATGTATCCGTTGCGGAAAATCTGGATCTTCTTGCTTACACGACAGAGGAAGCCGGAGGCTTTGTAGGATGCACAGTCGGTGTATATGCGTCTTCCAACGGCAGTGACAGTACAAATTATGCTGATTTTGAATGGCTGACATGCCAGTCGATGGATTGATAGAAAGTGTTTAAGATGAGAAAATGAAATAATGAGTAGACAGACAAAAGAATATGCAAAGAAACTGGTTGCACAGATGACGGTTGAGGAAAAAATGAGCCAGATGCTCTATGAGTCACCGGCGATCGAGCGACTTAATATTCCGGCATATAACTGGTGGAATGAGGCTTTGCATGGTGTTGCAAGAGCCGGCGTGTGGAAGCAAAACTCTCCTGCAGGATATGCAGGAAGCTTACGAGAAGGGACTTGTTTCCGAGGAGGCGATCACAAAAGCGGTGGAGCGTCTGATGGAAGTTCGTATTCGTCTGGGTATGATGAAGGATTATCCGTCCCCGTATGAAGACATTACCTATGATAAAGTAGAATGTCCAGAACATGTGAAGTTGTCTGTTGAAGCGGCAAGAAGAAGTCTTGTTCTGTTGAAAAACGAGAATGCGTTCCTGCCGTTGGATAAAAATAAGATACAGACCGTCGCAGTCAGCAGCCGGATGCAAGAAGTGCAAAACTTACCGGAAGTGACGTGGCTGCGCTGGTGGTCCGCAGAGAGGGTGCGCAGACACCGGTTGAGTATTAGCGTGCAGAAATATCAAGAAACAATTTTAAATATAGTCTCGTATATGTTATAATGAATTTAATCGGTTGTACGAATGAGGAGCAGGTCGAAAAATCTGCTCCTTTATCGCTTTGTTGTGTGTGAATTTAGAGGGGTTGGTATGAATATCATCGAAAAGTTCATCAAGGTATTGGAAAGATATATGGATAATCTTTCTATTAAGAAAAAATTTATACAGTTATACATTTTCTGTGTTTTATTACCGCTGATCATTACGGACAGTGTCGTCTTATATATTGAAGACAGCATGGAATCGCAGCGGCAGTATCATGAGATGGCAAACGTTGCGAATGCAGTCAGCTATAATATCAGTGCACTGGTGGAGAATGCGGGAGAAATTGCCAAAAGTATGTACACCGATAGAAGGATGAATACCTTTTTGGAGAAGCAATATGAGAGCACTTCGGATTATTATGCGGAATATCAGAATTTCTTTCAGGATTCGACGTTGGAAAACGTACTCGGCATGAATCAGATCGTCTTTACCCTGTATACGGATAATCCTACCGTGGTAAAGGGTGGAAAGATTGATAATATGTCCAATCTGAAGGAAACGGCAGCGTATGAAGCGTGGAAGGAACGAGGCGAAAATGAAGGACTTTTTTTTGTATATGAGCGTAAGAGATATGCCAATTCCTATCATCGTAAGATCATCCTATTGCAGAATCTTGATTTTTTTTCCAAGAATAAGGAAAAGATGCTGCAAATCGAATTTGATTATAACAGTATGATGCGGATGCTGAGACGAATGAAGTTTGACAATGAAGTTCTTATTTGTCAAGGGGATGCGATCGTACTGAGTAACGGACCTTTCAGTGGTGTCGGTAAAAAATTTGACACGATCAGTGTACAGCAGAAGATGGGATACAAACAGACCATTACACTTCACGGAGCTAAACTTGATATTTATGTTTTAAAAGCGGATAATGGAGTGTGGAGTAAGATTGTGCGTTTTCTTCCGATTCTTGGTTTTCTGGTGATCATCAATGTGGTTCTCCCGATGGGATTTGTGCTGCTTCTCAATCATTCGTTTACAAAGAGAATCCGTGGGCTGAGCAAAGTGTTCCAGTCTGTCAACGATGAGCATCTTGTTCAGATGGCACACGAAGACGGTAGGGATGAGATTGGAAGCATGATCCGGAATTACAATCGGATGGTCAAACGGACCAATGAACTAATCCAGACCGTATACAAGAACAAGATCAAAGAACAGGAAATCCTTGTCGGCAGGAAAAATGCAGAACTATTGGCATTGCAAAGCCAGATCAATCCGCATTTTCTGTTTAATGCCCTGGAAAGTATCCGCATGAGAAGCCTTTTGAAGAAAGAAAACGAGACGGCAGATATGGTCGAAAAACTGGCGATCATGCAAAGACAATATGTGGACTGGGGAAATGATTCGGTAGAGATTGAACAGGAACTTGAATTTGTAAAAGCGTATCTGTCCTTGCAGAAGTATCGTTTTGGTGACCGGCTGAATTACAATCTCGAGATTGATCCGGAATGTGCGCAGATCCGGATACCGAAACTTACAATTGTAACTTTTGTGGAGAACGCCTGTGTACATGGAATCGAAAGTAAGGCATCACCAGGATGGATTTTCGTAAGAGTTTATAAAAGGGAAGAACAATTATGCATCGAGATTGAAGATACGGGAAGCGGAATTGAGGAGCAGAAGTTGTATCAGATGCAGCATGATATGCAGAATGCGGATATTGAGATGCTGAAAAACAAGAAAAGCGTGGGAATGCTCAATGCATGCCTGCGGCTTAAAATGTGCACAGAAGATCATGTGTGCTTTGAAATTGAAGGCGAAGAGGGTGTGGGAACATGGATTACGATCTGCATTCCGATGGAGTATTTATGATTTGCCGAAGGCTGTGTTAAGGGACTGGTGTGCAAAAGGGGGAAAGAAATATGTTAAAGGTTTTGCTTGTAGATGATGAGCCTTTTATTATTCAGGGATTAAAAGTGCTGATCGACTGGGAACAGGAAGGCTATATGATTGCAGGGACTGCATCAAATGGAAAAGAGGCATATGATTTTCTGAAAAAAGAGAGTGTAGACCTGATAATTGCAGATATTCAGATGCCAGTCATGACAGGGCTGGATCTGCAGGAAGCGATACGAAAAGAAAATCTATCGAATGCATATTTTGTCATATTAAGCGGATATGCGGATTTCGAGTATGCAAGAAGGGCGCTTCAAAATGAATGTACGGATTATATTTTAAAGCCGGTTGACCGTGATATGCTGCTGAAACTGCTTAACAGGGTATCTGCGATGCGTGATGAAGATGACCGGATGAGGCAGAAGAACAATAAAATGGAAAAGGCATATCTTGCAAGAAATCAGATTGCTTTGATCAAGGGAAAATACGATGATTCCAATCTGCAATATGTCACATCACAGATGAAATGCAAAGAAGGTGTCCGCTACGTTGAAATTCAGATGGCGGAATGTGATGCGGACGAAGATGTGACGGATCAGGAGATGCGCGAATTCCAAAGACAGATGTATGAATGCTGTACTGCATTCCTGAATGATTATGCGGAGAATTGTGTGTTTGACGCATCGGCAGATGAAAAAATATATGATGTGGGATTGATCTTTTTTCAATATATGGCGGAAGAGGCAGGACTCGATGAAAACGCTTATCTGAACGGGTTGGTGGAATATCTGGGTGAGAATCTGTCGCGCCCGGTTACGATGCTGGTCGGGAAAAAGGTGCAGGATATCAGCCTTATTGCAAGATCATACGGGAATGCCTGTATGCTTCGTTCCTTTCAGGGATTTCGAAGCAAAAAGGACATCTATTTCTACGAGGAAGAAGTGCAGGTGTCCAATGACGGTATGGTTTTGTGCAAGAAGAGTCTTGATGATTTGCTGAAGGTAGTGGAGCAGAACAATCATATGGAAATCCGGGCGGCGGTGGACCGTTTCTATGGAGAAATGAGTCAGAGAGGCCTGCGTGGGGAATCCATGACGCTTAATATTAACTATCTGCTTTTTCAGTTGATCCATCTTGCAAGCGAGCAGGATGATGAGGTCAATCAGGAAGAAATCCTGCGTCTGATTTCGGAGAGCAGCTTTGAAACAGGAACGATGCGCGGCAGTAAGACACATCTGATGCGTTTCGCCTGTGAGTACGGAGACTATCTGTCCCAGCTTCGCAAGAATGTATCCAGAGGTGTTCTCGGAAATGTAGAGAAAGAAATTAAGGAACATTATGCGGATAACCTCACACTCAAGGGGCTTAGCGAGAAATATTATGTCAACAGCGCCTATCTCGGACAACTGTTCCGAAAGAAATACGGTCAGTCGTTTAAGGATTATCTGAATAATTACCGGATGGATCAGGCTGTTGATCTTCTTCTGCATTCCGATAAGAAGATTATTCAGGTGGCGGAAGAGGTTGGATACCATGATCTGGATTATTTTGTCAACCGCTTTATTCAGGTAAAAGGATGCACACCGGCAAAATTCCGGAAGCAGATGCAGCAGTAAAATGGAATAGAAAGAGATGGAAAACAGGGTAAATTATAGTCCGGCAGAATGAACTATAGTTTACCCTGTTTTTGACTATAATTCGTCGGATTGTTTGAAATGGTAAAAAAAGTAAAATAGTTAATATAAAGAAGGAGGTACATTCTATGAAAAGAAAAAGAATGCTAAGTGCCTTGCTTGTAGTAGCGATGGCAGCAACCATGTTCGCCGGTTGCGGAAATAAAGGCGGCAGCAATTCTTCCACACAGGGTGGAAAAGCAGCAAATGATGGAGATATTAAAGAGTTTACAGCTTTCTTTGCTGTTCCGGGATCCGAGATCAACGATGATAACGAAGTTCAGCAGATCATCGCTGAGAAGACCGGCGTAAAGGTAAAAGAGACATGGCTGACAGGCCAGACGGCAGAAGAAGCAATCGGAACGCTGGTAGCCGGTGATGAATATCCGGATTTCATCTGTGGTGGAAATGGTATGCCGCAGTTATATGATGCAGGTGCATTGGTAGCATTAGATGATTACATTGACAAATATCCGAATATCAAGAACTACTTCACCGAACAGGAATGGGATCAGCTTCGTCAGGACGACGGACATATTTACTGGATTCCACAGTTCTCCAATATTAAGGGAGAAGAGAAAACCTGTACGCATAACGATGAGGCATTCTGGATTCAGGCAAGAGTTCTTGAGTGGGCTAATTATCCGGAAATCAAGACGATGGATGATTATTTCAAGCTGATTGAAGATTATAATGCAGCAAATCCTACCATGGAAGATGGAACGGAGAATATTCCATATACCATCCTTTGCGAGGATTGGAGATATTTCTGTCTTGAGAATGCTCCACAGTTCTTAGATGGTTATCCAAATGATGGTTCATGTATGGTTGATCCGGATACATTAAAGGTAATGGATTATAATACATCTGATACTGCTGTAAAGTACTTCAAGAAGTTGAACGAGGAATATCAGAAGGGTATTGTTGATCCTGAGTCATTCACACAGACTTATGATGAGTACATTGCAAAGCTTTCTTCCGGACGTGTACTTGGTATGATCGACCAGTGGTGGGATTTCGCCTTCTCAGCAGGTGATGCAATTAAGTCTGCAGGACTGGATGCACAGGGATGCGATTACATTCCGGTACCTGTAACGATTGATGGACGTAAGAACCAGTGGCACAACTCCGGCGGAGTTTTAAATTCCGGTGATGGACTTGCAATCACAAAGGATTGTGATGATGTGGAAGCAGCTTTACAGTTTGTAGATGATCTTCTTTCAGAGGAAATTCACAACCTTCGTTTCTGGGGCGTTGAAGGTGAAGATTATCAGGTTGGCGACGATGGACTTTTCTATAGAACCAAGGAGCAGAGAGCAAAGGCTGCAGAGACGGATTATAAGGCATCTCACGCATGTTCTTATTCCTATTTTCCACAGTATGACGGAACCTGTGATGACGGTCTGAATGCAACAAAGCCGAGTGGACAGGCAAAAGAATTCTTTGACGGATTAAATGATGATGTTAAGAAAGCATTCCAGGCATATGGTGTTGAAACATACGTTGAGATGCTTGGAACAAACGAGGCACCTGGTCCATGGTATCCGATGTGGTCATTCTCAAACAACTTTACAACAGACACAGAGGGTGGAATGGCATGGACCAAGATTGGCGAAGTTAAGCATGAGCAGCTTCCGCAGGTTGTAATGGCAAAAGACTTTGACAGTGCATGGAAAACTTATATGGATGCATACAATGCATGCAATCCGGACGCTTTCCTTAGCGAGTTGCAGGCAGAGCTTGATAAGCGGATGAAAGACGCAGCAAAATACGAATAATACATAGAGAATGAGGTTTTAGATGGGCAGATGTTGTGAAAACTCCATCTGCCCGTTTAAAAAAGGAGTGAGGTCATGTCTATAGAGAGAACAAAATCCAAACAGAAAGTGAAAGAACCGAAGACGAAAATTACCTGGAAAGAGATTAAAAGACAGAAAGTATTATTGTTCTGGGCGGCAATCATGGTAGTGTATGGCGTGGTTTTCTATTACCTCCCACTTGCAGGCTGGACTATGGCGTTTCAAAACTATAAACCGAGACTTGGTATCTTTCATTCGGAATTTGTAGGATGGGATAAATTCCGGACATTATTCTCGGATATGACTTTTATCCGGGTAATCAGAAATACGTTGGCAATGGGTGTTATCAATCTGGTGGTAACATTTATTACAGCAATTGTTTTTGCAATTTTATTAAATGAAATTAAAAGCAAAGGCGGTAAAAAAGTCGTTCAGACAATTTCTTATCTTCCGCATTTCCTTTCATGGATCATTGTAACCGGTATCTTACACGATATGTTATCCGGTGGCGGAATTGTGAACGAATTATTACTTAACTTCCATATTATTTCACAGCCGATCAATTTCTTTGCTCATCCGGGTTATTTCTGGCCAATCGTTGCATTTGCCAATGTCTGGAAAGAAACAGGATGGAATGCAATTATTTATTTGGCAGCAATTACTTCGATCGACCCGTCACTTTACGAAGCTGCAGCTATCGACGGTGCAGGCAGATGGGCAAAAATCAAGCATGTTACACTTCCGGGTATTAAACCAACCATTATCATTCTTCTTCTGATGAATGTAGGTAATGTACTGAACGCCGGTTTTGAAGTTCAGTATTTGTTAGGAAACGGTCTGGTTCAGAAAGTATCACAGACAATTGATATTTACGTATTAAAATGGGGAATCAGTCAGGGCGATTTCGCAATCGGAACTGCAGCCGGTATCTTCAAGAGTTTCGTAAGTATTATTCTGATCGTGATTGCAAACCAGATTGCAAAGCGTAATGGTGAAGAACAATTGTTCTAAGGAGGTTATACAATGGCAGCAAAAAAAGCGAAAAAAAAGGTGCAGATTTTTCCGATTGTCAATACGATCATTATGATCCTGTTTGTAATCATTACACTGTATCCTGTGTTAAATACATTAGCAATATCATTAAATGACGGTACGGATTCCCTTCGTGGAGGTATCTATCTGTTACCGAGAAAATTTACATGGAAGAACTACATTACGGTACTTCAGAAAGACAACCTGATCACAGGTGCTTATGTTACGGTTGCAAGAACTGTGATCGGAACAGTTCTTGCGCTGATCTCCAATGCAATCCTAGCATTTATCGTCAGCAGAAAAAGATTTATGTTTAAAAAGCAGCTCTCTTTATTCTGGGTTATCACCATGTATGTAAACGGAGGTCTGATCCCGACATTCCTGTTGTACAAGGGACTGGGACTTACCAACAGCTTCTGGGTATATGTTATCCCTGGAATGGTCAGTGCGTTTAACATGCTGGTTATCCGTACTTATATGAACGGTATCCCGGACAGCTTAGAGGAGTCGGCACAGCTCGACGGTGCTGGGTATACGACGATTTTCCTGAAAATCTATTCACCGCTCTGTAAGCCGGTATATGCAACTGTTGCATTGTTTGTTGCAGTTGGTCAGTGGAATTCATGGTTTGATGCAATGTTATATAACCGTATGAACGGCAAACTGACAACCTTACAGTATGAGTTGATGAAACTACTGTCATCCGTAACAAATACGAGCAGTAGTGTCGAGGCAATGAAGAATGCAGCGGGAACGGTTACACCGACATCGGTTCGTGCAGCTGCAACGATTATTACGATTCTGCCGATCATCTGTATTTATCCATTCTTACAGAAGTATTTCGTAACAGGACTTACGCTTGGTGGCGTAAAAGAATAAAACTTAAATCTTCCCTTTTTATAAGCTGTGCCGCAGAAGTGGCACAGCTTATATATTATAAAATGAAGCAGCGTGCATAAACATAAAATACAGCTAAGACGCATAGAATATTCCAAGAAAGAAAAGCAGGAGTGTTCTGTGCGTTTTTCTGATTTATGTGAAAAAGAAGTAGTCAATGTAAAAGACTGCCGCTGCCTTGGCAGTGTCCGGGATCTGGATATTGACAAAGAGTGTGGGAGAATTCTGGCACTGATCGTTCCAGGACCGGGAAAATATCTGGGTTGTTTTTGCAGGGACAGCGAATTTTTTATTCCATGGGCTAAAGTTATCCGGATAGGACCCGATATAATACTCGTAGAGTTTGATGAAAAAGAAATGAAACACCGGATAAAAGGATAAAAATTTGCAGATTGACAGAAAACAGGAAAATTGTGTATTATAAAAATAGTCATATATTTTGGGATTGGATGCAGGAGGAGAAATCCTATGAAATGTCCGTATTGCAGCAGTGAAAATACAAGAGTGATTGATTCGCGTCCTGCGGATGACAATAATTCGATTCGCAGAAGAAGACTTTGCGATGATTGCGGAAAGCGTTTTACAACCTATGAAAAGGTGGAAACCATTCCCCTGATCATTATAAAAAAAGATAACAATCGTGAGCAGTACAACCGGACAAAAATCGAAAAAGGTGTATTGCTTGCATGTCACAAGCGGCCAATTTCGGCAGAACAGATCTCAAAACTTGTGGATGATGTGGAAATCGAAATTTTTAACCGTGAGGAAAAAGAGATACCAAGTGCTTTGATCGGTGAAATTCTCATGGATAAGTTAAAGGATTTGGATCCGGTTGCCTACGTGCGTTTCGCATCGGTATACCGTGAATTCAAAGATGTAAACACATTTATGAATGAGCTGAAAAAAATGCTCGGATGAATTTGTAACCAGAGGTGCTTATGAATATTTCAGGATATGCAGAAAGCAATTTCCGATATGGAAAAGGATCAGGTGTTGCAGCAGTATCAGTATTTTGTGGGAACGCAGGATACCGGAGTGAAGAAGACCCCGTTGGATACCGGGATTTCTGCTTTGCGTTCCGGAGAGAATTTTTCCCTTTAGTACATAACACACAAAGGAGAGACCTATGTGCGCATTTCTATATCCGGATGAATATCTGGATTCCACTTACAGCATAGATTTTGATCAATTATATAAAGAAGGATACCGGGGAATTATATTTGATATTGATAACACCCTCGTACCACATGGAGCGCCTGCGGATGAGCGGGCGATTTCTTTGTTTGCACATTTAAAGGAACTGGGTTTTCATTGTATGCTTCTTTCGAACAACAGGGAGCCGCGTGTGAAAATGTTCAATGATGCCGTGCATGTCAGTTATATTTACAAAGCAGGAAAGCCAAAGCCGTCCGGGTATCGCAAAGCGATGGGGATCCTTGGCACGGACGCGACAAATACGCTTTTTGTGGGAGATCAGATCTTTACGGATGTGTGTGGGGCAAATTTAGCAGGAATCCGCACGATCCTTGTAAAACCGATCCACCCGAAAGAAGAAATCCAGATCGTGTTAAAGCGCCGGCTGGAGGCAATTGTGCTTTTATGTTACCGTCTGCACCGTAAAATCGTAAAACCAAAGTACCCATCTGTTGCAAAAAAGGAGGATTCATCCATTTTGTAGGATAAATTTTCTTTTTGCAGAATTTTCTATGCGTGACCGTACACAGCCGGTCGTTTTCTATTTGACGAAAGTTCGTTGAAGCAGTAAGATAAAAGAAGTGCAAAAACGAAAAGGAGAGTTGTGATGAAAGTCGGGATTGGAAATGATCATGCAGCAGTAGAACTGAAAATGCAGATCAAAGAATTTATTGAGAGCATGGGACATGAGGTTGTAAATTATGGGGTGGATACCGCAGAAAGCTGTAATTATCCGGAGATCGGAGAAAAAGTAGGACGTGCAGTGGCTGACGGAGAAGTGGATTGTGCAGTTTTGATCTGTGGAACGGGTGTCGGAATTTCCATTGCTGCCAATAAAGTAAACGGAGTACGTGCAGCTGTCTGCTCGGATGTGACAACCGCGCATCTGGTAAAAGAGCACAACGATGCAAATATCATCGCGTTTGGTGCAAGAATTGTCGGAGTGGAGCTGGCAAAGGATATTGTGAAGGCTTATCTGAATGCGGAATTTCTTGGTGGACGTCATGCGACACGCGTGGCTATGCTTGCGGACATCGAAAAACGGAACAAATAAAATACTTGAAAAGTATTCCATTTTATAGTAAAATTGTAAGTCGAGAGACTTTATACTCGTAATTTAAGGAGGAAGATCGAATGATTTCAGCAGGAGATTTCAGAAATGGTGTTACCATCGAACTTGAAGGTAACATTTATCAGATTATCGAATTTCAGCATGTAAAGCCAGGTAAGGGTGCAGCATTCGTTAGAACAAAATTAAAAAATATCGTCAGTGGTGGTGTAGTAGAAAAGACATTCCGTCCGACAGAGAAGTGTCCGACTGCTCACATTGATCGTAAGGACATGCAGTATCTGTATTCCGATGATGATTTCTATCATTTCATGGATGTAGAGACTTATGACCAGATTGACCTGACAAAGGACAGTGTCGGTGATGCACTGAAGTTTGTTAAGGAGAACGAGATGGTTAAGATCTGTTCTCACAAGGGCAATGTATTTGCAGTAGAGCCACCTCTTTTCGTAGAGCTTGAGATTACAGAGACAGAGCCGGGATTCAAGGGAGATACCGCTACAGGTGCTACCAAGCCTGCTACTGTTGAGACAGGTGCAAACGTAAACGTTCCTCTGTTCGTAGAGCAGGGAGACAAGATCAAGATTGATACCAGAACAGGTGAGTATCTGTCCCGTGTATAATCACACCTTATAATAGAAAAGTCCTGATAAAGAAACGCCGGTTCCGGCAGAGTGATCTGTGGAAACCGGCGTTTTTTCTGCCTGAGGGAGATCAAAAAGTGAGGAATCATCCGGCACGGGAATAAGGCATAAGCAAAAGAATGTCTGCAATCGCAGCAAATACATAGGACAGCAGCATCCCCCACAGATATGCATCGATTCCGTACTGTGGGACGAGAAACAGAATCATGCAGATCCTGATCATGCATGCCAGCAGTGTGACAAACAAAACCTGCCGGGCATTGCCGAGTCCATGCAGAATACTGTTTAGCAGACTGGTGACATACAGCAGGGGACACAGCCAGGAGAGCTGGCAGATAAAATTGCCGGCCAGCGTATTGTGAAACAGAACTTCGCCCATCCGGTCACCGAAAACCAGAAACAGAATCGTAAAAACAAAGCCAAGAAGCAGTCCGTACAGGATTGCTTTTTTTATCGCTCGCGCAATCTGTGCGTGGTTGTGTGCACTGTGGGCTTCCGAGACAGCCGGAAGTAAAAGGACGGAAAAGGAATTGGTCAGTACACTGGGAAACAGAATGATGGACATGGTCATACCGGTCAGGATACCAAAAATACTCAGGGCATCCGAAGCACTGTAACCAAATGCCTGAAGTTTTTGCGGGATCAGAAGATTCTCCAGGCTGTTGAAAAGAGCTGTCGTCACCCGGTTGATGGTAAGCGGAACCGCCATGGAAGCAAACAGTTTGCCCATCGTTTTCCACTGACCGGAAAGGGTGCGGTAGGAGTGTCCGGGAAGCCGTTTTTCCAAAGACATGGCAATCAGACTGGTGATAAGACCGGAACATTCCCCGGCCACAAGACCGGCAACCGCGTGGAACGCCGTCAGCTCCATGCCTTTTTCCAGCGTGTACTGATAGATCAGCCATACACTTCCCACGCGTGCAAGCTGTTCCACCAGCTGACAGAACGAGGGAATTCCTGCCCGCTTTTTTCCATAGTAATAACCGTTGATACAGGCGTGGATGCAGCAGGGAAGCATGGAAAAGCTAAGGAGTGAAAGGAGGGGAGCGCAGCGGAGCTCTCCGAGAAAATGCAGGGCGATCCAGTCTGCCTGTGTGTAAAGAAAAATACCGACGATTACAGAGGCTGTGCAGGAGATGACCAGACCGAGCAGCAGATATCCGCGTGCAGTTATTTCTCCCTGCGATGTTCCTGCGTTTTTGCCGCAGGCATCGCCGACAAATTTGGAAATGGATGTCTGGATGGAGGAGGCAGTCAGGGCGAAACACATTGCAAAAACGGGTGCAATCAGCTGATAGATTCCGAGCGCTTCTGCACCAATTGTCTGTGCCAGGAATATCCTATAGAAGAAGCCGATGATACGGCTGGCAATACCGGAAGCCGTCATCAGAAGGGTGCCGGTAATCAGAGGATTTTTTAGGAATCGGGAAATGTTCAATGGGAACTCCAAATGGAAAACTTGATAACTATTGTATGAGGGGATGGTGCAGAATATGAGCTGTAAAATCTATATGGATCATGCGGCCACAACCGAAATGCTTCCGCAGGTGCGCAAGGCTATGGAGCCGTATCTCATGGAAGAATATGGAAACGCCTCCACATCTTACGAAATGGGGCGCCGCACACGGGAGGCATTAGAAGGGGCAAGAGAACAGATTGCCATGCTGATTAAGGCAAAGCCGGAGGAGATTTTTTTTACATCCGGTGGGAGCGAATCGGATAACTGGGTAATCAAAAATGTGGCGGCGGAGAAAAAGGAAAAAGGGAAACATGTGATCACAAGCAAAATCGAACATCATGCGGTGCTGCGCTCATGTGAATATCTGGAGAAACTGGGATATGAACTGACTTATCTGGATGTCGATGCATACGGAGTGATTGATCTGGCACAGTTGCGGGAGGTATTGCGGGAAGATACCACATTGGTTTCCGTTATGACGGGAAATAACGAGATTGGAACGATCGAACCGCTGGATGCGGTTGCATCCATGCTGCGGGGGACGGGAACATTATTTCACACCGATGCGGTGCAGGCCATCGGACAGATTCCGCTTTCCATGAACCAGCTTCCGGTGGATTATCTGAGTGCAAGTGCACATAAATTCCACGGTCCGAAAGGGGTTGGCTTTTTGTTTGTGAGAAAAGACCGGGATCTGCCGTCGTATATTCACGGAGGCAGTCAGGAAAACGGCAAACGGGCAGGAACCGAGAATGTGGCAGGAATTGTGGGGATGGCAAAGGCACTTGAAATTGCAGTGGAAGAGATGCAGGTCGTGCGTCCGCGGATTGTGCGGCTGCGTAATTATTTTGTGGAGCGGGTATTACGGGAGATTCCGCAGGGAAGGTTAAATGGGCATCCGCATAAGCGCCTGCCGGGAAATGTGAATTTCAGTTTTGAGGGGATTGATGCGACATCCCTTCTGGTGCTTCTCGAAGAAGACGGAATCTGTGCTTCCGCAGGATCTGCGTGCAATACCGGACAGACACGGATCTCCCATGTGATTGAAGCCATACACGTACCAAAAAATTATGCACCGGGCAGTGTACGTTTTACCATGGGAAGGGAGACCGACCGCCGGCAGGTTGATGCAGTCATTGCATCTTTAAAGAAAAATATCGGGTTGTTGCGCGGTGAGTGAAATTACAGGATAAAATGTTCGATGGCCGCTGCCACCCCGTCCTTGGTATTCGTTGTGGTGACGTAATCTGCCCGGGCTTTGACGGCATCAGTGGCATTTCCCATTGCCACACCGATACCGGCAGCCTCAATGATGGCAAGATCATTTTCGGTGTCACCGATTGCCATGGTGGCATCCGGATTGACACCGAGAATTTCGGCAAGTTTTCGTAAGCCAACGCCCTTGTTTGCATCTGCACGCGTGAATTCCAGGTTGTTGTATCCGCCGCAGACGGTAGTAATTGACGGATTGGACACGAGAAATTTGCGGACGGTTTCGCGGTCAATGAGTGTTCCATCGGCTGCTGGATAGAAATTCAGAGTCATTTTCTGGACCTTTAACTGATTTTCATGGATAAACTGCAGGATATTGTCCAGCCGTGTGCGTGTGGTGATAATATAGTTTTTGATCGAAGAAGGCACGGTCAGTTTTTGTGCCGTTTCTACGCACTGGACCGGGGTGTAGCCTTTTCCGCCGATAAATGCATCCATATGGATATCACGTGTGAGAAGGAAGTTTAAAATCGGGGTGACCAGCTCTTCATCCATGGCATTTTCATACAGGCATTTTCCGGTGGAAATCTCATAGATTCCGCTGCCGTTTGCGGTGATGGCATAGTTGATCCCGGTGCCTTTGATCTGGTCAAACGGGATTCCCTCAAATGGGCGGCCGGTGGAGATTACGACATGGATGCCTTTGTCTGTAATGCTGCGGATTGCCGTAAGATTGCGTTCACTGATGTGGCTGCTGTTGTCAAACAGCGTACCGTCGAGATCCAGTGCAACTAATTTTATGTCTTTCATGATAGATTCTCACTTTCTTTTTTTTCTGTGATAAGGTATGATATTGTTACGCATGACGTAGAAATAATCTGCGGTATTATTATAAATAGAACGAAACGAAACTGCAAGTGAGGAATGCAAAATGACAAAGACAGAATTTGCCGGATTTATCAGGGAACATGGTCCGGTTATTTTAGATGGTGCAACGGGAACGAATCTGATGGAGGCAGGTATGCCGATTGGAGTGTGTCCGGAAAGCTGGGTGCTGGAAAATCCGCAGGTATTGCTCGATCTGCAGAGGCGGTATGTAGAAGCCGGCAGCCATATCGTATATGCCTCCACGTTTACCGGAAACCGGATCAAACTGGAAGAATATGGTCTGCAGGAGAGGCTGGAAGAAATCAACACGCAGCTGGTAGCACTTTCCCGGCAGGCGGTGGGCGATCAGGCACTGGTTGCAGGTGACATGACGATGACCGGCCAGCAGCTGTTTCCGATGGGAGAGCTGTTGTTTGAAGAACTGGTGGACGTATACAAGGAGCAGGCATCGGTGCTGGCAAAAGCAGGGGTGGACCTGTTTGTGGTAGAAACCATGATGAGTCTGCAGGAATGTCGTGCGGCAGTGATTGCGATCCGGGAAGTCTGTGATCTTCCAATCATGGTGACACTTACCTACAACGAAGACGGACGGACATTATTTGGAACACCTCCGGAGACGGCTGTGGTCGTACTGCAGTCTCTGGGTGTGGATGCGATCGGTGTAAACTGTTCTACCGGTCCGATGGAGATGGTACCTCTGGTGGAAAAGATGGCAGAATATGCTACGATTCCGCTCATCGCAAAGCCAAACGCCGGACTCCCGGAACTTGAGGGAAAGAAAACGGTGTACCGCATGACACCGGAAGAATTTGCCGGGGCAGGTGTGGCACTGGTAAAAGCGGGAGCAGCCATTGTAGGTGGATGCTGCGGTACAACGGAAAAGCATATCAAGGCACTTTCGGATGCAACGCGGGGGATGGAACTTCACAGGCCGCTTGCATCGCATCGCAGGATTCTTGCGTCTGAGCGCAAAAATGTAGAAGTTGGTCTGGATGGCAATTTCCTGGTGGTCGGGGAACGGATCAATCCGACCGGAAAGAAAAAACTGCAGGCCCAGCTGCGCGAAGGAAAACTGGATCTTGTGCGTGAGATGGCAATGGCGCAGGAGGAAAACGGGGCAGCCATCCTTGACATCAATATGGGAATGAACGGCATTGACGAAAAAGAAATGATGAAGCAGGTGATCTATGAAGTTGCGGCGACGGTAGATTGTCCGCTTTGCCTCGATACCAGCCATATTGATGTTATGGAAGAGGCACTGCGTGTCTATCCGGGAAGAGCACTGATCAACTCCGTTTCCCTTGAGACAGAAAAAATCGAGCATATGCTTCCGCTGGCAAAAAAGTACGGGGCTATGTTTGTCCTGCTTCCGCTTTCCGATGAGGGACTGCCAAAGGATGCCAAAGAAAAGCATGAGATTATCGATACCGTATATGACCGTGCCATGGAGCTGGGAATGGCACACGAGGATATTGTCGTGGATGGGCTGGTTGCCACAATCGGAGCCAATCCAGAGGCTGCGAAAGAATGTTATGATACCATCTCTTATTGTAAGGATATCAGGAAGCTTCCGACGATCTGTGGTCTGTCGAATATTTCGTTTGGCCTGCCGGAGCGGAGTTTTGTCAATACGGCATTTCTTACCATGGCCATCTGCCGGGGGCTTACCATGGCGATTGCCAATCCGTCGCAGGAACTTTTGATGAATGCCGCATTTGCTTCGGACATGCTGCTGCATCGCCCGGACAGTGACATCCGCTACATCGAGCGTATGAATAAACTGGCAGAGGAAAAGGCAAAATATGAGACGGTTGTTGTGAAAAAAGAAGGTGCTGCGGGTGGTACGGCATCTGTGGAAGAAAAAGCAGATCCTGTTACGACAGCGGTTTTAAAAGGAAATAAAGGAAGCATTATAGATGAAGTGAAAAAGGCAATTGCAGACGGCGCAAAGCCGGAGGAGATCATCAATGACCAGCTGATTGCAGCCATCAATAAAGTCGGGGAATTTTTTGAACAGAAAAAATATTTCCTGCCGCAGCTGATTGCCAGTGCAAATACCATGAAACTTGCCATTGATTATCTCGAGCCGATGCTGGAGAAGAAGAACGATGGACAGGAGATGCCGACGCTTGTCATTGCAACGGTAGAGGGGGATATCCATGATATCGGAAAAAATCTTGTCGTACTGATGCTGAAAAATTATGGCTATAACGTGATTGATATGGGAAAAGATGTGCCGTGTGAAGATATCGTGGATACCGCGATTCGTGAAAATGCTGCGATTATCGGGCTGTCCGCGCTGATGACTACCACGATGATGCGTATGCAGGATGTTGTGGAGCTTTGTAAGGAGAAAGGCTGCAAGAGCAAGGTGATCATTGGAGGAGCCTGCATCACACAGAGTTTTGCAGATGAGATCGGAGCCGATGGGTATTCAAAGGATGCCGCGGAGTGTGTGCGCCTGGTAGAGCGGCTGCTTGCATAGCATGTGTGGGACAATCCTGCATGGAAATTTGTTTGGAATAGTTACAACAAATACAAAAAATACAAAAATTCAAAAAAAGTGTTGACATATTTGTTCTCGTACGATATACTAACGAAGTCGGTTGCGAGAGCAGCCAACACGAAATGGGATCTTAGCTCAGCTGGGAGAGCATCTGCCTTACAAGCAGAGGGTCACAGGTTCGAGCCCTGTAGGTCCCATTCATCAGAAAAACTGATGGAACTAAATATGGCGAGGTGGCTCAACTGGCTAGAGCGTCCGGTTCATACCCGGGAGGTTGAGAGTTCGAGTCTCTCCCTCGCTACTATACAGGCTTGTGGTCACAGATCACAAGTTTTTTTATTTTATAAAAAGAAGAACAGGAGAAAACATATGGAAAATACAAAAAGCAGTACCATCGAAGGAAAGAATGTTGGAAAGAAATGCAGAACACATTATCGCGGCACATTTAACGACGGAACACAGTTTGATTCCTCTTATGACAGAGGAGAGCCATTGGAATTTGTATGCGGTGCAGGGATGATGATCAAAGGATTTGATGCAGCAGTTGCCAGCATGGAGGTCGGACAGACGACAGAGGTTCACCTGATGCCGGAGGAAGCATACGGACAGGCAGATCCGGACGCCATTTTTACAGTGGAACTGGCACAGCTTCCGGGAGCTGAAGAACTCGAAGCCGGACAGCAGGTTTATCTGCAGAATGCAGCCGGACAGCCATTCCCGGTAAAAGTAGTATCAAAGGATGATACTACCATCACATTTGATGCAAACCACGAAATGGCAGGAAAAGAGCTGAATTTTACCATTGAACTGGTTTCTGTCGAGGAGTAAATCGGCAGATTTAGAAACAAAGAAGGGGGCACGGGTGGATGTTAAGACCGAAGATCGGACTGGACTGGGATGATGTAACAGCACCGTTTAACAGTATCGCAATTGCCATGGCAAATGAAAAATATCATATCGATCCGCCGCTTCGGCTCGAGGAGATTGATACCTGGGAAAACCGTGGGCGTACAGGTATTATCAGGGAATTTTACGAGGACGAAGAACTCTATGCACGCCAGCAGGTTCCGGAGAAAAACAAAAAAGCTGTGTACCGCCTGATGGAAATTGCGGATGTTTATTTTATCACTGCGGTAGCACCGGCATTTATGGGAATCCGTGCAAAACAGATTCTTACAGCATTTCCGGAATTCCCGCCGGAGAATATTATTCTGGGCAATGCCAAGAATCTAGTGCAGTTTGATATCATCCTGGATGATGCCATTCATAATGTGCTTGAGACACCGGCCACGTATCCGGTGCTGATGCGTAAGCCGTGGAACTGGAAGATGACAGGACTCCTGTCCGTGAATCAGATGAGTGAATTTGTTTCTCTGGTCAGGCAGATCATCCATGCCTCGCAGACGCGCACGATGGAAATAAAAAATCCATCGGTTCTGGCACTGGTAGGACCGTCCGGTTCCGGAAAAGACGCATTGACCAAAACATTATGTCAGGATCACCGCTTTGTCAATCCGAAAACCTACTGCACCAAGAAAAGCAGCAAGCATCATTATCTGACAAAAGAACAGTTTGCACAGCAGGATTTCTTTGAACGCACCATGTACGCCGGGGTGCATTACGGAACAAAAAAGGAAGATATCCAGGCGGTGCTTGACGATGGCAAGTATGCCGTCATGTCCCTGGATATGTGTGGCGCAATTGCCATGAAGCGGCATTTTCCGACCGCAATTATCTATGTGGCAAAAGATAAAGAAGACATGATTGCGGATATTGTGCAGTCGGATTTCTCTGTCGAGGAGAAAACACTTCGCCTGTTGTCACTGGATGCGGAGAAACGGAATCGGGAGATCTGCGATTTTGTTATTGATAACCGGGATGAACAGGGGAGTGAGCGCATTCTCCAACTTCTGAATTTTTGACAAAGTGACAAAAAGTACTGTAGTAGAATCGGCTATAAGCAAAACTTATAACCAGCTATAAAAATAAAAGACTAACACTTTTCCTACCTCTGTGGTATGATATAACCAGTTCAAACGAAAACCCCACACTTTACCGGATCAGGTAAATGTGATTCCAAAAATAGCAGAAAAAGGAGAGTATTAAAATGAGCAAAAAACATTACGCAGACAGAAATTTAAAATTTGAAACATTACAGTTACACGTAGGACAGGAGCAGGCAGACCCGGTTACCGATGCAAGAGCCGTTCCGATTTATCTGACTTCTTCTTATGTATTCCACAACTGCCAGCATGCTGCTGACCGTTTCGGATTAAAGGATGCCGGAAATATTTACGGACGTCTGACCAATCCGACAGAGGATATCTTCGAGCAGAGAATTGCAGCACTTGAAGGCGGTGTTGCGGCACTTGCGGTAGGTTCGGGAGCAGCCGCATTAACTTATGCATTTCAGGCAGTTGCGCATGCAGGGGATCACATTGTAGCTGCAAAGAATATCTACGGTGGTACCTACAACCTTCTGGCACATACGCTTCCGGATTATGGCATTGAGGCAACATTTGTAGATCCGTTCAACTATGAAGAGATTGAAGCTGCAATTAAGGATAACACCAAAGCCATCGAGATAGAGACACTTGGAAATCCAAACTCTGAAGTGGTTGATATTGAAAAGATCGCAGGAATTGCACACAAGCATGGAATTCCGCTGATTGTTGACAATACATTCGCGACTCCGTATCTGGTCCGCCCGATTGAGCACGGCGCAGATATTGTGGTACATTCTGCTACAAAGTTCATCGGTGGACACGGAACTACCATTGGTGGTGTGATCATCGACAGCGGAAAATTTGACTGGACACAGAGCAGCAAGTGGCCATGGCTGGTAGAGCCAAACGTATCTTACCATGGGGTAAGCTTTGCAAAGGACTGCGCACCGGCAGCATTTGCTACTTATATCCGTGCAATTTTACTGCGTGACACAGGTGCTACCATTTCTCCGGTACACGCATTTATCTTCCTGCAGGGATTAGAGACGCTTTCCCTTCGCGTAGAGCGTCATGTGGAGAATGCATTAAAGGTTGTTAAATACTTAGAGAACCAGCCACAGGTAGAAAAAGTAAACCATCCATCCATTTCCAAAGACCCGGAGCAGCAGGCACTCTACAAGAAGTATTTCCCGAATGGTGGCGGTTCTATCTTTACATTTGAGATCAAGGGTGGTGCAGAAAAAGCACAGGAATTCATCGATAACCTTGAGCTGTTCTCACTGCTTGCAAACGTAGCAGATGTGAAGTCCCTTGCCATTCATCCGGCAAGCACCACACATTCCGAGTGCAATGAGGCAGAACTTTTAGATCAGGGAATCAAGCCAAACACGATCCGTCTTTCTATCGGTACAGAAAATATCGATGATATCATTGAGGATCTGGATGAGGCATTTAAGGCAATTCAGTAGAAAATTCAATAAAAACGTCATTTGTGATAAATCCTTCATTTTACAGGAGACCCCATGGAGAATCAGCATGGGGTCTCTTTTTATGCAAAATGTTCTCATTTTAGAACACGTAAATGCATTGAATTTCGTGAATAACGAGTATACAATTAGTGGTAGCTAATAATAAAATTAAGTATAGATAAAGGAGATTTATTATGTTTGGTTTTGGACAACTGATTGAAGTATTAAAGAAAAGCCCAAAGAAAATTGTATTCACAGAAGGAAGCGATCCTCGTATTCTAGAGGCATCTTCCCGTCTGCTTGCAAGCAACTTTTTACATCCAATCCTTGTAGGCGATCCGGATGAAATCGAAAAGGCAGCAGAGGAGAGCGGATTTAATATCCGTGGGGCAGAGATCGTTGATCCAAAGAAATTTGACCGTATGGATGAGATGGTAGATCTGTTCTGTGAATTAAGAAAGAGCAAGGGAGTAACACCGGAGCAGGCAAGAGGCATTCTTTCCCAGGCAAACTACTTTGGTACCATGCTTGTAAAGATGGGCATTGCGGATGCACTGCTTGGCGGAGCTACATACTCTACGGCAGATACCGTTCGTCCGGCACTTCAGCTGATTAAGACAAAACCTGGCAACAGCATCGTATCTTCCTGCTTTATTCTGGTTCGTCCGTCTGCGACAGGTGAGAACGAGGTTCTTGCAATGTCTGACTGTGCGATCAACATCCATCCGACCGAGGATGAACTCGTAGAGATCGCCGGTGAGTCAGCTGCCTGTGCAAGAATTTTCGGTGTAGATCCGAAGGTTGCATTTTTAAGCTACTCTACACTTGGTTCCGGAAAGGGCGAGGATGTAGATAAGATGCGCAATGCAGCACATAAGGCACGTGAGAAATACCCGGATCTTCCAATCGAGGGAGAATTACAGTTTGATGCAGCGGTATCACCAAGAGTTGCAAGAACAAAGTGCCCGGATTCTTCAGTTGCCGGACATGCAAATACCTTTATTTTCCCGGATATCAATGCCGGAAATATCGGATACAAGATTGCACAGAGACTTGGTAATTTCGAAGCTTACGGTCCGATTTTGTTAGGTCTGAATGCGCCAATCAATGATCTGTCCCGTGGATGTAATGCATCAGAAGTATATTCCATGGCAATCATTACAGCAGCACTTGCATAGTTGAAAACTGATGTGATATTTCGTTCGGGGACTGTTTGATACAGCCCCCGAATTTGTGTTATAATAAAACAGGCTTGAAGCCTGTGAAGGTCATCAGGCTTTGTCTGGTGGCATGTTATCATTAGAATTTATAAGGAAGCTGTTTGCAGGGGGAACTGGAATCAGCAACATCATAAAAAGACAGGAGAAGAAAAATGCGTGTAGGAATGGGTTATGATGTACACAAACTGGTGGAGGGACGGCCACTGATTCTCGGAGGTGTGGAGATTCCGCATACACTGGGACTGCTCGGACATTCGGATGCGGATGTGCTTGTGCATGCAATCATGGATGCACTGCTTGGTGCTGCGGCACTTGGGGATATCGGAAAACATTTTCCGGATACCGATCCGCAGTATAAGGGAATTTCCAGCATGAAACTGCTCGAACATGTGCGTCTTTTACTGGAAAAGAATGGTTATGTGGTAGAAAATATTGATGCGACAGTGATTGCACAGAAGCCAAAGCTGCGTCCGTATATTGCGCAGATGGAGGAGAATATTGCAAAGACCCTTGGCATTGCAAAAGAGCAGATCAATATCAAGGCAACGACCGAGGAAGGACTTGGGTTTACCGGAACAGAAGAAGGAATTTCGTCACAGGCAATCTGTATGCTGAACGGATTTTATGAGAGCAGTATGGTTGTCGGGGGCGGGAGTAAATGTGCAGGATGTCCCGGGTGCAGCAGATCATAGATAAGACGTGACTTTTGCCGGAAAATATTGTACACTTAAAATATATAAGAAGAAACAGATGGAAGGACAGACACAATGGAGAATCAATTTCGCTTTTACAATACACTGACAAGAAAGATTGAGACAGTGATACCGCACGAAGATGGCAAAATCAAAATGTATACCTGTGGACCGACCGTTTATCATTTTGCGCATATCGGGAATCTGCGTACCTATATCATGGAGGATATTCTTGTGCGTGGACTTTCCTATGTGGGGTATGATGTAAAGCGCGTCATGAATATCACGGACGTGGGACACCTTTCTTCCGATGCGGATACGGGGGAAGACAAAATGTTAAAAGGTGCTAAGCGTGAGCACAAGACCGTTATGGAAGTGGCAAAATTTTATGCAGATGCATTTTTTGAGGATTGCAGGAAATTAAATATCAAAAAAGCGGATGTGGTAGAACCTGCAACCCATTGCATTCCGGAATTTATTCACATGATCGAGGTACTTCTTAAAAAGGGATATGCTTATCAGGCCGGTGGAAATGTTTATTTTGATACCAGCAGACTGGAGGATTATTTTGTATTTTCTTCCGCAGTCGAAAAGGAACAGCTGCAGGTCGGCGTGCGTGACGATGTGGAGGAAGATGAAAATAAACGGAATAAAAACGATTTTGTTCTCTGGTTTACAAAATCCAAATTCGAGGATCAGGCATTGAAGTGGGACAGCCCGTGGGGTGTTGGATATCCGGGATGGCATATTGAGTGCTCCTGCATCGGAATCAAACATCTGGGGGAGTATATGGATATTCACTGTGGCGGAGTAGATAATATTTTTCCACACCATACAAACGAGATTGCACAGTCCGAAAGCTATCTGGGACACAAATGGTGCCCGTACTGGTTCCATGTAAACCACCTGAATGACCAGACCGGAAAAATGAGTAAGTCCAAGGGCGATTTCCTGACGGTATCTCTATTGGAGAGCAAAGGGTACGATCCTCTGGCATACCGTATGTTCTGTCTGCAGTCTCATTATCGTAAGCCACTCGTATTTTCTTATGACAATCTGGACAACGTAGAGAGTGCATACGAAAAATTAGTAAAAAAGATTGCCACCTTCAAAGATGAGGGGGAGATGGAGCAGGAAGCATTTGAAGCATTCCGTAAAAAGTTTGCAGATGCAATCCGTGATGATCTGAATACTTCCATGGCACTGACCATCGTCTATGACGTGGTAAAGGCAGATATCAGTGAAAAGACAAAGCTGGCACTGCTGAATGATTTTGACCAGGTGCTGGCACTGAATCTGACAACTGCAGGTCAGGAGAGACTGGACGCGGGAACGAGCGTGGATGCAGAACTGGAACAGTTCATCAATGAAAAGATTGCGGAGCGTGCCGGGGCAAAGAAAGCGAAAGATTTTGCCCGTGCAGATGCAATCCGCGACGAGCTTCTTGCACGGGGCATCACCATCAAAGATACCCGCGAAGGTGTCGTATGGGAGCGCAATGCATGAGTGAAGGAATTGACGCATACATCAAGAAAAAATTTGAGGTTCCGGATGTCGATATCCGGACCTATTCCCCACTGACACTGGCTTATATCGGGGATGGTGTTTTTGATCTGGTGATCCGGTCGGTTGTTGTGGGCAAGGGAAATACCCGTCCCAACCAGCTGCATCACCGGACGAGTCAGATTGTAAAAGCACATACGCAGGCAGTTATCATACAATATCTTGAACCGATGCTTACGGAGGAAGAAGCGGACATCTATCGCAGAGGACGCAATGCCAAGTCGGCAACCATGGCAAAAAATGCAACGATGGCGGATTACCGTAAGGCAACGGGGCTGGAGGCACTGGTGGGATATCTGTATCTGACGGACCGGTTCGACCGGCTGGTTTCATTGATTAAGGAAGCAGCAGATGGTTTGCATCTGCGTTTATAAGGTAAAAAATTATGGAAGACGAAAAGAAAACATTTACCGGAATGAAAGAAAATCATATTGAAGGACGCAACGCTGTCCTTGAGGCATTTCGTTCTGGCAGGACAATCGATAAATTATATGTTCTGGACGGCTGTCAGGATGGACCGGTCAGATCCATTACCAGAGAGGCAAGAAAGCACGATACAATCGTCAATTATGTGACAAAAGAACGCCTCGATCAGATTTCTGAGACAGGAAAGCACCAGGGTGTGATTGCTGTCAGTGCAGCATATGATTATGCCAGGGTGGAAGATATTCTGGCACTTGCAGAAAAAAAGGGAGAACCACCGTTTATCCTGATTTTAGACGGAATCGAAGATCCACATAATCTGGGGGCAATTATCCGTACCGCCAATCAGGCAGGGGCACATGGTGTAATCATTCCAAAACGCCGTGCCGTAGGACTGACACCGACCGTCGCACGTACATCGGCAGGTGCGGTTAATTATGTACCGGTAGCAAAAGTGACAAATATCTCCAATACCATGAAAGAACTCAAAGACCGCGGTATGTGGTTTGTGTGTGCGGATATGGATGGAACCTTAATGTACGATATGGATCTGACCGGACCGATCGGTCTGGTGATCGGAAATGAGGGAGATGGAGTCAGTCCACTCGTAAAGAAAAACTGTGATATGGTGGCTTCCATTCCAATGAAGGGAGATATTGATTCCTTAAATGCATCGGTGGCTGCAGGAGTTCTCTCGTATGAGATTGTGCGTCAGAGGATGAAGAAGGGATAAGAAAAGAATGAAGTATGATGCTTGTACGGATGAGGAATTGATTGAAAGACTCCGGCAGGGAGAAACAGAGATCACGGACTATATTCTCGAAAAATATAAGCCGCTTGTCCGCAAATATGCCAATGCCATGTATCTGATCGGAGGAGAAACCGATGATCTGATTCAGGAAGGCATGATTGGATTGTTTAAGGCCATCCGGGATTTTTGTCTGGACAAAGACAGCAGTTTTTTTCATTTTGCAGGGTTGTGTATTCACCGTCAGCTGTATTCTGCAATAGAGGCATCCAACAGAAAAAAGCATCAGCCTTTGAATTCCTATTTATCTTTTTTTGAGCAGGGGGCAGAAGGCAGTATTGGGTTTACCAGCAGCCCGGAGCAGCTGGTGATCGAACAGGAAGTGTCCAGGGATTTGTGGAACCGGGTGAACAGCCGGTTAAGTCCGATGGAAAAACAGGTGTTGCAATTTTATCTGGACGGAAATAACTATATGCAGATCGCAGGGCTGATGAAGAAAAGCCCGAAATCTGTCGACAATGCATTACAGAGAATACGTCAAAAGATCAGGCAGATGAATCATCTGGAGGAAAGAGGGTGAGCGTATGAAGTTTTCAAAAATTGGAAAACATACCATTCGTTGTGTAATATCAGAACAGGAAATTCAGGATCTGGGATACACCATTGAGGAAATTATGAGCAATGGAGAGCGGACGCAGGAATTTATGAACCAGATTTTTGATATGGCAGAACAGAGTTTTGAGACAAAATTTGAACTGGGCATCAAGACAGTGCGTGCTGATTTTATGTCAGACCATACGCTGGCACTTACGTTTTCGGAGCATCCGGGATCGGATGAAATGATGGAGCATCTGAAAGATATTGTCAATGGACTGATGAATGCAATTCCACAGCAGAAGTGGGCACAGATTAATGAAGCACGGCAAAACGAGGAAAATCCGGATCAGGTTCCTGTTTATGCCACGATAGTGTTTGCGGATTTTGATAGGCTGCTCCGTTATGCAAAAAACATTATGCCACCGGATCTGCCTACGGGTCAGCTTTATAAATACGAGGATCGCTATATGCTGATCCTTACATTTTCCGGTATGGAAGAGGGCAGTTTAAGGAGACTCTCGAATCTGACGGATGAATATGCACAGGATATTCTTGTCGGAGCGGAGCGGAAAGCGTTCATACAGGAACACGGCATCTGTATTTTGAAAAATGATGCCCTGCAGCAACTCCGGCAATTGTAAAAGAACTGTATTTTGTCAGAAAATAAGAATAGACGATTGTAAAAACAAGAAATAGAAAAGGAGCATCCATATACGGTGCTCCTTTTTTAATACGATAAGATTTATCCTAATACTTTTCGGATGGACTCTAATACACGGTCTGCCTGAAACGGCTTAACAATGAAATCCTTTGCGCCGGACTGGATTGCCTCAATAACCATGGACTGCTGTCCCATTGCAGAACACATAACGCATGTAGCGTTTGGATCAGCTGCTTTGATCTCCTTGAGTGCCTGAATACCGTCTTTGTTTGGCATCGTGATGTCAAGAGTAACCAGATCTGGTTTCAACTCGTTATACTTTGCAACGGCCTCTACACCGTCTGCTGCTTCACCAGCGATCTCAAATCCGCCTTTTGTCAGAATGTCCTTGAGCATCATTCGCATGAATGCTGCATCATCAACGATTAATATCTTTGCCATTTATATATCCTCCTGTTTTAAAATCTGTTTTACTATGCTGATAGGGTATAACTGTATCAGCTCGCTATCGATCAAGTCTTCCACGGTCAGGCGAAAAGTGACCTTGACGATATCCGTTCCATTACATAGTTCATCCGGAATCTCGAAAGTCTTGCGATCCTTTGAATTGATAAGCGGAAATCCAATATCCGTCGGTCTGGATAACAGTGACGCCATAGATGTGGCAATGGATCCACACATCTGGTTCATGGCTTCTGCAATTGCTGATAACGTGAGATCATCGAGCTGCAGATTGGAAAGATTACGACCGTCACCGCCCATCATAAGACTTGCAATGACCAGCGCATCCTGAACATCCAGGACCATAAGATTTGTCCCGTCTAAGCCGCTTGTATATGGAACCTTGACCAGAATATGGTTGTCACTTTCCAACGTGTTTTCTTTGTCCAGTACTTCTACAAGCGGAGTGGTAATGTTTGTTGAACGGTTGATGATCATACTGAGGGCGGTAGCCGCAGTACCTGTACAGATATTTGCAACTTCACCGATGATATCAGCCTGTTCTTTCGTGATATTCTCCATAGAATTTCCTCCATAGTACCTATTACTACATTTGATTATAGCAAATTTTAGCACATAAAGAAAGAAAATCTTTGCTTTTTTTCACTTCTCATTGGTATCATAACACAGATGTGGTAAAATTGGAATAACAAAACATGGAATAACCGTAGAAAGGAGAAAAAATGGGAGATAACGAATATCAGGAAGCACTCAAACTTGGAAAAAAAGAATATAAGGCATGCGTTTCGCAGGGGCGCTTTCCCTATCTGCCGGTTCTGGATGATATTTTATCCAGAGAAAATATCCAGACGGAACAGAATATGGGGCTGATGCAGATACCATTGGATTTTGTGGTTGGTACGGCGACGAAAGGAAGAACGTATTCTTTTGCAGCCAATTTTATGCCGATCCTCGATGCGGATACAGAGTTTGCATGCAAATGGATTGCGCTGTCCGATGCACAGGTAAACGAAGGTATCCGGGATCCGATTGTTGCTTATGAATATATGAACCGTTATTATGTGGTGGAGGGAAACAAGCGTGTCAGTGTACTGAAGTATTTTAAGGCAGATTCCATTGTCGCCAACGTGACACGTAAGATTCCAAAGTATTCCGAGGATGAGGACGTAAAATTATATTATGAATATATGAAGTTTAATCAGATTTCGGGATTGAACAATATCGAATTTTCCAAAATCGGTATGGTGGATAAACTGCTTGCACTGATGGGATCCACTGCCATATGGGATGCGGATACCCGAATGGAATTTAACAGTCTGGTCAATCATTTCACAAAGGCATATGAGTTCCGCGGAGGGCGCAAGCTTCCGATCCGGGTGGGGGATGCGCTGACTGCATTTATCAATGTATACGGTTACCATACGGTTCTTGGCATGTCGGATGATGAGCTGAGTTTAAATATTGTGAAATGCTGGAATGAGTTTGTCATGCTCACAGAGAAACAGAGTGTTGGTCTGGTCATGGATCCGCTGGCGGCAGAAGAGCGTAAGGGAAGAAACATCTTCAGTTACTTTATGCCATCGTCAGCAAAGAAATTTACCGTGGCATTCCTGTATCCAAAATCACCGGATACATCCGACTGGATTTATGCGCATGACCTTGGGCGCAATTATCTGGAAGAGACGTTCCCGGATCAGATGAAGACCATCTGTGTCAATGATGTGACGGAGGAACGCACGGAGCAGGTGCTGAATGACGTGATCCGTCAGGGGGCAGATATCATATTTGAGGTGGCACCGCAGATGATGAAAGACAGTCTGAAAGTGGCTGTGGATCATCCGGATGTAAAGATTTTAAACTGCAGTCTGAATACTTCGCATAAGTATATCCGCACGTACTATGCCCGGATGTATGAAGCAAAATTCCTTTCGGGAATGATTGCGGGTGCACTGGCAGAAAATGACAGGATTGCATATATTGCAGATTACCCGATATACGGAATGATCGCAAATATTAATGCCTTTGCGCTGGGAGCAAGTTTTACCAATCCACGGGCAAGGATTTATCTTGCATGGTCCACCAGTGAAAATTATGACAGGGAACGGTTCTTAAAGGACAACAATATTCAGGTGGTATCGGATCAGGATATGATTACACCGCGCGATCCGGGCAGGCAGTTTGGGCTGTATGAGTGTTCGGAGGATGGAAGGAAACTGAATCTGGTGATGCCACTCTGGAACTGGGGTGTATTCTATGAAAAAATGATCCAGAGTATTCTTGCGGGATCTTACCAGTCGGAAGAAAATTCTGAGGGCAGGGCACTCAACTACTGGTGGGGAATGTCTGCGGGTGTGATTGACCTGATCTGTTCGAAGAATGTACCGACCGGGGTCAAGCGTCTGGTGGATCACTTAAAGAGTGATATTAAAAAGGGAGATATTGTGCCGTTTTACGGAGAAATCCGTGCACAGGACGGGACACTCAAAAACAAGAAGGATAAAGCCATGAAACCGGAAGCCATCATGGAGATGGACTGGCTGACAGATAATGTCATTGGGGAGATACCGACAATGGGAGAATTACGTGCAGAGGCACGTCCGGTTGTCCAGATAAAAGGTGTAGAGGAAAAAATGAAATAATGAAGATACTAGTAATAGCAGATGAAGAATCTCAGAAAATCTGGGATTTCTTTCGAAAAGAAGACTATGCGGATATTGACCTGGTAATTTCCTGTGGTGACCTGAAAGCAGATTATCTGTCATTTATCGCAACGATGATTGCAGTTCCGGTATTGTATGTGCATGGAAACCATGATGATAAGTACGAAAGAAAGCCACCGGAGGGATGTATCTGTATTGAAGATACCGTGTATATGTTTCATGGGATAAGGATTCTCGGACTGGGAGGATCTTACCGTTATAAACCAGGGGTGAACCAGTATACGGAAGTGCAGATGGAACGCCGCATCCGGAGACTTTTCTGGAAAATACACCGAAAAAGGGGCATTGATATTTTGGTGACACATGCCCCGGCAGGCGGTATGCATGATGGGGAAGATCTCTGCCATAAAGGGTTTGATGCATTTTATCGTGTGATTAACAAATACCATCCGAAATATTTTGTACATGGACATATGCATATGAATTATGGAAGGGATATTCCGCGGGAGGATTTCATCGGAGATACCAAAGTGATCAATGCATATGAGAGATATGTAATTGAAATTTAAAAATTGTCTGATAACCACGCGTTATACTGTCAGGCTTTGCACTGCGGTGCAAATGATTGCATGATTACAGCCCTGACCCATAGGGGCATGTTTTCCAGGCTGTAATCATTGCGGATCACATCAGGGGAAAACGGCAACACGCTGGGAACTGTAATTTGATAAAATAATTAAAAAATTCTTGACAATTTAGAAAATACCATGTATGATGTAGGAGTTGACGCGGTCAACGAGATGCTGATGTGGCTCAGAGGTAGAGCACTTCCTTGGTAAGGAAGGGGTCACGGGTTCAATTCCCGTCATCAGCTCGCTTCATAAAACGGTGGAATCCTTTGGGGTTCTGCCGTTTTGCAATTTTTCAGATATTTTAAAGGAGGTTTTGCAGATGGAATCAATGAAGGATTATGAAAAGGAGCTGGAACGTTCTTTCCGCACGATTAACGAAGGAGATATTGTCAGTGGAGCTGTGGTAGCAGTAACCGATGAAGAAGTGACACTTGACCTGAATTATTATGCACCGGGAATTATCAAAATTGAAAATTTGAGCAATGATCCGGATTTTCATGCGAAGGAAGAATTACAGCCGGGAGACATCATCGAGGCAACGGTTGTGCGTACAGATGACGGACACGGAAACATCGAATTGTCGAAAAAGGAAGCAAACGAAGTGCTTGCCTGGGATAAACTCCGGGAGATGATGGAGCAGCAGACGGTTGTGACTGTCCGGATCAAAGAGAGTGTGCCGAGTGGTGTGGTTGCATTCTTAGAAGGAATCCGTGCATTCATTCCGGCATCCCAGTTGTCCGCAGATTATGTGGAAGACACGGATGCATGGATCGGAAAAGATGTGCGTGTCGTTGTGATTACCGTAGATCCTGAGAAGAATAAACTGGTATTGTCCGGAAAAGTTGTGGCAAGACAGGAGCGCGAGGAAGAAAGAAATCACCGGATTGCCATGCTTGTGCCTGGATCTGTGGTAGAGGGAACCGTAGAATCCATTATGCCATACGGAGCATTCATCAATATCGGGAATGGCATCAGCGGTCTGGTTCATATTTCACAGATCAGCCAGAAGCGGATCTCTTCCGTTCATGAAGTTTTAAAAGAGGGACAGAAAGTAAAGGCGAAGATTTTAAATACCAACGATGGAAAAGTCAGCCTGAGCATGAAAGCGCTGGAAGATATTATGGAAAAGCCGCAGGAGGAAGAAGAGGCAGAGGCAATCGAGTACAGCTCAAATGAAACGGCCGGAACAAGTCTTGGAGATCTTCTTTCCAGATTCAAATTATAATCAAATTTTCTTTAGACAGTAAAGAACCCGTGAAGATGAACAGCAGACTGTTCATCTTCACGGGTTCTTTTTAGAAATTAAGCGTTGGAATTCTGATAATAACCAAGCACTTTTTTGACATAATTCTGTGTTTCCTTAAACGGTGGAATACCACCGTACTTGTCGACATTTCCACCACCGGCATTGTATGCGGCAAGCGCAAGGGAAACATCTCCGTTGTATTTCTTTAAGTTCTGCGCCATCAGTTTGGCACCACCCATAATATTTTGCTGTGCATCGTATACATTTGTGACACCAAGTCCTTTTGCGGTGGACGGCATCAGCTGCATGACACCCATGGCACCGGCAGAGCTGGTTGCGGATGGATTGAAATTGGATTCCTGCCTGGCAATGGCTTTGAGCAGGTTGATATCCACACCGTATGTTTCAGAAGCTTCTTTGAAATATTCTTCGAGGTTCTCCGGAGAAGAAACACTGCCGGAGGAGGTGGTACTATTTGTTGCAGAAGAACTGGAAATTGCCGGGGTATCCGTGACCGGAGACGTATCAACCGGTGCATCGGTCTGCGGGGTAAATCCAAGGATCTGCTGTACCGTATCCAGGGAAACGGCACCACTGTTGCTGGCGGCAAGCAGTGCGTCCACTGCCATGGCCTGTACGCTGCGCTCAGCGGAAGCCAGACATTCCTTAAATGTGGTGACGGCTTCATCCGTATTTTTCGGTGTCTGTATATTGGCAGAAGCTGCTTCCTGCAGCCTGGCTGTCTGTGTCTGATCAATATAAGGTAAAACTGTTACACCCATGATGTTCCTCATCTTTCGTTCGCTTAATCTAACATTCGATCATGCATATCATATCATAATCTGTGGAAAAATAAAAGGAAAAGGCGAAAATTGCTTGAATTTGTAAAAGAGTTGTTGTAGCATAACATCAGACGAAAAAGTGTAGATAAAGGAGCCAGATTATGGAGAAAAAGCCGTTTGTAACAAAGAGTCAGGTGGAGGAGATCGTCAAAACATACCCGACACCGTTTCATTTATATGATGAAAAAGGCATTCGTGAGAATGCAAAAAAAGTAAAGGAAGCTTTTGCATGGAATCCGGGATTCCGCGAGTATTTTGCAGTGAAAGCAACCCCAAACCCGTATATTTTAAAAATTTTACAGGAATATGATATGGGATGTGACTGTTCCTCTTACACAGAACTGATGCTTGCAAAGTCCTGTGGGTTTGACGGAAAGCATATTATGTTTTCTTCAAATGATACGCCGGCAGAGGAATTTGCCTATGCGGATGAACTCGGGGCAATCATCAATCTGGATGATTTCACCCATATTGATTTCTTAGAAGAAACGATCGGTCATATTCCGGAGACCATCAGCTGCCGTTACAATCCGGGTGGAGTATTTGAACTGAGCAACGGAATCATGGACAACCCTGGAGATTCCAAATACGGCATGACAAAGGATCAGCTCATCGAAGCGTTTAAGATTTTAAAGGATAAGGGAGCAAAGCATTTCGGTGTCCATGCATTTCTTGCCAGCAATACCGTCACAAACGAATACTATCCGAAGCTTGCAGGAGAACTGTTTGAACTGATCGTGGAATTAAACGAAAAGACCGGATGTGATATCAGATTCGTAAATCTCTCCGGTGGTGTGGGAATCCCTTATACACCGGACAAGGAGCCGAATGATATCGCTGTCATCGGAGAAGGTGTGCACAAAAAGTTCGATGAGATTTTAGTTCCGGCAGGGCTTGGGGATGTATCCATTTACACCGAGATGGGACGTTTCATGCTCGGACCTTACGGATGTCTTGTGACGAAGGCCATTCATGAGAAACATATCTACAAAGAGTATATTGGTGTGGATGCATGTGCAGCAAACCTGATGCGTCCGGCTATTTACGGGGCATATCATCACATTACGGTTCTCGGAAAAGAAAATGCACCATGCGATCACGTGTATGATGTGACAGGAAGTCTTTGCGAGAACTGCGATAAGTTCGCGGTTGACCGGAAACTGCCAGAGATCGACATGGGAGATTATCTTGTGATCCACGATACCGGAGCACATGGATTTTCCATGGGATATAATTACAATGGACGTCTTCGTTCGGCAGAATTACTGCTCAAAGAAGATGGAAGTGTGAAGATGATCCGCCGTGCAGAGACACCGGAAGATTACTTTGCAACGTTTGACTGTTTTGATGATATCAGGATTACAAAATAAAAGAGTTAGGATGTACAGGTAAAATAATGGAGGACGCAATCCCGGGGGAACGGGATGCGTCCTCTGTTGGTTTAAGAAAACGATGTGCCGCAAAAAGAAAGACCTCAGATTTCCGATTGGAAACCTGAGGTCTTTTATATGCCGGCAGTGGGACTTGAACCCACACGATGTTGCCATCAACAGATTTTGAGTCTGCCTCGTCTGCCAATTCCGACATGCCGGCGCGAACAAATATTATATTAACATATGAAAGACGCATTTGCAAGCCTTTTTATGATTTCGGGAATAGGACTTTTGGTTCATTGACAGAAGTTATCATATATGATAACTTTAGAATACATGAGCACGATTTATAAAGGTGTAAGGGGGCGGATATGCAGGAACATAATCACGCCAGACAGGAAATTGCAGCCCAGCTTCGGCAGGTGCGAAAGGAGCAGGGGATGACACAGGAACGGCTCGCAGAAAAAGTCGGTACCAGAAAGTCAAATATTTCCCGTCTGGAGAGCGGGAGATATAATCCGAGTCTGGACTTTCTGGAAAAAGTTGCAGGAGGACTTGGCAGGGAGATTGAGGTAAAAGTCACGTGAGGAGGAAGATGCAAAAAGCATGACGATGAAACTTGGAAATTATAAGGATAACGACGTGGAACTGTGCCGTACCACCAATTCCAGAGTGAGTACACATACGGCGGAGGCACTGCTTGAACAGCACATTCCATTTACAAAGAACAGTAAAAAGATTCCTTTTTTCAAGAGGGAAATCTACCAGGGGGCAGATACCCTCTGGGTGATCACCATCAATCCACGCAGATACGGGCAGGCACGCCGCGTGATCGATGGTATGGATCGTGCATACCGGGAGCATCTGGTGTTATCCAATTACTAGAATGAAATTATGATAAAAATGTGAAATGCGTTTTAAAAGCAGAATGAGTGTGGTAAAATTCTATTCAGATAAAATCGTATGAAAAGCGATGGAAATGGAAGGAATGGAAGGAGCCATACTCATTTTTATGTTAGGAAACATGGAGCAGACAGTCGCACGTAAGCAGACAAAAAGGGAGAAAAACAACACACAAAAACGGACAGAAGGGTGGAAACAGAAGGGCATATGGCTGTTTTGGTATGCCGTGGTTCCGGTGTTTGCTTTTTACCTGATGGAATGTTATGAACACAATCCATTTGCGGAAGTGCGTGTGGAAGCACAGCTTTTTAATATTTTTTTGTTTGAGCTGATCGGATGGATGTTATATTTTCTGACCGGAAGAATGTGTTTTGCGTCCAGAGTGCTGTACGGACTTGCTGTGGCGTTTGGAATTACCAATCATTATGTGATGAAATTCCGTTCCACACCGTTTGTTCCGTGGGATCTGTTTTCGGCTGGAACAGCAGCCAGTGTGGCTGGAAACTATGATTTTACACCGGACCGGCGCATGGTGATTGTTACACTTGTTTTTATTGCATTATTTGTGCTGACCCGCCTTTTTAAAAAAGGCCCGCGTTTTTCCTGGAAAATAAGGCTGGGGAGTATCGTACTGGTGGGACTGGTATTGTGTACATTTGTCAATGCCCTGCAGCAGGAATCGTTTCAGACAAAACATTATCTGTATCCGTTTCTGTTCACACCGGCATATATGACAAAAGTAAATGGCATGGCGGTAACCTTTGCCATGGATCTTGCCTATGTGGCAGTGGAGCGTCCGGCAGGATACGATGCGGATGAAGCAAAAGAGACGCTGGCGAAATACGAAACGAAAACAACAGAAACCGACACACAGGATCTGCCCAACATCATTGTCATCATGGATGAGGCATTTTCGGATTTAAAAGTGCTGGGACCGTTAGAAACCAATGAGGATTACATGCCGTTTATGCACCGGATGCAGCAGGGGGAGAAAAACACGGTCACGGGATATGTCCAGACATCTGTGTGTGGGGGAAACACTGCGGATTCGGAATTTGAATTTCTGACAGGCAATACGATGGCATTCCTTCCGAACGGAAGTATTCCGTATCAGCAGTACATCAAGAGCAGGACACCGTCTTTAGCAGGTTATCTGAAATCCTTAGGATATGCGACCTATGCACAGCATCCGTATCAGGCCAGCGGATGGAACCGGGATAAAGTGTATCCTCTGCTTGGATTTGACAATCTGGATTTTATGGAAGATTACAGGGATGTCTCCTATGTGCGCAATTATATCAGCGATGCATCGGATATGGAGCACATTATAGATACTTATGAGAAAAACAAAGCCTCCGGCAAACCGGCCTTTATTTTCAATGTGACGATGCAGAATCATGGCGGATATACCGATACCTATATGAATCTGACGAATGATATCCAGTCACAGTATGCCAGCGAACCGCTCAATCAGTACCTGACACTGATCCACAAGACCGATCAGGCACTCGAAAATCTGATTGATTATTTTTCCAAAGTGGATGACAGGACGATCATCGTATTTTTCGGGGATCATCAGCCGAATGATACAGTGGCTTCTGTCGTGGAAAACGGGGCACAGGCAGAGACACAAAAACGTTATCTCGTACCTTATCTGGTGTGGAGTAATTATGGGATCGAGGGAGCGAAAGATAAAAATACGAGTCTGAATTATCTTGCGGCGCAGGTACTTACCGCAGCAGGAGTGCCAACGAATGCATACCAGAATTACCTCTTAAGTCTGAGCAAAACTTACCCGGTGATCTCAGAAGCGGGGCAGACAAAAGGGATCGGAGCCGATGAAAAACAGCTTCAGACTTACAAGAAGCTTCAGTATTATCAGTTGTTTGAAAAAAACAAGGAAAAGGATGAGTAAGAACATGAAAAAAATGATTTCGCGGATGGTGTCGCACCGGTCATTTCCTTATGTGATGGCATTTCTTATGCCATTTATAATCTGTGTGGTCATCTGTATCGGAAACGGGGTATATCCTTTCGGGGATAACTGTATTCTGCATATCGATATGTATCATCAGTATTGTCCGTTTTTTACAGAGTTTCTTCATAAATTAAGAACCGGCGGAAGTCTGCAGTATTCCTGGAACCTGGGACTGGGATCGGATTTTGTTTCCCTGTATGCCTATTATCTGGCGAGTCCGCTTAATTTCCTGATCGTGCTCTGCCCGAAACATTATGTGATCGAGTTTATGACGATACTGGTGCTGGCAAAGATTGCCCTGTGCGGACTGACTTTTTTCTTATTCTTAAAATATCATTTTCATCTGATTGGAAAAGACTCAAAACTCCATAAAAATCAGGTGATTCCGGCACTTGTATGTTCTACGGCATATGCATTGTCCGGATTTGTGGCAGCCTACAGCTGGGATATCATGTGGATGGACTGCATCCTTCTTTTTCCTCTGATCATGGTGGGACTGGAAAAACTGGTACGGGAGCAGAAACCGGGACTGTATTTTGTGACACTTGCATTGTCGGTGTTTGCAAATTATTACATTTCCATCATGATCTGTATCTTTCTGGTGTTTTATTTTATTCTTCTCTTTTTTACGCAGAAAGGAGGAAAACTGAAAGCATTTTTACGGTTTGCATGGTATTCCCTGCTGGCAGGGTCTGTCTCGATGGTACTGCTATTGCCGGAGATCGCCGTGCTTTCTGCTTCCGGGTCTGCTGAAGACAGCTTTCCGAAAACGCTGGAGTGGTATTTTTCTGTTATTGCGGAGCTGGGGCGTGCGGCAGCCGTCACTACAAGTTATACGGGAAATGATCACTGGCCGAATCTGTATGCCGGGGCATTTACCCTGGTACTGGTATGGCTGTATGTGCTGAACCGCAGAATCTCCTGGAAGGAAAAAGTTCCGCGTATGCTGATGCTTGTCTTTTTCCTTGTGAGCTTTGCGGATAATCAGCTGGATTATATCTGGCATGGTATGCATTTTCCGCAGGCGTTGCCGGGCAGACAGTCGTTCCTTTATATTTTTATGCTTCTGGTCATGGGATTTGCAACGATCCGCAAATGGAAAGGAACCAGGCGCTGGCATATCATTATAGCAGTGCTTGCCGCACTGACACTGATGGTTCTCTCCGGATATTACGGGGATGAACTGGTGACGGAGTACATGGCAGTTGTGATTACCATGCTGTTTATCCTAGTTTATGGAATCCTGCTTCTTTTGCTTAAAATTGCCCCGAAGAAAATGCGGATAGCCCTGCGGGAAGCTGCCTTTTGTGTTGCCATTGCAGAACTGGCTGTCAATATGGCGGTAACCGGGCTTGGCGTTACCAGCCGCGTGGCATATACGGATAAACAGGGGTACTACGAAGATCTGCTGCAACAGGCAAAAGAGGATAACGGAAATGACGGATTTTACCGGGTGGAGGACAGCGGGCGAAAAACCAAAAACGATGACAGCCTGTACGGATACCGTTCTGCAACCATATTTTCTTCCCTGATGAATCTGGATGTCAGCCATCTCTTCCAGAGCCTGTATATGGAGGGGGGAAAAAATTTCTACTGTTACAATGGTGCTTCTCCGCTTCCGTCAGCTATGTTTTCTGTGAAATATATGCTTTCCTCTAATCCGGTGGATGAAAGTCCACTGCGGACACTTGTGGGAAGCAGCAATGGAAATTATCTTTATCGGAATAACTACTGCCTGCCACTTGGCTATATGATGAGCGAGAAGGCAATAAAAGGCTGGGAATCTTCCATGCTTGATCGGATCGGTTCCCTGAATTCCCTGGCACAGCAGCTGGGAGCAAAAGGAGATATGCTTTATCCGGCAGCCTGTACACAGTCGCAGGCAGCCGGGGATACGACAATTGATATATCTGAGGATGGATATTATTACGCAGATTATGTAACCTGTAATGCAGATTCCCTGACGGTATCAAGAGATGACGGATGGACGCAGCAGTATGGAAAGACCACACATCGCTATCTGCTGGATCTGGGAGAGTGCAAAGCCGGAACAAAGGTCCATATTACCAATCTCAATGCAGAAACGATCGAATACCATGTGTACCGCCTGAATTTCAAGGCCATGTGCACTGCATATGAGACGCTCAGCGAACAGACCATGTCACTCGAAAAAATGACAGATCGCAGGATCGTTGGAAGTATCGATGTCAGGCAGGCGGGAAGACTGATTCTGTCAGTGCCGGCAGATGAGGGCTGGAGTCTGTATGTAGACGGTAAAAAGACGAAAATAAAGCCTTTCGCGGATGCACTCATTGGTGTACACTTAAAAGAAGGAACGCATAAGATCGAGCTGCGTTATACCACACCGGGCGTACAGATCGGAGCTGTCATCAGCATAGCAGCACTTTTATTATTCCTGTTTAGTATGTGGATAAGATATAAGATAAGGGGGAAATATGGGGAAAAAATGCATCAGCATCGTCGTACCGATGTACAATGAGCAGGAATCTCTGCAGATTTTGTACCGGGAATTAAACCGCGTGACACGGGAAATGGGCGATTATGATTTTGAATATTTATTTGTCAATGACGGATCGAAGGATGCAACACTGCAAAAGATCCGGGAACTTGCAGCAGAAGATGAGCGCGTGCACTATCTTTCTTTTTCCCGCAATTTTGGAAAAGAAGCGGCGCTGCTGGCAGGATTGTCCTATGCAAAGGGGGATTATGTGACGACGATGGATGCGGATCTGCAGGATCCGCCCACTCTTTTGCCACAGATGGCTGCGATGTTAGAAGCCGGAGACTGTGACAATGTGGCAACCCGGCGGGTGAACCGGCAGGGAGAGCCGAAGATCCGTTCGTTTTTTGCACGCATGTTTTATAAAGTTATGCGGAAACTTTCCCACATTGAGATTGCAGATGGGGCAAGGGATTACCGTCTGATGAACCGTGCAATGGTAGATTCCATTCTTTCCGTCAGCGAATACAACCGGTTTTCCAAGGGAATCTTTGCCTGGGTCGGATATGATACCAAATGGCTGGAATTTCAAAATGTAGAACGGTCTGCGGGAGAAACCAAGTGGAGTTTCTGGAAACTTGTGCGTTATTCGTTTGATGGGATTATCAATTTTTCGGATGTTCCGCTGAAGATTTCCTCGTATCTGGGGCTGGTGCTCACCGTGGTTTCTTTTATTGCAATCATCGCGGAAATCGTACGCGCATTGGTATTCGGGGATCCGGTTGCCGGCTGGCCGTCGCTGGTATGTATCGTGACATGCATTGGCGGAATCCAGCTGTTTTGTATGGGAATTATGGGACAGTATATTGCAAAAACCTATATGGAAGTCAAAAGACGTCCGCATTATATCATAAAGGAGAGTAACTGTACCCGGAACAAAAAGAACAACGCACAGAATTGACGCAGATATGCTTTTTCTATATAATGATACAGAAAGACTGCACTGCATTTGGGATGCCGCGCAGTCAGATCATAACAGGTGAGGAAGAATATGCGAAAGATAAAACGCTTTTTGAGTGCCCTGCTTTGTGGGGCAATTCTTATAACAGGAACACTTGCCGGAGTCAGTGTGCGTACAGATGCAGCAGCCAGTAGTTATGCCGTGCAGCTGCGTGCGGCAGGATTTCCGGATAGTTACATCAGTGCACTTTCCGCGCTTCACACAGCATATCCGCAGTGGCAGTTTCAGGCGGTTAAGACCGGGCTTGATTGGAATACCGTGGTCAGCAAAGAGAGCGTAAACGGAGTCAATCTTGTTCCGAAGACTGGAAATGACGCAACCAAATCCACCGCAGACGGTGCATATGACTGGACCACCAATGTGTGGACGGTCTATGACGGATCTTCGTGGGTCGGTGCTGATGCAGACTATATCGCTTATTATTTAGATCCACGGAATTTTCTCAATGAAACCGATATTTTTCAATTTGAAAGTTTAAGTTTCAGCAAGGTGCAGACCAAGCAGGGAGTTTCTTCTATTCTGAAAGGAACCTTTATGGAGAATACGGTTGAGGACAGCGATGGATCTACGCTGGATTATGCGCAGGCATTTATGGATATCGGTGAGGAAACCGGGGTCAGCCCATATCATCTTGCATCGAGAGTGCGCCAGGAGCAGGGGTTAAAAGGAACCAGTTCCCTGATTTCCGGAACTTATAGCGGTTATAAGGGGTACTATAACTATTTTAATGTGGGGGCAGCGGGCATTACCTCCACACTGGTCATCAAAAACGGACTGGCATATGCAAAAAAAGCGGGATGGAATACCCGGTATGCAGCACTTGAAGGAGGAGCAAAAATTCTGGCGAAAAACTACATTGGCGTGGGCCAGGATACGTTGTATTTCCAGAAGTTTAATGTAGTGAATCAGAAGAATCTGTACAGCCACCAGTATATGGCAAACCTTGCGGCTGCTTACAACGAGGGCAGAAAGCTTGGACAGGGGTATGCGGACAAGCAGCAGGCATTTGTATTCCGTATTCCGGTTTATTCCGGTATGCCGGCATCTGCAGTGACATTTACAGCCAGTGGAAATCCGAATAACTATCTGAAATCGCTCAGCGTAACCGGACAGACACTGACACCGGTATTTCGCGGAGACACGACTTCGTATTCCCTCGTCGTGGACAGCAAAGTTTCCACCGTTACCATAAGTGCATCACCGGTAGCTGCGAAATCTTCTGTGACGGGAACCGGCACAAAAAAACTTCAGATGGGAACCAATACGTGTAAAGTTACCTGCAAATCGGAGAGCGGAGCATCCAAAACCTATACGCTTACCATTGTAAAGAAAGCTGGTGCAGCGGCAGAGACCGAGAAGACTTCCGTGACTTCGAAAACATATCAGTTGAAAAACAAAATGGTTACGGGGATTGCGCCGGGAACAAAGGCGGCAACATTTTTGAAAAAATTTAAAGTGACCGCGGGAACGGTCAAACTGTTCAGTGCATCCAAAAAGAGTGTTACCGGAATCGTTTCAACCGGCAATGTTCTGCAGGTGTATGACAGCAAAAACAAGAAAGTTTCTTCCTATACGCTTGTGATTTATGGAGATGTAAACGGAGATGGAAAGATCAACAAAACAGATCTGAACCGTTTGAACAGGCATCTGAATGGTACCCAAAAGCTTACCGGATGTTATCTTAAGGCCGCAGATACAAACCGCAAAAAAGACGGGGTCAATGTGCTTGATCTGGTATATCTGAACAAACATCTTCAGGGGAAGATCACCATTCAGCAGTAAAAGAAAGGCAGAACATATGAGACAAAAAAGCAAAGCAAAAGGAAAACGGATACTGGGAGTGGTACTGGCACTGGTATTTCTGATCAGTTGTATCATGACACCGGATGTGCATGCACAGGCGGAGAGCATGATCATTGCTTTAAGCGCCAGATCCGTGAAAATAGGAGATACTCTGGCAGTGACAGTGACACTTCCGGCAGGGGTGACGGGAACGGTAAATCTGACATATTCCAAAGATCTTTTTACTTATCAGTCAGCAACAGCGGAAACCAGTGTAAATGCAGGCACGGTTTCTATGACTCTGGGAAGTTACGGTTCCGGAAACAAACGTGCAAGCGGAACTGTTAAATTTAAAGCAGATGCGGCGGGAACTGCAAGTTTTGCCGCATCCGCACCATCTGCGGGCAATCAGGAAGGGGACCGTGTGGATGTGGGAGGTGCAAGTGTATCTGTAGCTGTTGAAAATTCGGCAGCGGCAGCAGATGACAAATCAAAAGACAATACGCTGGCATCCCTGACGATTTCCGAAGGAACCCTTTCTCCGGAATTTCAGTCGAAAGTTACCGAATATCAGGCAAAAGTGGGAGATCAGGTGACATCGCTGGCAGTCAGCGCACAGCCAAATGATGCTAAGGCATCTGTGATCTCGGTCAGTGGGGCAGACAAACTGAAAACCGGTGTAAATAAAGTACAGATCGTCGTGCAGGCGGAAAATGGTGTGAAAAAGACCTATACCATTCAGGTGACCAGAGGAGCTGCGCAGCAGGAATCACAGGATACACAGCAAAAAGGAGAGACACAGGCTCCGGCAGACGGGCAGCAGTATTTTACGATTGACGAAACAAATCTCTATCTGACAGACAGTATTCCGGATCGCTATGTTTTGGATGGCTTTGTCAAAGATACAGTGACTTTGTGGGAAAATCAGTATCCGTGCATGCGCAAAGACGGAATAGACACACCGCTGAGACTTTTGTATCTGGTGGATGAAAACGGACAAAACGGTGCTTTGTATATGCTGGATCTGGATGATCCGGAAGAAATTTATCCGTTTGTATGTATGAACTATAACCAGTATAAGCATACCATAGGGGAAGAGACAACATCTGCAGAAGCTTCTACCCAGGAAGGAGAAACGGGCCTGTTCCAGAGTACGGAAAGCCAGATGCGGCTGATTCTCTGTGCGTTCGTTGTGGTTGTACTGATTCTTCTGATTATCATAGTGGTTCTGATCGTCAAAAGAAAAAAAGATGATGACGATCCTTATGATGATTTTTATGACGATGATGATGATGACGATGAGGATTACGATGATCCGGACGATGAAAAACTGTATGAAACGGATGATCCGGATGACACCGGGATATCCAAGCGTTACGGAAAGGAAACATTCCGCAAAAAAGGCGGATTTATGCATAAACTGTTAGAGGGTATTGAGGATGATCTGGACGATAATCTGGAGGATGACCTGGATGATCCGGAAGAAGATACCGATGACAGGGAAAAAGAGCGGGAGAAGCGGGAGGACCATTACCGGGATGCAGATGATGAAGATATCATGCTGCAGAAAGAACTGGCAGAAGAAGTTCGAAGCTCCATGCTCGGAAGAAAGAAGAAAACAACCAAAAAAGATACCGATGACGATATCGAATTTATTGATTTGTAGAATTGTAACAGGAGGTATAAATTTTGATTCCATATACAGATAAGGCGAAAAAAGCTCTGAATTATGCGAACCGCCTTTCCCGTTCGTCCGGCTGCAACTATGTCGGAACCGAACATATTCTGGCGGGACTGCTCAAGGAAGGAACCGGTGTAGCAGCAGAAGTACTGACAGCCAATAATGTGGAACTGGAAGCGCTGCTTAAGCTGATTGATGAACTGGTTGCGGCAGGTGAGGAGGTGACGGTGGCAGACCGTGACGGATATTCTCCGCGTACCCAGATGGTGCTGGATCGTGCCAGGGAGATGGCAGACCGTTTTGACAGTGAACGGATCGGAACCGAACACCTGCTGCTTGCCATCATAAAAGAGGGGGATTGTGCAGCTTCCCGGCTTTTAAATACAATGGGAGCCAACCCACAGAAACTTTTTGTGGATATTCTTGCTGCGATGGGAGAGGACCCGGCACAGTACCGGGAAGAAATCCAGCGTGGAAGAAATGAGGAGGCAACACTTACCCCTACGCTCGATCAGTATTCCCGCGATCTGACAGCTATGGCGCGGTCCGGACGGTTAGACCCGGTAATTGGCAGGGAAAAGGAAACCGAACGGGTGATCCAGATTCTGTGCCGCAGAGGCAAAAATAATCCGTGTCTGATCGGAGAGCCGGGTGTCGGTAAGACAGCGATCGTTGAAGGAATTGCACAGAGTCTGGTAAACGGAAACGTACCGGATATTGTGGCAGATAAACGTCTGGTATCTCTGGACATGTCCGGACTCGTTGCAAAATCCAAATACCGCGGGGAATTTGAAGACCGTATTAAAAAAGTGATAAATGAAGTGGAAACGGCTGGGAACGTGCTGCTGTTTATTGATGAACTGCATACGATTATTGGCGCAGGTGGAGCAGAAGGTGCACTGGATGCGTCTAATATTTTAAAACCGGCACTTGCACGCGGAGATGTGCAGGTGATCGGTGCAACCACGATCGAAGAGTATCGCAAGTATATTGAAAAAGACGCAGCACTCGAGCGGCGGTTCCAGCCGGTACAGGTGGAGGAACCGACAGAGGAAGAATCCATTGAGATTTTAAAAGGGCTGCGAAAGCTGTATGAAAAGCATCATCATGTGCAAATTACGGATGAGGGAGTGGAAGCATCCGTGCGTTTATCTGCCCGTTATGTCAATGACCGTTTTCTGCCGGATAAGGCGATTGATCTGATGGATGAGGCAGCTGCAAAAGCACGGCTTGGAATGATGCATGGATCGGATGAGATGATGCAGTTAAACCGTGAGATTCATCAGACGGAACTGGATATGGAACATGCGCTGCAGGAGGGAGATATCGAGAAAGCCCGCACATTGAAAGAGACACGGGAGAACCTGCAGGCATCCAGGGAAAAACTCGAAAAAAAGAACCGCCGCGTATCCAAAAACAAAGTTCCGGTGGTGGGCGAAAATGAGATTGCCGATGTGGTGGCTGGATGGACAAAGATTCCGGTCAGCCGTCTGACAGAAAGCGAGGCATCCCGTCTGCAGAAACTGGAAGAAACACTGCACAAGCGCGTGATTGGACAGGAAGAAGCAGTATCTGCAGTTTCCAAGGCTGTCCGCCGTGGTCGCGTGGGACTCAAAGACCCGAAGCGTCCGATCGGTTCGTTCCTGTTTTTGGGACCAACCGGTGTCGGAAAGACGGAAGTTTCCAAAGCACTGGCAGAGGCTGTGTTTGGCAACGAGGAATCCATGATCCGGGTAGATATGTCGGAGTATATGGAAAAGCACAGTGTATCCAAAATGATTGGCTCCCCGCCAGGATATGTGGGCCATGAGGATGGAGGACAGCTTTCTGAAAAAGTCCGCAGAAATCCGTTTTCTGTGATTTTGTTTGATGAAATTGAAAAAGCCCATCCGGATGTGTTTAACATCTTACTTCAGGTGCTGGATGACGGGCATATTACAGATTCCCAGGGACGCAAAGTAGATTTCAAGAATACCATTATCATCATGACCAGTAATGCGGGCGCACAGTCGATCATCGAGCCGAAGAAGCTTGGCTTTGGTGCAAAAGAAGATGAAAAGCAGGATCACGAGCGGATGAAAGCCAGCGTGATGGAAGAAGTCAAACGTATTTTTAAACCGGAGTTTTTAAACCGTATTGATGAGACAATTGTATTCCGTGCGCTGAACAAAGACGATATGAAAAAAATCATCGGCATTATGGTGCGTGATTTACAGAAACGCTGTAAGGAACAGTTGCAGATCGATCTGGTGGTACGGGAAGCTGCAAAGGAATTTATTGTTGAAAAAGCGTATGACCGCAAATACGGTGCCAGACCTCTGCGCAGAAAACTGCAGGATGAGGTGGAAGACCGTTTGGCAGACGCACTGATCCGTGGAGAAATCCATGCGAAAGACCGTGTGATCGTGACGACGAAGAACAAGGAAATCATTGTATCAAAAGATAAAAAGTGATATAATTTAAGAACCAAATAATCAACCACACAGGAGGAAAAATCATGGCTGCAATCAGTGAATTAATTCGTACGGAAGGAAACGGAACCCTTAGTTTCGGCGATTACACTCTGGGAGCGAAAGCAAAGCTTGATAACTACGAATTTCATGGAGATAAATACAAAGTAAAAACGTTCAAGGAGATTACAAAGCTGGAGCGTAACGGACTGTTTGTATATGAATCTGTACCGGGTACAGCTGTCACCAATTTTACAGAGGATGAGAATACTGTCAGCTTTACGGTAGAGGGACCGGAAGATGCACAGATCACATTGGAGCTGGCAGAAGAGACAGAGTACGAGATTGATATCGATGGCAAGTCTGCAGGAACAATGAAGACCAATCTTGGAGGCAAATTAAGCCTGAGCGTAGAATTAGAAGGAGCAGATGCGGTAGCAATCCGCGTAGAAAAGAGATAATATATGGCAAAAGCAAAAACCAGTGCGTTTTTTTGCCAGAATTGCGGATATGAATCATCCAAATGGATGGGCCAGTGTCCGGCATGCAGAGAGTGGAACACGTTCGTAGAGGAACTGGTGGACCGGAAAGCACTCAGTACTTCCGGAAAAATAAAACCAGCGACAGAAGCGAAACCTGTTCCGCTTTCTGCAATAAAGACATCGGATGAGGAGCGGATTTCCACATCCATGCCGGAGCTGGATCGTGTATTGGGCGGGGGAGTTGTAAAAGGCTCCCTCGTTCTGGTTGGAGGAGATCCGGGAATCGGTAAATCAACGCTTTTATTACAAGTCTGCCGGAATCTGTCCGAGCAGAATCTTTCGGTACTGTATGTGTCCGGGGAAGAGTCCCTGCAGCAGATCAAACTGCGTGCAGAGCGGATTGGCACGTTCAGTGATCATCTGGAACTGTTGTGTGAGACCAGTCTGGACACCATACGCACGGTAATTGAACGGAATAAGCCACAGATTGTGGTGATCGACAGTATCCAGACCATGTATAACGAAAACGTTTCCTCGGCGCCCGGCAGCGTGTCACAGGTGCGTGAGTCTACAGGTGTTCTTATGCAGATCGCAAAAGGAATGGATATCTCGATCTTTATTGTCGGGCATGTGACAAAGGAAGGGGTCGTGGCAGGTCCACGTGTACTGGAACATATGGTGGATACGGTTCTTTATTTTGAAGGAGACCGTCATGAAAGCTACCGGATTCTGCGTGGCGTGAAGAACCGTTTTGGCTCCACGAACGAGATCGGTGTTTTTGAGATGCGCACAGAGGGACTGGTTGAGGTGGAGAATCCGTCCGAGTATATGCTCAGCGGCAAACCAAAGGATGCTTCCGGTTCTGTCGTGGCATGTTCCATCGAGGGTACCCGTCCGATTCTTTTGGAAATTCAGGCGCTGATCTGTCACAGCTATTTCAACAATCCGAGGAGAACTGCGACCGGAACGGACTTTAACCGCGTGAATCTGCTGATGGCAGTTTTGGAAAAACGTATTGGAATGCAGTTGTCGGATTGTGATGCTTATGTAAATATCGCGGGCGGAATCCGTATGAATGAACCGGCAATTGATCTGGGAATTGTGCTTGCCATTATGTCAAGCAAACTGGATCTGACGATTGATGAGAAGACCATCTGTTTTGGCGAGGTGGGATTAAGCGGGGAAGTGCGTGGTGTAAGCATGGCAGAACAACGTGTGGCAGAGGCAGCCAAACTTGGTTTTGAAGTATGCATTCTGCCAAAAGTATCCCTTCCTTCTGTAGGGAAGAAGTATGCAATGAAGCTGATCGGGGTGGCAAATGTCAGGGAGGCACTGGATGCAATTCAGGCATAGGCTATGTTATATGAATTTCTTGTATTGTGTGAAAAATAAAAAGCATGATATAACAATTTTAGAATACAACATAAATTGTCTGAATATAATTTAATTTGTAATTTCTGATTGACAAAATTCGAGCCGGGTGGTATTATAACAAAGCTGACTCGTGCAGAGCAGTTCTGATCGGATAAAGCCAAGTGATATTGAGCTCCGACAGAATAAATTGCCGAGAAAAAGTTGTTGACAAAAAGCGACAGACATGATATGATATCAGAGTTGCCGCGAAAGAACGACAACAAAGAAAAATAAAAAAGTTGTTGACAACGACTTGAAGATATGATAAAATATACAAGCTGTTGGAAATAACAACAACGAACATTGATAACTGAACAGTGAAAAACCTTGAAAGATTTTGAGAATAATTCAAGAACGCTTCTATAAAGAAGCAACCTTAAAACAGTAAATCAGGACATTGTTTCTGATTAAAAGCCAGATTTAATTCTGGCAGGACAAAACTTTTTAACATGAGAGTTTGATCCTGGCTCAGGATGAACGCTGGCGGCGTGCTTAACACATGCAAGTCGAACGAAGCACTCTATTTGATTTTCTTCGGAAATGAAGATTTTGTGACTGAGTGGCGGACGGGTGAGTAACGCGTGGGTAACCTGCCTCATACAGGGGGATAACAGTTGGAAACGACTGCTAATACCGCATAAGCGCACAGGATCGCATGATCCGGTGTGAAAAACTCCGGTGGTATGAGATGGACCCGCGTCTGATTAGCCAGTTGGCAGGGTAACGGCCTACCAAAGCGACGATCAGTAGCCGACCTGAGAGGGTGACCGGCCACATTGGGACTGAGACACGGCCCAGACTCCTACGGGAGGCAGCAGTGGGGAATATTGCACAATGGGGGAAACCCTGATGCAGCGACGCCGCGTGAGCGAAGAAGTATTTCGGTATGTAAAGCTCTATCAGCAGGGAAGAAGAATGACGGTACCTGACTAAGAAGCACCGGCTAAATACGTGCCAGCAGCCGCGGTAATACGTATGGTGCAAGCGTTATCCGGATTTACTGGGTGTAAAGGGAGCGCAGGCGGTGCGGCAAGTCTGATGTGAAAGCCCGGGGCTCAACCCCGGTACTGCATTGGAAACTGTCGTACTAGAGTGTCGGAGGGGTAAGTGGAATTCCTAGTGTAGCGGTGAAATGCGTAGATATTAGGAGGAACACCAGTGGCGAAGGCGGCTTACTGGACGATAACTGACGCTGAGGCTCGAAAGCGTGGGGAGCAAACAGGATTAGATACCCTGGTAGTCCACGCC